>Ga0209061_1000485_pt1 | contig 99622 bp, 84 predicted proteins | sample Coa_R1_10_FD_187157 | JGI IMG/M metagenome (GOLD analysis project Ga0209061, IMG submission 187157) | Surface soil microbial communities from Centralia Pennsylvania, which are recovering from an underground coalmine fire - Coalmine... | ecosystem: Environmental > Terrestrial > Soil >...
GTCCCCGCGCGGGGACCTCAACGGCCGCGCGCGGGGAATTCCGATGGCCACGCGCGGGGAATTCCGATGGCCACGCGCGGAGACTTTCCGTGGCCGCCTATGGGGAGAATGCCATGGCCGCCGTCACTCGTCGAGATCCATTCCGGGCGCCAGGAGGGGGCTACGCCCACCTTCAGGGTGGTTACCGGTTCCACCCGATGTTCTGCTTCGCCGATCGAACTGCTGTCGCGCTCTCGGCGCCGCTTCGCCGGGGTAACGCCGGCGCGAATACCGTTGCCGATCACCTGCTCGTGCTGGACCAGGCCATCGCCCAACTACCAGAACAGATCGCCCGAGGACACCGCCCAGGCGAGAACCCGGACCCCGCTGTCCCGGATGTTCGGGCGAGCTGACTCGGCCAGGTGCCCCGAGGACTTCCTTTCGGCCTGCCGGGACCGCCACGTCCGCTTCTTCGTCTCGGCCCGCTCCAACGCCCAGGTCAACGCGGCCACATCCTCAACTCCGTCGGGCTCGACAAGGCATGGCTGGCCGCCCTCGGCCAGGACGGGCAGGAGAAGGACGGGAGGTCGTGGCCGACCTCACCAGCCTGATCGACACCACCAAGCGACCCAACGGGACTCGCCACATCGTCCGGCGCGAGCCGTTGTGGCCGGACCCCAGCGCGGCCTCTTCCCCTCACTCCAGTACCGCAACTGGGACTGCTACACCCGCCAACAGGGTGACCCCGTGGACGTCGACGTCACCATGGCGGCCCACGCCCATGTCGCACAGGACATCGCTCGCCTGGAGGTCTCGGGGCGCACACGGTTCCCCTTCTCGCGCTTCAAGGGCAACGCAACCTGGCTCATGACCATGAGAATCGCCACCGACCTCGTGCGGTGGCTCCAGATGCTCCGTCTCGCCGGACACTGGTGAGAGGCCCTGCTCGCCGCCCTCCCCTGGGGCATCTTCCACGCCCCGGGCGTCTCAGGCATCGGGCACGACAGCGCATGGTGCCTATCGTCGAACGCTGGCCCACGACCGCGGTGCTGCTCGACGACTACCGACGTATTGCACTCATCATTTGAGCGTACCCAGCATCCCGCCAGTCGGTACCAGCGTGACGACGCGCATGCCGCCGCAAACAGTCGGCCACATTCGATCCCGACAACTCGTGCAATCGTCGGCGTTGCTACCTCCGACCTAGCGAAATCGCTAGTTTTGTCGCTGACGCCTTCGCCTTGACCGAATCAGGCAACCGCCCAATGGGGGCGTAAAGAGCCTGAAGTAATCTTAGACTTCACGGGAGCTCTTCACCGATAACGCCCGCAGCGATCAGATCTTCGATCTCGTCTTCGGCTAGGCCGATCTCGCGAAGCACCTCACGCGAATGCTGACCAGGCAATGGAGCACCACGCCGCACGGAAGTCGGCGTCGTTTCGAAGGCTATCGGAAATCCCGGAGTCGTCACTGTCCCTTCGGTCTCGTGCTCGTAGGTCACGAAGCTACCGTTCGCGCGCACCTGCGGATCAACAATAAGATCCGCGTACGAATTCACCGGGCCGCCCCAAATATCATTGACGGTGAAAAGCTCCAACAGCTCCTTGACCGTCCGGTTCTTCACCGCCTCGGCGACGAGCTCATTGATCTCGTCACGTCGTCGATGACCGTCGAGCTCATCGTCGAAGTCCTCGAACTGGGGGATGCCGAGCACTTGTCCAAGCAGAGCTAGCGGTGAGAAGGCGATGATCACGTCGCCGTCCTTCGCACGAAAGATGCCGTAGGGGGCTCGGATATAGCAGTGTGCATGCGGCGTCGCGGACCGCTGCTGGGCAATCCCGCCCACCGTAAACACCGTGAGCTCCTGGGCCTGCATCGCGATGATGGCATCAAGCATGTTGACCTTGACAACCTGACCAGTCCCGGTCCGTTCGCGGTGTAGCAAGGCGGCGAGCGCCCCCTCAAAGGCAGAGTAGGCCGTGATCGCGTCAACGACGTACAGCGGCGCGGGCTGAGGTGGGTCCTCCGCCCGACCAGCCGAGAACATAAACCCGGCGAGTCCCTGCAGGAGAAGATCCTGTCCAGGCCGCTGGGCGTAAGGCCCTGATTCCCCATAACCGGAGATCGAAACGTAAACGATGCTCGGGTTGATCGTCCTGACGGCATCGACACCGAGCCCAAGCCGCTCGGCGACGCCGAGGCGGTAGTTCTGGATGAAGACGTCCGAGCTCGCGGCGAGGCGCTTCACGATCTCAAGACCGCGAACGTCCTTCAAGTCAACCGCGAGGCTGCGCTTGTTCCGGTTGAGTGACAGGAACGAAGCATTGATGCGCTTGCCGCGAGCGCCACCCGCTGAAGCGCGACGCTGCCACTCGCCTCCAACCGGCTCCACCTTAATGACGTCGGCACCCAAATCGCCGAGGCGCATCGAAGCGAATGAGCCCGACATTGCAATAGTGAAGTCCAGCACTCGATAGCCGTTGAGTATTCCTTCCATTACGCTTCCTCCCCCGGCAGCGAACTTCTCCTGTAGGTCGATGCGCCGCCTCACACGGCGGGGTCGGGGGGACGACGCTCGATCATCTGGATGTCCTCGATGACGGCGACCGTCTTCTCGTCCTGGTTGAACACGTCGTAGTGGAAGTAGACGAGGCCGAACTGCTCGTTGCGTTCCTTCTTTGCCATGACGGTCGCCTTGATCTTGATGGTGTCGCCGACCAGCACGGGTGCGAGAAAGCGGACTCGATCGTAGCCATAGTGTGCAATCTTCAGGTGGGCAGGGACCAGTGACTTCACGACGAAGCCGTCCACCACACCAACCACGAGCGCCCCCGGCGCGGCGATCCGACCGAACGGGTGCTTGGAGGCGTACACGGCATCTACGTGGGCCGGATGGGTGGCGTCCGTTGCTCCGATGAAAAGGCGAATATCCGCGTCGACTATCGTTCGCCCGGTCGATAGGAATTGATCACCGACGACAAAATCGTCCCAGTAGCCCTGCATAGCACCCCCTCGTTTCACTTCGTCCGAAGCCAAGCACTGGCGCCGCCACCGAACTTGCCGGGGTTCAGGATTCGCTTGGGATCGAGCGCCTGGCTCACCAGCACCAGCAGCCTGGTGGCATCCGAGGCGTAGTCCGACACGTAGCTACTTCGCGCCAGGCCGACACCGTGATGGTGCGAGAGCGTGCCGCCCACGGCCGCGGTCTCATCCATCACGATTCGCCAAACCTCCTCGTGCGCCGTTGACACCTCCACACGCGTCGGCCGCTCGAGGCTGAAGACGAAGTACGTGCCAACGCCATCCGGATACGCATGGGAGAAGTGCGCCCAGGCGCGATCAGCGACGCGATCGAGACGGGACATTATCCTCCGGTAGGTCGCGTGCGCCTTCGACCACGGCAGGCCGACTTCGATCGAGTCAGCCAGGTGCAGCTCGTCACGGTTGCCCTCATAGAGCCATGAGGCGTCGAAGCGCTTCTTGAGCCAAACTTGACCAATGTCCAGTCCGAGGTCCACCGCGCTCCCGATGTATCGCGACGTCGATATCGCTTCGGCGTCCATCGCCGACACAACCATCTCCGTCCCAATGAAGCCGATAATCGCTAGGACTGGATGTTCGATCGGCAGTCCGTAGTCCTCGGCGACCATCCGAGTCTCCACCTCGTCGTAGAGGCGAACCACGGCTGGGCGAAGCCCTCGAGCGACGATCTCCCTGATCGATTCGAGGCCCCGCTCAAGGTCGGGAAAGCCGAAGCTGCGGAGTAGCTGCGCTTCGGGGGTGCGGCTGACGCGAAGCTGCACGCGCGTGATGATCCCGAGCGTGCCTTCGCTGCCAATGAACAGCTCGATGAGGTTCGGTCCTGTCGCCGAGCGAGGCGACGACCTCAGTTGGATCGGGGTGCCGTCGCTGAGCACGATGTCGAGCCCACTCACCAAGCACTCGATTCCCCCGTACCAGCCGCTGTAGGTGCCTGTCGAGCGCGTGGCCACGAGACCCCCGAGCGATGCGAGGTGGAGGGACTGCGGGTAGTGGCCAAGCGTGTAGCCGCGCTCGTTCAACCAGCGCTCGACTTCTCCGGCGGCCGCGCCAGCACCGACGACAACAGTGAGGTCGCGTTCGTTCAGCTCCGGTTCGCCCGCGAGGAGCGACGTGTCGAGTGCGAGGTGCGGCACGGTCGAGATGACGCCCCCCGTGACACCGGATCCGCGACCAAACGTGACGACCGCAATCCCGGCCCGACTTGCTGCCGCCAGGACCGTCGCTACTTCACGGTCGTTGCGCGGATAGACAACGAGCTCAGGACGCGCCCGATGCCGCAGCTCACGCGGCCACTTCGCGAAGCCAGGGAACATGTCGCTGGAGCGGGCCTCGCGCTCAGCGTCCTCGAGGCTAAGGTTCACGCCTGCACGCTCGAGTTCTTTGCGCAGCTGCAGGCTCACCGGCGCCCCCCGTCTTTCAGTGCCACGATTTCGCTCGCGTATCGCACGACAGCCTGAAGATTCGCCGCCTCGGCCACACCCCGGCCGGCGATGTCGAACGCGGTCCCATGGTCGACGGAGAAGCGGAGGAACGGCAGCCCGAGCGTGACGCTCACTGTGCCGTGGAAGTCGACCGCCTTGAGCGGTGCAGACGCTTGATCGTGGTAGAGGCAGAGCACCACATCGAATTGCCCTTGCGCGTTCAAATAGAAGACCGAGTCTGCAGGAACGGGCCCCGTCACGTTGAGTCCGAGCCGGCGAGCCGACTCGACAGCCGGCTCGAGCACGTCGCGTTCCTCGGTCCCGAAGTGTCCCCCCTCGCCGGCGTGCGGGTTGAGGGCAGCAACGGCGATGCGCGGGTCTGGCAGTCCAATCGCCGCACTCACACTCGCAAACCGCTCGATGGCGGTGACGATCGCATCCTTATTCAAGGCCTCGATGACCTCGCGAAGCGATGTGTGACGGGTTAGAAAGAGAGCACGCAGATTGCGCGTCGCGAACAGTGTGGTCGACCACGGAGCGCCGAGAAGGTCTCGCAGCATCTCCGTATGGCCAGCATCACCGTGTCCTGCGAGAAAGAACGCCTGCTTGTTGATCGGTGCGGTGACCAGCGCTTCCGCTTCGCGACGACGACAGATCTCGACAGCGCGTAACAGATACTGCCAGGCAGCCTCACCGGCGCTCGCGTCGAGACGGCCGAATGGAATCGTACTGACATCAGGCCACGTATCATCGTCGATAACTGGGATCCGGCGATCCGAATCGACCCCAACGGCGACCAACTCGGTCTCCTGGACCCGCCAAACATTGAGTTCGAGCTTGCAGATGGACGCAGCGCGCCGCAGTCGCTCATAAGAACCGACAACCACGGGTCGGACCCCAAGCTCATGCGGCCAGTTCGCGAGTGTCTTCGCCGTGATCTCGGGACCGATACCGGCGGGGTCGCCCAAGGTCAGGACGAGGCGCTTGATCACGGCACAACACTCCCTCCTCGTTGGCGAGCCGCGTCGAGCGCCCGAAGCATGCTCAGCGCGTGCAGCAGCCACTCCGGGCGCCCCACTCCACCGGACTTGACGACTACGAGCAGAGATTGGCGACCGGGACGGGAGACACAAAGAATAGGGATCGTCGGCCACGGCTCGGCGATGACCGACGCCGATACGCTCCCCAGACGCGCGGCGACCGAGGAGGCGAGATCTCCACCAACAAGGACAATAGCACCCGGATTCGCTTCGCAGAGAACGACCTTAAGTGCCTCGGCGGCGGCACGTGCCGGCTCGGGCTCCGTCATCGTTGGCTGATCGGCCAGGCGGACGAGAGCATCGCGTCCCGCGGTGAGTTTGTCGATCACCTGCCGACGCCCGTCGACCGTGACGAATTGCTCCCACGGCTTGACCGTGAAAATCCCAGTGCTCTCGAGCAGGTCGGCCTGAGCGCATGAAGCTGCCTCGGTGCTTCCAACGACGACGAGCGTGGGCGCCGGCCTCGGTTCGCGTCCCTCCGATTCGTTTAAACGAATGATCCTCGCCTCGCACAGCGCAGCTGCCATTCCGTACGATCCGACAACGAAGAACGACTGCGTGATCGCCACGGCGGTGAGAAGCCGTGCGATGCGGCGAAGATCGCCGACGGAAGACGCGTCGAACAACACGGAATTGCCGGCATCGAGCAGCTTCGAGAGCGCTGCGGCATCGCTGTCAGTAGGCCTGAGCAGCTCGCAGTCGTTCAACCAGCTGCGGGCCGCCGACCCGAACGAATCCTGACGTTCGCCAATCCGCCGCAGTTGCGTACCCGCGACCGTCTCGATCCCAAGTGCCGGGGCGGCTGGCACGATCACGGCCGGCAGCTGCAGGTCCCGGCGCACCACGTCGATCTCAGCGGCAATGTGGCCCCGGAGCCGGCTGTCGATCCGCTTGTACCAGAAACACTCACCGTGGACGTTGTCGGCACCCAAGGCGGCGATGACCGAGGAGATCCTCCTGCGAGCCTCGTCGACGCTCTCCATGCGAGACGCGGTGTCGACGACCACCGCCGTCGCACCGCGGCTCCCCTCAACAACGGCGCGCCACGAGAGCAGCTCGACACGGGTCTGCGGCAGTGCGCGCGAAATCTCGCCGGCGCAGGCTGCCGCGCCGGTCATGTCGTCGCTCAGGGCGACGAACCTCGTCCATGCCAGTGTTGGCGTCATCGTGGGAGTTCCCCGGCCGGTGCTGCTCGCTTAGATCTGCGTCCTCACGTGACCCTCCCGACCGCTCAGCGCTGCCACGACGAGGATGAACGCACCGAGGAGTGACTCCTGGAGGTTCGGACCGATGCCGATGCCGATGAGAAGCGTCGAGATCTCGATCACGAGCAACGTCCCAGCGACCGTGCGGAGCGCGCCTCCCGCCCCGCCGAGCAGCGACGTGCCCCCGATCACAACCGCAGTGATCGTCGTGAACAAATAGGGGCTGCCCACGCCGAAGTTCGCTCCGCCAGAGAACCCGGTCAGGAGCACACCCGCCGCCTCGCCGGAGAGTGCACTGAAGATGAACGCCACGATCCACGTCGTACGTCGCCGCGCCATTCCGAGCACCGCGGCCGCCTCGGAGCTGCCGAGGGCGAAGATGTGGCGTCCGATGACCCCTCGCCGCTCGATGGCCCACTCCAGGACCACCCAACCCAGCCAGACAAACACGACCGGCGCCAGCTGGACGACACCGAGATTCATTTGCGGGCTCGTAAGGGTGGCGAGCCACGGAGGTGACGCCCCAGCCCCCATCCCGCCGTGAGTCCAGATCAGGACGGCGCCTTGCACTGCGAACGCAGTACCTAAGCTGACGACGAGCGGGTGCACGCGGGCAACGGCGCTAATCCCACCGTTGATGAGGCCGATCGCGACACCGAATCCAAGCAGTAGCAGCAAGATCGTCGCCATCGAGTCGTGGCTGGCGTAGAGGATAGAGGTGACCACCTCACCGAGGCCGATGGTGCTTGCCATCGATAGGTCGATCCCGCCAAGCAGGATCACCGTCGTTTGTCCAGCGGCCGCCACGCCGAGAAACGCACTCAGAGCAAGCTGAGACCCAATACTGTTTGGCGAGGCGAACCCGGATATCGTAGCGAGCCCGATCAGATAGAGCGCGATGATCGCGATCCACGGGCCAAAGCGCGTCGCCCATCGGGGAAATTCTTGTGCGACCTTCGTCTTTGGAAGCCCACGACTCGCAGGGTGCGCCGTGATTGACATAATTGTTCTCCGTCAGGACCGCGCGGAGGCAAGCGTGCTGGTGGTGGCCTGACTGCGCTCCAGGGGTCGTCGAGCTGTACCGATGCGTACCGTAACGACGCGGTTCAACGTCACGACAGCGATGAGGATCAACCCGTAGACCAGGTTCACGTAGAACACCTGCAGGTTCAGGAGGGACAGGACATTCTGAATCAGGTAAATGTCCAGGGCGCCGATTACACTGCCGAACATGCCACCTCGCCCGCCTGCGAGACTCGTCCCCCCGAGCGCGACGGCAGCGATCGCCACCAACGTGTACGAGGGTCCGATCGAGGCGTCGCCTCCGCTGATCAGCGACGTCAGTACCAGGCCCGCCAGACCGGCGAACACGCCGCCGATTCCGTAGGCGACAATGCGAACCCGAGCGACGGAGGTACCAGCGGAGTAGGCGCCGCGGTCGTCTTGTCCGACGGCGAGAAGCAGGCGATGGTAGCGGAGACGCGTGACTCCGAACCAGGCCAGCCAGGCGAGCACAAGGACCACAGCGGAGCTCGGAATGCCAGCCCAGCTGCCGCCGAGGTTCAGTCCCGGTGGCAGCGTGCCCCCGTTGTTCGGCACGTACTGCTGTCCGAGCCCCGTGAGCACAAGATAGGTACCGAGCGTGGCGACAATCGGCTGGATCCGCACGCCCGCGATAATCCAACCGTTGACCACGCCGACGACGAAGCCCGCAGCGAGCGCAGTCGGCACGATCACCCAGAGCGTGCCGAACCAACCGTGGTTTAGGTAACCGGCGAGCAGGACGGTGACGAAGCCTGCGAGCGGGCCGAGCGAGAGGTCGATCCCGCCGCGCCCCGAAAGTACGGCTGGCGTCATTCCCATCGCCACGAGCACGAGTGGAGCGAGGGCCTGGACGGTACTGGCGAGATTGCCTGGCTTCACGAGCGCGGGATCGAGTGCCACGTTCGCGATGAGCATGCCGACGAACACGACCGTGCCAAACCCCGCGTAACTGGTGCGGCGGAGCAGATTCCCCAGGTAACCGAGCGCTACCACGTCGTCACCTCGGTCCCCCTATCAATGTGCAGCTCGCCGAACATCGCAGCGAGGATGCTCGCCTCGTTAATCGCCTGTTCTCCTGCTGGCAGGTCTGCCGCCACAGCGCCATTGCGCATTACGACGACGCGGTCGCACAAGGCGACCAGTTCGGCGAGCTCAGTGGACACGAGCAAGACCAGGACACCGGCAGTCGCCAGGTCCCGCAAGGATTGGTAGAAGTCGAGCTTCGTGGCGTGGTCGACGCCGCGGGTCGGGTCGTCGAGGATAACGACCCTCGGCTCAGCCGCAAGCCAGCGCGCCAGAATGACCTTTTGCTGGTTCCCGCCGCTGAGCGAGTCAATCGAGGCACCACTTGAGCTTGCTCGGATCTGCAGTTCGTCTCTGAAGCGCGCAAAGGCGCGCCGAGCCTTCCCGGGTCGGATGACGCCATACTTCGAGAACTTCTTGCTCCACATTGGCAGAGCGAAGTTGTCCAGAACAGACTGGCCCGGAAGGATCCCTTCCCTCTTGCGATCCCGGGGAACATAGACAACCCCATGGCGCACCGCCTCGCTCACACCGGCGATTCTCACCAAGGTGCTGGACGGCTCGAACGCCAGCTGAACGGTGCCACTATGGTTCTCCATCCCGGCAAGCACCTTCAGCAAGCGAGACTGCCCGTGGCCATCCAGTCCAGCAAGACCAACAATCGTGCCGCTTTCAAATTCAAGCTCCACTGGGACAGCCTCTGCAGCAAGCACAACTCCGGACACGACGAGCCTAAATTCATCCGCCTGGCGCCTCCTGACCGAAGCAATTCGGCCCACCATCGCTTGAGAGGACCGGTCAGCCGCGCCAACCGCGTCTTCCCGCCCCGGCCCCCTCTCCCGACGACCGCTGCTCATCAGCTCGAGCAACACGTCGGTCGAGAGGTCGTCACCCTCTACCTCTCCCACCAGCTCGCCGTTGCGAAGCACGATCGCCGCATCACTTACGCCAGTCACCTCGCTCATCCGGTGCGAGACGAAGATGACGATCCGCCCACGATCGGCGAGCTCCCGGCAGATGGAAAGCAACCTGGCCGCCTCGTCCCGATCGAGTGCGGAAGTCGACTCGTCGAAAACGAAGCAACGGTCCCGTTCTCGCCGAAGGAGCGCCCGCGCGACTGCAACGACCTGCTGAAGGCCGAGGTCGAGCGTTCCAACTGGCTGATCGAGATCGGGCGGGTCGGAAGCGAGGGCTGCGATCGCTTCTTCGGCCCTATCCCGCTCGAGACGAGAATATCGAGATGGTCGAAGCCAGCGCCGTTCCCAGAGGTATACGTTATCGAGCACGCTCAAGTCCGGCGCCAGCAGGAGCTCCTGATAGACAACGCTAATGCCACTGTCGAGGGCAGTCTGCGGTCGGAAGGGACGCAAGCTCCTGCCGCCGAGTACAATTTCGCCTCGGTCCGGAACCACGACGCCGCCGAGCGTTTTCGTGAGGGTGCTCTTGCCAGACCCGTTCTCGCCAACGAGTGCGTAGATACGGCCCGCGTGCAAAGTGCAGGATAGTCCGTTAAGCGCTACATTCGCCCCGAAGCGCTTTGACACGCCTCGGAACTCGAGCTCATAATCCTCGGTCTTTCCTGCCTGTCCGGTCATCTACTTTGTGATCTTCCTCGCCGCATAGGTGATCCTTTCGCGGCGTTACGTCACAGCTCGGTCATGGCCGGGCACGACGTGCCCGGCCATGACCGACTTCAATACCTCATCACCAGCTACTTACCGGAGTCGGGGCTGGTGCGTCACCCGGAGATTCCCCTCCCCTTTCCGTCGTACGGGACCGTCGGACCGGGATTGGTGAAGTACGGGTACAGGTCCTTCATCGGGAGGATACCCGGCGGCTCAGGGTAATTCGTGGAGCTCACTGTCAGTGATCGGTTCCACCACTTGTTGAGGTTGGCGCTCGTGATCCGCGGAGGCGTGAAGTAGATCGTGATGTTCTTCGGGTGCTTGCCCTCGAGGATCATGATCATCACACGGAAGGCCTCCCGCATTGACGCCCGAGGCGGCTCGGCGAGGCCGATGAAGTTGGGATGCTGGCCCTTCTGCAGGAGTTCGTGCCACACGGCGAGGAAGCCACCCGCACCGACGTCGCCCATGGCTGGGATCGGCCGGTGCTCCTGCAGGAACGCCTGCAGGATTCCCGAAGCCATGCCACCCTCCTGGTAGACGGCATCAATCCTCCCCGGGTGGGTCGAGAGGAACTGAAGAACCTGCTGCTTCGCGATGCTGTCGGTCACCTGACCGGTTACGGTTCCGACAACGTGGAAGTTCTTGTGCGTCTTCAAGAATGCAGCGAGTGCCGTCTGGTAGTCGACCGACAGCGTTTCGCCGGGAATCCCGATGACGTCGAGCAGGTTCACCTGGCCGTGCAGCTTCTGTGCATAGAAGTTCAAATACTGCATCCCAATTTCGTAGAAGTTCTCGTCGTAGTTCTCTCCGTAGGGCGTCGTCTGCGGACCCTGGTCGACAACGACTGGGATACCCGCGTCGTACGCACGCTTAATCACGCTGTCAAGTGCCGATGTGCCGTTCGGAATCGTAAGGATCGCGCTGCAGTGGTCGGCGGTGATCATGTCGTTAAACTGCGATATGGCAGTGGCTGTCACGAGATTGGAGTTCGTCACGAACGATCTGGCGACAAGCCCCGCCTTCTTATACTCAGCAACCATCTGGTTCCACGCGGCGAGCGTGTTGGCGCGCCACGAGTTGCCGAGATAGGAGTTCTGGAAACAGACCGTCCAGGGCGGCTTCGTTGGCTTCCAGTCACGATACGCGCTCGGGCCAAGCAGGTCGACTGCATGCGGGTACAGCTGGGCGATGGGCGCCGGAAGGCCTTTCGTATAGTTTTTCACCGGCGAAGTCGGCAACTGACCCTGCCTGCCGCTGGCAGCGGCGTGCGGTGCAGCTCCCGCAGCAATGAGCCCCACGAACAGTAACGTCGCTGACGCCGCTCCGGAGAGCGTCAACTGTGCCCTTCTGCGAAGGCAATTCATTCTTTGCTCCTTCCCCCTCATGGTTTTCCCGCCGGCACCGAGTCGGATGCCGAGAGGCCTTGCGTCTCCGTGTTCTGGCGTCCTCGCCGGTTCAAGCGCCGATCACCCCCCGGAACATAGCCATGCCGGTGACTCCCGGACGACAACGCAGCAGCCGCCCGAAAAATACTGCCTCCTGAGTTACTCCAGCCTGGGACCCTAAGTCCGTGAGGAACAGATCGCCACCTTCGAAGACGCAGTTCGACAACGTCGTACCGCCGAGATCGACAAGTTCGACCCGTGAGCCGTCGGGGCTTAGTATGTGAAATCCACCCGATGACAGTGTCGCAATGTAGAGGTCACCATTTTCGGCGATGGCCAAGCCGTCGGGCACATGGCGCTCGTCGGCAAATTGGTGCACCTCCTCAATATCGCCGTTCGGGTGCCAGCGCCGCACCCGACGCGTGTAGGACTCCACCCACACCATGCTCCCGTCCGGTTCGGCCGCTATCCCGTTCGGGTATGCTTTTCCAACGCTGGCAATCACTTCGACTGCGCCATCCGGAGATACGGCATAGACGTAGCCATCGTCAGGACGCGCTTCCGCATCCCAGATACCCGGATCCGTGAAATAGAGTCTCCCATCGGCTGCGAATACCAGGTCGTTCGGCATGTTCAATGGATGACCGGCTACCGATGAGACAACGGTCTCGACAGTACCGTTGGGCCACACCTTCTGGATTGAGCCTGGTCCAAAATCCGACGATCGATACGGCCCGATCGCGCCACCATTGTTGGCGACGTACACGCAGCCATCGGCGCCAAGCACGGCACCGTTCGGTGCACCGCCAAGCTTGGCGTAGACGCCACGACCGCCTGATGGGCTCCAGACGCCCAGTCGACCTTCATATCCCTCACAGAAGGTGCACCTGCCATCGGGCAATACGACCGGTCCCTCGGCGTGCCCGATCCCTTCAACCAGTATTTCGATGTCCATGTTCACCCCCGTTCGCCCCACCTCGTCCGGAATGCGGCTGTGCGGATTGGTGCTTCCCTCGCAGGTGAGGCGGCAGGCTCGCAGACACGTCGTGCGCGCCGCGAATGACGACGCGTTCCATTGCGGAGAGGGCTACGGCAGTCTGCACACAACTCAGCCAAGTTCGAGATCCTTGTCGACTAGATCGGCGCGCTCGGCGAGTACCCGACATGCCGCAACAGCCGCGTCACACCGGCCTGACAGAGGGTGATCAGCTCGCTCTGGAACTGCTGCCACGTCGCCGATGCCGTGACCGACTGTCTGGGCGGAACAACGGGCGGTGGTCGGCCAGCCAGCCAGTGGTTGGCAGCAGGATCCGGCGTGGCCCGCAGGCGGCCGCCGCGCGCTTGCTCATCGCGCCCCGTTGGTGAGTCCCTGAAACCGCCGTCCCCCCGATCTGATGCAGCCACCCGGCGTGACACTCGGCCGAGCGCGCTCCCTGCCCGCACCTCTTGCGTTGCCGGTGGTGCTCGCCTCGTTCACGCAGGTGGCATTGCCCTTGCCCAACGCGGAACCCCCCCTTCCCGAGCAGCCCGGTAGCAATTCTACAGTCCGCTGTGTATTGTGTCAAGAGCGCCCACGAGGAGAGGGAACAGCATCGCAGTTGACTCCAGCCAGGGGTGGCGATCCCAGGTGCCGGGTGTTATGCCGAGGCCCTTCTGAGGATCGGCGATCACGCGTTCGGAGGAAACGGGGAACTCATGGCTGATGGGACGTCGCAGGAGGCCATGTCGCACCTTCTGCTGCTGAAGAACGGGCTCGTGCTGCAACAGCTTGCCGCTCGGCTGATCGCGATCGAGCCGGGAGGCAGGCTCAACACCGTCGCGGATTACGCTCGTGAAACCAAGGCGGGTCAGGGCACGGTGCAAAAGGCGCTCCGAACACTCGAACAGATCGGCGCAATACGGGTGCAGCCGCGCGGGCACCTCGGGGCCTTCCTCATCGAGAGCAACATCGCGGAGCTCTGGCGAGCGACTGGCAGGAGTTACGTGCGAGGGCTCTGCCCCCTGCCAGACTCGCCCGAACTCGAAGGGTTTGCCACCGGCGTCGTCGAGTGCTTCGAGAGCGTCGGCCTCAGATTGCACCTCAGCTTCCTACCGGGCTCCGCGCGGCGGCTCGATGAACTTCTCGGCGGGAGTGTCGACTTCGCCGCGTGCTCGCTCGCGGCAGCGAGAACGGCCTCCAGCAATGATGCAAAGTTTGAGATCGTCTACCGGGGATCGCCTGGGACCTACTACGCGGCCGACTCCCTCCGGCTGCTGAGCAAACGTCCGCTACCCGCACGCCGCGCGCTGCGAGTGGGCATCGACCGTAGCTCCTACGACCATGTGCTGCTCACTCAGGCTTGGCTGTCGACGGACCGGACGTCTCGACGAACTGAGCTCTGCGACATCTCCTACCACCTTATTCCTGACCTCGTAATGCGCGGGGCAATCGACATTGCGGTCTGGCACCAGACCAATCGTCGGCTCCAGGGGTCGCTCGAAGAGGTCGAGTTGATCCGCCCGGAGTCGGTCATCGCTGAGGACACGTGGAAGGACGTATCCTCACTGGCCCTCATTGCCCGGAGCGATGATCTAGCTGTTCATGCCGTTTTTCGCCGGCTCGTCGACGCCGACCGTGTTGAAGCAGTAGAGAGCGAGGTCATTCGCGGTGTCCGGATCCCGCGCTACTGACCGGACTTCAGGATTGGAATTCTGCAGCATGTGAATACGCGTACGGGCCGAAAGGAGAGACTACTCGGGTTCCTCCAGCTCTCGCGCCGCTGAAGTGGGTCCACGAGCGCCCGAAGGGCTATCGTAACGACCCTCGGCGCCGGTGGTCGCTGCAGGGCGCCAGCCTCCACGAAATGGGCTTCAGCCCTGGCCCACGCTTCCTCTCGCGAGTCTTGTGACACTTTCGTGGGCGCGTGTTGAAGTATTGGCGTCCCCTGGAGAGCCTGTTGCGTGAACGGCAACCGGACGCCGCGGTGAGACGGGCGCTGGCAGCGCTCTCGACCGGCGCCGCCTGACAGGGGCTGCCGACGGGTGAACTGCGGCCGGCAGGGAGTTCGGGCCCTCCGGTCAGCAGTTCGCTGCGGTGGCCATCTGGCTGTCGGGCGCTGCCTCTGCGTCACGAAGCGCGCCGGTAGAGCTTCACGAGGTTGTGGGTCCCGCGGACGAGCTTCCACTCGGAGGCGGCAGCGTCCTTGCCTCGTCGCATGAAGCGGCGGACGTGGCGTCCGTCCTTGATCTGTCCGAAGACGGGTTGGATGATCTCTGGCGCTTCCGGTAGAGGGCGCGGCCGGCCTCGTCGGTCACCTTGGGGTCCATCTGCTCGACGAGCGCGGCGTCCTTCCGGAGCCGCCCGCGCCGTCCGGTGCGCGGGGTCTCGTGCTCCTTCATGTTGCGCGTGGCGACGGAGGCGTCGGGGCCCTCTCGTCCAAGGCGGCGAGGTTCTCCTCGGAGCAGTACCCGGCGTCGGCCAGGAGCGTGCCGGGTTGGTCGTCGATACCAGCCTCAGCGAGCGAGGTCCTCGTCGCCTCGATCATCGGGTGGAGCTGGCCCATGTCGTTGTGCTCGTCGGTCACCGAGGCCGCGACGATCACCTGGTCTTCGTGCGCGACCGCCTGGGCGGCGTAGCCCTTGGAGGAAGCCCTTGGCGGTCGACAGCACCTTGGAGTCGGGATCGGTCGTGTTGACCTTCTTCTCCTGCGCCCCGGCCTTGTCCTTCGGTGCCTCTCATGCGCCTTGCGCTCGGCTGTTCGTTCCTTGTCGAGGAGCTCCTTCGCGGCCTTGAAGCGACGGCGACGATCCGCTCGCCCTCTGAGGGTGGCCGGCGGCTCGTCACCTCTGGCGTCTCCGAACTGCGCGTCCTCGGCCGCGTCGGTCGCTTCGGCATCGGCGAACGTCTTGTCGACTTCTTCGTCGATGGTGTCCTTCGCGCGGTTGGCCGACTTCGAGGCGTTGGCGGCCATCTTGGTTCCGTCGAGCGCGACCAGACCGACAGTCGTCATCCCCGCCTCGGCGCACAGGCGAAGCGACGCGGTGAAGATGGACCGGTGGCGTCAGGTCCTTGGTGTAAATGCGCAACGGGCGTAGGTTCCTTCGAGCCGTTCGAAAACACGAAGGAGGACCCACGCCCGTGGCACCACGAGTATCGCCCACCGAGACCATCCGCGCCGAGATCCACGCCGCCTTCGACGGTGAGGGTGACCTGCTCTCCGCGATCGAGCAGGTCGCACGCCTGTCGGTGCGCCTCACGTTCCAGTCCGTCATCGAGGAGATCATGGTCGAGGAGCTCTGCCGTAAGCGCTACGAGCGCCGGGGCGAGGACAGCCCAGAGGGGCTTCGCAACGGCTTCCAGCCGCCGCGGACGATCAAGACCACCCTCGGTCCGGTCGAGCTCCGCCGCCCGAAGCTGCGCCACGCCCACTCGGCCCTGTGCGACCAGCTCTTCGGTGCCACCGTGAGCCGGACGAACGCCCTCGAGACCCTCGTCATCTCGGCCTGGGTGCGGGGCGTTTCGGACCGGGACGTCGAGGCGATGCTCGCCGAGGTCTTCGGCAAGGAGGCGGCTATCAGCCCGAGCACGGTGAGCCGCATCTGCCAGCGCCTTCGCTCCGAGTTCGAGGACTGGCGCCGGCGGGACCTGTCGGGGACCCGCATCGACTATCTCTACTTGGACGGGAGCTACTTCAAGATGCACCCGAAGGCCAAGGCCGAGCCGGTGCTTGTCGCCTGGGGCATCGACACCGACGGCAAGCCCGTCTTCTTGGGCCTTGGCCCCGGTGCGACCGAGTCCGCCGACGCGTGGATCGCGTTCCTCACCGACCTCACCGAGCGGAAGATGCCCGCCCCGCTCCTCGTCATCTCCGACGGCGGCAAGGGCCTGTGCGCCGCGATCGAGCGCTGCTTCCCGCACAGCGTGCACCAGCGATGCACGATCCATGTCTGCCGGAACGTCCTGGCCAAGGTGCCCAAGCACGCGCAGGCCGAGGTGAAGGGCGACTACTGGGCGATCTTCGACAAGATCGAGGGATCGGGGGACAAGGCGCTCGCCGAGGGCCGCCGGCGCGCCCGGCGCTTCATCGCGAAGTGGAAGCCGCTTTACCCCTCGGCCGTCGCCTGCGTGGAGGAGAACCTCGAGGCGCTGCTCGTCTACCTGGCCTTCCCCGCCGAGCACCACAAGCGCATCCGGCATTCCAACCTCATCGAGCGGACCTTCGGGGAGACCAGACGCCGAGTCAAGGTGATCGGCCGACTCCCCGGCGAGCAGAGCTGCCTCAGTCTCGTCTGGGCCGTCCTCGACCGGGCATCCAAGGGCTGGCGGGGTCTCACGATGACGCCGGACGCGCTGCGACACCTGCAAGACCTCCGGCGCCAGCTCCTCGAGCCGCCAACGGCGCTGCAACCCGACGCCGTCGAGGAGGCGGCCGTCGACGCCGAGACAGCCGCCGCGTAGCATCACAGCGGAGCCTGCGTCCGGAGCCGTTTACACCAGCGCTGAGACACCACCGATGGACCTGCGCGCGTCTTCATGGTGAGCTCGGAACCGAGCGATCGTCGTGTGATCGGAGAAGAGTCCCGCGCAGATCACTCGGAAGGCGACGTCGACGTACCTGGCGCGCTCGATCTGGCGAGCGCTGCGCACCCTGAGGCAGTTGGCGTAGACGACAAGGGCGACCATCGTCTCTGGGTGATGGGCTGCGCCGCCCCAGCCATCGGCTCGGTCGTCGGCGTAGAAGGCCTGAACGTCCATCTCGTCGACGCAGTCGAGGACGAACCACGCGAGGTGATCTTCTGGGAGCCAGTCGGCGATCGACGGCGAGAGCAGCTAGAGCTGATCGCGTTCTGGGGCGACGAAGTTGTAGGCCATTTCCCCATCGTGGTCATCGCGCCTGGTCAGGTGGTGGATCTCACGCGCGCGCTACCAGGGAGTTCGCAGATCGGCGCGGGGGTTCGGTGCAACAGGCTCTGGAGTGGTGGGCTTTGAGCTAAGCCGGAGAGATCCACCACGGGGTGGGCCACTTGAGTGATCCTCGGTGTGTTCGTGACCAGAACCCACCCCAAGGAGACCCCAGTGAACCTCGCGGAATCTGTCGTGTCCGAGCCGCTCGACGCGCTGCGCAGCGACGGCGTCGACCTCGTCCGTGAAGCCGCCCGCTAGGTGTAGATAATCGTTGCTCCGCGACCATCACGCCTGCTCGACGCTCTGTCAAGTGTTAGTAATGTTCTCGCGGGTCCCCAGGTGAGCGCAGCACCACCGGTCCTGCGGTCGCGGCCTGACGCCTTCGTCGCTGGAACCGAGGTCCATGTCTTGGTAATGGTGGAGCCGTGGCGACCATCAACGACGTAGCCGACCAGGCTGGCGTGGCGGCCTCGGTCGTGTCCCGCCTGCTGAACAACGATCCCCGCCTGCGCATCCGCCCGTCGACCGAGCGCCGGATCCTCGCCGCGGTGAGAGAGCTCGACTACCGTCCGAACTCCGCTGCCCGCTCCCTGCGTCTCGCCAAGGCCTCGACGCTCGGACTCGTCATGCACGACATCACGAACCCCGTCTACGGCGAGATCATGCGCGGTGCCCAGCAGGCGACCACCGAGGCGGGCTACACGCTGCTGCTCGGCGACGCGGACGCCCTGGCGCGCGGCGACGAGGCGGTCCGCCAGCTCCTCGGTGGCCGGAGGATCGACGGACTGCTGCTGCAGCGCTCCACCTACGTCTCGGACCGGCTCATCATGAAGCACCGGCCCGAGGGCTTCCCGATCGTCCTCCTCAATGACCGCAGCACGGGCCCGCTGTCCTCCGTTGCGCTCGATGACCGTGCCGGGGCGGCACTGGCCGTGCGCCACCTGCTGGAGCTCGGCCACACGCGCGTCGCGTTCATCGGCGTCGGCACCTCCTACCGCTCCACGGAGCGTCGGCGCGCCTACCTCTCGGTGCTGCGCGAGGCCGCTCTTCCCGTGCGTGACGAATGGATCGTGCGAGGCGGGGCGGAGACCGCCGCAGGCCGCGACGCAATGGCAGCCCTCCTCCGGACGCGCCCGCGCCCGACCGCAGTCTTCGTCGCCAACCTGAACGCCGCGGTCGGCGCCCTCCGCATGGTGGACGCATCCGGCCTGTCGGCGCCGGACGACATCTCGATCGTCGCGATGCACGACGCCTGGTTCGCGGAGCAGCTCAATCCGCCCCTCACGACGGTCCGCATGCCGCTCGCCGAGATGGGCAGGGCCGCAGTCGTCCAGCTCCTCGCTGAGCTCGGTGGTGAGCCGCCGCGGCACATCGCGGTCACCGAGCCCGAGCCCGTCCTGAACGCGCGCGCCTCGTCGGCACCTCCCCAGACCGCGGGACGCGAGCGTCGGCGCCGGCGAGGCGCTCCGAGCGCGAAAGCACACGTGCTGGCCCGGTAGGCGGGGACGACCGGCGCGTCGCTCGTACGCCCCCGACGGCGAGGCGGCCTCGCCCTGGCCCGTGCTCGCGAGCGCCGGGCCGCGGCGCGATCAGGCGAGCGCCGCCTCGACGGCGCTCGCCACCACCGCGTCGAGCGCGCGGTGCGCCCCGAGCGTCGCCTCGCGCGCGACGCGCACGAGCACGACCGAGACGCCGGGAGTGGACCGGGAGGCCTCGAGGGCAGCCTCGAGGCCGTCGAGCGAGGTGGCCTCGCGCACCGAGCAGCCGAGCGCACGTGCGACCGTGGCGACGTCCGGCCGCTGCGGGGTGGCGAGCCCGCGCTCGAAGGTGGGGGCGTCGAGCACCGAGGCGTGCTCGAGGAAGGAGAAGATCGCCCCGCCCCCGTTGTCGACGACGACGAGGGTCGCCTGCGGCACCTCCTCGTGCACCCCCCACACGAGCGCCGAGAGGTCGTGGAGGAAGGCGAGGTCCCCGAGCAGGCCGAAGACCGGGCCGGCCGTGGCGGCCGCGACGCCGAGGGTCGTCGAGGTCACGCCGTCGATCCCGTTCGCGCCGCGGTTCGAGAGCACCCGCGGCGCTCCCGGGCGCGCGGCACCGAACCACTCGAGCTCGCGCACCGGCATCGACGACGACGCGACGAGGGTCGCCCCGGCGGGCAGCGCGGCGACGAGGCGGCGAGCGATCGCCGGCTCGCTCAGCCGCTCCTCGCGGGCGAGCTCCGCGTCGATCGCCGCCGCGGCGGCCGCATCGGCGCGTGCCCACGCCGCCGCCCAGCCGGGGTCGGCGCAGCGCCCCGGCGCGTCCTCGGCAGCGAGCGCGCCGCACAGCTCGCCCGGGTCGGCCGCGATCACGAGCGAGGCGAGGCGCGCCGGGTCGAGGAACCGGCCGTGCGCGTCGACGACGACGAGCCGGCAGGTGCTCCCGGCGAGCTCCTCGAGCCAGGTCTGGAGCGCCTTGGAGGCGGGCGGCGCGCCGAGCTGCACGACGAGGTCGGGCGCGAGCCGCTCCCGCAGCACGCGAGCGCGCGCGAGCGCGTCGAAGGCCCCGACGACGACCTCGCCTCGAAGCGGGCCGGAGCGGGGGAAGGCTCGCGGCTCGGCGAGCACCGGCCAGCCGCGTGCCGCGGCGAGGGCCGCGACCGCCTCCCGCGCGTCGGCGAGCCCCGCGCCCGCGACGACGATCCCCCGGCTCGCGCCGGCCAGCGCGCGGCGCGCCGCGGCGAGGGCCTCGGGCGACAGGCGCCTGCCGGCGACGCGTCGGTGCCACGGCTCGCCGTCCGGCCTCCCCGGTGGCAGCTCCTCGGCGACCCCGGCCAGCGGCTCGTCGAAGGCGAGGTTGGCGTGGACGGGTCCCGGCGGCGACCCGGTCGCCTCGGCGACGAGCCGGCTCCCGATCGAGCGCCACGCGGACGGCGGCAGGGCGGCCGGGACTCCCGGCTCGACGAAGCAGCGCACCGCGGCGCCGAACAGCTTCGTCTGGTCGAGCGTCTGGGGCGCGGCGACGCCGTGCAGGCGCGGCGGGCGGTCCGCCGTGCAGACGATGAGCGGCACCGCCGCGAGGTCGGCCTCGAGGACGGCCGGGTGGCACTCCGCCGCCGCCGTGCCACTCGTCGTGACGACCACGGCCGGGACGCCCGACGCGAGACCGATCCCGAGGGCGAAGTAGGCCGCGGAGCGCTCGTCGAGCCGCACGTGCACGGCGATGCGTCCGTCGGCCAAGAGCGCGACGGCGAGCGGCGCCGAGCGCGAGCCGGGCGCGACCACGGCGTGGCGCACGCCGGCGCGCACCCACTCGTCGACGAGCGTCGCGGCGAAGGTGGCCTGTAGCGTCACCGGCGATGGTGCCTCGCGACGACGCGACGCCCGGCCCGCTCCACGCAGTGAGCACGGGTGCGGGCACGCGCCTCGCGCTCGTCCACGGCTTCACGCAGACGGGCCGCTCCTGGCGGCCGCTCGCCGAGCTGCTCGGCGAGCGCCACGAGGTCGTCACCGTCGACCTCCCCTACCACGGGCGCTCGGCCGCCACGGCGGTGGGCAGCCTGGAGGCGGCGGCCGCGGCCCTCGGCGCGACCTGCGGGCGCTCGGTCTACGTCGGCTACTCCCTCGGCGGGCGCGTCTGCCTCGCGCTCGCGCTCGCCGAGCCCGAGCGCGTCGAGCGCCTCGTCCTCGTCTCCGCCTCGCCCGGCCTCGCGACGGCCGAGGAGCGCAGCGCCCGGCGCGCCGCCGACGAGGCGCTCGCGGCCCGCCTCGAGGCGGGAGGGCTCGAGCCCTTCCTCGAGGCGTGGCTCGCGGGACCGCTCTTCGCGCACCTCGACGACGGGGCGGCCGACCTGGCGTCGCGCCGGGAGAACGACCCGGCCGCGCTCGCCAGCGCGCTGCGGGTCCTCGGGACGGGGAGCCAGCCGTCGTGGTGGGACCGCCTCGGCGAGCTCGAGATGCCCGTCCTCGTGTGCGCGGGCCGGCTCGACGCCAAGTTCGTGGCCATCGGCGAGCGCATGGCGGCGGCGATCGGCCCGAACGCGACCCTCTCCGTCGTCGAGGGCGCCGGGCACGCCGTCCCCTTCGAGCAGCCGGCGGCCTTCGCGGCGCTCGTCGAGGCGTTCGCCGCAGCGCCGTGACCCCTCGGTCACAGCGCGATCCCCACTGCGAGCAAGGTTCCGAAGGCGAGCTGGAAGGCCCCAGTCATGGCGAGGGCGGGGACGAGGGCGCGGCCCTCGGCGCCGCTCCGCACGACGCGCGTCGGCCGGAGCGCGAGGGGCGCGGCGAGCAGGGAGAGCAGCGCGAGCGGGCGTGCCAGGGCGAGGAGCGCGCCGAGCGCGAGCGCGAGGCCGAGGCTCGCGGTGTAGGCGAGGCGGGTCCGCCGGGCGCCGAGGCGCACAGCGAGGGTGCGCTTGCCCGCGGCCGCGTCGCTCGGCAGGTCGCGCAGGTTGTTGACGACGAGGAGGGCGACGGCGACGAGGCCGACCGGGCACGCCGCGGCGAAGGCGAGCGCGGCGAGGTGGCCCGACGCGACGTAGGCGGTGCCCACGACCGCCGCGAGACCGAAGAAGGCGAAGACGAAGACCTCGCCGAGGCCCACGTAGCCGTAGGGCCGGGGCCCTCCGGTGTAGAGCCAGCCGGCCGCGATGGAGGCGGCCCCGAGCGCGAGCAGGACCGGGGAGGTCCACAGCGAGAGGGCGAGGCCGGCCACGGCCGCGACGGCGAAGGCCGCCAGCGCCGCGGCGCGTACGGCGCGCGCCGGGGCGAGACCGCCGGCGACGAGGCGCACGGGCCCGACGCGGGCCGCGTCGGTGCCGCGCACGCCGTCGGCGTAGTCGTTCGCGTAGTTCGTCCCGACCTGGAGGGCGAGGGCGACGACGAGGGCGAGGGCGGCCTTGCCCCAGGCGACCGTGCCCCCGGCACGCGCCACGGCGGCACCGACGAGGACGGGCACGACGGCGGCCGGCAGCGTGCGCGGCCGCGCCGCGCCGAGCCAGTCGCGCCGGCTCGCCATCAGGTCCGAGCGGGCGCCGAGCCGCTCACGGGCGGCGGGGGAAGCGCGAGAAGTCGGGGGGCCGCTTCTCGACGAAGGCGTTCCGACCCTCCTGGGCCTCCTCGCTCATGTAGAAGAGCATGGTCGCGTCGCCGGCGAGCTGCTGGATCCCGGCGAGGCCGTCCTCGGCCGCGTTGAAGCCGGCCTTCAGCATCCGCAGCGCGATCGGCGAGAGGCGGAGCATCTCGCGACACCACGCCACCGTCTCTGCCTCGAGGCGCTCGAGCGGGACGACGGCGTTGACGAGGCCCATCTCGTAGGCGCGGCGCGCGTCGTACTGGCGGCAGAGGAACCAGATCTCCTTCGCGCGCTTGAGGCCGATGGTGCGCGCCAGCAGGCCCGCGCCGTAGCCGGCGTCGAAGCTCCCGACGCGCGGGCCGGTCTGCCCGAAGCGGGCGTTGTCGGCCGCGATCGTGAGGTCGCACACGAGGTGGAGCACGTGGCCCCCGCCGATGGCGTAGCCCGCCACCATGGCGACGACGGGCTTGGGGAGGCGGCGGATCTGCACCTGCAGGTCGAGGACGTTGAGCCGCCCGATCCCCGCCCTGGCCACGTCGTCGTCGCCGAGGTAGCCGTCGTCGCCCCGGATGCGCTGGTCGCCGCCGGAGCAGAAGGCCTCCGTGCCCTCGCCGGTGAGGATGACGACCCCGATCCCCGGGTCGTCGCGCGCCGCGTTGAAGGCGTCGGCGAGCTCGAAGAGCGTCTGGGGCCGGAAGGCGTTGCGCACCTCGGGGCGGGCGATCGTGACCTTCGCGATCCCCTCGGCGGTCTCGTAGCGGATGTCCTGGTAGCTGCCCGCCGCCTTCCAGGCGGGGAGGCCCCCCGTGTCGTCTCCCATACGGGCGTTACGCTACCCGCGTGCGCCGGCTCGTCGCCTTGGACCTGCCCGCCGGCGACGAGCTCGTGGCGGCGCTGCGCCGCTGCCTCGACGGGGGCGACGCCGTCCTCCCCCTCGACCAGCGCCTCCCGACCGCCGCGAAGGCGCGCCTCGTCGAGGCGCTCGCGCCGCACGCCGTCGTCGGTCCGGACGGCTCCTCGCAGCGGCGCCGCTCTGCTCGGCCCCTCGAGGACGGCGACGCCCTCGTGGTCGCGACCTCGGGGACGACCGGCGAGCCGAAGGGCGTCGTGCTCGGCGCCGACGCGCTGCGCGCCTCGGCGCTCGCCGCGAGCGCGCGCCTCGGCGTCGACCCCGGCCGGGACCGCTGGCTGTGCTGCCTGCCAGCCGCCCACGTCGGCGGCCTGATGGTCATCGTGCGGGCGCTCGTCACCGAGACGCCGCTCACGGTCCTGCCCCGCTTCGACGCCGACGCGGTGCTCGCCGAGGCGCGGCGGGGCGCGACGCTCGTCTCGCTCGTCCCGACGGCGCTCGGCCGCCTCGGCCCGGGCGCCGCCGCCTTCCGCACCGTCGTGCTCGGCGGGCAGGCGCCGCCAGCGGAACTGCCCGGCAACGTCGTCACCACCTACGGCATGACCGAGACGGCGAGCGGCGTCGTCTACGACGGCCGGCCCCTCGACGGCGTCGAGGTGCGCGTCGCGCCCGACGGCGAGATCGAGGTGCGCGGCCCGATGCTGCTCCGCTGCTACCGAGACGGGCACGACCCGAAGGACGCCGAGGGGTGGCTGCGCACGGGGGACGCCGGCACCCTCGGCGCGGACGGCCGCCTCGTCGTCCACGGGCGCATCGCCGAGGTCGTCGTGACGGGCGGGGAGAAGGTCTGGCCCGCCGCCGTCGAGGCGGTCCTCGGGCGGCACCCGAAGGTCCTCGAGGTGGCGGTGGCGGGCGTGCCCGACCCCGAGTGGGGGGCGCGCGTCGTCGCCTACGTCGTGCCCCGGCCGGGCTCGCCGCCGACGCTCGCCGAGCTGCGCCGCCTCGTGGCCGAGGAGCTCGGGCCCGTCGCCGCGCCGAGGCAGCTCGAGCTTCGCGACGCCCTGCCGCGCTCCGCGCTCGGCAAGGTCCGCCGCGCCGCGCTCGCCGGCGGCACCGGGCGCGACTGAAGCCGGCGCGAGCGGCCTCGGTACGCTGAGGCCGTGGCCAACCGCCTCGCCGCCGAGCCCAGCCCCTACCTGCGCCAGCACGCCGACAACCCCGTCGAGTGGTACCCGTGGGGCGAGGAGGCCTTCGCCGCGGCGGCGGCGCTCGACCGCCCGGTGCTCGTCTCCATCGGCTACTCGGCGTGCCACTGGTGCCACGTCATGGCGCACGAGTCCTTCGAGGACGAGGCGACCGCCCGCCAGCTCAACGAGGGGTTCGTCGCGGTGAAGGTGGACCGCGAGGAGCGGCCGGACGTCGACGCCGTCTACCTCGAGGCCGTCCAGGCGCTGACCGGCTCGGGCGGCTGGCCGCTCACCGTGTTCACCGACGCGCGCGGGCGGCCCTTCTTCGGCGGAACGTACTTCCCGAAGGAGCCGCGCCCCGGTGCCCCCTCGTTCCGAGCCGTGCTCGACGCCGTGTCGGAGGCGTGGGCGCACCGACGCGACGCGGTCCTCGCCGAGGCCGAGGAGCTCACCGCCTCGGTCGCCGCCCGCCTCGGCCCCCCGCCGCCCGGCGGGAAACCGTCGCAGGTGCGCGAGACGCTCGAGGCGGCCGTGGAGCGCTTCGCCGCGGTGTACGACCCCGAGCACGGCGGCGTCGGGCGCGCGCCGAAGTTCCCGCAGGCGCCGCTGCTCGAGCTGGCCCTCGTGGCGCACCTCGCCGGCTACGAGGGCATGCTCGACAAGGTGGTGACGACGCTCGAGGCGATGGCCTCGGGCGGCATCTACGACCACCTCGGGGGCGGCTTCTGCCGCTACGCCGTGGACCGCGCCTGGCAGGTGCCGCACTTCGAGAAGATGCTCTACGACCAGGCCGGCCTCGCCCGCCTCTACCTGCACGCCTGGCAGGTGACCGGCGACGAGCGCTTCCGCCAGGTCGTCGACGAGACGCTGTCGTACGTGCTGCGCGACCTGCGCGCCCCGGACGGCGGGCTGTACAGCGCCGAGGACGCCGACTCGGAGGGCGAGGAGGGCCGCTTCTACACCTGGCGGCGCGCGGAGCTCGACGAGGTGCTCGGCGAGCGCGCCGGCGCACTGGCTGCCGCCTGGTACGGGGTGAGCGAGGCCGGCAACTTCGAGTCGGGGCGGAACATCCTGCACCGGGCCGAGCGCGGCGACCTGCTGCGCCCCCCCGAGATCGAGGCGGCGCGCGCCGCCCTGCACGCCGCGCGCGCCCGGCGGGTCCGCCCCGGCCTCGACGACAAGGTGCTCACCGAGTGGAACGCGATGGCGGTCTCCGCCCTCGCCGAAGCGGCCGGCGCCACCGGCGAGCGCCGCTACCTCGACGCGGCCGTCGACGTCGCCCGCTACCTCCTCGCCCACGCCCGGCGGCCCGACGGGCGCTGGCTGCGCTCGGTCCAGGGCGGGCGCGGCGCCCACCTCGCGGTTGCCGGCGACTACGCCTGGCTCGTCGAGTGCTTCACCCGCCTCGCGGAGGCGACCGGGGAGCCGGCCTACCTCGCCGAGGCGAAGGCCGCCGCCGACGGGCTGATCGAGCTCTTCTCGGCCGAGGACGGCGGCTTCTACCAGTCCGGTCGCGACGCCCCGGCCCTCGTCGTGCGGCCACGCGACCTCTACGACGGCGCCACGCCGGCGGCCTCCTCGGTGGCGACGCTCGCCCTCGCTCGCCTCGGCGCCCTGCTCGCCGACGACGAGCTCGGCGAGCGGGCCCGCGCCGCGCTCGACGCGGCGCGCCCCGCCCTCGCCCGGGCGCCGCTCGCGCTGCCCCACCTGCTGCAGGCGGCGCTCCTCCTGGAGGGCGGCATCGTCGAGGTGGCGATCCCGGGGGACCAGCCCGAGCTCGCGGCGGTCGCCCGGCGCGCGCACCGCCCCCAGGTCGTGCTCGCCACCGGCGCACCGGGCACGAGCCCGCTCGTCGAGGGACGCGAGCCGGGCCTCGCCTACGTCTGCGAGCGCGGCACCTGCCTCGCCCCGGCCGCGACCCCCGCCGAGCTCGCCGCCGCGCTCGACGCGGCCACGAGCCGCTGCCTCGAGCGCTGGTGAGCAGAGGGCGCGCGCGCACCCCCCGCATTCCGCGCCGGGTGCGCGCGGGCGCGGTGCGAGCCGAGACCGGCGTCCTCACCTGCCTCGTGCTCGCCACGCCGCCCGGCGAGTGGGTCGCGATCGACCTCGCCTCGGGAGCCTTCGCGCGGCTCAGGCGACCCCCGGGCGAGCCGGACGGGGACGGCGCGGCGCGTCCGCTCGACGTCGTCGAGGTGACGGTCGCGCCGGACGACGACCCGTTCGACCCGGCGCGACCGGAGGCGGTCGCGTGCGCGAGCGCGCCCCGCGTCGTCGGCCGGCCGAGGGCGCGACAGCTGCGCCGCCTCCTCGGCGCGCTCGTGGCGCCCGAGACGGGGGCGCCGATCCTCGGCACGCACGGGCCCTCGATCGCCTACGTCGACCTCGACGGCACGAGGCCGTCGCTCGAGCTGCTCGTCGTGCGCCGGGCCCCCGCGCTCGCCGCGCACGGCGACGGCGTCCGCTGCTCCCTCGCCTGGGGCGGGCGCGTCGAGGTCCTCCCGGTCCTCGACCCCCTCGCCTGCGCGGCGGCACGCGCCGCTCGGACGGGACCGCTCGAACCGGGGGCGCTCGCCCGAGCGCTCGGCTTCGCGCCCGGCTACGTGCTCGCCGGCCTCGGACCGGTGCGCGACGGCCACGTCGCCAAGGCCGTGCTCGCCCTCCTCCCGCGCTAGCGCGGCGCCGGCGCCCCGATCCTGGTCAGGCCGGCAGCGACCCGGCGGCGAGGTCCTCGGCCATCGCCCAGCCGAAGGCGACGAGGGTGTCGCGCCGAGCAGGCTCGAGCCCGGCGAAGAGCGCCCCGAGCTCGTCCGGGGCAGACGCCGGCCCGTAGTCGAAGGTCCCGACGACGTTGCCGTCGCCGGTGATGCGGAAGGCCCGGTCGTCCAGCCGGCCCTCGGCGCCGAAGCGCTTGGCCAGCCGGCGCCCCCAGGCGCGCTCCTCGCCCGTCGGCTTGTGGCCCGGGCGGGGCACGACCTCGGAGAGGCCGGCGTAGGCGTCGAAGGCGGCGGCGCGCGTGAGGCGCGTGCCGACGAGGACATCCTCGTCGGGGAAGGCGAGGACCGCCCGCCGGTACAGGTCGTGCATCACCGACCGCATCGCGGCCTCGCCGGGTGCGCCCTCGGCGAAGGCGGCGACGCCGAGCAGCAGGCAGGGCGTGCCACCGATCCGCTCGAGCGTCGAGAAGGCGAAGCCGGCGAGCTCGGCTCCGGCCCGCGCCTGGGTGACGAGGACCCAGGCGTCGCGCTCCTTGGACAGGAAGCCGGCCTCGTAGCCGGTCGAGCCGCCGGCGCACAGGTCCGCCATCTCGGCGAGCTCCGCGTCGCTCAGCGCCGTGCAGTCCTTCGTCGCGACCTCGATCACGCTGGCCATGTCCCTCTAAGCTCGGTGCCCGCGCTCGACCTGCCGGGCGCCCGGGCACTCGGCCACCCGGTGGGGCCGTGAGGACGGCTCGCGGCCCGCTCACGGACCTCACCAGTCTACGGGAGCCGCCGGCGCGCTCGCCAAGCACCCGGCCCCGCCGGTCAGCCGACGGCGTGCATGCCGAGCAGCTCGCGCAGCGCGCCGACGAAGCCCCCCGCCGGGTCGACGTTGAACTCGGCGGGCAGCCGCAGGACCTTCGAGCCGAGGTTCAGGTGGAGCGGGACGGGGCCGGGGTGCTCGACGACGATCTCCTTCAGCCTCGCCACGAGGGACTCGGTGAGCGAGTGGAGGGGCACCCGCACCTCGAGCGGGGCCGCGGGGCCGTCGGCGCCGAGCTCGGGGCGCGTGATCTCCGAGCAGACGAGACGAGGCGTCTCCTCGCGCAGGTCCAGGCGGCCGCGCACGACCACGACCGCGTCGTCCTCGAGGCGCATCCCGTACTCCTGCATCACCTTCGGGAAGACGAAGGCCTCGATCGAGGACTCGAGGTCCTCGAGGACGAAGGTCGCCATCAGCTCGCCGCGCCTCGTGTAGCGCCGGGACAGGTTCGTGACGACGCCCCCGAGCGTGCAGAACCCCCCGGCGTCCCCGACCTGGCCGCCGGCTGCCAGCTGGTCGAGCAGCTCCCGCACGGTGCCGTCGGTCCTGCGTCGGAGCGCCCGCTCGACGCCGAGGAGGGGGTGGTCGCTCACGTACAGGCCGAGCATCTCCTTCTCGAAGGCCAGTCGCTCGGCCTTGTCGAACTCGACGTCGGGGATCTCGCGCCGCGCCTCGTCGAAGGCGGCGGCCGGCGACGCGTCGGCGTCCGCGAGCAGCGAGAACAGCGTCGAGATGCCGAGCTCCGCCTGGCGGCGCAGCGCCAGGACGTGGTCGATGATCTCCTCGAAGACGAGGCACAGCCCGCGGCGCGGGTGGCCGAGCGAGTCGAACGCGCCCGCCTTGATGAGCGACTCGACGGTGCGCTTGTTGAGGACCGAGGGGTCGACGCGACAGCAGAAGTCGTGGAAGTCGGCGAAGGGCCCGTTGCGCTCGCGCTCTTCGATGATGAGCGACACGAGGCCCTCGCCCACGTTGCGCACAGCCGAGAGGCCGAAGACGATCGAGGCGCCCTCCCCCCTCCCGGCGTCGCCGCGGCGCGCGCTGAAGTTGAGCGCCGAGACGTTCACGTCCGGGACCTGCACCGCGATACCGAGGCTGCGGCACTCCGCGAGGTAGGTGGCGGTCTTGTCCTTGTCGTCCTTCACCGAGGACAGCAGGGCGGCGAGGTACTCGACCGGGTGGTGCGCCTTGAGCCACGCCGTCTGGTAGGCGACGAGGCCGTAGCCGTAGGAGTGGGACTTGTTGAAGGCGTAGTCGGCGAACGGCTCGATGATGTCGAACAGCTCGGTCCCGAGCCGCTCGCCGTAGCCGTTGGCGACGCACCCGGCGACGAACTTCTCGCGCTCGGCGGCGATGAGCGCCCGGTCCTTCTTGCCGCAGTTGTGGACGAGGAAGTCCTCCGCCAGCGCGTACGGCCGCGACCCGTCGGCCATCTCGAAGTCGAAGCACGGCGCTTCGCCGACGTAGGAGACGCTCACCACCGTGTCCCAGACGAGGTCGCCGCTCCCGAGCTCCTCGAGCCGCTCGGAGGCGCACAGCCGACGCAGCGCGTCGCGCTCGAGGACGCGCTGGCCGGCGGGCAGGCCGGCGAGCGCCGCCTCGTGGCGACCGAGGGAGTGCTCGACGAGCGACGCCGGGATGCCGATCGTCGGCGCGTCCTTGCCCTCGGCGTCGTGCGCGAGCCAGGCGCCGAGGCGGGCGGCCGCCGCGTCGGTCAGGTGCGGCCCGACGAGCTGGGCGAACGTCTTCGCCTGCGAGGCGCGAAGGATCCGGACCGCGCAGCTCGCGCCGGGCGCCTCGCACGGCTCGAGGCGAGCGAGGAGCCCGCAGCGCAGGAGCAGGCGCTTCAGCGTCCGACCGAGCGCCTCGCTCGGCGCGAGGAGGAGGGCGCCGTCGGGCTGCGCCCGGCCGCCCGCGCAGAAGAGCAGGCCGAGGAAGCGCTCGACCGAGGCGAGCGGCGCGCCGACGAGCCTGGCGGGGACCGACCTCCCCGCCGGGGCGCCCGGCCCGCCGGCGAGGGCGCCGAGCTCGGCGAGCTCCGCCTCCTCGAGCACGACGCCGGGACGGCCGTCCGCAGCGCCCGAGCGGCCGGCGGGCCTGCCGAAGTGCTGCTCGAACGCAGCGCAGAACGCCTCGAGGAGCTCGGGGTCCCCCGGCTCGAAGCGGGCGGCTCGCTCGCCGTCGGCGGCGAGCTGGCCGAGCCACAGCGCGGCGAGGTCGACCTCGGGCGCCTCCGGTGCGGCCGCGCCGCCGCCGAGCGTGCGCGCCGCGACCGCGACGAGGTCGCCGGGGGACAGCGAGCGCAGCTCGCGCCACTCGCCCTCCACGAGGAAGCGGTGCTCGGCGCTGGCGCGGATCGCGTAGCCGGTCGAGGTCCGCAGCTCGTAGACGGGCTTCACCCCGACCGGCCAGACGTCGGCGACCTCGGCGTGGCGCGCGCTCGCGCGCTCGAGGTCGACGGTCTGGACGCGGCGGTCCTCGAGGTCGAGGAGGCGCTCGATCGGGACGTAGCCGCGCGCCGTGGTGAGCAGGAGGGTGCCCGCCGGCAGGCAGGCCTTGCGCAGGTTGTCGGCCTCCTCCAGGCTGTAGCCGGCGAAGCGCTGGGCGACGCGCATCACCGACTCCTGGTAGATCATGAGCCCGTAGGTCTCGCGCAGGATCGGCTCGAGGTCGGGGTGGAGGTAGGTCACCGGCTGGCGGCCGTTCTTCCGCTCCGCGTAGTCGCGGTGCATGTTGGCGGCCATCGGCCCGGGCCGGTAGAGGGCGACGAGCGCGGCGACGTCGTCGAAGCAGGTCGGCGCGAGCGAGCGCATGAGGGCGCGCATCGGCCCGCCCTCGAGCTGGAACACGCCGATCGAGTCGCCCCGGCGCAGCATCTCGAAGGTGGCCTCGTCGTCGAGCGGGATGGCGTCGATGTCTGGGCGCTCGCCGGTGGACTCCTCGATGAGGTCGAGCGCCGTCTCGATGACCGAGAGGTTGCGCAGGCCGAGGAAGTCCATCTTCAGCAGGCCGAGCTCCTCGACCCCGTGCATCTCGTACTGGGTGACGATCGGCGCGTCCTCCGGGGCGCCCCCCGGCTCCGGCTTGCGCTGGATCGGGAGGTACTCGGTGAGGGGCTCGTGCGTGATGACGACGGCCGCCGCGTGGATGCCGTCCTGGCGCCGGAGGCCCTCGAGGCCCTTCGCGATGTCGATCACCCGGCGGGCCTCCGGGTCCGACTCGTACATCTCGCGCAGGCCGCTCGCGGCGGCGTAGCCGTCCTCGTAGCCCTCCACGCGCTCGAGGCAGGCGCGCAGCGGCGTGTCTCGCCCCATGATGAGCGGTGGCATCGCCTTCGCGACCCGGTCGCCGACCGCGTAGGGCAGCCCGAGCACCCGCGCCCCGTCCCGCACGGCGGCGCGCGCCTTGATGGTGGAGAAGGTCACGATCTGGGCCACCCGGTCCCAGCCGTAGCGCTCGGAGGCGTAGCGGATCATCTCGCCCCGGTAGCGCTCGTCGAAGTCCATGTCGATGTCCGGCATCTGCTTGCGGCCGGGGTTCAAGAAGCGCTCGAAGAGCAGGTCGTAGCGGATCGGGTCGAGGTCGACGATGCGCAGGCAGTACGCGACGCAGCAGCCGGCAGCCGACCCGCGCCCCGGGCCGACGCGGATCTTCTGCTCCCGCGCGTGGCGGATGAGGTCCCAGACGACGAGGAAGTAGGCGGAGAAGCCCATCGAGGCGATGACGTCGAGCTCGTAGTCGAGCCGCTCGGACACCGCGCTCGGCAGGGGCGTCCCGTAGCGCTCGGCGGCCCCCTCGAAGGTGAGGTGCCGCAGGTAGGCGGTCGCCGAGGCCTCGTAGGTGTCGCGCACGAAGTCCGGGGGCACCGGGAACTCGGGCAGCGTGGGCTTGCCGAGCTCGATCTCGACCCGGGCCCGTTCCGCGATCCACAGGGTGTTGTCGCACGCCTCGGGCAGCTCGGCGAAGAGCTGGCGCATCTCGGCCGCGCTCTTCAGGTAGTGCTCCTCGCCCTCGAACTTGAAGCGCTTCGGGTCGTCGATCGTCGCCCCGGTCTGCACGCACAGCAGGGCGTCGTGCGCGGCCGCGTCCTCGCGCCGACAGTAGTGGCCGTCGTTCGTCGCCACGATGGGCGCCCTGATCGAGCGGGCGATCTCGAGGAGCTGGGGGTTCGTCCGCCGCTGGTCGGGCAGGCCGTGGTCCTGCAGCTCGACGAAGAGCCCGTCGCGCCCGAAGATGTCCTGCAGGCGGCCCGCCAGGCGGCGAGCCTCGGCGACGTCGCCGGCGAGCAGCGCCTGCAGGACGACGCCCCCGAGACAGCCGGTCGTCGCGATGATCCCCCCGCGGTAGCGCTCGAGGAGCTCCCAGTCGACGCGCGGCTTGTAGTAGTAGCCCTCGAGGTAGGCGGCCGACGAGAGCTTCATGAGGTTGCGGTAGCCCTCGGTCGTCTCGGCGAGCAGCGTGAGGTGGTAGTAGAGCTTCTCGCCGCGCTCTCCCTCCCCGCCCGTGTCGTCCAGCCGGCCGCGCCGCACCGGCCGCTCGGCGCGCGAGTTGGCGGCCATGTACGCCTCGGTGCCGATGATCGGGGTGACGCCTCGCGAGCGGCACTCCTTGTAGAAGTCGAGGACCCCGTACATGTTGCCGTGGTCGGTGATCGCGAGGGCCGGCTGGCCGTCCGCCGCGGCGGCAGCGACGAGGTCGGCCACGCGGGCCGCCCCGTCGAGCATCGAGTACTCGGTGTGCTGGTGCAGGTGGGCGAACGACCTCGCCCCTCCCGACCCGGTCATCCCCGCCCCTCCACAGCCCGTCCACACGCTCGGTCCACCGCCTGTGGACGAATCACAGCGCTGTCATTCGAGCCGCGGCGAGGATAGCGCGCCCTCGCGGCGCCGGCCCGGGCTCGCCGAGGCGCCCGAGGTGCTAGAGGTACGGCCCCGTGCGCGGCCGCTGCTCCGGCGCCGCGGCCGCGGGCAGGCTCGCTCGGCGCATCTCGGCGAGCTGGCTCTGGGCCGCCACCTGCTGGGCGAACAGCGCCGCCTGGATGCCGTGGAAGAGGCCCTCGAGCCAGCCGACGAGCTGCGCCTGGGCGATGCGCAGCTCGGAGTCGCTCGGCTCGTCGGAGCTGAACGGCAGCGCGAGACGGTCGAGCTCGGCGACGAGGTCCGGGGACAGTCCCTGGGCGAGCTCGTGGACGGAGTGCTCGTAGATCTCCTTCAGGCGCTGGCGGCTCGCCGTATCGAGCGGGGCCTGGCGCACCTCCTCGAGGAGCTGCTTGATCATCGAGCCGATCCGCATCACCTTGGCAGGCTGCTCGACCGCCTCGACGGACTCCTCGCGCCGCTCGGCGTCCTCCCCCGGCGCGTCCGTTCGCCGCTCCTCGACGCCCGGCTGCACGACCACGAAGGGCTGGCGGGGTTCGCTCTCGTTCTCGCTCATGGCTCCGAGTCTCGCGCGCCGAGTGGGTGCGGCCGCACCGCCGGTGCGGAACGGGACTCCCCCGGCCCCCGAGTGGTCGGGGGCCGGGGGAGGCGCGCGGCGGCTAGGGGGGGAGCGCCGCTCAGGCGCGCGCGACGCGGCGGAGGTCCTCGAGGGACATCTCGGCGGTGACCTCCCCACCGCACTGGTCGCAGTGCGCGGTGTGACGCCAGGACCGCAGCAGCCGCGTCCCCGAGGCGTCGAGGAAGACGACGAACGCGTCGGAGTCGTCCTGCAGGACGAGGCGGTCGTAGGGGCGCCAGTCGGTCACCACCGACGACTGCTGGCGAGCGGACTTGAGCACCCGGCAGAAGCGGCGGTCGACGGTGTCGAACAGCCACGTGCTGTGGCAGGACTCGAGCACGAGGAAACGGTCGCGGTCCGGGTTGGCCAGGATCTCGGCCGGGGTCGGCAGCGCCGTCACCGGGTCCTCGTGCCCTCCAACCGATAGCTCTCGCAACTCCACACCACGATCATGACGGACCAGCACGACGGCGTGAGCGCGGCGAGGTTGCAGTTGCGTGACAGTTCGCGCCGCTGCGCCTAGGCGAGCTCGAGGCTCGTCGAGTTGATGCACCACCGCCGGCCCTCGGGCGCCGGCCCGTCGTCGAAGACGTGGCCGAGGTGGCCGCCGCAGCGGGCGCAGGCCACCTCGGTGCGCACCATCCCGTGGCTACGGTCCTCGCGCAGCTCGACGAGCGACGCGTCGATCGGCCGGGTGAAGCTCGGCCAGCCCGACCCCGAGTCGTACTGCGACGCCGCGTCGAACAGCGCAGCCCCGCACCCCGCGCACCGGTAGGTGCCGGGGCGCCCGGGGTGGATGTACTCGCCGGTGAACGGCGGGTCCGTTCCCCGCTCGCGCAGCACGTGGAACTGGGCCGGCGTGAGCCGGCGGCGCCACTCCTCCTCGCTCAGCTCGAGGCGCTCCACGCCCGCCATCGGCGGCAGGCTAGCGCCTCGGTCCCGGCCGGCGACCCGGGCCGCCGGACCGGGGGGCGAGCGTCGCCTCGAGGAGGCGCTGGCCGATCCCCTCCAGCGCGAAGCCGGCGAGGTGGTCACCCGCGTCGTGCAGCTCGCCGGCGAGCCCCTCCAGCGCCGCGACCGCGTCGAGGGTCGCCTGGCGCGGCAGCGAGCCCGCCGTGGCCGCGATCGCCGCCTCGAGCCGGTCCTGCTCGGCACGGACCCGCGCCCCGAGCGACGGGCGCGCGAGGCGGGAGACGGCGCCGAGACCGGCGAGGAGCTGCGTCGCGACCGCAGCCTCGACGAGGGCATCGACGAAGCGGACGGGCCGGGGCGGGGCCGCGTCGAGCAGGGGCGCGCCGCGCGCCCGTCCGCACCGTGGCGTCCGCACGGCGCGAGGGTCCCCGGCCCGCCTACCGCCGCCGCTACCGTCGCCTCACACGAGCGGCCAGGGGTACGGGCGCTCGCCGCTGGCGGGCGCCGGGAAGGTACCGAGCTCGAGGAGGGCGCGTGCGCGGCGCGCGAGCGCCTCGGACTCCTCGGGGCTGAGGAGGCTGGCGACGGCCTCCGGCACGCGGCGCGCGAGCGCCTCGCAGCCGGCGAGGAGCTCGCCCGGCAGCGGCTCGCCGGCGAAGTCCCACATCACGGTGCGCAGCTTGGCCTGCGCGTGGAAGCACAGGCCGTTGTCGATGGCGTAGACCCGTCCGGCCCGGTCGACGAGCAGGTGGCCGCCCTTGCGGTCGGCGTTGTTGGCGAGGAGGTCGAAGCCGGCGACGCGACGAAGCGCCGCGTGGTACCGCTCGTCCTCGAGCAGCGAGAAGTAGTGCTGCTCGAAGTCCGCCTCGACGAAGCGCTGGAGCGATCCCTCGCCGAGCGGCCCGTCGCTCCGCAGCACCGTCTCGGGGACGACGCCGAGACCGAGGGCCTCGGAGAGCTCGTAGGCGGCGACCTCCCGGCGGTACAGGCCGGCGGGGAAGTCCCACAGGCGGCGCTCGCCGCCCGCCGGCTTGTACACGGCCCGACCGAGCCGATCCCCCCTGACCGTGACGAGGAAGGTGGCGTTCGAGCTCCAGGGCATCCGGCCGACGAGCTCGAGGGCGCCGCGCCGCAGCAGCGCCAACCACTCCGCCGGGCTCAGGTCAGCGGCGGCCGGTGGCCGTTCGTCCTCGGGCACGCGTGGCCCCTCGGGTCGAGCGGGAAGCCGCACAGCGGGCACGGCGGGCGACCGGCCTCGACGAGGCGGACCCCTTCGATCGCGAGGGCGCCCGCCTGCTCCCGGGTGAGGGCGAGGCGCGCCTCGGCGCCCTCCTCGTCCTCGCCGACGAGCTCCTCCGCGAGGACGACGATGCGGTCGTCGCGCGCGTCGTAGGCGAGGGCGAGGGCGCCGACGACGAAGTCCGCCTCGCCGAAGGCCTCGAGGGTCCCGGCAGCGTCCGCCGGGAGCTCGCCGGCGCGCGGGAGCCGCTGCAGCAGCTCGCCGAGGCGCTGGGACAGCGCAGCCACCTGCTGCTTCTCGAGCTTCAGCGTGAGGAGCTCGGCACCCTGGCGAGCCTGGAGGAAGAACGCCCGCTGGCCGACCGGCCCGATCGTGCCGACGCTGACGCGCTCCGGCTGCGCGAACTCGAAGCGAGCCCTCATCGGCTGCGCCCTCGCGTCGCGCCGTGGGCGCCGAGGACGCGAAGCGTCTGGAGGCCGTCGGCGACGTTCTGCGCGAGCACGAGGGGGCCGCGCGGGCCGTAGGCGATCGCGCTCACCGAGGCGGGCGAGACCTGGATGCGCTGCATCGCGTCGAGCGGCGCGCCGAGGGCGTGGCCGAGCGCGACCTTGATCGGGTCGGCGTGGCTCACCGCGATGATCACCTCGCCCTGGTGGCGGCCGACGAGGCGCTCGATGGTCGTCACGACGCGCGCCTCGAGCTCGACGAAGGACTCGCCGCCGGGGAAGCGGAACGTCGAGGGGCGCGAGACGACGACCGGCCACTCGGGCGAGCGGCTCAGTACGGCGAGCTCGGCGCCGGTCCACTCGCCGAAGTCGCACTCGAGGAGGCCGCGCTCGACGCGAGGACGCAGGCCCGTGGCCCGGCCGATCACCGCCGCCGTCTCCCTCGCGCGCTCGAGCGGGGAGGTGTAGAGCGCGGCCAGGCCGCGCAGCCCGGCGAGGCGGGTGGCGGTGCGCTCGGCCTCCTCCCTCCCCTCGGCCGAGAGGTGGAGGCCGGGCGCGCGGCCCGGGAGCACCTTGCCCGTCGTCGGGGTCGAGGCGTGGCGGACGAGGCAGACGACGGTCGGGGGCGCGAGGCGGCGGCGGGTGACCATCAGGCCCGCCCGAAGGACGCGTCGTACCGCTCGGCCATCGCCAAAGACCGTAGCCTTGCCGGCGATGGCTCCCGACGGGAGGACGGCGCCACGCGACGAGCGCCGCCACCTCGAGCACCTGGCGCAGGAGATCGTGGCCTGCCGGGCCTGCCCGCGGCTCGTGGCCTGGCGGGAGGAGGTCGCCGCGCACCCGCGAGCGGCCTTCGCGCACGAGACCTACTGGGCTCGCCCGCTCCCCGGCTTCGGCGACCCGGCCGCTCGCCTCGCCGTCGTCGGCCTCGCCCCCGCCGCGCACGGGGGGAACCGCACGGGCCGGATGTTCACCGGCGATCGCTCCGGCGACTTCCTCTTCGCCGCGCTCCACCGAGCCGGCTTCGCCAGCCAGCCCGAGAGCCGGGCCCGCGACGACGGGCTCGTCCTGAAGGATGCCTGGGTCACCGCGGTCGTCCGCTGCGCGCCGCCGGCGAACCGGCCGACGCCGGCGGAACGGGACGCCTGCGCGCCCTTCCTCGCGCGCGAGCTCGCGCTGCTCGGCGAGGTACGGGTCGTCGTCGCCCTCGGGTCCTTCGCCCTCGGCGCCCTCTGGCGCCTGCCCTCGCTCGCCGCCGGGCCCCGGCCGCCCTTCCGGCACCTGCTCGAGGCGCCGCTCCTGCCCGGGCCGACGGGAGCCGGGCGCACGCTCATCTGCTCGCTGCACCCGAGCCAGCGCAACGTCTTCACCGGCCGCCTGAGCGCCGCGATGCTCGACGCCGTGCTCGACCGGGCACGAGCGCTCCTGCGCTGAGACCTGCCGGGTCGAGACCGGGCTCGACGCGGCACCGGGACCCCGACCGCCCGCAGCCCTCCTCGCGACACCAGCGCCCTCGCCACCGACTCGTCGACCGTGACGCTTCGACGTGGACCGTGTCGAAGGCGCAGCGCGCGACGGCGCTCGTCGAGTGGTGGACCTCCGAGGCGACGGCCGGCTGGCGCGGAGCTAGCTCCCCGACCCGAGCGCAGCGAGGACCTTCTCCGCGTGCCCGTCCACCCGCACGCCGTACCAGACCCGCTCCACGCGCCCGTCGGGGCCGACGAGGAAGGTCGAACGGATGACGCCGAGGGTCGTGCGCCCGTAGAGCGTCTTCTCGCCCCAGGCGCCGTAGGCCTCCATCACCGAGTGGTCGGCGTCGGTGAGCAAGGTGAGCCCGAGCCCGTAGCGCTCCTTGAAGCGGCGGTGGGAGGCCGCCGGATCCGGCGAGATGCCGAGCACCTCGACGCCGGAGGAGGCGAAGTCGGGGAGCAGCTCGTTGAACTGGCACGCCTCCTTCGTGCAGCCCGGCGTGTCGTCGGCCGGATAGAAGTAGACGACGACGCGGCGGCCGGCGAAGTCGGCGAGCGAGACGGGACGTCCCTCCTCGTCCGCGAGCGTGAACGGCGGCGCAACGTCTCCGGGTGCCAGCCTCGCCATCGTCGCTCCCTCCCTCGGCGCCAGCCGGCGCGAGGATACCGGCCCACGGCCCGAACGTCCTCGGTCGCGCCGCGAGGTGGCAGACTCGTCGCGTGACCACCGTGACCTTCGCCGACCTCGGCGTCGACGAGGTGCTCGTCAGGCAGCTGTCCTCGCAGGGGATCGAACGCCCCTTCCCGATCCAGGCGCTCGCCATCCCCGACGTCCTCGCCGGGCGGGACGTGTGCGGCAAGGCGAAGACCGGCAGCGGCAAGACGCTCGCCTTCGGCCTGCCCCTGCTGATGCGCACGCCGCCGGCCGAGGCGAAGCGCCCCGCCTCGCTCGTCCTCGTGCCGACCCGCGAGCTCGCCCTCCAGGTCGCCGGCGTGCTCGCCCCCCTCGCGGGCGCGCTCGAGCGCCGCGTCGGCGTCGTCTACGGCGGCGCCGACCTCGACCGCCAGGTGGCGGCGCTCGACACGGGCCTCGACCTCGTCGTCGCCACGCCGGGACGCCTCATCGACCTCGTCGCGCGCGGCGCCGTCGCGCTCGAGGCGGTACGCACCCTCGTGGTCGACGAGGCCGACCGCATGGCAGACATGGGGTTCCTTCCCCAGGTCGAGTGGCTGCTGCGGCGGATGGCCGGCCGGCGCCAGACGCTGCTGTTCTCCGCCACCCTCGAGCCGGCGGTGAACCGCCTCGTCGCCCGCTACCTGCACGAGCCCGTCTTCCACGAGGTCCGCTCCGACACCGTCACCGTGCGCGCCATGGAGCACGTCTTCTTGAAGGTCCACCAGATGGACAAGGCGAGGGTCGCCGCCGCGATCGTGGCGGGGGCCGGCAAGACGATCCTGTTCTGCCGCACCAAGCGTGGGGCGGACCGGCTCGTCGCCGAGCTGCGCCAGGCCGGGGTGCGCGCCGCGGCGGTCCACGGCGACCTGCGCCAGCCGATGCGGGAGCGGGCCCTCGCCGCCTTCGCCGCGGGGAAGCTGCCCGCCCTCGTCGCCACCGACGTGGCGGCGCGCGGCCTGCACATCGAGGGCGTCGACGTCGTCGTCCACTACGACCCGCCCGAGGACCACAAGGCCTACCTGCACCGCTCGGGGCGCACGGCGCGCGCCGGGGCGCGCGGCATCGCCGTCACCCTCGTGCTGTGGGATCAGGAGCTGAGCACCGAGCGCCTCCAGCGTCGCCTCGGGCTGCGCCGACCGATGGTGGAGATCTTCTCGAACGACCCGCGCCTGCGCGACCTCGACGCCCTCTGCGGGGAGCCGCCGGCCGCGTCGAGCGCCTCGTGACCGGCGAGGACGCGCCGCGGCGCTACTTCCGCCAGCTCCTCGCCGGCTCGGACTTCGCGAGGGACGACCCCGTCGCCCGCCAGATGGCGAACTACGTCTACGCGCTGGGGGACCGCTCGAGCGGCGAGGCCGTCCTCGTCGACCCCGCCTACGACCCCGAGGAGCTCGTGGCGCTCCTCGAGGAGGACTCGATGGCCCTCGTCGGCGCGGTCGTGACCCACTACCACGCCGACCACGCCGGCGGGGCGCTCGGCCCGACGGCGATCCGCGGCGTCGCCGAGCTGCTCGAGGCGCGCGACGTGCCCGTGTACGCGCAGGCGAGCGAGGTCGCCTGGCTGGCGCGCTCGACCGGGCTCCCGGAGCGTGCCTTCCGGCCCTGCGAGCCCGGCGAGGTCCTCCGGGTCGGCGCCCTGGCGGTCACGCTCGTGCACACCCCCGGGCACACGCCCGGGAGCCAGTGCCTGCTCGTCGGCGACCTCCTGTGCACCGGCGACACCCTCTTCCTCTCCGGCTGCGGCCGGACCGACCTTCCCGGCGGCGACCCCGACGAGCTCTACGAGAGCCTGACGCGCCGTCTCGCGCCGCTCCCGGATGGGACCCGGGTCTTCCCCGGCCACGCCTACGACGCCGCCCCCTCGGGTCGCCTCGGCACGCTTCGGCGCGAGAACCCGGTGCTCGCGCCGCTCGATCGCCACGCCTGGCGGGCCGCCTTCGCGCCGAAGCGGACCGGGCGCGGCTAGCGGCGGGCCGGCGCGCTCGCCGGCTCAGGCGCCGCCGCGATCCGAACGGGACGCGCTCGACGGGGCGGACGAGCGGATCACCGCGGCGACGCGCCGGCAGATCTCCTCGAGCACGGGCGCGCTCGTCGCGAAGTTGAGGCGAACGTGGCCCCTCCCGGCCGGCCCGAAGCTCGGCCCCGAGGAGCACACGACGCCCGAGCGGCGCGCGATGACCTCGGCCGGGTCGTCGCCGAGGCCCGCCGCCCGGAGGTCGAGCCACGCGAGGTAGGTGGCCTCGGGCGGGTGCACGCGCACGCCCGCGAGCGACCCGAGGGCGCGTACCACCTCCGCTCGGTTGACCGCGAGCCGACGGAGCACGGCGTCGAGCCAGGCGTCCCCCGCCGAGAAGGCCGCCAGGGTGGCGTGCATCCCGGCCACCGAGACGCTCCCGCGGATCGCGGCCGGCAGGACGTCGAAGGCCTCGAGCAGGTCGCGCGAGGGGAAGGCGGCGAACGCGCAGCGCAGGCCGGCGACGTTGAAGGCCTTGCTCGCCGACGAGAGCGTCACGCAGCGGCGCGCCACCTCGGCGTCGAGCGAGGCGATCGGGACGTGGGAAGCCCCGGGCAGCACGAGGTCGGCGTGGATCTCGTCGGCGACGACGAGGAGGTCGTGCTCGCAGGCGAGCGCGCCGAGCGCGGCGAGCTCCTCTCGCCGGAAGGCCCGGCCGGTCGGGTTGTGCGGGTTGCACAGCAGGAGGCAGCGTGGGCGCTCCCTGGCCACGAGGTCGCCGAGACGCTCGAGGTCGAGCTCGTAGCCGCTGGGTCCGGCGACGAGATCGGCGGTGAGCACCCGCCGGCGCGTCTCGCGCACCGCGTCGAAGAACGGCGGGTAGGAGGGGGTGAGGAAGACGACGCCGTCGCCCTCGGCTGTGAGGGACCAGACGGCCGCGTAGATGGCCTGGACGACGTCGCTCGTCAGCACGACGCAGCCGGGGTCCACCTCGAGCCCGTGCCGCTCGGCGTACCGGCGGGCGAACGCCTGGCGGCAGGACTCGGCGAGCCGGGGCGAGGGGTACCCGAGGTCGTCGCGCCGCACCGCGTCGATGAGCGCATCCCGCACCGCCGGGGCGAGGGGGAAGTCCATGTCCGCGAGGCCCGCCGCGAGGCCGTCCGGGCCGACGGAGGACCACTTCGCGCCGGCGCGGGCGCGAAGCTCCGGCGCACCGTAGCGGTCGAGGTCGACGCCTGACCCGCTCGAGGCGGCCTCGGAGCTCGCGACGCGCACCCGCCGACGCTACCCAGGCGCGCGCCCGGACGGCCATCGGCACCGTGCCGCCGCTAGCCTCGCGGTCCGAGCGCGAGAGGAGGTGGAACGTGCCCGAGCCGAGCGACGCCGTCGTCCCCGACAGCCACGCCGACCTCCTCGGGGCGACCGTCATCGCCCACCTCGCGACGGTCGGACCGTCCGGCGAGCCGCACTCGACCCCCGTCTGGTTCGACTGGGACGGTCGGCGCGTCGCCTTCTCGACCACGACGCGTCGCCAGAAGTACCGCAACGTGCGGCGCAACCCCGCCGTCGCCGTGTCGATCGTGGACCCGGCGAACCCCTACCGCTACCTCGAGCTGCGAGGCCGCGCCACGATCTCGGACGACCCGGGCAACGCCTTCATCGACGCCATGGCGAGGAAGTACCTCGGCGAGGACGCCTACCCCTTCGACCAGCCGGGCGACGAGCGCGTCGTCATCTCCTTCGTGCCCGAGCAGGCGAGCTACCAGTAGCGGCGCGCTCGCCGTCCTGCGGCGCTCGCGCCACGCCGGTGCACGCGACGACGGCCGCGCGAGCGAGGACGCGCTCAGGCGAAGCGGCGCAGTAGGGCGGCGCGGGCGCGCCGGTAGGGGGGGTAGACGACGGGCAGGTCGCGGGCGGATCGGCGCCGCAGCACGGCCCGCCGGTGCGAGAACGTCTCGAAGCCCCACCGCCCGTGGTAGGCGCCGGTGCCGCTCTCGCCGAGGCCCCCGAAGGGCAGGCCCGGCACGGCGAAGTGCTCGAGCACGGAGTTGACGACGAACGCGCCCGAGCGCGTCCGCTCGAGCACCGTCTCGAGGAGGGCGCGGTCCCGCGCGAAGACGTACACGCCGAGGGGGGTCGGGCGGTCGTCGATGATCGAGAGCGCCTCCTCGAGGTCGGCGACCGGGACGACCGGCAGGATCGGCCCGAAGATCTCCTCGCGCATCACCGGGGCGTCGAGGTCGACCCCGAGCAGGATCGTCGGCGCCACGTACCGACGGGCGCGATCGACGCTGCCGCCGGTCACGACGGTGCCGCCGTGGTCGCGCAGCAGGGCGGCGAGCCGCTCGACGTGGCGGTCGTCGACGATACGGGCGAGGTCGGGGCTGGCCGCGGGGTCCGGCCCGTAGAAGCGCGCCACCTCCTGCGCGAGGGCCTCGACGAGCTCGCCGGCGACCGAGCGGTGGACGAGGACGTAGTCCGGGGCGAGGCAGGTCTGGCCGGCGTTGAAGAACCGTCCCCAGGCGATGCGGCGCGCCGCGGCCCGCACCTCGGCGTCGTGCCAGACGAGGGCCGGGCTCTTGCCGCCGAGCTCGAGGGTCACCGGCGTGAGGGTGGCGGCCGCGGCCGCCATCACCGAGCGGGCGATCGTCGCGCTGCCCGTGAAGAAGACGTGGTCGACGCGCGCCGCGATGGCCGCCTGGGTCACCTCCCCGCCGCCCTCGACGACCGCCACGCAGCGCTCGTCGAGGTAGCGGGGGAGCAGCTCGGCGAGGAGCGACGAGCACGCCGGCGCGTGCTCCGAGGGGCTCGCCAGGACGCAGTTGCCCGCCGCGAGCGCGGCGGCGAGCGGCGCGAGCACGAGGTTGACCGGGTAGTTCCACGGCGCGACGACGAGCACGACGCCGAGGGGCTCGCGCCGCACGCAGGCACGCGCCCCGAACAGGGCGAGCGGGACCCGGACGCGCTCGGGTCGCGCCCAGCGCCCGAGGCCGGCCTGCAGGGCGGCGAGCTCCCGGCGCACCGACGCGACGTCGGCGAGGAAGGCCTCGATCGACGGCCGGCCGAGGTCGGCGCCCACCGCCGCCTCGATCGCCCCTGCCTGCTCGGCGAGGAGCCGCTCGAGGGCGGCGAGCTGCGCGCGCCGCCAGCCGAGCGGCCGCGTGATGCCGGCCGCGAAGCTCTCGCGCAGGCGCGCCACCGCCTCGACGGCGGCTCGAGCCTCGCTGCCTCCCGTCGTCATGCCGCTCCGTCCTCGACGGGCACCGCCCTCGGTGCCCGCAGACCTAACGGTAGGCGCGTGCCCCACCCGACGGCGCGCCGCCGGCGAGCGCGAGGCGCGGGCGCGGCGGCGCACGGCGCCCGGCTCCGGCCAGTCGCCCGACGTCGGTCCAGACCTCGGCGCGCGCGAAGGCCGCCGTCGGCGGCCCGAGCGCGGCGCCCACCCAGGCGGCGATGCCGGACCAGTCGCGCGGGCCGACCTGGACGACGACGGCGCCGACGCGCTGGTCGCGAAGGAACCGCCGCAGCTCGGCCACGAGCGACGGGGTGATCGCGGACGGCACGCGCGCCGCCGGGAAGCCCGGGGCGGCGAAGGGCAGCATCGAGTCGATGAACATCGCCTCGACACGCTCGGGCGCGAGGACCGACGGGAGGAGCCAGGCGCGCCCGTGGCGGTCCGGCACGAGGGCGTAGCCGCCGAGGAGCCGAAAGCGCATGCCCGACAGCGCCTGCCAGAGCATCGCGTTGTCGCGGAACGCCGTCGGGTAGGGGTAGGCGAGGACGGCCGTGCCCGGCCGCAGGACGCGCCACGCCGCCGGTCCGACGGCGTCGTTCGGCGCCAGACGGACCGTCCGGTACGGCCAGCGCGGGACGAGCGACGCGCACGTCGCGCACGCCGCGAGCGCGGCGACGACGCCCGTCGCGGCGCGACGGGCGCGTGGGCGCCCCGTCGCCTCGCGCCAGCCGAGCGCGCCCTCGGCGCGCAGCGCCTCGACGCCGAGGGCGACGATGGCCGCGACGAAGAAGGCGACGTAGAGCGAGAAACGGACGGGCAGCACGTTCGAGAGCACCGGCAGGCGGCCGAGCGCGCGCCACGGCAGGCCCACCGGCAGGCGCTCGGCCCGCCGGTCGACGTGGAGGCTCGGCCCAAGGGAGAGGACGAAGGCCGTGGCCGCCATCAGGGCGAGGAAGGGGAGCCAGCGCCGACGGCGGAGGCGGACGACGAGCCAGGCGGCGCTGACGAGGAGCGGCAGGCCGAGGTAGCTCCCGTTCTCGTCCACGTTGAGCGGTCCGCCGACGAGGGACGTGCCGAGCCTGGCGAGCCGCACGGGCGCGACGAGCTGGGCCTTCGTCGGCAGGATGGGGCCGAGCAGGTCGGCGTTGTAGACGTTCGAGTAGCCCTGCGCCGGGCCGACGTAGTGCGCCGGGCCGTGGAACATCATCCAGATCGGGTAGGCGACGAGCGGCGCCGCGACGCCCGCCGCGCACGCGAGCCCGGTCGCGACGCGCCGCCAGCGCCGGGGGGCCGCCGCCGGCCGGAGGACCAGCAGGTAGACGGTCCCGATCGCGACGAGCAGCGTCGTCGTGGCCAGGACCTCGGCCGAGATGAAGAACTGCGCCGTGGCGAGCGCCCCGAGCGAGAGCCCCCAGCCGACGGCGCTCCCCCGCTCGCCCGCCACGAGCTCGTAGGACGCGTAGAGGAGCAGCGGCGGGATCGGGACGAAGATGAGGTCGAGGTGGACCGATCCCTGGGTGACCATGTAGGGGGAGAAGCCGTAGAGCAGGCCGCCGAGGAAGGCCGGAGCAGCCGAGCAGCCCCAGCGGCGGAACACGAGGTAGGCGGAGCCGGCCGACAGCGGGAAGGCGAGGAACCGCAGCAGGTTCAAGGTGGCGACGGGGCTCACGGCCACGGTGAGGGGGGCGCCGAGCAGGCCGAGCAGCGGTATCCCCGTGTTCTGGGCGAGGTCGACCCCGACCGGGGCGTTCAGCCAGTTCGTCGCGAACAGGTTGTGGCCGTGCAGCAGGGCGAAGGGCGTCCAGGCGAGGAACCAGACCGTCTGGGTGATGTCCCCGCCCGGCTGGGTCGGCAGCGCCGACGGATCGCCCGGCCAGATCGGCCAGTCGGCCGCCAGCGCCAGACCCGCGTAGACCACGGCAGCGAGCAGTCCCGGGCCGACCAGACGGACGCGCCGGCGCGCCGGCGCCCCCGCGGCGCTCGGCCGCAGCTCGAGCGGCTGCGCGAGCGCCTGGAGGCTCATGGCCGCCGCCCGCAGGCCGCTCGCGCCGCGAGCCGCTTCGCCCGCGCCTCGCGCGGCGTCGGCGACACGCTCCTCCCCTCCCTGGACGGCGCGGCCCTGCTGCGCCGAGGCCGCGGGAGGGGCATCGTAACACTTCCCTAACATCTGCGGCGGACCCTACGGCGTCGGCGCGCTCCCGGCGAGGAGGGCGTTCAGGGCGATCGGCGCCGCCGCGCCGTTGAGGCTCGCGGCGAGATTCCCCGCGAGCTGGCGCCGCCACAGCCTCGCCGCGTACCGCCGGACGAGGTCGGCGGCCTCCGGCACGGGCCGCGCGGCGTCGAGGAGGAGCAGGTTGCGCGCCAGGATGGCGTTGAACGCCGGTCCCTGCTGGTCGAGCGCCCGAACGGCACGGAGGCGCGCCAGGCAGGCGCGCGCGGTGCTCGCCGCCTCCTCGAGGTGGCGGTGCCGGCCCGACGCCCTCGCGAGGAGGACGCCGGCCCCGATCATCGCCCCCTGGTTGTAGCTGTAGATCCGGCCGTCGACCCGGCCGTCGGGCGCGATCTGGTCGGCGTACAGCTGCGCCGGCGTGAGCAGGCTCCGGCGCACCCAGCCATAGAGGCGTCTCCCCCACTCCAGGTGCCGCGTCGCACCGCCGAGGAGGTAGAGGCGCAGCGCGAGCGCGGCAGCGGGAGCGTTCGAGCAGGCGGTACGCCCCGTGCTCCAGGCGGGCTCGGCCCAGCGGATGCCGCCGGGGTGCGCCCAGCCCTCCTCGTCGGACCACCCGCGGGCGAGGAGCTCGAAGATCGCCGCGGCGCGCTCGAGGGACGCGACGGCGCCGGTGAGGTCGTGCTCGTGCAGCAGCGCGAGCCCGACCCAGGCGTTGTCGTCGAAGTAGAGGTCGCCCCCCGGACCGAGCGGCGGGAGCACGACCGAGCAGTAGGCGCCGGGCCCCCGTCGGTAGGCGTCGAGGGCCGCGACGGCGTGCTCCAGCCGCTCGACGGCCTCGTCCCGCGAGGCCGAGCGAGCCGGCCAGGTACCGGCCAGCGCGCAGAGCGCGGCGAGGGCGTTGGCGAACGGCCACAGGGTGGCGATCCCCGCGCCCGGGACCGGGCGCGCCCGGAGCAGGCCGACGCCGGGAAGGCCGAAGCGCGCCGCAAGGCGGCGACCCAGCCGGGCGGCACGCCGAGCGTGGCGCGCCACGCCCGTCCCTCTCGACGGGCCGCTCACGGCGGTGGTGGCCCCGCGCGGCGCCTGCGGGGACGCTCGGAGGGGACCTCCAGCCCTGTCGGCGTTCGGCGCCGGCAGGCATGCTCGCGACGCCAGGGAGCTGGCGGGGGCGAGCCGCGGCGTTCGCCGGCCCGGAGGCGAGGAGGAGCGCGATGTCCGAGAACCGAGTGTGGACGATCGAGGTGGTCTTCACCGAGGACGAGGATCGCACCCGCGCCGATGCGCACCTGCACGCAGGCGGGCGCGACCTCGCAGGATGGGGCGCGGCGCGCCGCCACCCGGCCGACCCGGACGTGCCGCTCATCGGCGAGGAGCTCGCCGCGGCGAGGGCGCTCTCCCAGCTCGTCCACCGCCTCGTCTACGAGGCCGAGGAGCACATCGCGACCAGGGAGGGCCACGCCGTGACGCTCCACCTGTGAGCGGTGGGCGCCCGGTGCGGCGCGCGCGCCCTCGGGCGGGCTCACCCCAGGGCGTCCAGCCGCTCCTGGAGGTACTCGAGGATCCTGATGTGCTTCGTCGTGTCGAGCTCCATGAGGTCGACGAGCAGCCGCCACAGCGTCGCTCGCTCGGCAGGGCGCAGCTCGCGAGCGAGCTCCCGCAGGGAGCGCTCGTCGGAGCGTTCGAGCTCGAGCAGGCGGCGGGTCTGCGCGCTCAGCGCGGGGCGGTCGGCGGGCGCGGGGTTCGGCGGATCCGGGATCCTCGGAGCCTCCCCGCGATCGAGCGACGCGCTGAGCTGCTCGAAGATCTCGTGGTGGCGGCGCTCGTCGTCGAGGATGAGCCGCAGCAGGTAGCGCGTCCCCTCGTCCCCGGTCGTCTGGGCGACGAGCTCGTAGGCGTCGAGCACGTGCGTCTCCTCGCGCACGTGCGAGCTGAAGGCGTGCGCGATGCGCAGCTGCCAGTCGTTGGACAGGGCCTCGGTCGACCGCTTCTTGATCATGGCGCGATGCTGCCAGAGCGCACGGCCTGAATCGATAGGGTCGATCGTCACACCGGCAGGCGTGTGACGATCGACCCTGGCGGCGCTGCGAGCTCGAACCTGCAAGCTGGGCGCAACCGCCCAGACGAGGAGGCCTGCGTGATGCCCGGGACGCGTCCCACGGGGGCGCCGGCGAGCCCGCCGCCGGCCGCGCTGGCACCCGTCGACGTGCTCCTCGCCGACGGCTCGACGGCGCGCGTGCGCCCCGCGACGCCGGAGGACCGCGCTGCCCTCGTCGACTTCCACGCCCGCCTCTCGCCGGAGAGCGCGTCCTCCCGCTACTTCGGGGCCCACCCCCGCCTCAGCGAGGCCGACCTCGCCCGGGTCACCTCGGGCGGCCCGGACGACCTCGCGCTCGTCGCGGAGCGCGACGGCCGCGTCGTCGGCCTCGCCGAGTACCACCGCGTCGTCGGCCACGAGGAGGCCGAGGTCGCCCTCGTCGTCGACGACGCCTACCAGGGGCGGGGCCTCGGCACGCTGCTCCTCGAGCACCTCGCCAGCGAGGCCCGGCTGCGCGGCGTGCGGCGCTTCGTCGCGGACATGCTGCCGTCGAACGCCCGCATGCGCCAGGTCTTCGACGGTGCCGGCTTCGCGACCGTCTCGAGCCGGTCCGACGGCGCCGTCCACGTCGTGCTCGACATCGCCCCCTCCCAGGCGTCGATCGAGGCCACCGAGCGCCGCGACCGCGAGGCCGTCCTGCGCTCGATGAGCCGCCTCCTGCGGCCGAGGTCGATCGCGGTGATCGGCGCGTCGCGCCGGCCCGGCTCGATCGGCCACGAGATCGTGCGCAACCTCGTCGCCGGCGGCTTCCAGGGGGCCGTCTACCCCGTCAACCCGAGGGCGGAGGCCGTGGCGAGCCTTCCGTGCTGGCCGAGCGTGACCGACGTGCCCGCGAGGGTCGACCTCGCGGTCATCGCCGTGCCGGCCCCGGCGGTGCTCGGGGTCGTCGGCGAGTGCGGCGCGAAGGGGGTAGGCGCGCTCGTCGTCGTCTCGGCCGGCTTCGCGGAGGTCGGGAGCGACGGGGAAGCAGCGCAGGCGGCCCTCACCCGGCTCGCCCACGGATGGGGGATGCGCCTCGTCGGCCCGAACTGCTTCGGCGTGGTGAACACCGACCCCGCCGTCCAGATGAACGCCACGTTCGCCCCCGAGCGGCCGCTCGCCGGCCGGGTCGGCTTCGCGTCGCAGTCGGGCGGCCTCGGCATCGCCATCCTCGCGGAGGCGAGCGCCCGGGGGCTCGGCATCTCGAGCTTCGTGTCGATGGGCAACAAGGCCGACGTCAGCGGCAACGACCTCCTCGTCTGGTGGGACGAGGACCCGGCCACCGCTGTCGCCCTGCTCTACCTCGAGTCCTTCGGCAACCCCCGCAAGTTCGCCCGCCTCGCCCGGCGCGTCGGGCGGCGCACCCCGATCGTGGCGGTGAAGGCGGGGCGCACGCGCGCGGGCATCGCCGCGGCGTCCTCGCACACCGCGGCGATGGCGAGCTCGGAGCAGGCCGTCGAGGCGCTGTTCCGTCAGAGCGGCGTGGTGCGCGTCGACACCGTCGAGGAGCTCTTCGACGTCGCCTCGCTGCTCGCGCACCAGCCCGTGCCCGCAGGCGAGCGGGTGGCCATCATCACGAACGCGGGCGGTCCCGGGGTGCTCGCGGCCGACGCCTGCGTGCGGTCGGGCCTGTCCGTGCCGGCGCTGTCCGACGAGCTGCAGGCGCTGGTGCGCCAGGCGGCCCCCGCCGCGGCGAGCGTGCGCAACCCGATCGACCTCGTCGCCTCGGCGAGCGCGGACGCCTTCGGCCGCGCGCTCGAGCTCGTCCTGGCGAGCGGGGAGGCGGATGCCGCGGTCGTGATCTTCACCCCGCCGCTCACGACCGAGGCGGTGGACGTCGCGGCCGCCATCGCCGCGGCGGTCGACGCGGCCGGCGCGCGGGGGATCGACCGACCCGTCCTCGCCACCTTGTTCGGCACCCACGCGGGGCGCAGCATCCTCGCGAACGCCCGCCGGCCGGTGCCGACCTTCACCTACCCGGAGACCGCCGTCCGGGCGCTCGCCCACGCCGTCGCCTACGGCCGCTGGCGGTCGCTGCCGGCACGCCTGCCGGCGGTCGTCGCCGGCACCGACGCGAACGAGGCCCGCCGGCGCCTCGCGCCGGCCGGCCCCGACGGCTGGCTGACGGGCCGGCGCGCGCTCGCCGTGCTCGAGGCCTACGAGATCCCCGCGCTCGCGACCGTCGAGGTGGCGAGCGCCGAGGACGCCGCGCGGGCCGCCGAGGAGCTCGGCGGGACCGTCGTCGTGAAGGCGCTCGGCCCGGGGATCATCCACAAGAGCGACGTCGGCGGGGTGCGCCTCGGCGTCGAGGGCCCGGCCGCGGCACGCGCCGCGTTCGAGAGCATGGCGCGCTCGATCGGCTCGGCGATGACCGGCGCCGTCGTCCAGCCCCAGGTGCACGGCGGCGTCGAGGTGATCGCCGGCTTCGTCCAGGACCCCCAGTTCGGGCCCGTCGTCCTCTTCGGCCTCGGTGGCGTCGCCGTCGAGCTCCTCGCCGACCACCGGGTGGGCCTCGCGCCGCTCAGCTCCGAGGAGGCGCGCGAGATGGTCCTCGGCGTGCGCGGCGCCCCCCTGCTGACCGGCTACCGGGGCTCGTCCCCCGTCGACGTCGACGCCCTCGTCGACCTCGTGCTGCGCGTCAGCCGCCTCGCCGAGGACCTCCCGGAGGTCGCGGAGGCCGACTGCAACCCGGCGATCGCCACGCCGGCGGGCGTCGTCGTCGTGGACGCGCGCCTGCGGGTCGCGTCGACGCCGCCGGCCCCACCCGACGACCGGCGCCGGCTGCGCTGAGCATCGAGCGGGGGCGTCGAAGTGGGGCCCTCCGGCCGGGTCGTTCTCCCCTGTCGGCGAGCGGCGTCCAGCGGGGATGGTGGTCACGACCAGGGAGCGAGTGAGAGGAGCACGAGATGCGACGCAAGGTCTTCGACGTTCTCGTCAGCGCCGGGGGCGCGCTGCTCGTCGTGGTGCTGGTGGTGGCCGGCGCGCTGCTCATGTGGGGCTACACCTTCGCCAACAGCAACGTGCACAACCAGCTGGCCGAGCAGCAGATCTTCTTCCCGTCGAAGGCTGCCTTCGCCCACGCCAAGCCGGGGACGGAGGTGACGCCGGGGATGCGCCCCTACCTGGAGCAGTACGCCGGGCAGCAGGTGCTCACCGGCCCGCAGGCGGAGGCCTACGCTGACCACTTCATCGCCGTGCACCTGTCCGAGATGCCCTACCACGGCGTCTACTCGAAGGTGAGCGCGGCGTCGCTCGCGCACCCGAACGACGCGAAGCTCGCAGGGCTCGTGCAGACGGTGTTCCGGGGAACGACGCTGCGCGGCCTCCTGCTCGAGGCCTACGGCTTCTGGACCTTCGGCCAGATCGCCCTGTGGGCGTCGGTCGCCTCGTTCTGCCTCGCCGGCGTGCTGGCCGTCCTCGTCGTCCTCGGCTTCTGGCACGCCTCGCGCACCCGCGAGGACGCCGAGCTCCTCGGGCGCTCCTCCGGAGGGCTGCGCGCCGCCTGAGCGCTGCCTCCCGAGCTCCCGCCGCCCGGCCACCCGGCCGGGCGGCGGCGCGTCCGGGCTCGCGCGCCCCGCCGCCTCAGCCTCGGACCGGCACCCGCCAGGACAGCGCGGTCCCGCCGCCCGGACGCGAGGCGAGCGCGAGGTCGCCGCCGAGCGCCGCGGCACGCTCGGCCATGTTCGCGAGGCCGCGCCCGCCCGGAGCCCTCGCCGTGGGGATCCCGACGCCGTCGTCGGCGACGGTGAGCTCGACGCCGCCGTCGATCGCTGACAGCGTCACCTCGACGTGGCGGGCCCTGGCGTGGCGCGCCACGTTCGACAGCGCCTCGCGAAGCGTCGAGAGGAGCTCGGGCGCCACCGCGCCGTCGACGCTGCGGTCGACGGTGCCGACGAAGCGGACCTCGGGCTCGAAGCCGAGGCTCCGGGTCGCCTCGGCGCACACCTCGAGCACCTGGGCGCGCACGCCCTTGGCGGCGGCCGGCGGCGGCTCGAGGGCGAAGATGGTCGTGCGGATCTGGCGGATGGTGTCGTCGAGCTCGGCGACCGCCTCCTGGATGCGCTCGCGCACCTCCGGCACCTCGGTGACCGGCAGCACGGACTGCAGGGCGAGGCCCGTGGCGAACAGCTGCTGGATGACCCGGTCGTGCAGGTCCCGCGCGATGCGCTCGCGGTCCGCCGCGACGCTGAGCTCGCGCACGCGCGCGTACAGGCGGGCGTTGCCGACGGCGAGCCCGGCGGCCCCCGCGAGCGCGACGGCGAGAGCCTCGTCCTCCTCGGAGAACTCCGGCGCCCCCACCTTCTCGGTGAGGTAGAGGTTGCCGAAGACCTCGTCTCGCACGCGGATCGGCACGCCGAGGAACGAGCGCATCGGGGGGTGCCCGGGGGGGAAGCCGACCGAGTCGGGGTGCTTCGTGAGGTCCGCGAGGCGCAGCGGCCGCGGGTCCACGATCAGCAGCCCGAGGATCCCGGCGCCCTCCGGCAGGTGCCCGACGGCCTGCGCCACCTCCTCGTCGACCCCCGTGTAGACGAACTCGGCGAGCCCCTTGCCCTGTGGGTCGAGGACGCCGAGGGCGCCGTAGCGGGCACCGGTGAGCTCGCGCGCCGCGTCGACGACGCGCTGCAGCACGCCCGGCAGCTCGAGGTCGGACTCGACGGCGAGGACGGACGCGAGCAGCGCTCGCAGCCGGGCCGGGTCGTGCAGCGCCTCGAAGGCCACCGCGACATCCTGCCACCTCGCGTGGCACGTACGGTCGCTTGACGCATCGGGCAGACTATGGCGGTGCCCGTGCGCGTCTTCCTCCTCGACGACCACCAGGTCGTGCGCGAGGGCGTGCGGCGCGTCCTCGAGACCGACCAGGACATCGAGGTCGTCGGGGAGGCGGCGACCGCCGCCGAGGCGCTCGAGCGGATCGACGCCGCGCGCCCGGACGTCGCCGTGCTCGACGTGCGCCTCCCCGACGGCGACGGGATCGACGTGTGCCGCGAGATCCGCTCGCGCCACCCCGAGACCGCCTGCCTCATCCTCACCTCCTTCGCCGAGGACGAGGCGCTCGCCGAGGCGGTCATGGCGGGGGCCGCCGGCTACGTCCTGAAGCAGATCCAGGGCAACGAGCTCGTCGCCTCGATCCGGGCCGTCGCGAACGGCCACTCCCTCATCGACGCGGCGACGACGCGGCGCGTGCTCGACGGCCTGCGGCGTGCCCAGGCCGAGCGCCAGGACGTGGAGCGGCTCACCGCCCGCGAACGGCAGATCCTGGACCTCATCGCCGAGGGCAAGACGAACCGCCAGATCGGCGCCGAGCTCTACCTCGCCGAGAAGACGGTGAAGAACTACGTCTCGAACCTGCTCGCCAAGCTCGGCATGGGCCGGCGCACCGAGGCCGCCGTGTACGCGGCACGCCTCGCCGAGCGTCGCAGCCACGCCGCGCGCCGGCCGGGCTGACGACGGGGATCGGGCGCACCGGCAGCACCGACGCCGACCTGGAGGTGGAGCGCGACCATGCCAGCGAACGAGGGGACGGCGGAGGCGGCCACGGCGAGCGAACGCCGGCGCGCCGTGGTCGTCGGCGTCGACGGGTCGGAGCCGTCCTCGAGGGCGCTCGCCTTCGCGGCCGAGGAGGCCCGCCTCCGGGGGGCGTCGCTCAGGGTCGTCTACGCCTGGAGCCTCCCGGCACTGAGCACGACCGCCTACCTGCCCCCGGAAGCCTTCGAGGGGGTGGCGGAGGACGCCGAGCGCCTCGTCAGGCGCCAGGTCGCCGAGGTGCTCGGCGACGAGCCGGACGTCCCGGTCGACTACGAGATCGAGAGCGGCCCGCCAGCGAACGTCATCCTCGGCGCGGCGAAGGACGCCCTGCTCGTCGTCGTCGGCTCGCGCGGCAGGGGCGGCTTCGCGGGCCTGCTCCTCGGCTCGGTGAGCACCCAGGTCGCGCACCACGCGAGCTGCCCGGTCGTCATCGTCCGTTCGTAGCCGCCGGCGAGGACGCGAGCCGGGGCGGGCGCGCCGCGGCGCCCGAAGCGGGCCGGCCGAAGAGGCCGTTCGTCCCTGTCCCGTTCCGGCTCGAGCGGCTTCGATGGTTGCGCAGGCCGGGGTGGGAGCGGCCCGAGCCTCGTGGCCAGCCCCGGGGGAGGAGGCGCGATGAGCACGCAGACCGGTCCGAGCGAGACGCGTTCGTGGGACGTCGAGCTCTACGACGCCTTCCGCGCCCACGTCCAGGAGGAGAGCGACCTCCTCGACTCGTACCTGCGTCTCGGCGCGAGCCTCGAGTCGCCGGACGTCGCGTACCTCGTCGACCTCATCGTCGAGGACGAGCAGCGCCACCACCGCCTCTTCGAGCAGCTGGCCGAGACGCTTCGGGCGGACATCGAGCTCGGGGAGCGCGCCGACGCGGTTCCCGACGTGCCGGTGCGGCGCGCCGACGCGGCGGCGCTGCGGGAGGCCACCGCGGCCCTCCTTCGCTTCGAGCGGGAGGACGCGCGCCGCCTGAAGCTGCTGCGCAGGTCGCTCAAGCCGGTTGCGCAGACCACGCTGTGGCCGCTGCTCGTCGAGACGATGGAGCTCGACACGAGGAAGCACATCCTCATCCTCGAGCACCTGCAGCGCATCGCGGAGGGGATGCCGCTGCGCTAGGCCACTACAGGGGGCGCACCGCGTAGCCGGGCGGCGCCTGCTCGAGCTCCGCCTCGAGCTCCTTCTCGGTGAGCAGGCCGCCCTGGGAGCCGACGCGGTGGACGACGCTCATCGCGTTCGCCGGCGCCCAGGCGAGTCCCACCTCGAGGGGGAGCCCCCTCGCGAGCGCGGCGACGAGCGTGGCGGCGAAGGCGTCGCCGGCCCCCGTCCGCTCGAGGGGCGGCTCGCGGTCGGGGTAGCAGGGGACCCGGTAGCGGCGCCGGCCATCCGACGCGTAGGCGCCCGCCGGGCCGTCGGTGACGACGGCGACCCGAGGCCCGAGCGCGTGCAGGTGGTCGAGGAGGTCGGCGACGTCGGCGTGGCGACCACCGCCGATGACCGCTGCCTCCTCCCGGTTGCACACAAGGAGGTCGGCCCGCCGGTAGAGGCGGGCGAGCCGCTCGGTGCCGAGCTGGATCTGGAAGGTCCCGGGCTGGAAGGCGAGGCGCACCGCGGGCTCGGCCTCGAGCCAGTCGGCCAGCTGCCCGTAGTACTCGAGGGTCTCGTCGCCGAGCGAGCTCAGGTAGAGCCAGCGAGGCACCTCCGAGGGGCGCAGGTGCGGCCAGTGGTACTCGTACGACTCGTGGTGGACGAGGATCGTCCGCTCGTCCCCGTACCACAGCACGAAGTTGCGGTTCGTCGGCAGCCCCGGGTCGATGCGCACGAAGCGCGTGTCCACGCCCTCGCGGTGGAGCGCCGTGAGCACGTCGCGACCCACCTGGTCGCCGCCGACGTTGGCGACGAGCGCGGCGGCGAGCCCGAGACGGGCGAAGCAGACCGCGGCGTTCGACGAGTTCCCCCCCGCGGCCACGGTCTCGGCGTGCTCGAAGCGCACCTTGCCCCCGTAGGGGAGCTCGAGACGGCGGTCCCCCTCGCCGGCGTCGACGACGCGCGCCTCGAGGAGGCGAATGAAGACGTCGGTGGTCACGTCTCCGACGCTCAGCACATCGATCGCGCGCACGTCCGCGGGGAGCGTACCCGGCACCGGCGCGCGCGCCGCGGCGCGCGACGCGCGGGCGGGAGGTGCCGTTCGACCCTGGCGGCGCCCGGCGCCGCCGACAGGCTGGAGGCAGGGCTCTCGAAGGAGGACGCATGGAGCGGATCCGCTGGTTCAAGGACGTCGGCCTCGAGGACGTGGGCCTCGTCGGCGGCAAGGGCGCCAACCTCGGCGAGATGACCCGGGCCGGCCTGCCGGTGCCGCCCGGGTTCGTGATCACGAGCGAGGCCTACCTCGAGGCCGTCGAGCGCTCCGGCCAGCGCGACGCCCTGCGCCGCCTCCTCGCCGACGTGCGGCCGGAGGACCCGGCGAGCCTCGCCTCGACCGCGGCGCAGGCGCAGGAGCTCCTGCGGCGCACCCCGGTGCCGCCCGAACTCGCCGCGGAGGTGCTCGCCGCCTACCGGGAGCTCGGCGAGAAGGCCAGCGTCGCCGTCCGCTCCTCGGGCACGAGCGAGGACACCGCGGGGACCTCCTTCGCCGGGATGAACCTCACCCGGACGAACGTCGCAGGCGAGGAGGCGCTCCTCGCGGCGATCGTCGACTGCTGGGCGTCCCTCTACGGCGAGCGCGTCGTCGCCTACCGAGCCTTCGAGGGCGTGACCGAGGAGCCCTCCCTGGCGGTGATCGTCCAGGAGATGGTCCCCTCCGAGCGCTCCGGGGTCATGTTCACGGCGGACCCCGCCTCGGACCGCGCCGACCGGATCGTCATCGAGGCCGCCTTCGGCCAGGGCGAGGTCGTCGTCTCCGGCCGGGTCGAGCCCGACACCTACGTCGTCTCGAAGGACGGACCCACGCTCGTGAGCGTGCGCGTCGGCCGCAAGCGAGTGGCCGTCGTGCGCGGGCCGGACGGCGCGGATCGCGAGGTCGAGCTCGACGCCGAGACGGGCGCGCGTCGCGTCCTCAGCGACGAGGAGGTCGTCGACCTCGCCCGCCTCGGCCTCGCCCTCGAGCGCCACTACGGGTCCCCGCAGGACGCCGAGTGGGCCATGGCGGCCGGCAGGACCTTCCTCGTCCAGTCACGACCCATCACGACCCTGCACGCCCGCGCGGCGAAGGCGGGTGCGCCCGGACGGGTCCTGCTGAACGGCCTCGCCGCCTCCGCGGGGCGGGCGTCGGGCGCCGTGCGCGTCCTCGCCTCGCCCGACGAGGGCGACCGGCTGCGCGACGGCGAGGTCCTCGTCGCCACCATGACGAGCCCGGACTGGGTACCGGTGATGCGACGTGCGGCCGCGCTCGTCACCGACGGCGGGGGCATGACCTGCCACGCCGCCATCGTGGCGCGCGAGCTGCAGGTGCCCTGCGTCGTCGGGACGCGCAACGCGACGACCGTGCTTCGCGACGGCGAGGTGGTGACGGTCGACGGCGCGAAGGGCCAGGTCCTCGAGGGCGTGGTGGGCGAGGCGCCGCCACCGCCGGCGGCGCCGGCACGACCGGCCGCGACGCAGCCGCTGGCGACGCGCCTGTACGTCAACCTCGCCGTCGCCGAGCACGCCGAGGAGGTCGCCGCGCTCCCCGTCGACGGGGTCGGCCTGCTGCGCGCCGAGTTCATGGTGACCGACGCGCTGCGCGGCGTCCACCCGCGCAAGCTGCTCGAGCGCGGCGAGGCCCGATCGTTCGTCGACACGATGGCGGCCCACCTCACGCGCATCGTGACGGCCTTCGCCCCCCGTCCCGTCGTCTACCGCAGCATCGACTTCCGCAGCAACGAGTTCCGGAAGCTCGACGGCGGCGACGTCGAGCCGCAGGAGGACAACCCGATGATCGGCTACCGGGGCTGCTTCCGCTACGTGGACCAGCCCGACCTGTTCCGCCTCGAGCTCGACGTGCTCGGCACGGTGGCCACGACGAGCCCGAACCTGCGCCTCATGATCCCCTTCGTCCGGACGGCCTGGGAGCTCGAGCGCTGCCTCGAGCTCGTCGCGGCCCACCCCGAGGCGAGCGCGCTCCCCGTGTGGGTGATGGCCGAGGTGCCCTCGGCCGCCTCCTGGATCCCTACCTACGCGGCGATGGGCGTCGAGGGCGTGTCGATCGGCAGCAACGACCTGACCCAGCTCGTACTCGGCGTCGATCGTGACTCGGAGGTCCTCGCCCCCCTCTTCGACGAGGCCGACCCTGCGGTGCTCGACGCGATCGGCCGGATCGTCGCGGCCTGCCAGGCGGCTGGCATCACCTCGTCGCTGTGCGGCCAGGCGCCGTCGAACCGCCCCGAGTTCGCCGAGTACCTCGTGCAGCTCGGCATCACCTCGATCTCGGTGAACCCCGACGCTGTCGAGGCCGTGCGCCGCTCGGTCGCCGACGCCGAGTGGCGTCTCGTCCTCGCGGGCGCGCGTCGCGACCAGCCCGCGATCCCGAGCCCGCTCGCGCCCCGGCACCGGCCGAAGCTGCCCGGCGCGCGGCGATGAGCGCTCCCGGCGCGGCCGGTGGCGAGCCGGCCGCCGCAGGCGAGGAGGGCGGGCGGGGGCGTCGCGGACTCGACGTCGAGGTCGGCGAGCTCGAGCTGCGCCCGGTCGTGCACGTCCCGCACGGCGCCAGCCTGCGGCAGGCGGCCCGCGTGATGCGGGCCGCGGACGTGTCCGCGCTGCTCGTCGGCGAGCTCCCGCGCGAGCTCGTCACCGAGCGGGACCTCACGCGCGCGCTCGCGCTCGGCCTCGGCGGCGACGAGCAGGTCGAGACCGTCGCCTCGCCCTGGCCCTACTGGGTGACGACGACGAGCCACCTCGTCGACGCGGCGAGGATGATGCTCGCCCATGAGGTACGCCACCTCCTCGTCGTCACGCCCGAAGGCCGCGTGGCCGGCATCCTCTCGATGCGCCAGGTCTTCTCCGGCCTGCTCGGCGATCGCGTGTAGCGGCTCGCGCCGGCACGGCCGCTCGGTTGCCGGCGTGACCTTCGCCCCTACAGCGCGGGCGGGCGCCCTCGCGAGCCTGGAGCAGCCGCCCGGACCGGCGTGTGACGAGAGGAGCACACCATGACCGCCGTCGGCGCGGCCGCCGCAGCGCCCGGAGCTCCACCCGGGGTGCGAGCGGGGCCTCGAGCGGCCCGCTCCCTCCGACCGAGCGGCGGGTCGCGCCGCGAGCGGAGGCGGCGCCGTCGCGGCGGGAGACCGACGTGACCGGGGACGCGAACGAGCCGTCGCGAGGGGCGGACGGCCTCGGTCGCGAGGCCCCCCTCGACCCGCGCCAGCCCCTCGCCGAGCTCTTCTGGCGCCTGCGCACCTCGCCGACGGGCCTCTCGGAGCGCGAGGCAGCCCGTCGACTCGTCGCCGAAGGCCCGAACGAGCTCGCCCGCCGCGGCGGCCGGCACTGGCCCGGCGACCTGGCCCGGCAGTTCACGCACCCGCTCGCCCTCCTCCTCGCCGCTGCCGCCGCCCTCGCGCTCGTCAACCGGAGCGCGCTCCTGGCGGGCGCCATCGCCGCGGTCATCGTCCTCAACGCCGTCGTCGCGTTCGCCCAGGAGGAGCAGGCGGAGCGGGCGGTCGAGGCGCTCGCCGCCTACCTGCCCGAGCGGGCCCGCGTCCTTCGCGACGGCCAGCCCACCGAGGTGGAGGCGAGCCGGCTCGTGCCCGGTGACGTCGTCCTCATCGAGGAGGGAGACCGGATCAGCGCAGACGCTCGGCTCATCGAAGGCGAGGTCGAGGTCGACCTGTCGACCCTCACGGGCGAGTCGCTCCCCGCCTACCGCGCGGCGCACGTCGTCGAGACGCACGGTCCGCTCCTCAGCGCCCGGAACCTCGTCCTGAGCGGGTCGACCTGCACCGGGGGCGAGGCGCGCGCCGTCGTGACGCGCACGGGGATGCGCACGGAGCTCGGGCGGATCGCCTCGCTCTCCCAGCGCACCGTCCGGGAGCAGAGCCCGCTCGAGCGGCAGGTGAAGCGGGTGGCGTGGCTGATCGCCTCGGTCGCGCTCGCGGCGGCGATCGCCTTCCTGCCCCTCGGCGCCGCGGCCGGCCTCTCCCTGCGGGCGGCCGTCAGCTTCTCCGTCGGCCTGATCGTGGCCAACGTACCCGAGGGGCTCCTGCCGACGATCACGCTGGCACTCGCCGTCGGCGCGCGCGACCTGGCGCGGCGAGGCGCCGTCGTGAAGCGCCTCTCCGCGGTCGAGACGCTCGGGTCGACGACGGTCATCTGCACCGACAAGACCGGGACGCTGACGGCCAACCAGATGCGCGCCGCCGCCGTGTGGACCGCCGCGGGCACGGCATCGCCGGAGGAGCTCGCCGCAGCGCCTCCCGAGCTGCGGGCGCTCGCGCGCGCCGGCGCGACGTGCACGACGGCGAGCCGCGGGGACGGGCTCGCCGGCCCGACCGGCGACCCGACCGAGCTCGCCCTCCTCGAGCTCGCCGCCGGGGCACGCGTCCCGGTCCGGCCCGCCGAGCGCGACCGGTCGCGCCGCGCCCTCTACCACTTCGACCCCCACCTGAAGCGGATGTCGACGCTCGACGAGGTGGATGGCGCCCTCGTCGTGCACACGAAGGGCGCGCCCGAGAGCGTGCTCCCGCTGTGCGACCGGATCGCCACGCGCCACGGCGCCGAGGAGGCGATGACGGCGAGCTGGCGCGAGCGCGTCGAGGAGGTCGTCGCCGAGCAGGCGAGGGCGGGCCTTCGCGTCCTCGCCGTCGCGCGGCGCGCCGCGCCGGCGGGGCTCGAGGGGACGCCCCGGCGCGACGAGGTCGAGCGCAACCTGTGCTTCCTCGGCCTCGTCGCGCTCTTCGACCCGCCCCGTCCGGAGGTGGCGGCGTCGGTCGCGAAGGCCCACGCCGCGGGGGTTCGGATCCACGTCGTCACCGGCGACTACGGGCTCACGGCCGCGGCCGTCGCCCGGCAGGTCGGCATCGGCTCGGCGGCGAGCAGGGTCGTCAGCGGCGAGGAGCTCGACCGCCTCAGCGAGGACGAGCTCGACGCGCTGCTCACGAGCGGCGACGAGATCATCTTCGCCCGCAGCTCGCCGGAGGCCAAGCTGCGGATCACCGACGCGCTGCGGGCGCTCGGCGAGGTCGTCGCCGTGACCGGCGACGGGGTGAACGACGCCCCGGCGCTGCGGCGCGCCGACATCGGCGTCGCCATGGGCAGGGCAGGCACCGACGTCGCCCGCGAGGCGGCGACGATGGTGCTGACGGACGACAACTTCGCCACGATCGTCGCCGCGATCGAAGAGGGACGGCGCGTCTACGACAACGTGCGGAAGTTCATCGTCTACATCTTCACCCACGCCGTACCGGAGATCGTCCCCTTCCTCGCCTTCGCCCTGTCGGGTGGCACGATCCCCCTGCCGCTCACGGTCATGCAGATCCTCGCCATCGACCTCGGCACCGACACGCTCCCCGCCCTCGCCCTCAGCCGCGAGCCCGCCGAGCCCGGACTCATGCAGCGGCCGCCGCGGGGCCGGCACGAGAGCGTCGTCCGCCGGTCGATGCTCGCGCGCTCGTGGGGCTTCCTCGGCGTCGTGTCGGCCGCGCTCGTCCTCGGCGGCTTCTTCCTCGTCCTGCTGCGTGCCGGCTGGCACCCGGGGACGCCGACCGGGCCAGGCACGCCGCTGCACGAGGCCTACCGGCAGGCGACGACGGTCGCCTGGCTCGGGATCGTCGCGTGCCAGGTCGGCACCGCCTTCGCGGTGCGCGCCGAGCGGGCGCCGATCTGGTCGCTCGGCCTGCGGCGCAGCCGTGCGCTGCTCGCGGGGGTCGCCTTCGAGGTCGCCTTCGCCCTGCTCCTCGCCTACGCGCCGCCGCTCGAGGCGCTCTTCGGGACCGCGTCGCTGTCCCCCGCGCAGCTCGCCCTGCTCCTCCCCTTCCCCGTCGTGGTCGCAGGCGCCGACGAGCTGCGCAAGGCGGTCGCCCGCCGGCGATCGGCGCCGCCGCCGTGCGGACCGCCGCCTCCCGGGGCGCGCCCGCCGGGCTCCCTCGAGTCCCCCACGGGCGGAGGCCGGCGGCACGAGAGCGCTGCGCCCACGGCCGTGGCGCGGGTCCGGTCGTAGCGAGCGCCACGCCGCGGCGCTCGCCGGTGGCACCACCGGCCCGCCGGCGAGCTGGCTCAGCGCAGCCTCGCCAGGACCCCCGCCGGCGCCTCGATCCCGCAGCGGTCGTGCAGCGCCGCGGCCAGGGCGGCCGTGCCGTCGACGAGGCGCGGTCCGGGCCGGGAGAAGTACCCGGAGGCGTCGCCCGCGAACAGGCGCCGCGCGCCGGCCAGCTCGGGCCGGCTGGCGAGGAGCGCGCTCGCCTCCTCGCACGCCGCGTCGAGCCCGTAGCCGCAGGGCAGGAAGACGACGACCTCCGGGCGCGAGCGGCCGATCGCCTCCCACGCGAGGCGCGTCGAGGGCACCCCGGCGGACGCCAGGAGCGGCTCGCCACCGGCGAGACGCACCATCTCGGGGACCCAGTGGCCGGCGTTGTAGGGCGGGTCGCTCCACTCGAGGGCGAGCGTCGCCGGCCGAGGTCGCGCCGCGACGGCGCGGCGCACGGCCTCGAGGCGCTCGCGCAGCGCGGCCACGGCCTCCCGGGCGCGCGCCTCGGTCCCCGTCGCGCGCCCGACCGCGACGATCGAGTCGAGCACCTCGCCGAGCGAGGAGGGATCGAGCGAGAGGACCTGCGCCTCGATCCCGAGCACGTCCAGCGCGGCGCGCAGGTGGCCAGCGGGCACCGCGCACACCGCGCACAGGTCCTGGGTGATGACGAGATCGGGGGCGAGCTCGCGGATCGCCTCGTGGTCGAGCACGTAGGCCGGCGCGCCGCCCGAGACGCTCGCGCTGACGAGCCGGTCGATCTCGGCCGGCGACGCGCCCGGCGGCAGGTTGGACGCCGACACCCGCCGGACCCGGCGCGCCGCGGGTGGCCAGTCGCACTCGTGGGTCGCCCCGACGAGGTCGCCACCGAGGCCGAGGAGGTAGACGATCTCGGTCGCCGAGGGCAGGAGCGAGACGATGCGCACGCCACATCGTGCCCGACGGCGGGCGCGTCGGTGCAAGGATCGAGCCATGGCCCTCCTCGGCCCGCGCCTCGTCGTTGCCGGCACGCACTCGGGCGTCGGCAAGACGACGGTCGCCACCGGGATCATGGCCGCGCTCGCGTCACGCGGGCTGCGCGTCGGCGCGGCGAAGGTCGGGCCCGACTTCATCGACCCCGGCTACCACCGTGCCGCCACGGGGCGGCCGGGGCGCTCCCTCGACGCCTTCCTGGCCGGTCGCGAGCTCCTGCCGGGGCTCGCCGCCGCCGCGGCCCGCGGCGCCGACCTCCTCGTCGTCGAGGGGGTGATGGGGCTCTTCGACGGGGCGGGGCTCCCCGGCGTGGACGGCTCGACCGCCGAGGTCAGCCGGGTCCTCGAGGCGCCCACCGTCCTCGTCGTCGACGCGTCGGCCATGAGCGGCTCGGTGGCCGCCCTCGTCCACGGCTACGCGAGCTACGACCCGTCCCTCGACGTCGCCGGCGTCGTGCTCAACCGGGTCGGCGGCGCGGGGCACGCCGAGCTGCTGCGCGAGGCGCTCGCACCCCTCGGCCTGCCCGTCCTCGGGGCCATCCCCCGACGCGACGACCTCGTCTGGCGCGAGCGCCACCTCGGCCTCGTGCCGGTCGCCGAGCGGCCCGCCGAGACGCAGGCCGCGATCGCCCGCCTCGGCGAGGTGGTCGCGCGCCACGTCGACCTCGAGGCCCTCCTCCGCCTGGCGCGCGCCGCGCCGACGCGGCGCGCCGTCGACCCGCCGAGCGCCTCGTTCGTCGGGCGCTGCGTCGTCGCGCTGTGCGCCGGGCCGGCCTTCAGCTTCGTGTACCCCGAGAACCTCGAGCTGCTCGAGCAGGCCGGCGCCGAGCTCGTCCCCTTCGACCCGTGCCGCGCGGCGCGCCTGCCGGACGGCGCGGCGGCGCTGTACGCCGGTGGCGGCTTCCCGGAGGTCTTCGCCTCCGAGCTCGCAGCCAACCGACCGCTCCTCGACGAGCTCGCCGCTCGGGTCTCGGCGGGCCTCGTCACCTGGGCCGAGTGCGGGGGCTTCCTCCTCCTGTGCGAATCGCTCGACGGCGTCCCCCTCGCCGGCGCGCTGGCCGGCGTGCGGGCGCGCCTGGGCGACACCCTCGCGATCGGCTACCGGCGAGCGACGACGCGGGTGCCGGGGCTCCTCGGCCCCGCGGGCACCGAGCTCGTCGGCCACGAGTTCCACCGCTCGACCGTCGAACCCGCGGGCGACGCCCTCGAGCTCGAGGGCCGCTTCGGCCGCGGGCGGGCAGGGTTCTCGTCGCCGACCCTGTTCGCCAGCTACCTGCACCAGCACCTCGCGGCGCGCCCGGTGCTCGCGCAGCGGTTCGTGCGCGCGGCGCTCGACTCCTTGCCACGGCGCGCGGCGCGCGCCTAGGGTGCACGCAGCAACCGGCTGGTCAGCGAAGTCCGGTGGGAGTCCGGCGCTGTCCCGCAACTGTCGTTCCTCCGAGCTCTCGAGGGAGGACGAGCCAGGTCGCCTGGCCAGTCGGCAGCGACCAGGCGCGTCGAGGTAACGGGCAGGTCGCAGGGGTCCTCTCCTGCTGGCGGCACGAGCCCTCGACCACGAGGAGGAGTGCCATGAGAAGACCTTCTGCCCGAGCCCTCGCTCTCGCCCTCGCCGTCGGGCTGCTCGCGCCCGGCGCGGTCGCGAGCGCGGCGCCCCGAGGGGCTGGCGCGCACCGGCGCGGCTTCCCGGTGGCGATCGCGACGCCCGAGGGGGTCGCGCGCATCCCGGCGCGACCGACGCGGATCCTCTCGCTCTCGCCGAGCGCGACCCAGATGCTCTACGCCATCGGGGCGGGCCCCCAGGTCGTCGGCGTCGACCGCTACTCGACGTACCCGCCGAACGCCCCCCGCACCAGCTTCACCGGCGGGGAGACGAGCGCCGAGGACTACCTGAGCCTGCGGCCGGACCTCGTCCTGCTCGCCTTCGACGCCAGCCACCTCGTCGCCCAGCTGCGCACGCTCGGCATCCCGGCGCTCCTGCTGCCTCCCGCGACCTCGCTCGCCGGCGTCGACGCCCAGCTCGCCGAGCTCGGCCGAGCGACGGGGCACGTCGCCGCGGCGTCCCGCGTCGCCCGCACGCTCGCCCAGCGCATCGCCCGCGCCGCGAGCGCTGCCGGCTCGGCGGCGCGCGGCAAGACCTACTACCTCGAGCTCGACCCGACGCTGTACAGCGCCACCTCGAAGACCTTCGTCGGCGCGATCTTCGCCCGACTGAAGCTGCGCGACATCGCGGACGCGGCGGCGCACGGCTCCGCCTACCCGCAGCTGTCCGCCGAGTACCTCCTGCGGGCCAACCCCGACTACGTCTTCCTCGCGGACACCGACTGCTGCAGGCAGAGCCCCGCGACCTTCGCCCACCGCCCCGGCTTCGCCCGGTTGCGGGCCGTCCGCCTCCACCACGTCTACGGGATCCCCGACTCGCTCGCCTCGGAGTGGGGACCCCACAGCCTCGAGACGCTCGTCGCCGTCCTCGATCGCATCCTGACGGCCCGAGGCGCGCACGCGAGGGCCGCACGGCCGGCCGGGACGTGAGCCTCGCCCCTCGGCGGGAGCGCCGGGAGGCGCGTGAGGCCTCCCGAGCACCGGCGCTGCGCCTGTGGGAGATCGACGACGCCGCCACGGCCACCGTCGAGCCGACGCGCCTGAGGCCGGTGCAGGTGGTCGCGGGGATCGCCTTCCTCCTCGGCGCGGCGGTGGCGAGCGTCGTCGTCGGGCCCGCCGACCTGCCTCCCGGCGCCGTGCTCGAGGAGGTCGTCAGTCGGCTGCCCTTCGTCGCGCTCCACCCGCACCTGTCGCCCGAGGGCGTCGCCGTCGTCTGGCAGCTGCGAGCCCCGAGGATCGTGCTCGGCGGCGTCGTCGGGGCGATGCTCGCCCTCGCCGGCGCTGCCTACCAGGGGGTCTTCTCGAACCCGCTCGCCGACCCGTACCTGCTCGGCGTCGCCTCGGGGGCCGGCCTCGGCGCCACCGTCGCGGTGATCGAGCTGCCCCGGCTGGCCCAGCTCCCCGCCGGCCCGGTGCCCGCCCTGGCCTTCGCCGGCGCGATCCTCGCCGTGCTCGCCACCTTCGCCCTCGGCCGCTCCCGCCGGGGTGGGCCGGCGGGCAACCTCATCCTCGCCGGCGTGGCGGTCGGCGCCTTCTTCACCGCAGCGCAGACCTTCCTCCAGCAGCGCAACACGCCCGTCCTCCAGCAGGTCTACACGTGGATCCTCGGCGGCCTGTCGACCGCGGGATGGAGCGACGTCACCCTCGTCCTGCCCTACGTCGGCGTCGCGGCGGTCGCGCTCCTCGCCTGTCGGCGCCTGCTCGACGTCCTCAGCGTCGGCGACGAGGAGGCGACGAGCCTCGGGGTGCGCGCGGAGCGCGTCCGCCTCGTCGTCATCGCGGCGGCGACGCTGGGGACCGCCGCGGCGGTCTCGGTGAGCGGCCTCATCGGCTTCGTCGGGATCATCGTGCCGCACACCATCCGCCTGCTCGTCGGGCCGAGCTACCAGCGCATCCTGCCCCTGTCGCTGCTGTTCGGCGCCGGCTTCCTCATCCTCGCCGACCTGCTCGCCCGCACCGTGCTCGCCCCGGGGGAGGTGCCGCTCGGGGTGGTCACCGCCTTCCTCGGCGCTCCCTTCTTCCTCGTCGTGCTGCGCCAGGCGAGGAGGCTGGCGTGACCCTCGAGGTCGACGCCGTGTCGGTGACCCTCGGCGGGCGCGTCGTGCTCGCCGGCGTCACGGCGCGCGTCCGGCACGGCGGCTTCCTCGGGGTGATCGGGCCGAACGGCGCCGGCAAGTCGACGCTGCTGCGCGCCGTCGCCGGCCTCGTCCCCTACGCGGGCGAGGTCCGCGTCGCGGGCCAGCGCCGGGACCTCGCCAGCCGTCGGCGCGCCGCGCGCCTCGTCGCCTACGTCCCCCAGCGCCCCGTGCTCCCGCCCGGGATGACCGTCACCGACTACGTGCTCCTCGGCCGCGCGCCCCACCGCCCCTACCTCGGGGGCGAGACGAGGCGCGATCGCCTCGTGGCGGCCGCCGTGCTCGAGCGGCTCGGCCTCGCCGGCCTCGCCGGGCGCACGCTCGGGGAGGTCTCCGGCGGCGAGGCGCAGCGGGCGGTGCTGGCACGGGCCCTCGCCCAGGAGGCCCCCGTGCTCGTCCTCGACGAGCCGACCGCGTCGCTCGACCTCGGCCACGGCCAGCGCGTCCTCGAGCTCGCCGACGAGCTGCGGCGCGAGCGCTCCCTCAGCGTGCTGTGCGCGATCCACGACCTCACCCTCGCCGCCCAGTACGCCGACGAGCTGCTCGTGCTGGCGGGCGGGCGAGCCGTCGCCGCCGGGACGGCGGACGAGGTGCTCACCGAGGCGAACGTCGGACGCTTCTTCGCCGCGAGCGTCGAGGTGCTGCCGGCGCGCTCGGGGCGCGCAGTCGTGCCGGCGCGGCCGAAGGACCTCGAGGTCCCCGGGCCGGTCGCGGCGGAGGCGGGCGGCGCGTGAGGTCGACCCCGCCCACGACGCCGCCCCCGCGCGCCCGCCGGCGAGCGGCTTCCCTCGTGCTCGTGAACACCGGGGACGGCAAGGGCAAGTCGACCGCTGCCCTCGGCACCGCGCTGCGCGCCCTCGCCCGGGGCTGGCGCGTGTGCGTCGTCCAGTTCGTGAAGTCCGGCCGCTTCCGCACCGGGGAGGAGCGGCTGCTGCGCGAGCTCGGGGCCACGTGGCACACCACCGGCGACGGCTTCACCTGGGTCGTCGACGACCTCGCGCGCTCGGCCGAGCTCGCCCGGGCGGCCTGGGCCACGGCACGCGAGGCGATCGCGTCGGGCGCGTTCGACCTCGTGCTCCTCGACGAGGTGACCTACCCGTGCAACTGGGGCTGGATCGACGAGGAGGAGGTGCTGGCGGCGATCGCGAGCCGCCCGCCCGGCGTCAACGTCATCGTCACCGGGCGCGACGCGAGCGAGGCGCTCGTCGCGATCGCCGACACGGTCACCGAGATGGTGAAGGTGAAGCACGCCTTCGACGCGGGGATCGCGGCGCGCCGGGGCATCGACTTCTGATGGCCGCGTCCGCCGGCGCGCTCCTGGTCTGCGGCACCGCGAGCGGCGTCGGCAAGACGAGCATCGTCACGGGGCTGTGCCGCGTCCTCGCCCGGCGGGGCGTGCGCGTCGCCCCGTTCAAGGCGCAGAACGTGGCGCTCAACGCCGCGGTCACCGCTGCGGGCCACGAGATCGCCCGCTCCCAGGCGCTCCAGGCGGCCGCGGCCCGCGTCGAGCCGGAGGCGGCGATGAACCCGGTCCTGTGCAAGCCCGGCGCCGACGGCGACTGCCAGGTGGTCGTGCTCGGGCGGCCGCTTGCGGACCCGCTCGCCGGCGACTGGCCCCGGGCGCGCCCGCGCCTCGCGGGCGTCGTCGAGGCGGCGCTCGCCGACCTGCGCAGCCGCTTCGACGCCGTGCTCGTCGAGGGCTCCGGCGGCGCAGCCGAGATCAACCTGCTCGAGGCGGACCTCGCCAACCTCCCGCTCGCGCGCGCGGCGGGCATCCCGGCGATCCTCGTCGGCGACATCGAGCGCGGCGGCGTCTTCGCCTCGCTCTACGGCACCGTCGCGCTCCTGCCGGCGCCCCTGCGGCGCACGCTGCGCGGCTTCGTGGTGAACAAGCTGCACGGCGCCAAGGAGGTCCTCGCGCCCGGGATCGCTAAGCTCGAGCGGCGCTGCAGGCTCCCCGCCCTCGGGGTCCTCCCGCACCTCGGCGCGCTCGGCCTCGATGCCGAGGACTCCCTCTCGCTCGCAGGCGAGGCGCCCGCCGGCGGCGCGGGCGACCGCCTCGACGTCGCCGTCATCGGGCTGCCCCACCTCGCCAACTTCACCGACCTCGACCCGCTCGCCTGCGAGCCGGGCGTCGCCGTGCGCTACGTGCGCCACCCGAGCGCCTTCGGCGACCCGGATCTCGTCGTCCTGCCGGGCTCGAAGGCGACCGTCGCGGATCTCGCCTGGCTGCGCTCGGTGGGCCTCGACGAGGCGCTCGCGAGGGCCCTCTCCCGGCGCAGCACGCTCCTCGGCATCTGCGCCGGCTACCAGATGCTCGGCGTCGAGATCCACGACGAGGTCGAGTCGAGGGCCGGCACGGTGCCCGGGCTCGGCCTCCTCGACGTCGTGACGACCTTCGAGGAGGAGAAGGTGACGCGCCGGGTCGTCGGCCGCTCGTCGTCGGGCGAGCCGGTCGTCGGCTACGAGATCCGCCACGGCCGCCCCGTCCCGCGCCCGGGCGTGCCGGCCTGGCTCGTGACCGACGGGCAGCCTGCGGGCGAGGGCGTCGCCGACGAGGCGAGGGGCATCTACGCCACGAGCGTGCACGGCCTGTTCGAGTCCGACGAGCTGCGGCACCGCTTCCTCGCCGCCGCGGCGGCACGGCGCGGGAGGCCGCTCGGGCCCTCGAGCGTCCGCTTCGCGGCCCTGCGTGAGGCGCGGATCGACCGCCTCGCCGATGCCCTCGAGGAGCACCTCGAGCTCGAGGCCGTGCTCGCCCTCCTCGGCGAGGGCGCCGGCGGCAGGTGAGGCGCTCGCCCGAGGACGCGGGCCGCAGCGTCAGCAGTGCTCGACGGCGCCGACCCAGGTGAGCTGGGGGACGAGCTCGGCGCGCCAGAGCCGCCAGGAGTGGCGCCCCGGCAGGACCTGGAAGCGGTAGGGGATGCGCTCGGCGCCGAGCAGGCGCGCGAACGCCACGTTCTCGGCGTAGAACTCGTCCTTCCTGCCCGTGTAGAAGGAGAGGCGCAGCCCCGACTCGCGCACCCGTCTCGCGATCGTCGGCAGGTAGTAGAGCGGCGAGTCGTCGCGCCACTCCGGCGAGTTGCGAGGACCGTCGATGGCAGGCGTGTTGGCGACGAAGTAGCCCGACCACAGCGTCGCCGCGCCGTACTCGTCGGGGTGGCGCAGCGCCAGGTTGACCGCGCCGAAGGCGCCCATCGACAGGCCGCCGATCGCGTGCGCCGCGCGCGACGTGCACACCGGCAGGTTGCCCTGGAGGTAGCGCGCGAGGTCGTCGGCCACGAACGTCCCCCAGCGAGAGCTCGGCTTCACCGGCGAGTCCTCCCACTCCGTGTCGGTGCCCGACGACGGGCCGTCGCTCGGGGCCACGACGATCGTCGGCGGCATCCGGCGGGCCCGCACGAGCGCGGTGAGCACGTTCGCCAGGTCGAGCTTGGCGAACAGCTGGTGGCCGCTGCCCGGCACCCCGTGGAGGAGGACGAGGGTCGGGTAGCGTGCGCGCGCCCTCGGGTAGCCCGGTGGCAGGTAGACGAGGGTGGGGACGAGTCGGTGCAACGCGGCGGAGGGCACCTCGACCGAGACGACCGCCGGCCCCGCAAGCTCGGCGAACGGGCCGGGCCGGCGCGGTCGCGCCCGGGGGGGCGCCGCGGCGGCCGAGGGCATGCCCCCGAGGAGCGCCGCGGCCGCGAGCGCGAGCGCGCCCTTGGCGAGCGATCGCGGCCGGACCGCCGCCCGCGCGCGGCGCGCGACCTGCCGAGGAGGGACGGCGCGCACCGCCTCATGTTGGCGCCTGGCGGTGCGCTCTGTCCCGGCGCGGCGCCCTCAGCGGCCGTCCGCGCGAGCGAGCAGGACGGCGGCGGCGACGACGAGGGCGAAGCTCGCCACCCGGGCGACGCCGAGCGCGCCGGCCGGCACGCGCTCGCCGAAGAGGGCCACCCCCGCGGCGATGGGGACCGAGTTCGTGAGCAGCGTCGACGCGCCGGCCGTCGAGATCGCACCGCCGCGCTGGAAGGCGAGCTGGAGCGCCACGAAGCCGCTCGCGTGGCACGCGAGCAGGATCGGCACGAAGACGAGGCCGCTCCCGCCGAGCGCCCCCTTCGTGGCGATGTCCCCGGCCGCGTAGCACAGGCCGGACGCGGCGCCGAGTGCGAAGGCGAGCGCACCGGTGCGCCAGGAGACGAGGACGCCGAGGAGCGCGGCTGCGAGCGACGCGCCGACGGCCACGGCGACGGGTGCCCAGCCGACGTGCTGCGAGCGCGGGACGTTCCCGACCAGGCTGGCCCCGAGGAGCGCGAGGCCGACGACCGACACCGCCGAGGCCGCGAGCTCGCGGCGCGAGAGCCGTGCGGCGCGCCGCACGAGGAGGGCGAGGACGCCGATCCCGCCGGCCGCGATCGCCTGCACCACCGACAGCGCCACGAAGTGCAGCGCGGCGACGTACAGCCCCCACCCGAGCCAGCCGACGAGGTAGCCGCTCAGCCACCGGAGGTTCGAGAAGAGGAGCCACAGCGAGCGCACGGGCCGGCGCACCGAGAGGGTCTCCAGGCCGCTCGCGACGCCGTGCTGCACGAAGAAGCCCCAGCTCAACGCGACGGCCGAGGCGACGGCGAGGAGGAGCCCCGCGGCGAGGGCCACCGCGGCCCCTAGGCGACCGGCGCGGGCGCCATCGGGGGGACGCGGACTGGGGTCCAGCTGCGGCCCCGCACCCGCGCCGCGAACGGCAGGTAGCCCTCGGCGGCGAGCATCGCGACGAGCGCCCGTGGCAGGTCCGAGTGCCGCTCGAACGCGACGAAGCGCGGCTCCCAGTGCGGTGCGAACTGGCGGTTGAACACGGCCAGGTTGTCGAGCTGGAGCTCGAGGCGCCGCTTCACCGCGAGGAGCGCGCGCCGCTCCAGCCGGCGGACCCCCGAGGGCTCGGCGCCCGACGCGAGCAGGCCGGCGAAGGGCGAGAAGTTCAGCGACAGCGCCACGAAGTCGTGCTCGCGCCCCCACGAGGCGGCCGCGGAGATGAGGAAGGCGTTGAAGCCGTTCGGCGTCGTCCGGCGCCGCGGCATCGAGGAGAGCGACAGGCTCCGGCTCGCCGGGCACACCGCGAGGTGCAGGAAGCCGGCGACGGCACCGTCGGGGGAGCGCCCGATGACGAACAGGGCGTCCGTGCCGCCGAGCGCGCCGAGGTCGTCGAGCTGCATGACGAACCCCGTCTTCGGCCGGCCGCCGAGCCACTCCGCCTCGATCTCCCGGAGCTCGTCCCACAGCGAGGGAGGGACGTCCCCCGCGTAGCGCACCTCCGCGCGGTAGCCCCGGCGCTCGACGCGGTGGACGGCCTGGCGCGCGGTGCGCATCGGCGGTCCCTCCAGGCTGAACGTCTTCACGTCGAGGACGGCCTCGTCGCCGTGGTAGAGCGTCTTCAGCCCGAGGGCGCGGTAGGTGTCGAGGTAGCGGGACGACGCGCCGAGCACGGTGGGCCGCCACCCCCGCTCGCGCACGACGCCGTCGAGGAACGAGCGCAGCGCGGCCTCGACGAGCTGCGGCGGCCCGACGGGGTCGCCGGTGATGATGGCGACGCCGCGCACGGCCCGGTACGCGACGAGGACGGTGCCCGCGTCGGGGCTCGCCGCCGGGTCCTCGTAGAAGAAGCGGTCCTTGTCGGCGCGCAGCGCGAAGGGCGCGAGCGTGTCGACGCCGTAGCGGCGCACGAGGTCCGCGGCGCGGCTCGCGGCCCGCTCGTCCGCGCCGAGCTGGTGGCGCCAGGGCGCGAGCCACGCCGCGACGCCGCGGGCGACGCCGACGGCCTCGATCCCGACCACCGCCCACGGGAGCCAGTCGCCGAAGTTCCCTCGGAAGAACGACCGCCCGCCCGGGGCGAGGCCGACGAGGGCACGCAGCGCGGCCACGGCCGCCCTGCCGGCGTGCACCGGGAGGTCGGCGGCGACCCGGTTGACGACGATGGCGAGGAAGCCGAAGACGAACGCTGCGGCGACGAACCCCGCGATGCGCTCGAGGGCCGGCAGGCGTGCGTGCGGATCGGTCCTCGAGACGAAGTCGCGGCGGCGGGCGACGAGCGCGATCGTGATGACGCCGGTGACCGAGGCGTCCGCGTAGTCGAGGCCGTGCAGGAGGTGCAGCAGCGCCGAGAGCCCGAGGAGCGCGAGCGCGATCCGCCAGGCGCTGCGGTTCCGCCGGCTGAGGCCGCGCGACGTGATGAGCAGGAGCACCGCGGTCGGGACGATGAGCGCGGCGGCGACGGGCGGCACGAAGCTCGTCGCGACCTCCCCGACCACGCCGCCCTCGCGCCCGTGCGGTACGACGACGGCGAGCAGGTCGAGCAGGGCCCCGACCGTCACGGCGTAGACGATGAGCGTCACGGCGCGCCGGCTCCCGGTGGGCTCGCGCGCGACGAGGGCGCCCGCGAGGCCCGCCAGCGCGCCAGCCAGGTACACGGACTGCATCGAGGCGGCATGCCGCAGCGCCTCGGCGAGGGAGACCTGCAGGACGACGAAGACCGACCCCGCCTCGATGAGGTACGTCCACAGGCCGACGCCGCTCAGCAGCACGAGCGCCGCGGACAGCCGGTTCAGGCGCATCGCCCTCGTGACGAGCGCGAGCCCGGCGCTGCCGACGGCGAAGACCGCGACGAAGGCGACGAGCGGGACGCTCGCGTGGTGCGGGATCGCGTCGAGCTCGAGGGCCTGCGAGACCTGCGGCCCGGGCCAGCCGCTCACGACGGGGCGCAGGAGGTAGAGGCAGCCGAGCGCCATCGCCGGCATGGCGAGGGTCGCCGCGGCGAGGCCGGCGAAGGCGAGGCCGCGCAGCGCGAGGTAGCGGGAACGCTCAGCCATGGGCGAGGTGGGAGGATGCCGCGAGGAGGGCGGCGGGCAGCTGCGAGCGCCACAGCCCCCAGTTGTGGTTGCCCGGCACGATGCGGAAGCGGTGCGCGATGCCGAGCCTCGTCAAGAGCGCGGCGAACGACCGGTTCTGGGCGACGTCGTAGTCGGCGGTGCCGCAGTAGAACCAGATGTAGGTCCTCGCAGCCCGAAGGCGCGCGGCAGCCGCCACGACCTGGATGGCCGGGCTGTTGAGGCGTCGGCGCGCCGGGTTCCGGCCGAAGACCGCCGGGATGTCGTCGGCGAGCATGTAGCCCGACCAGCTCTCGACGACCCGGAACTCGCCGGGGTGGTGGATCGCGATGTTGAGGGCCCCGTAGCCGCCCTCGGACAGGCCGCCGATCGCCCGGCTCGCCCCGGACCGCAGGGCGCGGTAGCGGGCCTGGATCGCCCGCACGAGGTCCCGGGCGACGAAGGTCTCCCACCCGTTGTCCCGGCGTACGCCGTTCGCCCACTCCGTGTCGACGAGCAGGCTCGGCGAGCCGGACGGCATCACGAGGATCGTGGGGGACATGCGGCCCTCGGCGACGAGGACGGACTCGAGGCCGGCGATGTTGCCGACGTTGACGAACGACTGCGGCCCCCCGAAGGCGGGGTAGCCCTCGAGGAGGTAGAAGGTCGGGTAGCGCTGCGCCGGGTGCGACGCGTAGCCGGGCGGCAGGACGACGACGACCGGCACCGCGCGCCCGCCGAGCGCCGGGCTGCGCACCGAGATGTGCACGACCTGCGCCGGGACGACCGAGACGACCCGGTGCCTCGCGCCCGGCAGCGCGACGCGACTCGGCACCGACGGCGGCGGCTCGCCGCGGTAGAGGAGGAACGTCCACACGTAGCGGAAGGCGCCGAAGCTGCCCACGGCGGCGAAGGCCGCCAGCGCCGCCGCGGCGAGGGCGAGGGCGGCCCGGCGCGCCCGGGAGCGACGGCCCGGCAGGCGCGGCGCGAGGGGCGCGCCTGCGGCGTGGTCCCCCAGCAACGTCCCGTTCGCGTGCATCCCGGCGCCCCTCGACCGACCGACCGGCCTCGCCAGCCGCACGGCTGGCCCCCCGACGAGCGTACGGTGCCGGGCGGTGCGTCGCGCGCCGACGACCACCGGCGCGCTGCGGCAGGCCCGCCACGAAAGCGCGCGAGAACGATCGTTGCTCATCGCGCGCCCGCTTGGTAGCGTCCGCCACCACACGATCCGGGAGCTTCCTGCGCATGGCCGAGAGCGCCACGGGGCACGAGGTGCCCGGCTGGAGGCGGGTGGCGCTCGGCTCGCGTCGCGTCGGCGCCGCCTGCGCTCGCGCGCGCCGGGTGCCCGCAGGGTTCGGCGCCGTCGCGCTGGCGCTGCTCGCCGGGGCCGCGCTGCCCGCCGTGGCGCGCGCGCCCGGCGCGGGGCGGCCCCCGAGCGCCAGCGCCGCGTGGCACCGGCTGCTCGAGGCCTCGACCGATCTCGGGCCGAGCCGGGCGCGCATCGCCTCCGTCGTCATGGCGCTGGCGGCGGGCGCGCCGGGACCGGGTCCGGTGCGGCGCTGGGCGGCGTCGGCGGGTCTCGCCGTGCGCAGCTGGCCTGGCGAGCGCTTCGCCATCGTCCTCGGCTCGCCCGCACGCCTCGGGCGCGCCCTCCGGGTGCGGATCGACGACTTCCGGGCACGCAGCGGCGAGCGCTTCTACGCGAGCGTGCGAGCGCCGGCGATCCCGCCGGCGCTCGCACGAACCGTCGCAGGACTCGGGCGCATCAGCTCCTACGGTCAGCCCGTCGCCGCCTACGTCCCGGCGGGTGGGCTGACCCCGACGGGCCTGCGCACCGCCTACGACGCCGGCCCGCTCCTCGAGCGCGGGATCGCTGGCGCGGGGGAGACGGTGGTCCTCTTCGAGGACAGCCCCTACTCGCCCAGCGACCTCGCGGCCTTCGCGCGCCGCTTCGGCCTCCCGCCCTTCGACGTCCAGGTCGTGAACGGCCAGGGCGCGTTCGCCGCGGAGATGGTGGAGGCGGACATGGACCTCGAGACGGTCCACGAGATCGCCCCGCTCGCCCACCTCGTCTACTACAACATCGGCGTCGGGCTGCGCACGACGTACGCTGAGTTCGCGACGGCGCTCACGGCGAGCTTCGCGGACGCGGCGCAGCGCTTCCCCGGGGCGATCTGGAGCATCAGCCTCGCCGCCTGCGAGAAGGTGCTCGGCGCCGCCGACCTCGCGGCGATGGAGGACGCCGTCGCCGCCGCGGCGGCGCGAGGGACGACCGCCTACGCCTCGAGCGGCGACCAGGGCGGCGCCGACTGCCTGCAGTTCGGGGAGGACTCCGTGAGCCCCGGCGAGGGTGTCGACTTCCCGGCGGACCTGCCCGCCGTCACCGGCGTCGGTGGCACGACGCTCGACGTGACGACGCGCGGCGACTACCTCGGCGAGGAGGCCTGGACGCTGCCGATGCTCTCGCTCGGGACCGGCGGCGGCGTCTCGACGCTCGTCCCCCGTCCCGCCTGGCAGCCCACCGCTCTAGGGGCCGGTCCCTCGGGCAGGGAGGTCCCGGACGTCTCGGCGGTCGCCGACGTGCTCACCGGCAACGCGATCGTCGTGCACGGCCAGCCGGCAGAAGGCTCGGGGACCTCGCTCGCCGCCCCGGTCTGGGCCGGTCTCACGGCCCTCGTCGACGAGTTCCTCGTCCGGTCGGGCGCTCGCCCGCTCGGCTTCGCGAACCCCGCCTTCTACGCCCTCGGCGCCGAGCGCGCGCTCGAGCCGCCGCCCTTCCACGACGTCGTGGTCGGCGGGAACGACTTCTACCGGGCCACCCCCGGCTACGACCTCGCCACCGGGCTCGGCTCCCCGGACACCGCCGTCCTCGCCCAGGACCTCCTCGCCTACGAGCGAGCCAGCCGATGAGCTCCCCCGCGCCCCGCGCCGCCCGAGGAGCGCACCGTCCGCCAGTGACGGGCGGCGCCGCGCGCGCCGCCCGTCGAGCAGTCCGGTGAGCGCTGGCTGGCGCGCCGTCGCGCACGCCCACGGGTGGTTCTCCTACCCCGCTGCCACGCCCGACCAGGTGGGGCGCACGGTGCGGCTGTCTCGACCGCAGCTGCTCGGGATCCTCCTCGGCGCGCTCGCGGGGTTCAGCGTGCTGCTCGTCGCGGTCGCGCTGCTCGCCCGCCCCGGCGCACCCGTCCGCTGCACGGTCCTCGCCTGCAGCGGGCAGCCCGTCGGCCCGCCGGTTGCGAGCGGCTCGCTCTACGTCAACCCGACGTCGGGCTTCTCGGTCCGCTACTGGATCCCACCTCTCCTCCCCGCGACCGGCAGCGCGTCCACGGCGGGGAACGAGCTCGAGCTCAGCTTCGCGAGCCTCGCGAACATGCCGCCGGGCAGCCCGGCGGGCGCCTACTACGGGCAGCTGCAGTTCTTCGCGCTCGAGGCGCAGGGGGCGAGCCCCGAACAGCTCGTCGCGCAGGTCGTCGGCCGCCTCGCCCCCGGTGCTGCGCTCGCGTACGTCCTGCCGGGCGCCAGCGTCGGCTACGTGCCCGGCTACGGCGCCGCGTACGACTACTACCCGAGCACGGGAGCCGGCACAGCCGAGCGGTACCGGCTCATCGTGCTGTGCGCCGTGCACGCCGGCCTCGCCGTGTTCGCCCTCGCCGACGGCCCCTACCTCGACTTCAGCCAGGACGGGATCCCAGCCATCATCCACCACGCCACGATCGCCGACGAGTTCTCCGCGCTCCTCGCCGACAACTCCGTCGACAGCGTGCGCTGGCCTAGCGAGCGCTCGCCGTGACGAAGGGGTCGACGCCCGGGCGCCGGCTGCAGCGCCGAGGCCGGTCCGGAGCAGCGCTCGCGACCACGCGCCGGAATGGCGACGAGCCCGTGGCATCCCGACAGCCCGTGGCATCCCGACAGCCCGTGGCATCCCGACAGGAGGTGGGTCCATGTCACTGACGCCGACCGAGACGCAGGGGGCACCGACGAGTGCGACGCCGCCGACGAGGCCGCCGCTGATCGGCCCGGCGAACGCCCACCAGAGCCGCCTCTCCATCCTCGTGCGGCTCCTGCTCGCCCTTCCGAGCGTGCTGTGGCTCGGGGTGTGCGGCATCGCTGCCGTCGTCGTCGTCCCGATCGCCTGGTTGTCGGCGCTCGTGCTCGGACGTGTGCCCGGTCCGCTCGCCGACTTCCTCGAGGGCTACGTGAACCTCGGGCTGCGCTGCGCTGCCTACCTCAGCTTCGTGACGGGGCGCTTCCCCGGCTTCCGGCTCGCGTGGCGGGACGAGCTGCCGCGGCTCGTCCTCGAACGCGAGCGCCTCAACCGGCTCGCCGTGCTGCTGCGCGCCTTCCTCGGGCTCCCCGCGTACCTCCTCGCGACGGTGGTGGACCTCGGTGCCACCGTGTTCTCGCCGATCGCCTGGCTCGTCGCACTCGTCGGCGGGCGCCTCCCGCGGGCCCTGTTCCAGGCCGAGGCGGCCGCGCTCCGCTTCCATGCCAGGACCAATGCGTACCTCCTGCTCGTCACCCCCGCCTACCCGGCAGGGCTCTTCGGTGACCCGGTCGGCGAGCGGCCGGGCGGCGTGGACGACGAGAGCGCGGCGCGCCCGCTGCCCGGCCACCTGTCGGGAGGCGCGCGCCTCCTCCTCGGTGTGTTCATCCTCCTCGGATTGTGCTACTCCCTCCTCGACCTCGTCGCGCAGTCCACCTACTCGGCGGCGCCGCGCGCGGAGCTCGCCTACTCGAGGCTCTCGGACGCCTTCACGAACTGGTCCCGTGCGGTCCGGCCCTGCGCGAGCTCGAGCGCCGCCGTCGCCTGCGTCGCCCGCGCCACGGCGCCGCTGCAGCGGGCCCTCGTCGCCTTCGAGGACGCCATCGAGTCGATGACGGTCCCGCCCTCGGCGGCCGAGGCGAGAGCAGCGCTCGCCTCGAGCGCCGGCGTGGCCGCGACCGAGGCCCGCGGGATCGTCACGGCGGCTTCCGCCACAGTCGTCGTGCGCGACGCCTACGCGCTCGAGAGCACCTTCGTCCGTCTGAGCCAGCAGTACGCGAGCTTCGTGCGCGCGCTGTAGGACCTCGCAGGGTCCCGGCGGGGGCGCGGGAGCCGTGCTACCCGGTCGGTGTCCGCGCGACGAGGCGTGGGCAGGGACTCAGCGCCTCTCGCTCCGCGGCGGCGGTGCGACGGCGCGCCCCGAGGGACGAGGACGCTCGCGACGCGCCGATCGATGGCGGCGCGAGCCGCTCCATCGCGGGCGAGCGGCGCCGAGCCGCACGCGCCCGGGCGGGTAGGATCGCCGGGCGCGTGAGCTTCCTCACGGTGCCGCCCCCGTAGCTCAGGGGATAGAGCAGCGGTTTCCTAAACCGCGTGTCGCAGGTTCAAGTCCTGCCGGGGGCGCCGACCCGACGAACAGCGACTTCGCTGGGGACTCCCTTCCACGGCGCGCAATCGGAGAGCGGCGGTCGCGCAGCGGGTGCGACGGCTCGAGGAGATCGTCACATCGATCCCGTACCTTGAACTCGTGAAGGTGCGAGACGTCATCCGTACCCTGGAGCGTGACGGCTGGCGCCTGGACAGACAGGTGGGCTCTCGCCGCCGGTTCCGCGATCCCGACCGGCCGCGAACGATGACGGTGGCAGGCAAGCCGAGTGACGAGGTGCCGAAGGGTACGCTGGGATCGATCTGGCGGCAGGCCGGCAGGTTGGGAAGGCAGCGTGGTGACTGAGCCGACCGCCGTCCTCGACGCGCGGCCACGCGAGCACCCGCGCGTCGAGGTGGAGGCGAGGAGGCTCAGGTGAGCGCCGGCTCTCCGAGCCTGGCCTCTTCCGCTGGGCCGAGGTGGCTCGCGAGGCGCGCGGGCACTCTCCGGTCGGCAGGCACTGCAGCGCCGAGCCGGCGCCATCCACCTCCGACGGCGCATCCGGCGGGAACGCCGCCGCGAACCGGTCGCAGGGACCGTCGCGACCTCGTACACGAGAACGCCACGCTGCGCCTTCCTCCACCAACCTACGGAAGCGACGCGAGGAACTCGAGGTGGCGTCGGGACTGCTCCTGCCGGCGCCAGGCAGCGAGCTGGCGCCGAGCGTAGAAGCGCAGGGCGGGCAGCCAGAGATCCGTTGCCAGACGATGCCACCGCTCGGGCGGGAGGATCGCCCGCAGCACGGGCACGACCTCCTCGAAGCGCCGGGACCGGACGGCCCGGGAGATGGCAGGCACGCGACCCAGCAGTGCCGGGCGGCAGGCTGCAGCGAGGTCGGGCAGCCGGCGGAGCCCACCCACCATCCCCGAGGCGAGGATCCTCGGCCACGAGTAGAACTGGCGCATGGCCTCGAGCACGCCGAGCTGCAGCTCGAGCGGCGTCATGCGGGCGGGCCGCATGACGACGTGATGCCCGTCGAACAGCGACCAGTCCCCGCTCAGCAGGCGCTCCTGGTCGCCCACGCGCCGCCAGAGCGCCGTACCCGGCAGTGGGGTCTCCACCATCAGCTGGAAGGTGTCGATGCCGAGGCGGCGGGCGAAGTGCGCGGCGGCCTCGGCGCTCGAGGACGTGTCGCCGTCGAGGCCGGCGACGAACATCCCGTGCACGGCGATGCCGTGCTCGTGGAAGGCGCGGACCGCTCGCTCGATCGTGTCGACGCTCTGGTGCTTGCCGATGCTGGCGAGGCCCTCGTCGGTGATCGTCTCGACGCCGATCATCACCATCTGGCAACCCGCGCGCCGCATCAGCGCCAGGAAGTCGTGGTCGGCCTCGGGTCGCGCCGGAGAACGCAGAGCAGTTGCGGCCCGCACCTGCGCGAACCAGGTGGGACACAGGTCTCTCCTGAGCATTGCCTCGAAGAGCTCGGCGCTACGGCGCTTGTTCACGACGAAGTTGTCATCGTGGAAGAAGACCCGCTGTGCGCCGAGCTCGCCCAGCTCGGCGATCACCTGGTCGGTCCGCCGGTAGCGGACCGCCCGGGAGAACAGCGCCGTGACCGAGCAGAACTCGCAGTCGAACGGACAGCCCCACTGGGTCATGATCGGCTTCGTCACGAGGCGCGCGTGGCCCTCGATCAAGCGCAAGTCAGGGATCGGGAGCGCCTCGAACTCGGCCTGCGTCGCGCGCCGCCGGTCCGGGTTGTGGCGCGGCTCGCCGGCACCATCGAGGTAGGAGAGGCCGAGCACGCCTGACGGATCCTCGTCGCGCTCGATGCACGACACGAGCTCGACGATCGTCTGCTGACCCTCCCCTCGCACGACGTAGGGCGCGTGGGCCAGCCCCTCATCGGCGCAGAACGTGACGTGGGGACCACCGAGGACGACGGGGACGCCCGCGGAGGCGAGCAGGTCCGCGAGGCGGTACGCGGCGGGGGCGGTGGCGGTCGTCGAGGAGATCCCGACGAGGTCGGCGCGCAGGCAGTCCTCGAGGTCGACCGGGGCCAGCACCTCGCAGTAGATGCGGACGTCGTGGCCGGCGTCGGCGAGCAGACGGCCCATGAGTGGCAGCCCGAGGCGCGGCAGCAGGGCGAGGTCGTAGACGTTGTGACCGGCCGGTCGCGGCTCGACCAAGCGGATGCGCAATCCCATCGCCTACCTCCCCGAGCCCGCGCCGACCCGTGCCGGGGGCGGTGGCTCGTACGGACACGTCGGATCCTCGCCGAGCGGATCGCCGAGGCGCGCGAACGCCTGCGCCCGAGAGCCACCGCACACCTCCCGCAGCTCGCAGCGGCCGCAGCGACCCTGGAGAGCCGCGGGATCGCGCATCGTGCGCAGCAGCGGCGAACACGCGTAGATGCTCGACAGCGTGGCCTGACGGACGTTGCCGGCGACGAGCGGCAGGAATCCGCTCGGCTGGACGTCGCCGCGATGGGAGACGAAGACCACGCCCCTGCCGTCGCCGAGCGCGAGCGGCGAGCGCGTGCGCGTCGCGTGCCCGTTGCCGGCGAACCCCTCGGCGATGATCCGGTCGAAGCGACGACGCAGCGCCCGGTAGAGCGGGCCTGGCGGCAGTCCTCCGGTCGCTGGCCCCCCCCGAAGGACGAGGCGCCGGAACGCGGGCGCCTCCGTCGTCTTCAGCGGGACGAATGCCGCCGCGTCGTAGAGGATGGCCAGGACATCCTCGGTCTCTCGGGCGGAGAGCGCCTGGAGGACGCGGCCGCGGCCGGTCGGCACGAGGAAGAAGACGCTCCACAGGTCCGCGCCGAGCTCGGCGACGAGCCGGCAGATCCCCGGCAGCTCGAGCACCGTCTCCCGACTGACGGTCGTGTTCACCTGGAGCCGAAGGCCTGCCGACCGCGCCGATCTGCACGCTGCCAGGGTCCAGGCGAACGACCCGGCCACCTGCCGGAAGCCGTCGTGGACGCTCGCGCTCGAACCGTCGAGCGAGAAGGAGACCGTGCGGACACCGGCCGCACGCAGCGCCGAGAGGCGCCCCTTGGTGGCACGGGGCGTCCCTGCAGGTGAGACCGCGGCCGCCAGCCCGGCGCGTGACGCGTGCCGGACGAGGGCGGCCAGATCGGGACGCTGGAGCGGATCCCCACCGGTGAAGACGACGACCGGTCGAGGCGGGCCGAGCTGCGCGAGGTCGTCGAGGACGGCGCGGGCCTCCGCGGTCGTGAGCTCCTCGCGGTGACGGCGCGGCACCGCCTCCGCCCGGCAGTGGAGGCAGGCAAGGTCGCACGCGCGCGTCAGCTCGAACAGGACGAGGAACGGACGGACCTGCACGTCGAAGCGGAGGCGCCGCACCCGCCCGACCGGGGAGAGGTCCGTCCGTTCCACCGACTGGCGGGGCGATCGCGCGCGCGCCTGCTCCGTTGCCCGGCCGACCCCCGACGCGTACGGCGCTGCGGTCACCGTCGCTCCCCTGTGGCGCGCCAGCTCATAGTAAGAGATGTCTACTACTTAACGTATAGTTGCGAACACTACACGAAGGCTGCGGGAGCCGCACCCCCGCCGATCGGCCCGGAGCGCAACAGCGGATCGCGCCCGCGTTAGGGTTGCGCTTGGGCGAGTGCAGAACCTCGAGCCTTGGAGCTGACCTCCCAGCCATGGACCTGACGTTGTCGAAGCGAGGCGACTACGTGATGCGCTCGGCGATCGCGCTTGCCAAGGGCCACGATGCAGGAGTCGCTCGCAAGATCCGGGAGATCGTGGCGGACACCGAGGTGCCCGCGACGTTCGCGTCGCAGATCCTCGCCGACCTCGTGCGGGCCGGGCTCGCGACATCGAAGGCAGGGCGCGCCGGCGGCTTCCGGCTCAGCCGGTCGCCGGACCAGATCACGGTCCTCGAGGTCATAGAAGCCGGCGAGGGACCGCTGCACGCCGAGCGGTGCGCCCTCGGCGACGGTCCGTGCCGCTGGGACGCGGTGTGTCCGCTGCATGCAACCTGGACGGAGGCGACCGTGGCGCTGCGCGAGCTCCTGGCGAGGACCTCCCTCGCCGAGGTCGCGGCGAGGGACACGGCCATCACGGCGGGCAGCTACCCCGTCCCCGACGACTCGCACCGTCTCCACCCTTCGGCCTACGCCTGCTCGGATCACGTCCAGGTCGAGCTGTCCTTCCGCGACGCCCAGGTGGCGCTGGCGCGGGTCGCGGGTCACCTCGGGAGCGTCCTCGCCGGGTCCCTCGGCGCCGCAGCAGACGGGAAGCAGCCGAGCCGCAGCGCCCGGCCTCGCCCCGCACCGGTCGAGGTCTCGCTCGCCCCGGTCGCCGCCGACGACCCCGCGACGGAGGACAGCGCGCGCTACCTGCTCGCCTGGCGGATCGGCGGTGCGCGAGCGTGCCGCTTCGAGGCAGACGCGACCGTCGCGGCACTCGACGCCGATCGAAGCGAGCTGCGGGTCGAGGGCACCTGGCACGACGAGTACCCGGCGCCCGTCCGGACCGAGCGCGAGCGCGAGACGCGCCAGATCCTGCGTGCCTTCCTCCGGCGCCTGGCCAGCCAGCTGGAGCGGCCCGCGCCCAGCCGGCGTCCGACTCGAGCGCGCCGCTGACGCAAGCGGCCGCGAGCCGCTGCGCCGGGGCCAGGCGGATCCCGCCGAGCGGACGAGCTCGATGACGGACGGATCCGCGCGCGCCGGCCCCTCGGGGTTCCACGCGGGTAGCGGCGCAGCCGGTCTGGTCCCCGTCGACCCCCTCCGCCCCGCAGGTCGGGGTCGAAGCTGGGAGCGAGGGCGCGGCCGACCCGGCACCGCCGGTCAGTTGCAGCGCACGAGCTCCCGCGCGTACTCGTCGACATCGGCACGCGAGCGCGGACCGAACGCCGCCTCGGCGACGACCCGCGCGCCGCGTGCCTCGAAGGAACGCCGCATCTCGGCGAGAGCCCCTCGTGGGTGCAGACCGTAGGTGCAGAAGATCCCGACCGGGAGGCCGCCGAGCTCGCCGAGGCTCGCGATCCATCGCCTCGTGGCGCGCGCGGCGCGGACGTTCGCGACCACGGCCCCCTCGACCCACGTCCCGACGACGAGGAGGTCGGCCCAGGCGAGCTGCGCTGCGCCGACCTCGTCGAGCGGCGCGACGGCGACCTGGGCGCCGTCGCGCCGAAGCACCTCGGCGAGCTGCTCGGCGCGTGCACGGGTCCTGCCGGCGCGGCTCTCGACCGCGACGAGGATCGCCGCCGGCCCTCCCCGGCGAGATGCGCCTGGGCGCGACGGCTGGCGGGCGAGGATCGCCTGGGCGGCTCGCCGTCCGTGCGCCATCGCCTCGACCACCGTGGACGGACCGACGAGCGCGTCGCCGACGACCCAGACCCGGTCGCGCCGCGGGAGGCCTGCCGCGACGCGCCCCGCCTCGCGCCCGAGCGCGAGCCGGCCGACGGGCCGGCCGCGAGCGAAGGTCGGAGCCGGGACCGCGAGGAGGCCGCTCGCCTGCCACGTCCGATCGGCGAGCCGCTCGTCGATCCGCCGCAAGGGGATGCCGGGCAACACCGCGGAGAAGACCGGGTCGTTTCGGTAGCCCATGGCCATGACCACCAGGTCGACACGAACGCGCTCGGAGGAGCCCGGAACGAGCTTCGGCCGCTCGCCGGCGTGGCGCTGCAGCGTGCGGCCGAGGAGCGCGGCGTTGACCCGACCCCCCTCGCCCTCCAGGCCGGCGAGCGTCGTCGCGAAGCGCACCTCCACCCCCTCGGCCTCTGCCTCCGCGAGCTCGTCCGGTCGCACCGGTGCGAAGCGCCGGTCCATCCACTCGACGCACAGCGCGCGGGCCCCGAACCGGCGCGCGCTGCGGGCGACGTCCATCGCGGTGTTGCCACCGCCGATCACGAGCACGAGCGGAGGCGCGCCGTCGCGCGAGGCCCTCGCCGGGTCGAGCCCCGGCAGGGCGCCGCCCTCGCGAAGCGCCTCCTCGGCTCGCGTCAGGAAGGCCGTCGCGTCGACGACGCCGTCGAGGTCGCCGCCAGGCACCGGCAGGCGGAGCGCCTCGCCGGCGCCGAACGCGAGGACGACGGCGTCGTACCGCTGTAAGAGGTCGTCCAGGTCGGCGGGGGTGACCTCGACGCCGCACCGCAGCGCCACCCCCGCGGCGAGGAGCTGGTCCCAGGCCCGGCCCGCGACCGCGCGAGGGAGCGTGAAGGCCGGGATGCCCCACCCGAGGAGCCCTCCCGGCTTCGACGACCGCTCGAGCACCGTCACCGCGGCGCCGTGCTCCACGAGCTCCCATGCCGCGGCGATGGCCGCGGGACCGGAGCCGACGATGGCCACCGACAGGGAGCGCCCGCGCGCGCTGCGGCGCGTCGGGGGCGGAACGGGCGCGCTGTCGGCCACGAACCGCTCGAGCGCCCCGATGGCCACCGGCGACCCCCCCGCGAGCGACCAGGAGCAGGCGCCCTCGCACTGGATCGCCTGGTCGCACACGCGGCTGCACACGTCGGGGAGCACGGTCGTGCGCCGGAGCACCTCGTGCGCAGCTCCGAGCTCCCCGGCCGCGATCGCCGCGATGAAGCCGGGGATGTCGTTGTGGGCGGGGCAGCCGCGCACGCAGGTCGGGTCTGGGCACGCGAGACAGCGCGCCGCCTCCCGGCGGGCCTCGTCGAGGCTCGCGAAGCCGTGGCGCGTCTCGCTCAGGTCGCCCACGAGCTGTGCCGGCTGGCTGGCACGCGCAGGCGTCCGCGCGGCGACGCGCGGTGCGCCCTGCACGCGGATGGCCGCGAACGGACAGGTCCGCTCGCACTGGCGGCAGCCCACGCACGCGTCGTCGTCCGCGACGACGGTCCACGTTGCGACGTCCATCCGCAGCGCCTCGGTCGGGCAGCGGACGACGCACTCCTGGCAACCCGCGCAGCGCTCCTTCACCACCGTGACCTCCAGAGCCATCGCCGGCTCCTCGGCACGGGTGGGGATGGCCGCCGTGATCGACATGATCGACCTCCTAGTTGGCGCCGTGCATGAGGACGTACAGGACAGCGAGGCCGAGGCCGAGCGAGAGCGCGAACGAGGTGGTCGCCACCCGCACGGCGAGCGGGCGGCGAGCCACGGGCGCCAGGTCTCGTCCCGCGATGCGCCAGCTCGACCACATCGCACCGAGCGTGCCGAGGCCGATCACCACGACCTGCGCCGTGACGATCCCGCCGACCGGCAAGAGCGCGACGTGCCCGAGCCTCCCGGCGACGGCACCGTGCCCGAAGATGTTCAGCACGGCGGGCACCACGGCCGGTGAGTGCTGGAAGAACTTCGGGAGCTGCCGCGCGAAGTAGTCGGCGCCAACGACCGGGATGAGGCCGTAGGAGGCGGGGAGGAAGAACCGGCGAAAGCGTGTGGTGCGCGTCATGAAATCGCCGCCGGTGCTCGACCCGACGGCCGATCCGTCGAGCAGCGCGCGGCTCGCGAGCGCCGCGAGCGCCGCGAGCGCCCCGGCGACCACGGCGATGATGCCGAAGTAGTCGACGGGGTTCGGGTAGCCGGGGAAGTGCAGCGCGCTGTTCAGCCGGGCATCGAGCGTCGAGTACCAGCCCAGCGCGTTCACCTGCTGGAAGACGACGAGGCCGAGCAGGATCGCGACCGCCCAGGCGACGTCTGCCCGGCGCCTGACCGGAGCGATCACCGACGTCAGCGGCTTCTGGAGGAAGAGCCCCACGTTGCCCGACGGGCACGCCTTGTAGCACTCGCTGCACAGCCCGCACGTCAGGTTCGAGTCCGCGCTGCCCGGCCACGTGTACCAGGGGCACCCGTAGCCGCGCGTGCCGCCTCGCATGCAGTCCTTCGTCTTGCACTCGAGGCAGCGGTCGCGGTCTCGTGTCCGGAACCCGGCCACCGAGCCCATCGCCCCGACCGATCCGATGAGCGCAGACAGCGGGCAGATGTAGCGGCAGAAGGTCCGCCGCTCGAACACGAGGAAGAAGGCCAGCGCCGTCGCGACGATCCCGAGGACCATGATGCTCGTTGCGACCGGAGACCCCGGACCCGCGATGTTGAAGTACTCCTCGACGAAGGTGAGGCCGAGGAAGGACGCCACCGACAGCAGCAGCCCGTACTGGGCGACGCGCGCCGGCATCTTCCGCCCGAGCCCGAGCTGGCGCTGAACCCGCTGCCACAGCGCTCGACGCTGGATCCACTCGGCGAACCCGCCGAACGGGCACATCGCGCACCAGGCTCGTCCGACGACGACCATGAGCACGAACACGAGGCAGAACCACACGAACCAGGTGATGGCGGTGCCGAAGTTGAGGACGGGGTCGACCGTGCCGAGGATCCCCACGAAGATGACGAGCCAGAAGATGATCTGGTTCGGGAGGATCAGGAAGAACTGGAATCGCCGGCTGCGCACGAGGGTGGCGACCCGTGGGAAGCGCGTCAGCTCGAACTCGCTCGCGGGATCCGTCGCGGCGAAGCGCTCCCCGACGCCGTCTCGCCGCCTGGGGCGGAGGTGGATCGCGGCGTTGACCGGGTCGGGAGCCCGCTCGTCACCAGCGGGCACGCCCGTCGTGATCGTTCGCACCGCGGCGCTGTCGTCGAGGACCGTCATGTCGCTCCTCCCCTGCTCGATCGGGCGCCCCGCTCTCGGCTCAGATTATTGATCCCTTGATCTAACGTCAAGCTACTCACTAAACTTTTGTTTGGTGGACCTCACCCTCTCGAGGCGTGGCGACTACGCACTGCGGGCCGCGGTGTGCCTCGCGAGCGCGGCGCGAGGAGGGCAGGGGCGCAAGATCCGCGAGGTGGCGGCCGAGGCCGGCCTGCCGCGCGCCTTCGCCTCGCAGGTCCTCGCCGACCTCGTGCGAGCGGGTCTCGTGCGCTCGAAGGCGGGCAAGGGCGGTGGCTACTGGCTCTCGCGCTCGCCGGCTGCCATAACGCTGCTCGAGGTCGTCGAGGCGGCCGAGGGCGCCCTCGGCGGGCGTCAGCGGCCGCGCCCCGCGACGCCCGACCCACCGCCGCTCGGCGAGGCCGGCGGCTCGGTGCAGCGGACCTTCAACGCTGCCGCGCAGGCCCTCCGCCAGGTGCTCGGCGCCACGACCCTCGAGGCGGCGCTCGCTACGCCCGGAGGCGCCCTCGCCGGGCGCGTCGGCGAGGCGAGCTCAGCGGCGGCCCCGCCCGCCAGCCAGCTCGCCCGACCCGAGGATCTCGCGCAGCACTCGGTCGAGCTCGCGGCGCAGGTGCCTGCTCCGCAGGCCGCTCGAGACGGCCAGGAGGGCGACTGCCACGGCAGCGGCTGCGTAGAGGACGAGGGTGGCGAGCGAGGCGAGGAGGGCGAACGCAGCGGCCTCGCTGGCGATCCTGGTCACGCACCCATCATCCGCCCGACGGCCGACGGTGAACACCGGTCGACCCCCTGGGAGCACGCCGAGCTTGCCGCCACGCACCACCGTGTGGTCGCGCCCGACCCGCCACCGCGGATCCGCGTCCTCATCGTCGACGACCACGCGCTGCTGCGCGACGGCACCGTCCAGCTCCTCGCGCGAGAGCGCGACTTCGAAGTCGTCGGCGCCACGGGCACCGCCGAGGACGCGCTCGAACTGCTCGACCACCTCCGTCCCGACGTCGCGCTGATCGACGTGAACCTCCCGGGGCTGAGCGGCTTGGCGCTCGCCCGCCTCGCCGCCGAGCGGTTCCCTGACCTGCGCGTCCTCATCGTGAGCGCCTACGACGACTACGCCTACGTCGTCGAGGCGCTCGAAGTCGCCGTCGCCGGGTACCTGCTGAAGACGAGCTCGGGGCGCGAGCTCGTCGACGCCGTGCGCGCCGTCGCGAGCGGCACGTTCGTCCTCGACCGGGCGATCTCCCGCCGGCTCGCGCGCCGCTGGCGGGCCGACCCGCGAGATGCACGCTCGCCCCTCACGCGGCGCGAGACGTCCGTCCTCCGTCTGCTCGGACGCGGGCTCACGAACCGCGAGATCGCCGTCGAGCTCGGTCTCGGGACCCGGACAATCGAGGGGTACGTCTCGAACCTGCGGGCGAAGCTCGGCCTCGCCTCGAGGACCGAGGCAGCCCTGTACGCGGCCACCCACCTGGTCGACCATGAGGAACGGCACGTCGGACTGCCGCGGCGCTGACCTCGCCACGGTCTTCCGCCGGGCGCTGCACCCGCCGCTTCGCGATCCCCGCTTCTGGGCCCTCCAGGCGGCGGTGCTCGCGCTCGCGGCCACGCACCTCGGCGTCGATCTCACCTCCTCGCTCGAGACGCGCGCGTTCCCCGAGGGCATCCCGGTCGCGCTGCTCATCCTCCCGGTCGGCTACGCGGCCTTGCGCTACGGCTTGTCCGGCTCCGCCGCCACCGGTGTCTGGGCGACGCTGCTGTGGCTCCCCGACCTGCTCCTGCCCCACGACCGCGGCCACGTCGGCAACGACCTCGTCAGCCTCGTGCTCGTGGACGCCGTCGCGATCTTCGTCGGGCGGCACATCGAGGCCGAACGCCTCTCCCACGCGCGCGCGCAGTCGGCCGTCCGCCGCCAGCTCGCCGCCGAGGCACGCTACCGGCAGCTCTTCGACGCCAATGCGGCGCCGATCCTCGTCCTCGACGACGGCTGGAGCATCCAAGACGCCAATCCGGCCGCCGCGGCGCTCCTCGGGGACGGACTCATCGGGCGCCCCGCCACCGACCTGCTCGGCAGCCCGCCCGAGCCGGACGAGGGCTCCGGATGGGTCGTCTCGGCGCCCGGCGGGCGCGACTACCAGGTGCGCGTCGTCACGCCGAGCGCGACGAGCGCGCCGGTCCAGATCCTGCTCGTCGACGTGACCGAGGAGCGGTCCGAGCAGCGCCGCGTGCGCCACTACGCCGAGCTCGTCGTGAAGGCGGAGGAGGAGCAGCGTGGACGGCTCGCCCGCGAGCTCCACGACGAGCCGCTCCAGCAGGTCCTGCACCTCAACAGGTGCCTCGAGACCCTCGCCGAGGCACCGGAGCTCCCCGAGGCGATCGCCGGTGGCCTCGTCGCGGCGCGCCTGCAGACCCTGCAGGTCGCGGACTGCCTGCGGGGGCTGGCCCGGGGGCTGCGCCCGCCGGCGCTCGACCAGCTCGGTCTCGTCGCCGCCCTGCGCAGCATGCTCGCCGAGCTCGAAGAGGAAGACGGGCCCACGACGCACCTCGCCGTCGACGGCCGCGAGCGACGCCTGCACGCGGAGGTCGAGCTCGGCGTGTTCCGCATCGCCCAGGAGGCCGTGCGGAACGCGGCTCGCCACGCCGCCGCCAGCCACGTTCGGATCAGCGTCCGCTTCGACCCAGCGAGCGTCGACCTCGCCGTCGCAGACGACGGGCGCGGGTTCTCGCCCGCCGATCTCGACGAGCTCGGGGCCCACCTCGGCGTGATCGGGATGCGCGAGCGGGCGGTGCTGCTCGGCGGGCGCCTCGAGCTGCGCTCCTCGCCCGGCGCCGGGACGGTGGTTCGCGCGGTCGTCCCCACCGAGGGCTAGGGACGGCGGCCGCGCCCGGAGCCTCCGGCACCGCTGCAGGTGGCGCCGCCCGCCGAGGTGGCGCCAGGTCGCCGCCCCTCGCTCGGACTCACCTCAGGTGTCGCAGTTGACGTAGTGTCTTACGGTCATCGTCCGATGCCAGCCGCGTCCGGGAGGGAGCGTGCCCACCGTCACGCAGGAGACCGCGGCCCTGCACGCTCGGCGCGCCCGACGCCGAAGGCTGGCCGTGCTCGTCGCACGCACCGGCCTCGGCCTTCTCGTTCCGCTCGCCGTGGCGGGTGTGCTCGCGCACGGCGCCCCGGCGCGCCAGCGTGCCGTCGCGCGCCCTCGGAGTCGCCCGGTCGCGCCGCGGCCGAGCCCGAACCTCGCGCCCGGCTCCGATCCGTCGGCGCTGCCCGGTGACGTCCTCATCGCGGACGAGGGCAACGACCGCCTCCTGCTCGTCAGCCGGACGGGCCAGGTCGTGTGGCAGTTCCCGCCCCCGGGCGCGAGCGCGCGCCTCGCCTCGCCTGACGACGCATTCTTCGCGCGCGGCGGTCGGAGCATCATCGTCACCGAGGAGGCGGCACAGGTCGTCTCCCTGCTCGACGTGCGACAGCGGCGCCTCACGTGGCGCTACGGACGCCTCGGCGACTCAGGCGCCGGGCCGAACCGCCTCTCGAACCCCGACGACGCGATGGTGCTGCCCGGCAACCACGTGCTCATCGCGGACATCAGGAACTGCAGCCTGCTCCTCACCCGCATCGGCGCCCACACCCCGCTCGAGCGCCTCGGAGCGGCCGACAGGGGCTGCCTGCACGCGCCGCCGCTCCGCTTCGGAAGCCCGAACGGCGCGTTCCCCCTCCCTCGTGGCGAGGAGCTCGTCACGGAGATCAACGGCGACTGGGTCGACGCCCTCGACCTCGCCGGGCGCGTCCGATGGTCCACCCACCCGCCTGGCGTCTCGTACCCCTCCGACACCAACGAGGTCGCCCCGGGGCGCTACGTCACCGCGGACTACAGCACGCCAGGGCAGGTCGTCGAGTTCGACCGCCATGGGAACCTCCTGTGGCGCTACGGTCCCCGCAGCGGTCCCGGCATGCTCCGCAACCCCTCGCTGTGCGAGCCGGTGCCGTCGAGCGGCGACTTCCTGTGCAACGACGACGGCAACGATCGCGTCGTCGTGATCGACCCGCGCTCGAACCGGATCGTCTGGCAGTACGGCCACGACGGGGTGCCCGGCCGCCGACCTGGCTACCTCGACGAACCCGACGGCGTGGACCTCGCGCCGCCCTACTCCCTGCTCGAGCGCGAGGCCTCCTGGCTGCCGACGCCGACGCTGCGGTGCGCGCCCGGCCTGCCGCCCGGCGCCTGCACGATCTTCGCCCCGGCGAACGGCGCGCACCGGTGACCGGCGAGGCCCCCACGACGGCCGCCCCCTCCGGGCGCGCCAGCCCGCGCCGTGCGGGGCTGCGCGCCCTCGCCGTGGCGACGCTCGTCGCGACCTACCTCCTCGTGGTGCTCGGCAGCACCGTGCGCGTGACGGAGTCGGGGATGGGCTGTCCGGGCTGGCCCCTGTGCTACGGCAAGCTCGGGCCGGTCGACAGCTACCACGCCCTCCTCGAGCAGGTCCACCGCTACGTCGCGGCGGGAGTGACCGTCGCCGTGCTCGCCACGGCGCTCGCCGCCTGGCGCCAGCGGGCGCGCGCGCTCGGGCCCGCGCTCGCGATGGTGGTCCTCGTCGGCGTCCAGGTGCTCCTCGGAGCGGTGACGGTGGTGACCCACAACGCACCCGCGACGGTCGCGGCGCACCTCGTGTGCGCCCTCCTGCTCCTCGGAGCCGCTGCCGTGACCGTCGTCGAGAGCGTCGTCGATCCTGTTCCTCCGGGCGAGCGGCCTCGCCGGCACGACCCCCTCGCGCTCGGCGCGCTCGGCGCCCTCCTCGCCCTCCTCGCCTCCGGAGCCGCCGTCGTCAACGCCGGGGCGATGGGCGCGTGCCCGTCGTGGCCGCTGTGCAGGCTCGCGGGCGGGACCCTCGGGCCGCTCGTCGCGCTCCAGCTCCTCCACCGCAGCCTCGCCGCGCTCGCCGCCGTGCTCGTGGCCAGGCTGGCCCTGCGCACGATCCGCGCGGCCGAGGGGATGCGCGGCTCGACGGCGCTCGCCGGGGCCCTGCTCGCCGCCCTCGGCGCGCAGGTCGCCGCTGGCGCCGCGTCGGCGCTCCACACGACGCCGACCATCGCCGACCTCCACCTCGCGCTCGCCGCGGCGATCTGGGCCGGGACCGTGGCGCTCGTCGCCGCGCCTCGGGCGCAGGTGCGCGAGACGCCCTCGCCAGCTCGCGGGCTGCGAGGCACGCCGGCGGCTCGAGGAGCGCGCCCCACCTCGCCGTAGGAGGGCGCTGCGAACCCGCCCGACGTCCCGCTCGGCTCCCGCCCGGCGAGCCCGTGCCTCGGAGGCGTCGGGCCCGCCGGCCGGCCGGCCGGGGGCGAACCTCGGTGGCCGGCCCGATCCGGGGGGAGACGGAGGCGGGCGCCGAGAGCGCCTGGCGTGGCCGGCCCACCGGACCGGCCGAGGTCGCCTCGCCTCGGGCGCGAGCTCCCGTGCGGGCACGACGTCCTCCTCGACGCCCCGCCGCGCCGAGCGGCCACGCAGCGCGCGAGGCCCGCACCAACGCTCGTGCGCCCGGCCTCGGCCAGCTGCTCGACGCCGCCACCCGTCGCGTGCCGACCGGTGCGGTCGGGCGGAGGACGGCTCTCCTCCGAAGGGGCCGATCGCCGTACCGCCGCACGCACCTCGCAGGCGAGCCGCGTTCCTGACATCGTGTAACGTGCAGGATCGATTCTGACCTCGGCCGCGTCGGCGCGTGGCCGCGTCGGTCTCGTTCCAGTGGGGCAGGCAGGACTGGAGGTTCACGGTGGCCGAGGAGCGATGGCATACGGACCGGTGGTTCACGAGCCCGTGGAACCACGACGACGAGGTCGCGAGCTCCTACCGCTTCAGCCCGGAGCTCCAGATCCACGACGTCACGCTCCGGGACGGTGAGCAGCAGGCCGGCGTGGTCTTCACCGCGGACGAGAAGGTCCGGATCGCGGAGGCGCTCGCGGAGGCGGGCGTGCAGCGCATCGAAGCCGGCCTCCCGGCGGTCTCGGACGAGGACTTCCAGGCCGTGAAGCGGATCGCCGCGGCGGGCCTCGGCGCCGAGGTCTACGCCTTCTCCCGCTGCATGACCGACGACATCATGAAGGCGGTCGACTGCGGCGTCGACGGCGTCGTGACCGAGGTGCCCTCCAGCCGCCACCTCATCGAGCTCGGCTACCGCTGGTCGGTCGAGCGGGCGATCGCGCTCTCGGTCGAGGCGACCGCGCTCGCCCACGAGAACGGGCTCAAGGTCTCGTTCTTCCCCATCGACGCCACGCGTGCCTCGCTCGCCGACTACCTGAATCTCGTGGAGCAGGTCGCCCGCGAGGGCCACCTCGACGGACTCGGCCTCGTCGACACCTTCGGCTCGCTCATGCCCCACGCCGTGGAGCGCTTCGTCACGGTCAGCCGCGAGCGTCTCGACGTGCCGGTGGAGACGCACTTCCACATGGACTACGGCCTCGGGGTCGCGAACAGCCTCATCGCCGCCGCGCTCGGCGCGAACGTCATCCAGACGACCGTGTCCGGCCTCGGCGAGCGCGCCGGGAACACGCCGCTCGAGGAGACGGTGCTCGCGCTCCTCACCTGCTACGGCGTGGACATCGGGATCCGCACGGAGAAGCTGGCCGGCCTGTCGCGCACGGTCTGCGAGATCGCCGGCGTCGAGCAGCCGAGCAACCGACCGATCTCCGGCTCGCGCCTGTTCGACGTCGAGTCCGGGATCATCACGACCTGGGTGCGCAACGTGCGCGACGTCGACCTCACCGAGTCGTTCCCCTACGTGCCGAGCCTCGTGGGCCAGAGCGGGCCCCGCATCGTCCTCGGCAAGGGGAGCGGGATCGACAACGTCAACGAGGCGCTCGAGCGCACGGGCATCAAGGCCTCCGAGGAGGAGAAGCAGGCGATCCTCGCGCGAGTCAAGCAGCGCTCGATCGAGCTGAAGGGCCTGATCGACGACGCGGACTTCCGAGCGATCGCCGAGGAGGTCGTGGGCTGACGCGATGAGCGCACCGCTCGGCCGCCCCGAGACGCGCCCGCGGCACGTCGGTCCGGGCCGCGCGCCGAGGAGACGCCCGAGCAGCCACCTGCTGTCGAGGCAGGCGCGCGCTGCGACGCGGCGCCCGCCCTCCGCTACCGCCGGCTGCCTCCCCGACGGGGCGCTGGGCCCTGGGGGCGCCTCGTCGGCGACGTGCCGGGCTCGGCGCACCGCGTCCAGCCGGCAGCGAGGGTGAGCACCGTGGACCAGCGCCGGCAGCCGGGCTACGCGCGCGGAACGTCGGCCGTCGACTGGGAGGCGCGCTTCGACTTCGAGGCGCTGCGCGCGAAGCGCGTCGCCCGCGCCCACGACGCCATGGCGCTGGCCGGCCTCGACGCGCTCTTGGTGTGGAAGATGGAGAACGTCCGCTACCTCACGGCGCTGCGCAGCCAGGTGATCGCCGGCAAGGCCTCGATCCTCAACGGCGCCCTCCTCCTGCCCGGCGGCGCGCCCGTGCTGCTCGCGTCGGGCGGGGAGGTGGACAAGGCGAACCGCTTCATGCCCTGGCTCGGCGCCGTGCACGCCGTCCCGATCATGGAGCAGCGGGAGCTCGTCGAAGGGTTCGTGCGCACGACGCTCGCGCCGCTGCTTCGCGAGGCGGGGGCAGACCGGGGCCGCCTCGGTGTGGACCAGGTCGGGATGGCCCTGCTCGAGAGCCTCGCCGCCGAGCTTCCGTCGCTTCGGGTCGTCGACGGGGACGCGCCGATGCAGCGCGCGCGCATGGTGAAGCTCGAGGAGGAGATCGCGCTCATCGAGGAGGCGTGCGCGATCGGGGACAGCGTGACCATCCGAGCCATCGAGTCGGCGCGCGCCGGTGCCCGCGAGTGCGAGGTCGCCGGCGACGCGATGCAGACCCTCTTCTACCTCGGCGGCGAGATGGCGCACGTCATCACCCCCTTCGTCGCGTCCGGTGAGCACATGTCGCCGCCGCACCGGCTCGCGACCGACAAGATCATCCGCAACCGCGACCTGTGCTTCATCGACATCGGCGCCATGTGGAACGGCTACTTCGCCGACATCGGGCGCACGACGGTCGTCGGGCGCCCCTCGGATCGTCAGCGGCAGGTCTACACCGCCGTGTACGAGGGGCTGATGGCGGGGATCGACGCGCTCCGCCCCGGCAACACCACGGCGCACGTGGCGAGCGCCGTGCGCGCCGCCGTCGCCCGCCACGGCCTCGAGGAGCACCTCTTCTCCCTCTTCATCGGCCACGGCATCGGCGCCGGTGCGAACGAGCCTCCCTACGTCGGCGAGACCCTCGCCGGCGCGACGGCCGACGAGCTCCGGCCCAACATGGTCTTCGCGCTCGAGCCCCTCGTCTGGGTCGAGGACTCCGGCGGGGTCGGCGTGCGCATCGAGGACATGGTGCTCGTCACCGACGGCGCCCCCCGGGTGCTCAGCCGGGTCGACTACGACGAACGCCTCCTCGCCTGAGGGGGAATCGGCGCCAGCGCCTCGGCGCCCCTCAGTCGTCCAGGTCGACCTGCACCGTCCGCCCCTCTCGCGCCGAGGCGACGACGGCCTCAACCACCTGAGCGGCGCGCAGCCCGTCGAGACCGGACGCGTCGGGCTCCCGGCCCTCGTGCACCGCTCGCTCGAACGCCGCCACCGCGCCGAGGTGCGTCTCGTCCGTCGCGCCCGTGAGCCGCTCGGCGGAGCCCGCGGCCGAGGTGACGACGACCTCGACGAGGTCGCCGCCCGGCGGCGTCACCGAGCGGCCCACCACGGAGCCCTCGCTCCCGCGCAGCACGAGGTCGCCGGACGGCTCGGCAGAGGCGTCGCCGGCGTTGACGTAGGCGAGGGCGCCGTTCGACAGCCGGGCCAGGACGAGCGCGACGTGCTCGAGCGCCGCCGTGCGCCCGACGTCGAGCAGCGCCGTCACCTCGACGATCTCCACCTCGAGCAGGCAGCGCAGCAGGTCGTAGCAGTGCACGCCGAGGTTGTGGACGGCGCCGAGGCCGGCGAGGCGCGGGTCGGCGCGCCAGCCGAGCGACGGGAAACGCCCGGGGCACGCCCAGACCTCGGCGGTGACGACCTCCCCGATGCGGCCAGCCGCGAGGAGCTGCTTGAGCTCGGGGACGAAGCGGTGGTGTCGGGCCTGGAAGTTCACGCCGAGCCGGACCCCCGCGGCCCGGCACGCCTCGAGCGCGCGCCGGGCGTCCCGCACCGACGTCGCGAGCGGCTTCTCGCACAGGACGTGCTTGCCCGCACCGGCAGCAGCGACCACCTGGTCGGCATGGAGCGCGTTCGGCGTCGCGACGTAGACGATGTCGACGTCCTCGTCTCGCAGCAGCTCCTCGTAGGAGGTGTAGACCCGGCGGGCCCCGTGACGAGCCGCGAAGGCCTCGCCGCGGGAGCGGTCCCGGCTCAGCACCGCGGCGATGCTGGCGCCATCGAGCGCGAGGATCGCCGGCGCCACGGCGTGATCGGCGAAGCTGCTCGTTCCGAGGATCGCCCACCGGGACAAATGCAGGACCTCCAGGCGCGCCCCGCAGCCGCCACGCAGGGGCACGGGTTCTGCAGCGATGGATCGTGCATCATACAATCTCTGTGCTACCGACCTCGAAGGGGGCCTTCTTGACCGGTCATCACTCGGCTGGCGTCGCGGCGGCTGGGACCTTCACGATCGCCGGCCTAACCGTCCACCGTCTGGGCTTCGGCGCGGCGCAGCTCACGGGCAGCGGCTGCTGGGGCCCACCGGCCGACCGCGACGAGGCGATCCGCGTCCTGCGCCGAGCGGTCGAGCTCGGCGTCGACCTGATCGACACGGCCGATTCCTACGGCCCCTACGTGAGCGAGGAGCTCATCCGCGAGGCGCTGTGGCCCTACCCCGAAGGACTGGTCATCGCCACGAAGGCGGGCACGGTGCGGACCGGCCCGGGGGTCTACGTGCCGGTGGGGCGGGCCGAGTTCATCCGCCAGGAGTGCGAGATGAGCCTGCGGCGCCTCGGCCTCGAGCGCATCGACCTGTTCCAGCTCCACAAGGTCGACCCGAAGGTGAGCTTCGAGGAGCAGGTGGGCGTGTTCGGCGAGCTGCAGGCCGAGGGCAAGGTGCGAGCCATCGGGCTGTCCAGCGTGACCCTCGACCAGGTGGTCGCCGCCCAGCAGCTCGTCGACGTGGTGACCGTCCAGAACGAGTACAACCTCCAGAGCCGCGCCGCCGAGGACGTCCTGCGCTACTGCGAGCGCGAGGGGCTCGGCTTCATCCCCTGGTGGCCGCTCGGCAACGGGGCGCTCGCCCAGCGGAGCCCGGTGCACCTGGCGATCGCGGCCGAGACGGGCGCCACTCCGGCGCAGGTCGCCCTGGCATGGCTGCTCGCGCGATCGCCGGTCATGCTCCCGATCCCCGGCACCGGCTCGGTGGCCCACCTGGAGGAGAACTGCGCGGCAGCGGGGCTGGAGCTCTCCGAGGGCCAGCTCGCCGCGCTCGACGCCCTGGCGGGCTCCTGAGCGCTCAGCCGTCCGTGCCGTAGACGAGGAGGATCCCGGTGGCCTCGTTCGGCCGCTCGTCGATGATGCGGTAGGCCTCGGGCGCTCGGTCGAAGGGGATCCTGTGGGAGACGGGCGTCTCCAGCCACTCCTGCTCGAGGATGCCGAAGGCGGCGGCGTTCCGGCGGGCGAAGTCCCACCGCGGCTGCAGTCCGGAGCCGACGCTGCTCACCTGGGAGCTCACGATCCGCTGCCGCCGGTAGTGGAACTCCGGCGACAGCCGGAGGTGCACGTCGCGAGCGCCGAAGAAGGACACCTCGGCGATCGTGGCCTCCTGGCCGGCGGCTCGGATGGCGTCCTGCAGTGCCGGCGGCGCACCGCTCGCCTCGATGCACACGTCGGCGCCGCGTCCCCCGCTCAGGCGGGCGATGGTCTCGGGCGCCTCCTCGGGGGTCACCGCGGCGTCAGCGCCCCAGCGCAGCGCCGCCTCGCGCCGCTGCGCGATCGGGTCGACCACGACGAGCACGCCCGCCGTGCGGCGCGCCAGCTGCGCGCAGAAGCTCCCGACGACGCCCTGCCCGTAGACGGCGACGACGTCGCCGAAGCGGACGGGCACGTCGAGCATGCAGTTGAGCGCCACCTCGAGGAGGTTGACGAACGCGGCGCGCTCGGGCGAGACGGTGGCCGGCACGCGCCGCAGCAGCCAGCCCGTGCTCGTCATCGTGAACAGCTCCTGGTGTGGGTGACGCGCGAAGACGACGTCGCCCGGGCGGTAGTCGGCGTCCTCCCCCGCGGCGACCACCTGCCCCACGACCTGGTAGGCGTACTTCACCGGGAAGCCGAAGCTGCCCTTGCACGTCGCGAGCCCGAGGTCGTCCTCGGCGGGAAGCTCGCCCCGGTACACGAGGAGCTCGGTGCCGGCGCTGACGAGCGAGACGATCGCCCGCACCGTCACCTCGTCGCCCCTCGGCGCCGCCACCGGCTCCTCGATCAGCTCGGCGTTGCGGGCGGCCGTGAACCAGAGCGCGCGCGCCGTCGTGGGGTTCGCGCCGGGATCGGTCGTGGTCATGGTTCCTCCCCTCCCGTGGCCTCGGGCGGCACCGGGTCCGAGCCGCGCCAGGCGAGCACCGAGCCGGCCCGCTCGACCCGCCCGAAGACGACACTCCCGAAGTGGACGGCGAAGCCGACGCTGCCGTCGGCTTCGAGGCGACCGAGGAGGCGGCGTCGCGTCGCCCGGCCGAGCTCTGGGTGCCAGTCGCTCGCCGCCCGCAGGTCGTGGCGCGCTACCTGGACCGGCGAGTGCATCACGTCGCCGATGACGACGATGCGCACGCCGCCCACCTCCACGACGTAGCTGCAATGGCCGGGTGTGTGGCCCGGCGTCGGCAGCGCGCTCACGCCGGGGAAGACCTCCTCGCCCGCCTCCACCGGACGCACGCGGTCCTCGGGCTCGCCGAGGGGCAGGAAGCCGGCGGTGGCGAGCGCGTGCCGGACCTCCTCGGCGGGCACGAGCCACGTCGCGTTCGCGAACGGAGAGCCGGTGCGCGCCCACCCGACGTGGTCGTCGTGCAGGTGGGTGAAGGCGACGGCCTCGATGCTCGCCGGGTCGCGACCCACCCCGGCGAGGCTGTCGAGCAGCGCGCCGCAGCGGATGGCACCGAGCTCGGCGGGGGTGCGCTCCGCCGGCTCGCTCACCGGCCCGAAGCCGGCGTCGACGAGCAGGGCTCGCTCTCCTGCCTCCACGAGCAGGCTTCCGACGCTCGCCACGAGGTAGCCCTCGGCGTCGAGCGCGCCGGAGTACGACGACCAGAGGCCGACGTCCGAGTCGGGCAGGAAGCGCAGCGGCGACAGCTGCAGGTAGCCGTCGGGCAGGTAGCTCACGCGCGCGCCGTCGCCGGGCGAGAAGGAACGCAGCGCGGCGGCGCGGTTCCAGCCACCGCCGACCGCGCCGCGGCCAGCTGGCCCCGATTCGGGCGCAGCGCCTTCCTCAGCCAGCGAGGGTGATCTCCTGTACCGGGAAGGTGGAGATGATCTCGGTGCGGTCCTCGTGGACGATGAGCATCTCCTCGATGCGCACGCCGAACTCGTGCACCTTGCCGTGCTGG
>Ga0209061_1000486_pt1 | contig 99448 bp, 109 predicted proteins | sample Coa_R1_10_FD_187157 | JGI IMG/M metagenome (GOLD analysis project Ga0209061, IMG submission 187157) | Surface soil microbial communities from Centralia Pennsylvania, which are recovering from an underground coalmine fire - Coalmine... | ecosystem: Environmental > Terrestrial > Soil >...
GAGCCGATCCTCGAGGCGGTCAGCGTGATGGCGGCGCTCGCCGGCCGCACCCGCCGCCTCAAATTCGGCGTCAACGTGCTCTCGCTGGCCTTTCGCGATCCGGTCCTGGTGGCCAAGCAATGCGCGACGATCGACGTATTGTCGGAGGGCCGGCTGCTGCCCGCTTTCGGCATCGGCAGTCCGCTGGCGCCGGAATGGCGCGCGCTCGCCCTCGATACGCGCACGCGCGGACGCCGCACCGACGAGGCGCTCGAGATTATCAGCCGCCTGTGGCGCGAGGACGCAGTCGATTTTGCCGGCGCGCATTTCCGCCTGCACGGCGCCGCGATCATGCCGAAGCCGGTGCAGAAGGATCTGCCGATGTGGATCGGCGGCTCCTCGCCGGCGGCGATCCGGCGCACCGCGCGCTTCGGCACCGGCTGGCAGGCGGGCTCGGAGAGCCCGGCCGAGGTTGCGCCGGTCATCGCCCAGATCCGCGCCGCGGCGGCCGCCCTGGGCCGCGCGATCGACGCGGATCATTACGGCGCCGGCATCCCGTTCCGCTTCGGCCGGGCCGACGATCCGGGTCTTATTCGCCTGTTCGAAGCTTATCGCAAGCGCACCGGGCGCGACCCGCACGCGCATTTCGCGATCGGCGGGGCCGCCGAGATCGTCGACAGCATCGCCCGATACGTCGAGGCCGGCATCTCGAAGTTCATCCTGCGGCCGGCGGCGCGCGGCGACGACGACGTGCTGGCGCAGACCCGCCGGCTGATCGAGGAGGTCCTGCCCGTGGTCGCCGCGCGCTGGCCGCGACGGCGACAGCCGGCGGCCTGATTAAGCGGGCCAGTTCGCGCGCCCCCACGCGCACAGATTGACGAACCCGTCGCCGCCGGCGAACACGTTGTCGTTGCGCGTCGAGAATAGCGGCTTGTACTCGCTCTCCTGGCCGCTGACCACGCCGACGATGCGCGGATCGGTGCCATTGTTCCACCAGGCAAAGCAGGGCCCGCCGGAATTGCCGAAATAGAGATCGCAGTTCTCGCTCTCGAGCTCCTCGCCGCCGTTGCTGTCGCCGTCGGTGTCGTTGATCGTGAAGCCCTGCTGGAAGGCGGGCTCCTCGGCGTTGTCGATGTCGCCGGGATAGCCGATGTTGCTCCATACCGGCAGATCGTTCCAATCCGAGGAATAGCTGTTGTAGCCGAAATAACCGAGCGCAGACCCGAGCGGCTCGTACAACCGCAGGATGGCCCAGTCATAGCCGGTGACGTTGCCGTGCACGTCATAGCCGCGCGCATCGGAGACGTAGGATTCGACCCCCGCGCCGAACAGCGAGGTGCCGTTGAAATAGGCGGGGACGAACCTGATCCACCACGGCGAATCGCCCCATGGCACCATGTGGCCGGCGGTGATGACGAGGCGGTCGCCGATCAGGGCTCCGGTGCCGCTGAAGCCCCGGTTGTTGAAGATGCGGCCGACCAGCCCCCAGGGCCAGGAATCGTCCTCGAAGGCGTGCCGGGCGCTGTCATAGACCCAGAGCGGCTGCACGCGGCGCCCGTCGAAGCGGCGCGCCAGCGGCGCCGAGCCTCCCAGGATCAGGCGCGGCATCGGCAGCGCGTCGATCCAGTCGGGCCGATAGGACGTGAAAGAGACCGCCTCGTCGACCTCGGCCAGAAACCGCTCCGGGGCGTGCCGTTCGAGCGTGCGGCCCGCGCGCGCACCCCGCAACGCCCGGTCGACCGGCACGCCGATCCGCCACACATGGCGCCCGGCGTGCCGGCCCTGATGCTCCAGCGATTCGACATGCACCTCCGGCCGCCCATTCGCGTCCGTCTCGACATAGAGGAAACGTGCGCGCGCCATCCTTTGCAGGCTCTCCGGGAGCTCGCCGGTCCCGAGCACGGCGCGGCGCGCGCGGAGCTTGGGGAGCGGGGTCGGGGCGTGGCGATCGCCGATAAAGCGATGCACGGCCATGATGATCCTCCTTCCTCGGCGTTGACGGGGTGGCCGGCGGGCCGGCTCTGCGAGACCCGGCCGTGCGTTCCCTATGGCGCAGCATAGCGGCGGCGAGCCGGCGCCGCTGTGAGGGCGGTCACGTTCGCCGCGATTTTCGGGACTGGCGGCGCCGCCGCTGTGCGGTCACCGGCGGATCAGGAATTCGGCAGCCGGCCGCCGCTGTTCCCAGCCTTGCCGCGCCAGTTCGGGCACCTCCTCCGCCGCTTGCGGAAAGCCGAGGCAGAAATAGCCGATCAGCTTCCAGGCCGCGGGCACGTCGAGGATCGCGGCGATCGCCGCCGGGTCGAGGATCGACACCCAGCCCATGCCGATCCCCTCGGCGCGGGCCGCCAGCCACAGCGTGTGCGCTGCCGCCACGGCCGAATAGGCCAGCGTCTCGGGCATCGTCAGGCGGCCGAGCCCCTTGCCCTGCGCCGTCGCATAATCGGCAAAGACGGCCAGCTGCACCGGCGCCTCGGCGAGCCCGGCAAGCTTCAGCCGGGCGTAGCTGGCCCGGTGTTGCGGCCTTTGCGCGCACAGCGCGGCGCGGTTGCACTGTGCGAAATTGGCGCGCACGGCGGCGCGGCGCGCCGGATCCTCGACGCTGACAAAGCGCCAGGGTTCGCTCAACCCCACCGAGGGCGCAAGGCGGGCGAGGCCGATCAGCCGCTCGAGCGTGCCGGCGGGCAGCGGGTCGCGGCGGAAACGCCGCACGTCGCGTCGCCACGCCAGCAGCGCTGCAAGGCGGGCGCGAAAGGCGCTGTCGAACAGGGGGGCGGAGGACATGGCCGGCTCACCGGGAGGGGGCCGCACTATAGGGCAGGGCGCGGTCGGGCGACACCGTCGCCGCCGCTGATCGGGCAGTCCTCGTCCGGAACGATTGATTTCTTGCCGCCGCCCCTTTAGAGAGGCGCCGCGGCCGCCTGCGTCCCCATCGTCTAGAGGCCTAGGACACCGCCCTTTCACGGCGGCAACACGGGTTCGAATCCCGTTGGGGACGCTCAATCGGCGACCTGAGCCGAACCGGGACGGGCGCCTGCGGGCCTTGCGCGCCGATCGGGCTCTCGCGATCCCGATCCCGGACCTCTTCGTGCCCGGCATCGCCCCATCGCCGCACTCCGGGGTCGAGGCGGGCGGCGAGGGCGGCGGCGGGCGCGAATGCCGGTTGCATTGGGCGGCGGGACCGCTATCCTGTGCGGATCGGGTTTTCGGGGGGCAACATGCGGGCGCCGGCGCTTTTATATACGCTTGCCGCCGTGCTTGCGCTCGCCGGGAGCGGCGCGCGCGCCGCACCGGCAAGCAAACAGCAGGTCCTGAAAGAGCGCCAGGCGCTGATGAAGAGGCAGGCCCGCAACCTCGGCGCCGTCAAAGGCTATCTCGACGGCAAGCTCGATCAGGCCAAAGCCGTCGCCGCGGCGGTCGACCTGACCCGGACGATGCGCATGATCCCCTCGGTGTTCCCGCCGGGAACCGGCGGGCCCAGCCCCGATGGCAAGTTCGCCGCAAAGCCGGTGATCTGGTCGAACTGGCAGGATTTTCTCGCCCATCGCAATGCCGCCGCGGCAAAGGTCGATACCCTGGTCGCAGCGGTCAAGAGCGGCGAGCGGGCAAGGATAAAAACCGCCTTTGTCGATCTCGGCAAGAACGGCTGCGGCGCTTGTCACGACAAATTCCGCGAAAAACTCGAGAAGTAAGCGCGGCCGTCGCCATCTGCGTGCTGCTGACCTTCGTCCGGGCGGCCGTCGCCGCCGACAACGGGATTATCGCGCGCGGCGCCTATCTGGCTAACGCCGCCGATTGCATCGCCTGCCATACCGATGAGGCGCATCACGGCCGGCCTTATGCCGGCGGCCGCGCGCTCCCGACCCCGTTCGGCACGTTCTACAGCCCCAACATCACTCCCGACCGCGAGACCGGCATCGGCCGCTGGAGCGATGCGCAATTCCTGCGCGCCTTGCGCGACGGCGTCCGCCCCGACGGCAGCAACCTCTACCCGGCAATGCCCTATACGAGCTTCACCGGGATCACCGACGCCGACGCGCTCGCAATCAAGGCCTATCTGTTCTCGCTGCCGGCGGTGCGGCACAAGAACCGGCCGCCCGCCCTCCCCTTTCCGCTCTCCTGGCGCTGGCTGGTGACCCCGTGGAAATGGCTGTTCTTCACGCCGGGGCGCTTCCGACCGGTGCCGGGGCGCGATGCCCTGTGGAACCGCGGCGCCTATCTCGTCACCGCGCTCGCCCATTGCGGCGAGTGCCACACCCCGCGCAATTTTTTGGGGGCGATGGAGCAGAGCCGGTTTCTTGCCGGCAGCGCGGCATGCCCATGCGGCAAGGGGGCGGTTCCGAACATCACGCCCGACCGCAAGACCGGCATCGGCAACTGGAGCATCGACGACATCGTCACGCTGCTCGCAACCGGTCAGACCCCCGATTTCGACTTTGTCGGCGGCGCCATGGCCGAGGTCGTCGACAGCACCGCGCGACTGACCGCCGCCGATCGCCGCGCGATCGCCGTCTTCCTCAAATCCGTGCCGCCGATCGCGACGCCGGGGCGGAAATAGGCGGCGGCGTTCCTACCCGCCGGCCCTGGCGCGCTGCCGGCGCCGCTTGGCTTTCAGCTTGGCTTTGCGCCGCTTCGAGGCGGTATGTCTTGCAGAGCGCCCCATTCGTCCCCTCCATGCCGGCTCGGAAAGACCCCCGCGGGACCGGCGGCAACCGCGCCGACCCCGCCGGACTTCCCCAAAAAATGCCGGGAATTGACGGCCGTCAAGGCGGCCTTCGGGGACAAGCCGATATTTCTGCCCGATCGGCGGCCGCCTGTCCGGGCCGCCGGCACTGTTCTCAGATCCGAAAAGAGCGGCAGTCGAGGAGGAACCGTATGAGATCCGACATCGACATCAAACGCGACGTCGAGGACGAGCTGCGCTGGAATCCGGATCTCGACGCGACCGACATCGCGGTTACGGTCAGGGACGGGGTCGTCACCCTGGCCGGATATACCCGCAGCTATAACGACAAGCTCGAAGCCGAGGCGGCGGCAAAGCGGGTGGCCGGCGTCGTCGGGGTGGCCAACGACATCGAAGTGCGCCTGCCGAGCTTTGACGAAAGGCCCGACCCCGAGATCGCGCGCGAGGCCGTCGCCGCGATCAGAAGCCGGGTCCCGGACGTCGCCGACCGGATCAGGACGACCGTCTCCGGCGGCTGGGTCAAGCTCGAAGGCGAGGTCGAATGGGAATTCCAGAGAAAGGGGGCCGAGCGCGCCGTACGCCGCATCAAGGGGGTCAAAGGCATCACCAATCTGGTCGCGCTGAAGCCGCAGGCGGTGCCGACCGAGATCAAGCGCAAGATCGAGGAAGCCTTTCGCCGCAGCGCCGAGATCGACGCCAATCGCATCCAGGTCGAGGCGCATGGCGGCGAGGTGATCCTCAAGGGCGCGGTGCGCTCCTGGGCCGAACGCCAGGAGGCCGAGCGCACCGCCTGGTCGGCGCCCGGCGTCGTCCGGGTCGATAACCAAATCACGATCACCCCGTAAAAGGAGGCATTCGCCATGGCCGAGGGATCGTTGCTGCCGTTTTTCCGCAACCGCCTGCCGGCGCTCCGGGTCGAGGATCTCGATCCGCTGCGCCCGCTGCGGCGCGAGATGGACCGCCTGTTCGACGGTTTTTTCGCCGGCCTTGCCGCGCCGCCGGCCGGCGGCGACAGCGGCCGCATATTGACGCCGGATATCGACGTCAGCGAAAACGATCGGGAGATCCGGATCGCCGCCGAGCTGCCCGGCATCGACGAGAAGGATATCGAGGTCACCGTCGCGGAGGACATGCTGACGATCCGCGGCGAAAAGAAGGAAGAGCGGGAGCGGAAGGAGCGCGATTATCATCTGATGGAGCGCTCTTACGGCACCTTCTCGCGGACGTTGCGGCTGCCCTTTGCCGTCGATGCCGGACAGGCGACGGCGGTGTTCAAGGACGGGGTCCTGAAGATCACGATCCCGAAACCGCAGGAGGTATTGGAGAAGACGCGCAAAATCGCGGTCCGGCGCGAGGATGGCGGCTCCCAGCCCGCCGCGCAGCCGGCGGCGCCCCAGGCGCAGCAGGCGGGCGAACGGGAAGCGCCGCAGCCCGCTGCGGAATAGCGGGCGCGCGGCGGACACGGGCGGGACGGCGAGCGCGACGGGCGGCGCGAGAGATGCGCCCTGGCGCCGCGCGTCGCCGCAGATCAGGGATGGCCGAGGCTTTGCTCTGATGCGCCGGCCCGCGGGCTGTCATCGCGTTCCCGCCCGTCGCGACGACGGCCGATGCCGGGCGGCCCGGCACGCCGAGAGATCACCGAACCCCATGCACTACGACGAAAGCGAGATTGAAATCAGGGCGTGGCCGGCCGCCAGCGAGATCATGAGCGCGCGGCTGGCGCGCAACTGGTGGGCGATCGCATTGCGCGGCGTCTTTGCCCTTCTGTTCGGCCTTGTCGCACTGTTGATGCCGGTCACAACGCTGGCCGCGCTGGCGCTGCTGTTCGCCGCCTATATGGCGGCGGACGGCATCCTTGCGATCATCGCCGCGCTGCGGGCGGCGCGGCGGCATGAGCGCTGGGGGTGGCTCGTCTTCGAAGGCATCGCCGACCTGATCGCCGGCGCCGTCGCCTTCTTCTGGCCGCTGCTTACGGTCCTCGCCTTTGTCCTGCTGATGGGGGCCTGGGCGATCGTCAGCGGGGCGCTGCTGACGGCGGCGGCCTTCCGGCTGCATGCGCTCCACGGCCGCTGGCTGATGCTGCTCGGCGGAGCGATCTCCCTGCTGTGGGGCGTTCTGGTGATCCTATGGCCGTTGGCCGGCGCAGTGGCGCTGACCTGGTGGATGGCCGCCTATGCCCTGCTCTTCGGCATCGCGCTGCTGGTCCTCGCCGCTCGGCTGCGCCGCCAGTGGCGCAATCTGGCCGCGCCGTAGGGATGGAGGAGCCGCGGCGACGACCGCCGGGACAGCGGGCGCCGCCGCGCCGGACGCGAGCGGCGGCTCGCATGCCAGCTTTGAGGACCGATATGACGATTTCCGATATTCTCGTCTCTCTCGATACGTCACCGGCCTGCGGCGAGCGCCTTGATCTGACGTTCCGGCTGGCGCATCGCTTCGGCGCCTATCTGATCGGCGTCTGCCCGGAGGAGGCCGCGGCGACGCTCGGCCCGCGGTTTTCGACGATGCTGCGGCAGGAGGCGCTGTCCGGCGAGTGGCATGCGGCGGTGGGATTGGCCGCCCCCTATGTCGCCCGCCGCGCCCAGGCGGCCGATCTGGTGGTTCTCGGACAGGCCATCCCCGGCGAGGTGACCGGGCTCGATGCGCCCGAGGAAGTGATTCTCGCCTGCGGCCGGCCGGTGCTGATGGTCCCCTATGCCGGCCATTTCGAGCGCTGCGGCGAGCATGTGGTGATCGCCTGGAACGGCAGTCGCGAGGCGGCCCGCGCGATGCAGGATGCGCTGCCGCTGCTGACGATGGCGAAATCGGTGTGCGTGCTGCTGGTCAACCCCGAGGACGATGCCGAGGCGGAACTGGCCGAGGACGTCGCCATCCACCTCGCGCGGCACGGCCTTCCCGCAAAGACCGAAGTGGTGCGCAAGGAGTTCGAGCCGGTCGACGTCGCCGAGACGATACGCGCCAAACTCGCCGAGGCCGGCGCCGATCTTCTCGTCATGGGCGCCTACAGCCATTCGCGATTGCGTGAAGCGCTGCTGGGCGGCGTGACGCGCGACATCCTGCGCACAATGAGCGTGCCGGTGCTGATGGCGCATTAGGGTCGGCGCCTGTTCCTGCCGCTAATCGCGGCCGGAACAGGCGGGAATGCGCAGATTATCGACCGCCTCCCGATCATCATCGCCGCCGGCGATCACGGCGCGGTTGAGGATTTTGACATGGCGGCTTCCCACCAGCCTGATCGCGCCGCGCCGCCGCAACAAGGTCAGGGAACGGCTGACCGTCTCGACGGAAAGCGCCAGATAATCGGCGATATCCTCGCGCGTGAACGGTAGAATGATGACGTCCGCCGACCCTCCGGACAGCCGCCCTGCCAAATGCAGCAGGAAGGCGCCGACCTTTTCTTCGGCGGTGGTGTGGCCGAGGATCACGATCAGGTCGTGCAAGCGCGCGGCGGCGGCGGCCATCGCCTCGTTGACGGCCGCCGCGATCCGCGGATCCGCAGCGGCGAGCGCATTGACGCGCGCCCGCGGATAACCGGTTATGCTGGTGCCGTCGACAATCGCTGCGGCGTTGAAACGATGCTTGCCGCCCGCGCCGAAGCCGAAAACGTCCCCCGGCAGCAGCAGATCGATGATCTGCCGCCTGCCGTCGGAGCGCAACAGGAAGCGCGCCGCGGCGCCCGAAACGACGCGGTACAAATAACGGGCCGGGCTGTCCGCCGCATAGATCATCCGGCCGCGACCGTAACGCAGCGGGCGCGCCGCCGATGCCATCGACGCCAGAGGATCCGGCACAGGATTTTGCCGAGGCGGTACGGGCTGATGCCGCCAAATCGGCTCCGCCGCCCGCATGGATGACCGATCCCAGCTCATCTCATTCCCTCCCAGAAACGGCTTTGCGCACTCTCTCGCTGGGCCGCGCTCTGCGCGCAGCCGGGGCTCGCAAGGACGACCGGTGCAGCGGGTTCTCGTCCGAGAGATCTTGGAAAAAATATGGTCAGCACTCCTGCCGAGAAAAAGTCGGGAGAATTACTGACCAAAAAATTCTGTAATTTCTGATGCAAGGGCCGGCGTCCGCCCAGGTTGACGATCATCAAGGCCGGCGGGAACCGATTCTGTCAGGGTCAGGCTCGTGGCCGGAGATCCGCTCCGGCGCCTGTTGCGCCTCAAAGCAACCATGACAGCGAGGGAAAAATGAGATCCGACAGCGACATCAAGCGCGACGTCGAGCAGGAGCTGCATACCGACCCTCGGATCGATTCCTCCGACATCGCCGTGGCGGTCAAGGACGGGGTCGTCACCTTGAGCGGGTTCGTGCGCCGATATGCCGACAAGTTCGAGGCCGAGGCCGCCGCCAAACGCGTGCTCGGCGTCACCGGGTTGGCGAATGACATCGAGGTGCGGCTGCCGGCGGTCGATCAAAGGCCCGACCCCGAGATCGCGCGCGAGGCCGTCGCCGCGATCAAGAACCGGCTGCCGCATACCGGCGAGCAGATCAAGGTGGTCGTCAGCAAGGGATGGATCACGCTCGAGGGCGAGGTCGAATGGAATTACCAGCGCGAGGAAGCGGAGCGGGCCGTGCGCCGGCTTAAAGGCGTCAGCGGCGTGATCAATGCGATCAAGGTTGAGCCCCGCCTGACGCCGGCCGAGATCAAGCAGAAGATCGAGGAGGCGTTCCGACGCAACGCCGAGATCGACGCCAACCGCATCACGGTCGAGACCAGGGACGGCGAAGTCGTGCTGAAAGGCACGGTCAGATCCTGGGCCGAACGCCAGGAGGCGGAACGCGCCGCCTGGACGGCGCCCGGCGTCAGGCACGTCGACAACCGGCTCGTCATCAGCGTCTAGGCCGGGGCGGCGGCGGGGCCGCCGCGGCCCCGCCGCCGTCTGCCCCGCCATCGCCGCAAATCGGCTCCCCGGCAAACCCGCCCGCACGGCCTTCGGCAACAGGCCATCCCGCCTCCCGCCGTCCTCCCCCGACCCGGATCCGCATATCGCGGCCCGGCGCCGCTGCCCGAGCCGTCGCCACAACGGGGTAAAGCGGATCGCTCGTCATATTCCCCGGACGGATAAATCTCAAAAAAGCCACATATATTGAACAAATTGCTTGGAACACAACTCGGTTTTTCTAAAAATTGTTTAATGTTATGATACGGCCGGCACGGAGAAGCATGATACCGATGACGGATCCCCATGGCCAGGTGGCCCTGATGTTGTGCGAAAGTTTGCTGCATATCCTGGTTGAGGAGAGTGTCATCAAAAAACAAAAGGCGCTTGAAGCCATTAATACCGTCGTCGAACTGACGCGCGAGGCGGCCGAAGAGGGCGATCCGGACGTCATGGTCGGCGAGGCCATGAAGCTCGCGATCAGGATTGCGGAGAGCTTCGCCGCCAAAGGTGACTGCGAGCGGCCGTGACGGGCCCGCTGATATCCGCCTCCCGCTGTTGCGACTTGAGCGGAGTGCGTCGGGCCTTCCAAGCGCCGCCCGATAACCGATCGAACAAACCGGCCGCCGCGATCGGATGACGGATCAGCCCCGCCGGCGGCCGGGCGATCCTTCCGGGCGCAGCGGCCGCGCGTCGGGAATCCTCGCTGCTTCCGCAGCAAGTTCCCCTCCGCATCGGGTATGGGCCGCGCGCTCGCCGCGGCTCGGAAGCGCAAGCGCCCATGCTCCACAGTGCGTAAGCCGCAGCGGCGTTCGCCGGCCTTCCGACGCCGAACGACCTACTCCTTCGTCAAGGCTACCCTGTAATCACATTTCCCGCGCTGCATTTCCGCGACGAGCCGGTCACCGTTGACGCTGCCGGTCAGGGCCGACAAGGTGCCGTCGCGATTGCGGTGATATGCCTCCACCCGACCGTCGACGCTCACCCGGCCGCGATAGTGTATTTTGTGGCGGTGCCAGTCCTTATAGGACAGGAAGACATGGCCGTGACGGATCACCATCGCGACCGGTCTCGCGGTGACACAGAACGGACCCGTATAGGCGCTGTTCAGGCCCGACGGCGCCAGCGTCATTGAGCCCCTATAGGCCCCATCGAATGTCGTGGACGGGGCATCGGTCGCGGCGATGCCCGGAGTGGCGAGACACAAGCCGAGCCATATCGGCACGCTCAGAGCATATCGCTGCATGATCGCTCCTCTCGTTATGGACGGTGCAACGCCCTATGGAGCTGATCGATCCCTCTCAGAAGGAGCAAGAGACCCGTGTGACCGCTCCTCACGGGCGGCGCCCGCGGCCATTGGCGGCGGGAAGCGTGCGACCATAAGCTCCGGCTGTGGCGTCAGCGCCCCGGCTTCCGCTCCCGGTGCGCATGGCGCAGAGCTTCCGGCGGCGCGCGCCCGAGATGCAGGTAATCCGGCGTCAGCTCGGCGATCGCCTGCAGCCTCCCGAGGTCGCGCAGGACCAGGCGCCGATGGTCGAGAGTGATCAATCCGTCCCGCCGAAATCTCTGCAGGATGCGGTTGACGTGCACGGGGGTCAGGCCCAGCGCGTCGGCCAGATCGGTCTGCGTGAACGGCAGGCGAACCCCGTTGTCCTCGCACAGGCCGATCGCCTGCATTCGCCACATGATTTCGCACAGGAAATAGGCCAGGCGACCGCTCGCGTCGCGGCGCCCGAGGGCGACGATGCGCTCCCGCAGCATGGCCTGTTCCTGCAATGCGCTCCACCACAGGGCGGCCGCGAGCCGGGGATGGGCCGCAACGATCCGGGTCACGGCCTGCCGCTCGATCACGGCGATCCGCGTCGGCCCGACCGCGGCGACGGAGTGGTCCATCGCCTCCAGCAGAAAACCGTACAGGTCGAAAAAGTCGCCGGGGATCAGCACGGTTAGGATCTGCCGTCGCCCTCCCGACAACAGCCGGTAGCGCCACGCCATTCCGTGAGTGACCACAAATCCCGGGCGCGGCGCCCGGCCCTTGATCGCAATGTCGGAGCCGGCCCGGAACCGCTCTTCCCGCGCGCACAGCGCCACGAGCGCGCCGACCTCCCTGGCGGAAAGCGGCATCAGGCGCGAGAGCCTGAGTATCAGCGGGTTTCCGGGCATCGCCGCCTCACGCCTGGTCTTTTCCTCAAGGGGTTGCGAGGAATCTTCTAACCCGTGATAGGAAACGAAAATCTATTCTTGATGCCGGAAGGGGAGCCCTTATGATGAATCCATCAATGCGACAAGACCGTATCAACGACGGGATGAATGTTGTGAGCAATTCCGACCCATCAGGCAAATATTTATTAGGAAAATTTGCGATGAAGATGCAAAGGAACAAATTCCATGAATTGTCCATGATCAGAGAAGTTTATACGGAATTCTTAAAATCAATAAAACAATAAATAAGATCCTATTTAATGAGTGTCGAAGCAAATGCTACGCCGAGGAACCGGGATGGCTTTATCCGGATTTGAACGTCAAGCGCGCTTCGTCCGGACAACCTTGGAGGCAACGGACATCCTGCGGCCCGACGCATAAAACCCGGCGACACCAAAATGGATGCGAACAATGGAGATTGGGCGCACCGTTCACATTATCGATAAGGATCTCTGCGTTCGCGGAATGCTCGAGCGGCTTCTGTATTCCGCCGGTTATGATTATGACGCATACCAATCCATACCGGAATTTCTCGAAGCGGCGTCCGCAATTCCGAGCGGGTGCGTGTTGCTTGATGTCGCGGTTCCGGACAGCGATAGTCTCGAGCTGCCGTCCCGGCTCGGCCGCCTGCGCCCTTTTCTGCCGGTCATCGTCATCACCGGGGGCGGCGACATTCCGACCGCGATGCGCGCCCTCAAGGCGGGCGCCGTCGATGTTATCGAAAACCCGTTCGACGGCCAACGCCTGCTCGCCGCGATAGAGAATGCGCTGACCGGTTCGGCGCTCGCCTCCTGGGCCCGGGAGGCGCGCGCGGCAGCGGCGCGGATCGCGGCGCTCAGCCCGCGCGAGCGGCAGGTGCTCGAGGCCCTCGCGGCCGGCCGGCAAAGCAAGGAGATCGCCCGCGATCTCGGTCTCAGCGTGCGCACCGTCGAGGCCCACCGTGCCCGCATGATGGGCCGTCTCGGCGCCCGCCGCCTCGCCGAAGCGATAAGGTGCGCGATACTGGCGGAACTGGCGCCCGGCGGCCCTCGCCTCGCACGTGCCGCGCGCCGGTCATGACGCCGACGCCGGAGCGCGCCGCGCCCGCCGCCCGCCTATCCGCCGATCACGACATCCTCGCCCCGCTTGTCCTCGCGCAGGCCGATAAAGACGGGGTGGCGCAGCCGCCGCTCCGGGGTCCACTCGGTGAAGCGCACCTCCGCCGCCAATTCCGGCCGCACCCAGTGCGAGCGCCGCGGCGCCGCGGCGGCGACGGTGCGATCGGGCGGAACGGCGAGAGCCAGCCTCTCCAGCCGCTGGCGTAGCGCGCGCAAGAGGGTGCGGCTGAAGCCGGTGCCGACGCGGCCGGCATAATGGAGATTGCCGGCGGCGTCGTAATAACCGAGCAGCAGGGAGCCGATTCCCTCGCGGCTGCCCCGGGGATCGGTCCAGCCGATGATCGCGAACTCCTCGCGGGCAACGCATTTGATCTTGAGCCAGTCCCTGCCGTGGCCGGGCGTATAGGGCGCATCGCGCCGTTTCGAGACGATGCCCTCGCAATGCCGGCGGCAGCACTCGGCAAGGAATCCCGGACCGTCCCCCGCGACATGCCGGCTGTAGCGAACCCGCCCGCCCGCCCCGGACGGGAGCAACCGCGCCAGAGCGCGCTTGCGCTCTTCGAGCGGCGCCGCCATCAGGCAATAGCCTTCGAGATAGGGCATATCGAAGACGTAATAGACAAGCCCGCGCTGCGGCCTTCGGACAGCGCGCGGGCGAGCGCGGCGAAGGAGGTGGCGCCGCCCGCCTTCTCGTGCACGATCTCGCCGTCGAACAGGGTTTCAGAGGGCATGACGGGGGCCAGCGCCGCGGCGATCGCCGGGAACCGCGCGGTCCAGTCCTGCCCGTGACGGGTGATCAGGCGAATGTCGTTGCCGGCGAGCCGCGCCAGGATGCGATACCCGTCGAATTTGATCTCGTGCAGCCACTCCCGGCCGTCCGGCGCGGCGTCGGCGAGCACCGGAAACTGCGGCACGATCGCGGCCGGCAGCCGCGCCCGGCGGGCGCCCGGAATGGTGCCGGGGTCGATCCTTTCGCCCGGCGTCACGGCGGCGTGCGCTCCGCCGCCGCCGTCAATGCCGCGAGATCGCGGCCGCTGACGACGCTGGTGCGGTACTGGGCGACAACGGCATCGCCGCTGCCGGGGCGGGCTTCGCGGTCGTGCCGCTTGATCAGCAGCCAGTTCCGCCGGCCGCCGTTGCGGCCGATGCGGACCAGCACCCAGCACCCGCGCAGCCGTTCTCCTTGCAGCGCGAATTCGATGAGGCCGTCCCGATAGGATTGGAGCGGATCGCGCAGCGGGATCCAAACGCCGCGGTCCCAGATCAGCACCGCACCGGCCCCGTACTGCCCCTGCGGGATCACGCCCTCGAAATCGGCATAGGCGAGCGGATGATCTTCGACCGCGATCGCCAGCCGCTTGACCTGCGGATCAAGGCTGGGCCCGCGCGGCACCGCCCAGCTCTTCAGTACGCCGTCGATCTCCAGGCGGAAATCGTAGTGCAGGCGCCGCGCGGCATGTTTGTGCACGACAAAACCGGGCCGGCCGTCCCGGCGCCAGACCGCCGGGGCCTCCGCCGCCGGTTCCGGCGTCGCCGAGAAATCCCGCTTTTCGCGATAGCGCCTCAGATCCATTCTTCCTGCCCCGGCGGCGCCGGCGCCCCGCTCCGGCGGATCATCCGGCAATCGGCCGTTGCCGACCGGCGCAGCCGTCACGGCAGGGTCTTGTCCGCCGTGAGGCCGAGGCGGCGGCGCGCCTCTTCCAGAAGACGCGCCGCCTCGGCGAGCGGCAGCCCGAGCGCGGCGGCGGCTTCCTCCAGCGGCAGGCGATGCAGCTCGCACAGCAGGAACATCTCGCGCATATGCGGATCAAGCCCGCGGATCAGCTCCTCATCCGCCGTCGCCACCTCTTCCGGCACCGCCACATCGGCCGCCACGACATCTTCCCAGCGCGTCGCCTCGTCCGGCTGGTACCATTCCCAGAACTCCTCATCGTCGTCATAGATCGGCGCGGGCGGCGGCGGCGCTTCGAGCGAGACCGTCGCCCTGCGCCGCAGCCGGGCCTCGCGCGCGGCGATCTCCCGGCCGACCCGCAGCAGCAGCGCCAGCAGCCAGGCCTTGACCCCAAGATGCGGCGGTCGCCGGTGGCGGTCGCGCCAGGCGCGCAGCAGGGTCTCGCCGACCAGCTCCGCCGGGGTCAGGTCGTCGGCGGCAAGCTGGCCGAGCGCGATCCGATAGCGCAACTCGCGGCGCGCCGCCGCAAACAGCTCGGCGCGATAGGGCGCCACCGCCGCCTGAAAGGCGGCGCGGTCGCCGTGCGGCGCCGCATCCCGGGCCGGCGGCGCGGGCGGTTCGGAACGGGGCGCCATCGCCCTCACCCGCTCACTGCTCCCGGCGCCGGCAGCATCAGCGGATCGCGCAATTGCACGATCCGCGCGACGCCGTCGCGGTCAATGATCTCAAGGCGGGTCAAGCCGGCACCTGCAATGTCGACATAGATCTCCTTTGGCCCGTGGACCAAATGATCAAGGCCGTCAAGAGCAATCTCGACGATATCATCTTTAGAATCATAGGTAATGCCAAGTAAGGGCAACCATTCCACCTCAATCTGATCTCCCAGATTGAGCGCGGCGACCTCGATCTCGGCGCGCTTGCCGAGCAATCCTTTTGTGATGCGGTCAAAAAAGGTCCGCCACTCGGACTTGTCAAGCTTGCGTATAGGCATCGCTCTCCTCCGATCGGGACCGCCGATCATCGAACAATTCGCAAGCTCCGGCCTTGACCTCCGTCAATTCCGCGGCGGCGGGCCGAGAGCATCTTGGTGAAAGCCGCCACCCGCGGGGATTGACGGACATCAAGGCGCCGCCGCCGCGGCCGTCGCATCCTCGCCGCAAACGGCAAGGAGAACCTTATGGCGATCATGGGCGTGGCCAAATTCGAGCGCTTCTTCCGTCTCGCGGCGGGGCTCGATGTCGACAAGACCGATCTCAAACGCTTCAACGATTTCATCAATCACAAGCTTTACGACCTCCTGACGCGGGCCGAGGCGGCGGCAAAGGCCAACGGGCGCGATGTCATCGCGCCGTTCGACCTGCCGATCGCCAAGGGGCTGCAGGAGCGGATTTACGAATTCGCCGCCATCGATGAGGACATCGAACTGCGGCCGATCCTTGACGGCCTGGCCACGCTGCCGCCGCTTGATCTCGCCATCGGCGAAGAAGCCCGGGCGCACCTGCCCGCCGTCGCCGGCGGTCTCGGCCTCGCGCTGGCGCGCGCCTTCAAGCTTGTCGTTCCCGGCTTGAAAAATCCGCGCAGCGAAGAGTGGGAGCGCGTGCTCGGCGTCTTCGACCTCCTGCTGTAGCGCGGGCGACAAGGATCGGCGCGGCGCCGCCGGAGCGCCCTTGCCGATGGAGCATCATCGCGGCCGATCCGGCGGGCACCGCCTTGGCGCCGCCGTCACGGCTGGCCGAGCGGTTCATCGCTCAGCCACGGGTCGATGCGCAGCCGGGCCAGCGGCAGGTCTTCGGCACGCTTGGCGATTTCGATCTCATGGATCCGCACCGCTTCTCCGCCCTTGTCGCGCAGGATCCGCGCGGCTTTCTCCTCCTCGTCCGGCGAGCGGGCGCGCACCCAGAGCACGAGCCCGGCCGCGCGCGAGCGGCGCTGCAGCCGGTCCAGATGGCGCCTTTGCGCCCGCCGGACGGTCATGGCCCCGGCGGCGCCGGCGCCGGCGGCCGCGAGTGCGGCGGCGATCGCCGCCGACCCGGCCCCGCCGCCCGCGGCGATGACCAAATAGGCCGCGATCGCGGCAACGACAAAAGCCGCGATCGCAGCGGGGATCAAAACCGGTGCGATGACGTCCTCGCGGGCATAGAAAGGCTGGCGCGGCGCGCCCGGCACCTCGGCCAATTCCTCGGCCGGGATCGCCGTCTCCCCGAAATGTTCGCGCAGCGCCTCCTCGCCGGAGGAAGTGTCGATGTCGGCCCGGTCGAAGCCGGACAACAACAGCGCGTCGATCGCACCCTCAAGGCGCTCGGGCGTGCGGAAGACGCCCGCCACCTCGCGCAATCTGACCCGTTCGATGACCGTGTCTTTCGTATCTTTCGGTCCGCTCATGCTTTTCCCCACCCTATCGCATCATCGCATCGCCGCTTCGGCGATGATGGCAAAACAGGAACCCCGGCCGATCGCCGAACGCGCCTCGAGCTGATGGCCGAGAAGGGCGGCGGCATGCCGCACGACGAAGAGGCCGAGCCCGAGACCCTCGGGGCGGCTGTGGTCGAGCCGGGAAAACGCCTTGAACACCTTGTCCAGATCTTCCGCCGCAATGCCTTTGCCGTTGTCGCGGACCTCGATGCGGATCATCGCGCCGCGCCGCCGGCAACCGACGAGGACGCGACCGCCCGCGGGGCTGTAGGCGATCGCATTGTCGATCAGATTGCGCAGGATCGTGTCGATCAGGATCGGATTGCTGCGGATCACGGCCCGCGATCGGCAAATGCGCAGAGCGATGCCTTTGTATCGCGCCGCTTCCGCAAACTGCCGGGCAAGCGCGCGGAACAGCGGCTCGAGAACGACCGGCCGGGTGCATGCCCCGTCCTCCTGCATGCCGATGCGCAATCCCTCGACCAACAGATCGAGCATGGCGGCCACCCGCGCATCGGCCTGCCGGGCGCGGTCGAGACAAGCGCGCTCAGCCGCCGCCGAGAGCCGCTCGGCCAGCATGTCGTGCGCGCCGACGATGACCTGGAGAGGCTGGCGGAGATCATGAACCGCCATTGCCAGCAGCGTCGCATAGAAATCGAGCAGGCGGTCGCGGTCCGCGCGCCGCTCGCCGGCGCATATGGGCGGCCGGGTCGGGACGCCGGGCGTGACGGCCGCATTCCTTACGGCGCCGGGATCGTGATCGCCCTCCCTTTCTGGCATGCCGGGTTCTCCCTTGCTGGACGCCGGCGCCGGCCGGTGCGATGTGCGACCGGCGCGCCGCCGCGACCGCAGAAGTGAACATCCGGCGGGCCAAATCCGCCTTGAGAGTTGTCAATTCGCCGAAAGCGGGCCGCGCGCGGGCGCCGACCCGCCTTCGGGACTATTGCGGGAACGGCGCGGAGGGGCGCCGTTGATGCGGTATCGGCAGGTATTCGACGCCGCCCTGCTGGGTGCGCACAGGTTGCGGATATAGCGCCATCAGGGCCAGCACGGTCTCCGGCATGTCGGTACTGACCGGCAGGCCGAGCGCGCGCGCCTCCTCCGGCAGGATCGGATAGTCGTGCGTCCAGGTTCCGGAGGACAGCTTCTCGGCCAGCGCCTCGGCCTCCTCCGCCGGCAGGCGGCGATCGAGCAGCTGGCGCGCCGCGTTCTTGACCTGGGCGATCGCCTTGCGGCCGACATCCGCCAGGATTAGCGTCTTGTCGTCGATCTCGGCGACCGGTTTCTGTTCGACGACCTTGAGGACCGAAGCCGCCGGCGAGTCGCCGAGCTGCGGATCGATCGGGCCGAGCACCGAATGCGGGCACATGACGATCTCATCGGCGGCGAGCGCGATCAGGGTTCCTCCCGACATCGCGTAATGCGGCACGAACACGGTGACCTTGGCCTTGTGGTTGCGGATCGCATGGGCGATCTGCAAGGCGGCGAGAACGAGGCCGCCCGGTGTGTGCAGGATGATGTCGAGCGGCACCTCGTCGTCGGTCATCTGGATCGCGCGCAGCACCTCCTCGGAATCGTTGACGTCGATGTAGCGCATCACCGGAAAGCCGAGAAACCGCATCGTTTCCTGGCGATGGACGAGCAGGATGACGCGCGAGCCGCGCTCGCGCTCGAACTGCGCGATCTTGCGTATGCGCATCGCATCGAGCAGGCGCTGCCGCAACACCGGCTGCAGCGCCGAGAGCATGAAGAAGATCCAGAAGATGTCGAGCACGGACATCGGCGTCTCCGTCGAACAGGCGCGGCCTGCAACGCCGGCCCGCGACCGCAAGCAGTCGAAAATACAGCTCTAGAATAGCGGCGTGCGCTTCGATACCAATTGACAATCGTCAAGCGGGGGCGGCCGGCCGCGCCGTTGGCGAAACCGTCCCAGGCCGACTTCCGGCATCGGTTCCAGGCCGATGCCGCGGTGCGGCGATGCGCGCGCCAGGGCGCCGACGCCGGCGGGCGCTCCTCGCGACGCCGGGGGCCGGGCCTCTCCCGATCGGGAGCCCGGCGGCGCGGCAATCCGCTTCGCTAGCGCCGCGGCCAGCCGCGCGATCCCTCCCCGCGGTCGTCACGGCGCCCGCGGTCCGTCCCGCCCCAGCGCTCGGCGGCGGGGTCATAACCGCGGGGCTGGCGGCCGCCGCGGGGTTCTTCCTCCGCCGGCGGCCCCGGGCTGCGCTCGCGGCGCAGCTCCTCCATGCGGGCGCGGATCGTCGCAAAATCATCGGCAGCGCGGGGTCGAGTCACGTTTCCTCCTGCAACCTTGGCGGGGCTCGGACGAGGCCGAGCGGTCATCAAACCGGGCAAGCGATAAGGTGCGGCGGGAACGCCGATTAAGGGCCGCGCCCCGGCCCGCGTCAACCGCGTTGCAAGGACGCCGCTGCGCCGGCCCGGCGCGGCGGCGCCTGCCGCGCCGGGATGGACGGAAAGGCTCCATTGCCGTAGCATCGGCCATCTGCGGCAGCGGGCGTTCCCGCCCGGGCAATGGCGGGACAGGCGGAGGAAATCATGGCATCACCGACCAAATTGTCCCATATCGTGCTGCAGACCAATCGCCGGCGCGAAATGATCGATTGGTACTGCACGGTCCTCGGAGCCGAGGTTCTGCACGAGAACGAGCACATCGCCTTCATCAGCTACGATGAGGAGCATCATCGCGTCGCCTTTATCGATCCCGGGCCGCTGGCGGCGCATGATCCGATGGCGGCCGGCCTGCACCATGTCGCCTTCACCTTTGCCGGCCTCGACGAATTGACCGAGAATTACCTGCGGCTCAAGGCTCTCGGCATCCGGCCGCACCGCTGCGTCAATCACGGCGTCACGACCTCGATGTACTACCGCGACCCCGACGGCAATCAGGTCGAGCTGCTCGTCGACAATTTCGCCACCGCGGCCGAAGGCCAAGCCTATATGCGGCGGCGCTCGGCGAAGGACAAAAACCCGGTCGGCGTCGCCTGCGATCCCGAGGAGCTGGTCGCGCGGGTCGGCGCCGGGCTGCAGGTCGGCGATCTGGTCGGGATCAACGATTAACGATCAGAGCGAGCGCGCGGGCGGCGCGACAACGGCGCGCTCGGCCGGCGATGCGGGACCGCGGGGCGGTCCCGCGCGCGTCTTTCCGATCGGTCTTGACGATTATCGCCGAGAGCGCCGCCCTGACGCGCCGCCTCTCCGGCAGGAGGATCTCCCGCCCCCTCCCGCAGCCCGGCATGCGACATTGCGACAACGGCCCGGCTTCCAACCCGATCCGCCCGGGCCTCACCCCCAGCGCGCGGGAGTACCCGACCAAGGGCCCCGGTTCGCTCGCCGCCCTAGCCTCGCGCACGACCCCGCCGGCGCTCGGCCCATTACGGCATCCAGCTTCTCGCTATGCCGCTTCGACTGTGTGGGCCCGTATCTCGACACCGAGCTTCCTGCGGACGACGCCGAGAATGGCAGCGAGGTTGTCCATCGTCGGATTGCCATTCTTCGACAGCATGCGGTGAAGGCTCTTCGCGGGCTTCGCCGTCTCGACAGCAAGCGCCTCGAAGCCCACGGTCGCATTCACGAGATCGCGCAAGACCAAGCGCGCCGTGTCGGCTTCGCCGTTGAGGAACAGCGTCGCCGCCTCGTCGAGAAGCGCTTTCGCGAATGCCGGATCGCGCCGAACCCGCTCGACGATCGTCTCCTTGAAATCCCGTGTCAGCGCCATCTCGTTCACCTCTTGCCGCGCGGCTTCGCCGCCGCTGCCTTCCGCGCCTCGTATTCCGCCCACATTGCCTTCGCGCGCTCGATGTCGGCCTGCTGGCGCTGCTTCGTGCCACCGCCGAGCAGGATCACGAGCCGGTCGCCGTCCCTGCCGAGGTAGACCCGGTAGCCCGGCCCCCAATCGATGCGATACTCGCCGATGGTGCCGATCCACTTCACCCGCGACAGGTTGCCGAGCTCGAGCCGCACCACCGCCGTCGCCACCCTCGCAGCAGCCTGCGCGTGCAGGCGGTTGAACCAAGCCCGGTAGGGGTTCGACCCGTCCTGCCGGACATACTCGACGACGGTCAGCCCGTCGCTCATATAGTCACATATAAGTTACTATCAAGCAAGCCTGTTCTCGCCATGTAGGTTATGAAATCGACGGCCCGGGCCGCTGGCGGCGCACGATCCGAGGGCGGCCGGCCTGCACCATGTCGCCTTCACCTTTGCCGGCCTCGACGAATTGACCGAGAATTACCTGCGGCTCAAGGCTCTCGGCATCCGGCCGCACCGCTGCGTCAATCACGGCGTCACGACCTCGATGTACTACCGCGACCCCGACGGCAATCAGGTCGAGCTGCTCGTCGACAATTTCGCCACCGCGGCCGAAGGCCAAGCCTATATGCGGCGGCGCTCGGCGAAGGACAAAAACCCGGTCGGCGTCGCCTGCGATCCCGAGGAGCTGGTCGCGCGGGTCGGCGCCGGGCTGCAGGTCGGCGATCTGGTCGGGATCAACGATTAACGATCAGAGCGAGCGCGCGAGCGCCGCGGCAACGGCGCGCCCGGCCGGCGATGCGGGACCGCCCCGGCGGTCCCGCATGCTGCGCGATCAGGCCGGCGCCAAGTCGCGCCGCAACACCCAGCCGTTGCCTTTCGGCGTATGGACATGCGCCCACAGGCGCGTGCCGCGGCTGATTTGCCTGACCGGGGTCCCCGGCGCCAATACGGCGAGGACCCGGCCCCCCGGCCGCAGGCGGAGATAGGCCCGGCGCGTGGTCGCAAGACCGGGCGGCGGGGGCGGCGGCGCCGGCGGCACCTCGGCCGCGGGCGGCGGCGGGGGCGCGGCGGGCGCCGGCGGCGGCGCTGGCGGGGCCGGCGGTGGTGGCGCCGGCGGCGGCGGGGCCGGCCGCGCACAGGCGGCGAGCCCGGTCACGGCCAGCACCGCAGCGATGCCGAAAGAACGGCGAGAAAGGCGGCTTTCCATCGAACTCCTCCTCAGCGGTGACGAGGTTCTAGAAGATAGCAGAATAAGCAGGCAAGTTTCGCGTAATTCGCGGTATGCGACATCCGGAACCGACAACGTGCAACCGGCCGTCTTGTTCCCGGCATGCCGCCGGTCTTGACGGCGCAACCGTTTCCGCCTGCTATAGCGGGCTGCCGGCAGCGGCGCGGCGATCGGGAGGGGATCATGGCGCATTCGGCCCGCGTGGCATTGATCACCGGTTGCGGCAAGCCGATCGGCATCGGCAGCGCGACCGCGCGGGCGCTCGCCCGGGCCGGCGTCACCGTCGTCGTCTCCGATGTCACCCCGCAAGGGGTTGCCAACGCGCATAATCTGCCGGGCGACCTCGATCCGTCCTGGGGCGGGGTCGAGAGCCTGGTGGCCGAGATCGCCGCGGCCGGCGGCACCGCTGCCTTTACGCTCGGCGATGTCAGCCTCGAGGCCGACGCCGAGCGCATGGTCGCCGAGGTGCTCGACCGCTGGGGCCGGCTCGACATCCTCGTCAACAACGCCGGCGCGCCGCAGGCCGAGGATCGCAACGAGATCGAGCAGGTGCCGCTCGCGGCTTGGGAGGCGGTGATGGGTGTCAACGCCCGCGGCACCTTCCTGATGTCGCGCGCCGCGGTGCCGGCGATGCGCCGCAGCGGCTGGGGGCGGATCATCAGCGTCTCGTCGAAAGCCGCCTTTCGTCCGGGGCCGCGGCGCGCGGTCTATGCCGCTTCGAAAGCCGCCATTATCGGCTTTACAAAATCGCTGGCGCTCGATCTTGCGCCGTTCGGGATCACCGTCAATGCCGTCTGCCCGGGGCCGATCCGCACCTCGCGCGCGATCAGCACCAACCGGCGCGAATACGGCGAGGATGTCGAGCGCGGTTTTGCCGAGCGCGCCAAGGCGATCCCGGTCGGGCGCTTCGGCAGCCCCGAGGAGGTGGCGGCGGTCATCGCCTTTCTCGCCTCGGAGGCGGCGGCCTTCGTGACCGGCCAGGCGATCGGCGTCGACGGCGGCTGGTAAGGGGGTGCGAAGCCATTGACGCCGCGGTAAAGAAGGCCGACAGTGCGGCATTTGGAACCAAGCGCCGCGGCCCGCTGCCGGAGCGGCGACAAGAGGCGGCCGGCGGGCGCGGCGACCGGCGATGACACCCAGGAGGGACAAAGATGCCAGATGATGTGACGCCCCATGCGATCGACCGATCCGCAGCCGCAGAGCTCGTGCAAAAGGGCGCGCTCCACGGCGTGCGCGTCGTCGATTTCACGCAGTTCGAGGCCGGCACCTCCTGCACGCAGACGCTGGCCTGGCTCGGGGCCGATGTGATCAAGATCGAGGAGCCGACCAAGGGCGAGCAGGGCCGCGGCGCCTCGACCGACAAAAAGGGCGTCGATTCGCACTATTTCATGTTGCTGAACGCGAACAAGCGCAGCGTGACCGCCAATCTGAAGCATGAAAAGGGGCGCGCGCTGGTCCGCCGGCTGATCGAGAAGGCCGACGTCTTTGTCGAAAATTTCGCGCCCGGGGTCATCGAGCGGCTCGGCTTCGGCTACGACGAGGTCAGAAAGATCAATCCCCGGATCATCTATGCCCAGGTCAAGGGCTTCGGCGATGACGGGCCGTACCGGAACTATCTCGCCTTCGACATGATCGCGCAGGCGACCGGCGGGGCGATGTCGATCACCGGCGAGCCCGACGGCAGGCCGATCAAGCCCGGTTTGACGATCGGCGACACCGGCACCGGGCTGCATTGCGCGATCGGCATCCTGGCCGCGCTCTATCAGCGGCAATTCACCGGCGAGGGCCAGCACATCAAGGTGGCGATGCAGGAATGCGTCATCAATTACGGCCGCATCTCCTATGCCGCCCAGTATCTGTGGGGCCATGCCGCGCCGCGCATGGGCAACCAGAGCATCATGGGCACGAACTCGCCCTCCGAGATCTATCCGTGCAAGGGCGGCGGTCCGAACGACTACTGCTACATCTACACTTCCCGGGCCAATCCCCAGCACTGGGAGCGGCTCCTCAAGATCATCGGACGCGAGGATCTGATCGGCGATCCGCGCTTCGACAGCCCGCAGGAGCGCTTCAAGCACCGCCATGAGGTCGACGCCATGATCGCCGAATGGACCAAGAACCACACCAAGCTCGAGGTCATGAAGCGGCTCGGCGACAACGGCATCCCCGCCGGCGCGGTCATGGACACGATGGAACTGTTCAACGATCCCGATCTCAATCGCCGCGAGATCTTCGTCACCGTCAAGCATCCGGTGCGCGGCGATTTCAAGATGCCGGGCTGGCCGGTCAAGATGTCGGGCTCGAAGGTGCCGATCACGGCCGCCCCGCTGCTCGGCGCCCATACCGAGGAGGTCTATGGCGAGCTGCTCGGGCTCAGCCGCGAAGAGATCGAGGCGCTGCGCAGCGAAAAGGCGATCTAGCAGCCGCACCCCTGCCCGGCGCCGCCCTCGAGGGCGGCGGGCAGGCGGGCGCGGCTCCGCAATGCGGTCGGAGGAGGCAATGCCCGCAGGCGGGTGGGAACCGGCGGCGCGCTACCCGGACCCGGCGGTCCGCACGTTCGATCCTCGGTTCGAAAAGATAAGGCCGCCCTTCAATGCGGCGGTCGAGCGGCTGGCGAACGGGCTGCGCTGGGCCGAGGGCCCGGTATGGTTCGGCGACGGCCGCTTCCTGCTGTGCAGCGATATTCCGAACGATCGCATCCTGCGCTGGGACGAGGAATCGGGAGCGCTCGGCGTCTTCCGCAAGCCGTCCCATCACGCCAACGGCAACACCCGCGACCGTCAGGGCCGGCTGATCACCTGCGAGCACGAGACGCGCCGCGTCACCCGCACCGAGTATGACGGCCGGATCACCGTCATCCTCGACCGCTTTGCCGGCAAGCGGCTCAACTCGCCGAACGACGTCGTCGTCAAATCCGACGATTCGATCTGGTTCACCGACCCGCCGTTCGGAATCCTTGGCAATTACGAAGGAGAGCGGGCGGAGCCCGAACTGCCGACCAACGTCTATCGCGTCGACGGCAGGACCGGCGCGGCGACGGTCGTCGCCGACGACATCAATGCGCCGAACGGGCTCGCCTTTTCACCCGACGAGCGGCTTCTCTACATCGTCGAGTCGCGCTCGCAGCCGCGCCGCATCCGCGTCTTCGACGTCGTCGACGACGGCACCAGGCTCGCCCGCGGCCGCGTCTTTGTCGACGCCGGGGCGGGCACGCCGGACGGCCTGCGCGTCGATGTCGACGGCAATCTGTGGTGCGGCTGGGGAATGGACGAGGCCTTGAACGGGGTCGTCGTCTTCGCCCCCGACGGCGCGATGATCGGCCAGATCGCGCTGCCCGAGCGCTGTGCCAATCTGTGCTTCGGCGGCCGCCGGCGCAACCGGCTGTTCATGGCCGCGAGCCGTTCGATCTATGCGATCTACGTCAACACCGAAGGCGCGCCGGGCGGTTGAGCCGCAAGCCGCGCGCAAAGCCGCCGCGCACCGGCGCGGGATCTCCTGCGTCCTGGCATGGCGCCGGCAGGCGGAAGCTCAGGCCGGCATGGCCGCAACCGGCTCGTAGGCGAAGCGGCGGATCTTCTCGAGGTTCCGGCCCTCGATGCGAATGAGCCGGGTCGGCCCGTCGCGGCGCGGCGAATGCAGATCGCCCTCGTTGTAAAGACGGGCCATGCCGGGAGCGAGCCGGTACTGCCGCACCAGGCGGACCTTGCCGGGCTTGGTTTCGCTCGCCGGCTCGACCAGCGCCCACTCGCTCATCACCGTTTCGCCGCGCGCCTGGCCGTAGATCGCCCAGGTCGGGCCGTGGTCGTGCGGCATGCTCTCCTTGGCGCCGTGATGGACATGCCCGAGAATGCAGAAGCCGAGTTCGGGATCCTCGTATAGGATCTTCCGTTCCGGCACGTCGTCGCCCAGATGCCTGGCGACGAACGCCTCGTCCTTGAGGACTTCCTGCACGAGGGCGCACACCTTTCTGCGGCCTTCGATCCCGGGATCCTCGGCAAGGATGCGGCGGCACGCGGCCGAGAACTCTTCGAGGGTGTATCCCATCGAGCGACCTCCTGCTTTCGAGATGGCCAAAGCTATCGCCGCGGTGCGGCCGGAACAAGTTCCGCCGCGGCGGGGGCCCGCCGCGGCCCGGTGCGGCGGCGCTCCGCTCCGGCCGCCGCCGGGACATGGCTAGCGAGCCGTTGCCGACGCCCTCCCGGCCGGCGGCGGCGCCCGCGGCGCGCGCGCAGCGCATCGGCCGCGCCGTGCTGGCCGCCGCGCTGACGGTGGCCGGGATCTGGGTGCTGCACGCCTTTCTGGCCGCGCTCGTATGGGCCGGCATCTTCGCGATCGCGTTGTGGCCGCTCTACCGACGGCTGGTCGCCGCCACCGCGGGACGCGGCGCAAGGGTGGCGCTGCCATTCGCGCTGACCGCGGTGATCGGGCTCGTCTTTGTCGTGCCGGTGGCGTTCACCGCGCTCGAACTGGCGCGCGCGGCGCATGTCGCGATCGGGCTCGTCAACGAGGCCCGGCATACCGGCATTGCCGTGCCGACCTGGATCCCGCGCCTGCCGGTCGTCGGCCAAACCCTCGCCGGATGGTGGCACGCCAATCTCTCCGATCCCGAGAACGCCTCCGAACTGCTGGGCCGCATCAATGCGCTTCTCGCCACGGCGGCGCGGCACTACGGCGGCGAGATCATCCATCGCCTGGTGCTGTTCGTCTTCACCCTGCTGACCTTGTTCTTTTTGTTCCGCGACGGCGCCGCCCTCGGCCGCCAGCTGCTGACGCTGAGCCATAAGGCGCTGGGGCCGCGCGGAGAACATCTCGGCCAGCAGATCATCATGGCGGTGCATGGAACGGTGAACGGCCTCGTGCTGGTCGGCCTGGGCGAAGGGATCGTGCTGGGGGTGGTCTATGTGCTGGTCGGCCTGCCCTATCCGGTCCCGGTCGCCGCGCTGACCGGCGTCCTCGCCGTCATCCCGTTTGGCGCGCCGGTCGTGTTCGGCGCGGCGGCGCTGTATCTGCTCTCGCAGGTCCAGATCGCGGCCGCCGCCATCGTCCTTGGCGCCGGCTTTTTCGTGACTTTCACCGCCGACCATTTCGTCCGCCCGGTGCTGATCGGCGGCGCCACCCGCCTGCCCTTCCTGCTGGTGCTGCTCGGCATCCTCGGCGGGCTGGAAACGCTCGGCCTGCTGGGGCTGTTCGTCGGCCCGGCGATCATGGCGGCGCTCGTCTCGCTGTGGCGCGAATGGACCGGCCCGCCGGCAGGGCCGCCGCGCCGGGACCCGGCGCGGCATGCCTGAGCGGGTTCTCTTTTGGGCGCTCTGCGCAACGCCCTTCACAGGCAAGCCGGGGCCGCGCAAAATAGAAATGAAGCGATCGGCGCGGCCGCCGGGCCTGCCCGCGAGCGCGCGCCGACAGGGTCGGCGATCCCATATCTCGGAGGAGGCATGAAGTATATATGCGATGCCCCGGGCGGGAAAACTTGGTTCCGGATCGAAACCGAAGCCGAAGCCGCCAGCGAATCGGATGCAATGCGTCATGCCGTCGAAAAGTTTTTCCGCAAGGAACAGGAAAAGGCGGCACAGAGCTTTCAGCCGGTTTCAAAGGTTTACTTCGAGCAGGAGATCGGCCTGAAAGCGCATATTCAACGTGAAATGCCGCTGTTCTTGACGCTGCGCGACGAGGAAGGAAATCCGCTGGTCACCGCGATGCTGCCGCCCGGCGGGCGCGACGACCGCAACTTCCGGCCGATCATCGTCGGGATGGCCAACAGCGATCCCTATGTCGAGCACGCCGATGCGATCCGCGCCCTCGCCCAGCATTTCGGTCTGACCCTCGAGCGCTCGCGCTGCTATCCTTACCGCCGCGACTGAACCGGCATTGCGCGGCGGCGCCCTCTGATCAGCGCCGCCTGTACCCCTTGCGCCTTGCGGGCGGGGAGGGCCCGCCGACAACCCTCCCGCAATCGGCCCGCAGGCATCATTTCCAGCCTTCCCAACCTCTTGGCCGGCGCTGCAGGCGTCATAGAAGACGCGCGTGCGCAGCATGTGAGCGATAACCGGCGCGCGCTGCCGCCGGCGCGGCACCCCGGTGTCCGGCCGCCGCCGTCCGGGCATTCCGTCCGCCGTTTACCGTTTCGCAACGGAAAGGGACAAGACTCGACGGCCCGCCCCGGCGACGGAGACAGCGAGTGGTCCCTCTCCCCGTGCTGCGCACCGCGGCCGCCGATGAGTGCGGCGTCACCGCGATCGAATACGCCTTCATCGCCTCGCTGATCGCGATCGCCGCCGTCTCCGTCTATGCCGCCATCGGCGGCACCCTGACCGGAATTTTTGCCAATGTGGCCAACGGCTTTTGAGGGCGGAGCACGCGACGGCGATCCCGACCGGTCGCTATCCGGCCTGTCTTGGCTTCGCGAGCGCGCGGCGATGGCGCGCAGATCGCCATGACAACGCCCGAACGCTCACCCCGCCGCCCGGGAGAGCATATGTCGCCCCAGCAGACTGCCCAGCCCCACCAGCAGGGCCGCAGTCCCAAGGTTCCAGATCAGGATCATCACGCTCGCATCGAGGGCATGAAACAGTGACAGCGCCGCCGCGGTGAGCCCGGCCACCGCCAGGCTGGCCGCAAGCGTCGCGGCGGTCGGGCGCAGCGGCGCCGCATGCCGCAGCATCCACAGCATGGCAAGGAACAGGGGCAGGCTGGCCAGCACGACTGTCGCGAAGCATTTCGCGGTCTCGTCGGGGCGGAAGCCGTCTGGGCCGAAGCTGATCCAGTGGGTCAGGCATTGATATCCGATCGTCGCTAGCCAGGTCAAAAACGCCGGGGCCGGCAGCAGCAGCCACAGGCGCGAGCGGTCCGGCAGGCTCAGCATGAAGGCCGCGATCGCAGAGAGAATGCCGGTGCCTGCCATGCCCGCCAGGCCGACGACAAAATCGACCTGCCGCAGGCGCTGCAGCAGGTCCGGACGCAGACCCTGGCTGACCGCGAGCAAACCCAGCACCACCGCCGCAAGCAGCAGCCAGCGGCAAGCGCATGCCAGCGGACGCAGGCGCCGGACCGGCGTCAGGTTCGCGGTCAGCAAATCGATCAAATTGGGGGTCGTGATCACGCCTCTCCGCCCCTGCGAGCCAGCCTTTTTCGCAGATTTTTCAGCGCCCGGTGCATTGCCACTTTCAGTGCGGCGACCGACATTCCGCTTGCCGCCGCCGCTTCCCGCAATGACATCTCCTCGAGCTTCAGCAGCCGGACGGCCTGCTGCTGGCCGAAAGGCAGCCTTGCGATCGCTGCCCGGAGCTGTCGTCGGTCCAAAATCTCATCGTCAAACTTCGTCTGATCGGCTGGAAAGGTTTCATGTGCCGTCAGCGCTCGCTCGTGCGATTGCGAGCGCTCCCGGCGGCGCAGGCGATCGACGAGACGGCGATTGGCGATCGCGACGAGCCACGGTGCAAACGGGCGGCGGGGATCATAGGTGTGGCGGATCGCATGCAGGGTCAGGAGGATATCTTGCACCGCATCCTCGACATCGACCCGATCGATCCGGCGGCTTGCGGCCAGGGCGCGCAAATAGGGCGTGATCTCCTCGAGCAGGCGGCGATAGGCTGCGCGATCGCCGCCCTGGGCGCGTGCCATCAGGATCGACCAACTGAGGTCACGCGCGGGGCTCGTGTTCCCCTCCTCTCGCCCGTGATCGGCCTCCGGTGCGCAGGCGGGCTCCCCCTCGAGGAGGGTGAACAGCGGTCTGCGAGCGCGCGGACCCGAAGGCGGCATGATCGCGGTCCCTTCCGTTCCATGGCGACGACCGTCGGCCTTGCGACGATGTTGGCACGAGAGCGGATCCCGGTCACGCCGCGAAATTTTTTCGCTCGTCCGTAACCTTCTGGCGTTCGCCACCGAACTTCCTGCCGTCATGTGAGCCAGAACCACAACCCAGGAGATTGTTCATGGGCCGCCGCTCTTTCGTCGCATCGACGCTGTCGACCGCCATCGGACTCGCCCTCGCCATGCAGGCGATGCCGGTCCAAACCCAGGCTCAGGGCATGACGAAGCTGCCGCCCGGTGCCAATGCTGCCGTCGTCAAACGCAACATGGAGCTGGCCGCGAAATACCATCTCCAGAAATGCTACGGCATCAACGCCGCCTACAAGAATGATTGCGCTCAGGGCGCGCATTCCTGCGCCGGTCAGGCCTCGATCGCGCGCGACCCGAATTCCTTTGTGCTGCTGCCGGCCGGCGATTGCGCCAAGATCGCCGGCGGCAAATTGACGCCGGGCTGAGCGCGAGGCGGCGCGTGCCCCCTTCATCCGCCTCGATCGGCGCGGCGCGCGGCCCGCTCCCCGCAGCGGCGGGGATCGGGCTGCGGTTCCCGCACCACGAAGCCATTCTCGCCGCGCGGCCGCGGATCGCGTGGCTGGAAGTGCACACCGAGAACTATCTCGGCGGCACGCCGCTGCGCATCCTCGAGGCGATCCGCCGCGACTACCCGGTCGCGTTCCACGGCGTCGGCCTCTCGCTTGGCAGCGCCGAGGGGCTCGACCTCGCCCATCTCGAGCGCATCGCCCGCGCCGTGCAGCGCATTGCGCCGGCCCTGATCTCGGAACATCTGTCGTGGAGCATTGTCGGCGGGTGCTATCTCGCCGATCTTCTGCCGTTGCCGCTGACCGAAGAGGCGCTCGACATCGTCTGCGGGCATGTCGATCGGGTGCAAACCTTTCTCAAACGTCACATCCTGGTCGAGAACCCGTCCTCCTATCTGTGCTGGCGGCATTCGACGATCCCGGAATGGGAATTTCTCGCCGCGGTGGCCGCCCGCACCGGCTGCGGCATCCTGTGCGACGTCAACAACATCTACGTCAGCGCCTGCAATCACGGCTGGGATCCGCGCGCCTATCTCGCAGCGCTGCCAGGCCCGGCGATCGGCGAGATCCATCTCGCGGGGCACAGCGTGCAAGAGATCGAAGGGGGTCTGAGGCTGCGTATCGACGACCACGGCTCGCGCGTCATTCCCGAGGTCTGGGCGCTCTACGCCGAGGCGCTGGCGCGGTTCGGCCCGGTCCCGAGCCTGGTCGAATGGGATACCAATCTGCCGGAACTCCAGGTCTTGCTCGATGAGGCCGAGCGCGCCACGAGGCTCCTTGACCGCACCCGGGAGGCGCCCGCCGATGCCGAGTTTGCTTGAACTCCAACGCGCAGTCTTCCACAGCCTGGTCGAGGGCGACGACAGGATGGCCACCCCCGATGTCGTTGCCGCCGGGCTCACGCCCGCGGCGCGGCTTGGCATTTATCGCGACAACTTCGTCGGCACCCTGATGAATGCGCTGCAGCTCTGCTATCCGGCGATCCACCGGCTTGTCGGCGCCGAGTTCTTCGCCGGCGCAGCGCGGATCTTCATCGCGGCAAACCCGCCGCGGATCGCCGATCTCAATCTCTATGGCGAGGGCTTCGCGGAATTCCTCGCAAGCTTCCCGCCCGCGGCCACGCTTCCCTACCTGCCGGGCGTGGCGCGGCTCGAATGGGCGGTCAATCGCGCGTTCCATGCGCCCGACGCGGAGCCGCTCGACCTCGCGCGCCTCGCGGCGGTCGCCGCCGCCGACCAGGGCCGCATCGCCTTCCGGCCGCATCCGGCGGTCGCCCTCCTCGCGGCGGAGCATCCGGTGGATGCGATCTGGCGGGCGGTGCTGGCCCGGGACGATGCGGCGATGGCGGCGATCGACCTCGATGCCGGTCCGGTCCGGTTCCTCGTCGAACGCTGCGATACCGCCGTCGCGGTAACCTCCCTCGCCGAGCCCGAGTGGCGCTTTGCCGCGGCGCTCTTCGCCTCCCGCCCGCTCGATGCGGCGATCGCCGCCGCACCCGAGAGCGATGCCGCCTCTCTCCTTGCCGGGCATCTGGCGGCCGGGCGTCTGATCGGCTTCGCGCTGGCCGATACCGGGAACGGAGCGGGCGCGGCGGAGAATTGTCGATGAACGCGAACCCGTCGACGACGCGATCCCCCTCGCATCCGACGGCAACAGGGATCATCGAAGGCGCCTATGGCTGGCTCGATCGCGTTCCGTATGCGCTGCTGGCGATCCCGTTGCGGGTTGCCGTAGCGTGGATCTTCTGGAGCTCGGCGATGACCCATCTCGCCGACTGGCAGACGACGCTTTACATGTTCGCGACCGACTACCGGCTGCCGTTCCTGCCGCCGGTTCCCGCCGCCTATATGGCCGTGTCGATCGAAGTTGCGACACCGCCCCTGCTCGTGCTCGGGCTGTTGACCCGGCCGGCGGCGCTCGTGCTGCTCGGCATGACCGCAGTCATCGAAATCTTCGTCTATCCGCAGGCCTGGCCGACCCATATCCAATGGGCGGCGATGCTGCTGATGCTCTTGTGCCGCGGCCCGGGGGCCTTTTCCCTCGATTATCTGGTCAAGCGCTCCCTTAAGCTCGGGGGCAGCTGATCCGTCAATCCCGCGAGAGAACATCACGTGAGAGGAGCCGATCATGGCCATCAAACCGCGCACCAAAGTTCCCGCTCTTAATCTGCCGCTCGTCGGCGGCGGGCGCTTCGATCTGGCCGCCCGTCATCCGCAGTCATTCACAATGCTGGTGTTCTATCGCGGTCTGCATTGCCCGATCTGCAAGGCCTATCTGCGCGATCTCGACCGCCGGCTGGACGAGTTCGAAAGGCGCGGCGTCGAGACTGTCGCGCTCAGCACAGATACGAGGGAGCACGCCGAACAATCGAGAAGCGAGTGGGGCATCGAGCGTCTGATGATCGCCTATGGGCTCGGCATCGATCAGGCGCGGCAATGGGGGCTCTACATTTCGTCGGGGATCAAGGAGCCGGAGCCGCCGCTATTCGCCGAGCCCGGGCTGTTCCTGGTCCGCCCCGACGGCACGCTCTATTGCAGTTCGATCCAGACGATGCCGTTCGCCCGCCCCTCTTTCGCAGAGATATCGCAGGCGGTGGCGTTCATTATCGAAAAGAACTATCCGGCGCGCGGCGAAGCCTAAAAGGCGGGAAGGGAAGGACATATGGCGGCCATGCTTGCGGGGATCCGCGCCTGCGTCTTTGACGCTTATGGCACGCTGTTCGACTACGCCGCCGCGACGGCGGGTTGCCGCGATCTGCTGGGCGATCGGTTCGAGCCGCTCACCCGTCTGTGGCGCGAGAAGCAACTGCAATACACTTGGCTGCGCGCCCTCCAGGGGCGGCATGCGGATTTCTGGCAGGTGACGGGCGAGGCGCTTGACTTTGCCCTGGAGACATTGGATCTCGGCGATCCGCAGTTGCGGGTCCGCCTGATGGACCTCTATCGCACGCTCGACGCCTTTCCCGAAGTCCCGGAAATGCTGAGGCGATTGAAGGCGGCCGGCCTTCGGACCGCAATCCTGTCGAACGGCACGCCGGATATGCTCAACGCCGCAGTCGGCAACGCCGGGATCGGCGATCTGCTTGACGCCGTGCTCTCGGTCGAGGAGGTCGGCGTCTACAAACCGCACCCCAAAGTCTACCAACTCGCCGTCGATCGTCTCGGGATTCCTGCCGCGGCGATCGCGTTCCAGTCGTCGAATGCCTGGGACGCCTATGCCGCTTCGGCTTTCGGCATGCGCGCCGTATGGTGCAACCGTTACGGCCAGCGACCGGAACGTTTGCCGGGCAAGCCCGATTATCAGATCACCTCGCTCGCCGAGCTGCCGGCTCTTGTCGGTGCCTAGCCTTGTGCGAGAGGGCTTGCGATGCCTGGTTCCCGACCCGGCCGCCGCTTCCATTATTGACCGAAGGAGATCACCATGCCGCGCATTGATCCGCTGCCCCGCGAAGCCCTGCCCGATCTCGAGGATATTCTGCAGGCCTCTGAAGCTCGGATGGGCTTTCTTCCGAATTCGCAACTGATCATGGCGCGCCGCCCGGAAATCCTGCGCGCCTTCGCCGGGCTCGCCGCGGCGATCAACGGGCCGGGTTCGACAATCGACCCGCAGCTCAGGAACCTCCTCTCGCAGATGGCGAGCCGGGCTGCCGGCTGCGGCTATTGCATGGCGCACACCGCGCACACCGCCGAACGCGTCGGCATCGCCGCCGACAAGGAGAAGGCGCTGTGGGAATACGAGGCCAGTCCGCTGTTCACCGCCGCCGAGCGCGCCGCGCTGCGCGTGGCGCAAGGCGCCGCGCAGGTGCCGAACGCGGTCACGGATCAGGATTTCGAGGAATTGAAGAAATACTATACCGATACGCAGATCGTCGACATTGTCGCGGTCATCGCGTTGTTCGGGTTTCTGAACCGCTTCAACGATACGATGGCGACCGAGCTTGAAGCCTCGCCGCTTGCGGCCGGCCGGCGTTATCTCGCCGAGCGCGGCTGGTCGGCCGGCAAACACGCCCGCTGAACGGCTCTTGCGGCGCCCCCTACTCCGCCAGCTTCTGCCTGAGGATCTGGTTGACGAGAGCGGGGTTGGCCTTGCCCGCGGTGGCGCGCATGACCTGGCCGACGAAATAGCCAAAAAGCTTGTCGCGGCCGGCGCGGTACTGCGCGACCTTGTCGGCCTCGCGCGCCAGCACCGCCGCGACCGCGGCCGCGATCGCGGCGGCGTCGCTGACCTGCCGCAGGCCCTTGCGCTCGACGATCGCGCGCGGCTCGGCGCCGGTCTCGACCATCTCGGCAAAGACCTCCTTGGCGATGCGGCCGGAGATCGTGCCGTCGGCGATCAGATCGATCAGCTCGCCCAGCTGCCGGGGCGAGACCGGCGAATGCTCGATGCTAAGACCCTTGCGATGCAGCGCTGCGAACAGCTCGCCCATGACCCAATTGGCCGCCGTCTTGGCGTCGCGCCCGGCCGCCACCGCCTCGAAGAAGTCGGCGCTCGCCCGCTCGGCGACGAGCACCCCGGCATCGTAGGCGGAAAGCCCGTATTGGGCGATAAAGCGGGCCTTCTTGGCATCGGGAAGCTCGGGCAGATTGGCGCGGATCTGCGCCACCCAGGCGGGATCGAGGACCAGCGGCAACAGATCGGGATCGGGGAAATAGCGGTAGTCGTGCGCCTCCTCCTTCGTGCGCATCGGCCGCGTCACGCCGCGGTCGGGATCGAAAAGCCGCGTCTGCTGCACGACCTGACCGCCCTCTTCGAGGATCGCGATCTGGCGGCGCGCCTCGTAGTCGATCGCCTGCATGACAAAGCGGATCGAGTTCAAATTCTTGATCTCGCAGCGCGTGCCGAGAGCCGCGCCGGGACGGCGCACCGAGACGTTGCAGTCGACGCGCAGAGAGCCCTCCTCCATATTGCCGTCGCAGGTGCCGAGATAGCGCAGGATCGCGCGCAATTTGCGCAGATAGATCCCGGCCTCCTCGGCGCTGCGCAGATCGGGCTCGGAAACGATCTCCATCAATGCGATGCCGGCGCGGTTCAGATCGACATAGCTCAGATCCGGATGCTGGTCGTGCAGGCTCTTGCCGGCGTCCTGTTCGAGATGCAGGCGGGTGATGCCGATGGCGCGCGTCGTGCCGTCGGGCAGATCGATCAGGACCCGGCCGCGCCCGACCAGCGGCTGCTGGTATTGCGAGATCTGATAGCCGGCCGGCAGGTCGGGATAGAAGTAGTTCTTGCGCTCGAAGACGCTCCTCAGATTGATCTCGGCCTCGAGCCCAAGGCCGCTTTTGACCGCCTGCTCGACGCAGAAGCGGTTGAGGACCGGCAGCATGCCGGGAAAGGCGGCGTCGACCGGCGAGACCTGGGTGTTCGGCGGCGCCCCGAAATCGGTCGCCGCGCCCGAGAACAGCTTGGCTTTGGCGATGATCTGGGCGTGGACTTCGAGCCCGATCACGGTCTCCCACGCGCCGCTGTGCCCGGCGGTCATCGCATTTCCTCCGCGAGGAAGCTCGGGCGATGGCGGAAATCGGCGGCGCGCTCGATGATCTCGGCGACGCGCAAAATCGTCGCCTCGTCGAAGGCGCGGCCGAGGATCTGCAGGCCGAGCGGCAGCCCGTCCGCCGACAGGCCGGCCGGCACCGACACCGCCGGCAGGCCGGCGAGATTGGCCGGCACGGTGAAGACGTCGTTCAGATACATCGCGATCGGATCGTCGCTGTTGTCGCCGACGGCGAAGGCGGCCGAGGGCGCGGTCGGCATCAACAGGGCGTCGACCCGCTCGAAGGCGCGGGCAAAATCGCGTGCGATCAACGTCCGCACCCGCTGCGCCTTCAGGTAATAGGCGTCGTAATACCCGGCCGACAGCACATAGGTCCCGATCAGGATGCGCCGGCGCACCTCGGCGCCGAAACCGGCGGCGCGGGTCAGCTCGTACATGTCCTCAAGGCTTTCGCCCGCGATCCTGAGCCCGAAGCGGACGCCGTCATAGCGCGCCAGGTTCGAGGAAGCCTCGGCCGGGGCGATAATGTAATAGGCCGGCAGCGCGTATTCGGTCATCGGCAGCGAGATCTCGATCGGCTCGGCGCCGGCGGTGGCGAGCCAATCGATGCCGCGCCGCCACAATTGCTCGATCTCGACCGGCATGCCGTCGCGGCGGTATTCGCGGGGGATGCCGATCCTGAGCCCGCGGATGTCGCCGGTCAGCGCCGCCTCGAAATCCGGCACCGGCACCGGCGCCGAGGTCGAATCCCGGGGGTCGTGGCCGGCCATGGCGGCGAGCATGATCGCGGCGTCGCGCACGGTGCGGGTCAGCGGGCCGGGATGGTCGAGCGAGGAGGCAAACGCGACGACGCCCCAGCGCGAGCAGCGGCCGTAGGTCGGCTTCAGCCCGACGACGCCGCAGAAACTCGCCGGCTGGCGGATCGAGCCGCCGGTGTCGGTGCCGATCGCCGCCGCCGCCGCATGCGCCGCCACCGCCGCCGCCGAGCCGCCCGACGAGCCGCCCGGCACCAACGGCCGGTTGTCGCCGGGCCGCCGCCACGGGTTCAGCACGGGCCCGTACCAGCTCGTCGTGCTGGACGAGCCCATCGCAAACTCGTCGAGATTGGTCTTGCCGAGCATGACCGCGCCGGCCCGCCACAATTTCTCGGTCACCGTCGACTCGTAGGGCGGGCGGAAGCCGTCGAGCATGCGCGAGCCGGCGGTCGTCGGCACGTCCTTCGTGCAGAACAGATCCTTGACCGCGATCGGCACGCCGTCGAGCGGCAGGGCGGCGCCGCGGGCGAGCCGCTGATCGGCGGCGGCGGCCATCGCCAGCGCCCGCTCGGGGGTTGGCGTGATATAGGCGTTGAGGGGCCGCGCCGCTTCGACCGCCGCGTTATAGGCGCGGGCCAGCTCGGTCGCCGAAAACGCCCGGCGCCGCAGCCCATCGCGCAGTTCGGCAACAGAGAGCGCGAGCAGCGAGGCGCTCACTCGATCACCTTCGGCACCACGAAAAAGCCGCGCGCCGTGTGCGGCGCATTGCCGAGGATCGCCTCCCGACAATTGCCGTCGGTGACCTCGTCGGCGCGCATCGGCAGCGACAGCGCGGCGGCGCTCGCCATCGGCGGCACCCCTTCGGTGTCGACTTCCTCGAGCTGCGCGACCCAGTCGAGAATGTGCGAGAGCTCCTCGGCGAGCCGGGCAAGCTCGGCTTCGGAAAGGCGGATGCGGGCGAGCGTGGCAATGTGCGCCACGGTGGCCTTGTCCAATGCCATCGCCGTAATGTCTCCTGTGCTTCCGCCCGCCGAATATGGGCCGCAACCGCGATCTCGCCAATGATTCTCGACAGCCCGGCGGAACTGTGCCGCCATCTCGCCGCCGGAGCGCGGCTTTTGGGTCTCGATGTCGGCACGAAGACGATCGGGATCGCGCTTTCCGACACGCGGCGCCTGATCGCCACCCCGCTCGAGACGATCCGGCGGCGGCGCTTCCGCGAGGATGCCGCGCGCCTTTTTGCGCTGATCGAGGCGCGCGGCGTCGGCGGGCTTGTCATCGGCCTGCCCGTTCCGCTCGCCGGCGGCGAGGGGCCGCGCACCCAGTCGGTGCGCCAGTTCGCCGCCAACCTGCTGGCCCTGCGCGATCTGCCGGTCGTGCTGTGGGACGAGCGGCTGTCGACCGCGGCGGTAACGCGCGAAATGATCGCCGCCGATCTGTCGCGCCGCCGGCGCGCCCGCATCGTCGATCGCGTCGCCGCCGCCTATATCCTGCAAGGCTGCCTCGATTTCCTGTCCGGAAGCTGCGGCAGGCCGGGATGAGCGCCCGCCCGCGCTTTCGCCCCGCCGCGCGCGCGGCACCAGGTCGCGGCCGCCCGCAGCCGCGAGGCTTGGAAGCAGGCCGCCGATGGTGCTATGCCTCGGCCGAACGCGGATATGCCAGCCTTGCCCAGTTCCGACGAAGCGGCTGCCGACGGCGCCGCGGCGCGGCGCCATTCCCGCCTGATGTTCGCGCTGCCGGTCCTGGCCTTCGTCGGTCTCGTGATCACCTTTCTCGCCGGTCTTGGCCGCGATCCCAGCCTTGTCCCCTCGCCGCTGGTCGGCAGGCACGTCCCCGCCTTCACCTTGCCGCCGCTCGCCGGGCGCAAGCGCGGGCTGTCTTCGGCGGATCTCGTCGGACAGGTGTCGCTGGTCAACGTCTTCGCCTCCTGGTGCCTCGCCTGCCGCGACGAGCACCCGCTGCTGCTGGCGCTGAAGGAGCAAGGGATCGTGCCGATCGCCGGCATCGACTACAAGGATGCGCCGGCGGATGCGGCGCGCTGGCTTGCCGCCGCGGGCGACCCCTATAACCGCATCGGCGCCGATCTGAGCGGCCGGGTGGCGATCGACTGGGGCGTCTACGGCGTGCCGGAGACGTTTGTCGTCGGTCCGGACGGGCGCATCGCCTACAAGCAGGTCGGTCCGATCACACCCGCGGTGCTGACCGGCAAGATCCTGCCGCTGATCGCAAGACTGCGCCGAGGGCAGCATGTCGTGGCGGGAACCGGAGGCTGACAGAGGCAGGGCGCCGGGCCCGCCGCTGCGGCTTGCGGCGATCGCGGCTGTGCTGGCGGCGGGCGCATGCCTGGCCTTGTGGAGCGGGTACGAATACGGACCGCGGCTGCTGCCCGGCGGCGCCCCCGGCCGCTCCGCCGCGGGGCCGGCCGGGATCCCTCTTGCGCTGCAGGTGTTCGGCAAGCCGCGACCGATGCCGGCGCTCGCCTTCACCGACGCCGACGGGCGCCGGCTGACCCTCGACGACTTCCGCGGCCGCGTCGTGTTGTTGAACATCTGGGCGACCTGGTGCGTGCCGTGCCGCACGGAGATGCCGGCGCTCGAGCGCCTCGAAGGGAAGCTCGGCGGCAAGGGGTTCACGGTGCTGCCGCTGTCGATTGACCAGGCCGGCGTACCGGCGGTCGAGCGGTTCTATCATCGGTTCGGACTGAAGCGGCTCGGCATCTATGTCGATCCACCCGCGCAGGTCTCTTCCACCCTCGGGATCCCCGGCGTGCCGACGAGCTTCCTGATCGATGCCGAAGGGCGCGAGGTCGCGCGCAAGATCGGGCCGGCCGCATGGGACGGTCCGGACATGGTGGCGCTGATCCGCCGCTATCTGCCGCCCGCGCCGGGGCAGAGGGGCGGGCCATGACCGCCGGCCTGTCGGGTCTCGTCCTGGCGACGAGCTTTGCGGCCGGGGTCGTCTCGTTCCTGTCGCCCTGCGTATTGCCGCTGGTGCCGGGATATCTCTCCTATGTCGCGGGCAAGGCCGCCGTCCCCGCGACCGGGCGCGAGGGCCGCGCCGCACTGGCCCTGGGCCTCTTGTTCGTGCTCGGCTTTTCGAGCGTGTTCGTCGCGATGGGCGCGAGCGCCACCGGGCTCGGCCGCCTGCTACTGGCCTATCGCTCCGAAGCCAACCGCATCGGCGGCGCCGTCGTGATCGTGTTCGGGATCTCGCTGACCGGGCTCTTGCGGTTCGGCTGGCTCGAACGCGACCTGCGCTTTCACCTCGCCCTTCCCGGCGGCCGGCCGCTGGCGGCCTATATTCTGGGCCTCGCCTTTGCCTTTGGCTGGACGCCGTGCATCGGCCCGGTACTCGGCACGATCCTGACGCTGAGCGCGACGCGGGTCACGCTGGCCCAGGGGATCGTATTGTTGAGCGTCTACTCGCTCGGGCTCGGCCTGCCGTTTCTGGCGGCGGCATTGTTCACCGAGGGTCTGCTGCGCCGGCTGCGGGCGTTCGCCCGCTTTGGCCGCTGGCTCCAGCTCGCCGCCGGCATCGTCGTCACGCTGGTCGGGATCGCGATCCTGACCGGCGCGCTGCCGGCCCTCTCCTACTGGCTGCTCGACACCTTCCCGGCGCTGGCGCGGATCGGATGACCCCGGAGCCGCCGATGAACCGCAGACTGCGTTTCGGCCTTCTCGCCGCTTTTGGCCTGATCGTCCTGGCCGCGGCCGGCTTTGCGATCGCGATGCTGAGCGGGAACCGGCCGGCGATCGTCAGCGCCTATTTGAGCCGCGCGATCGGCGGCCCGTTCCGGCTCGTCGCGAGCGACGGCAGGACCGTCACCGAGCGCACCTATCGCGGCAAATGGCTGCTCGTCTTTTTCGGCTATACGCACTGTCCCGACGTCTGCCCGACGACGCTGAACACGATCGCCGCGGCGCTGCGACAATTGGGAGCGGAGGCGGCGCAGGTGCAGCCGCTGTTCATCACCGTCGATCCTCGCCGCGATACGCCGCAGGTATTGGCTAATTACGTCAAAGCCTTCGGCTCGCATATCGTCGGATTGACCGGGACGACGGAGCAGATCGCCGCCGTCGCCCATGAATACAAGGTGTACTACTCAAAAGAAATGACGGCAAAGCAGCTTGATTATTTCGTCGACCATAGCGCCTTCATCTATGTGATGGACCCGAACGGGAAATTCGTGCAGGTCATCAGCAACACCGCCTCCGCCGGGCAGATCGCCGCGCGATTGCGGCAATTGCTCGAGCGGCGCGCCTGAGCCGATGCCGCCGCCGCAAGCCGCCGCGCGCCGACGCAGGGGCAAGAATGTCCCGGTCGTCCTCGGCCTTGTCGCCGTGATCGGGGTCATGGCGACCCTCGTCGCCTATTCGGTGCCGCTCTACCGCCTGTTCTGCGCCGCAACCGGCTTCGGCGGCACGACCGAACGGGTGGCGAATGACGGCGGCGCGGTTCTGGGCCCGACCGTCACCGTGCGCTTCAACACCTATGTCGCGCCCGGCCTGCCATGGCGCTTCAAGCCCGAACAGAGCGCGGTCACGGTGCGCCTCGGCGAGGAAAAGCTCGTCTACTTCTCGGCCGAGAACTTGACCGATCAACCGACCGTCGGTCATGCCACCTTCAATGTGACGCCGTACAAGGCCGGGCCTTATTTCGACAAGATCGAATGCTTCTGTTTTCGCGAAGAGCGGCTCGGCCCCGGACAGAAGGTCGACATGCCGGTCGATTTCTTCGTCAACCCGGATCTGGCGAAGGACCCGAACGCCAGGGACGTGCACACGATCATCCTCTCCTATACCTTTTTCCGCTCGCGCGAGCCGCAAAAGGGCGAGGATCTGTCGCGCTTTCTCGCCTCGGCGCCGCCCGATCCGCGGCGCGGCAAGGCGCTTTTTGCCGAGCGCTGCGCCTCCTGCCACGCGCTCGACAAGAACCGGATCGGGCCGATGCTGGGCGGAGTCTTCGGGCGCCGCGCCGGTTCGGTTCCGGGCTATCCCTATTCGCCCGGGCTGAAGGCGGCCGGCTTTGTCTGGTCGGCCAAGACGCTCGACCGCTGGCTGTCCGGTCCCGACCGGATGATCCCCGGCGCGCGCATGCCGGTCCGCGTGCTCGAACCCTCGACGCGGCGCGACATCATCGCCTATCTGGCGGCCCTTCGCCGCGCCGCCGGCAACGCCGGAACCCCGGCCGCCGCGCGGCGCTGAGTTTCCGCCCCGGCCGCCGCGGGCAAAAGGGAGAAGAGGCCGCGCTCACACCGCCGGGCGCGCGCGGATCGCGTCCGGCACCTTGCGCGGCTGGAACCGCCCGTCCTTGAGATCGCCTTTGAGGGCGTTGTTCTCGACGACGATCTTGCCGCGCAATATCGTCAGCGACGGCCATGCCGCCAGATCGCGGCCCTCCCACGGGCTGTAGTCGGCCTCGTGCATCTCGGCGGCGCGCACGATATGCCGCCGGCGCGGATCGAGCAGCACGATATCGGCGTCCGAGCCCACGGCCAGCGCCCCCTTCTTCGGATAAAGGCCCAGGATCTTCGCCGCATTCGCCGAGACGAGGCCGACGAAATCCTCGAGGCTGTAGCCGCGCTTCTCGACCGTCTCGGTGTAGATCAGCGACACGCGCGGCTCGACCCCGGCATTGCCGCCGGTCGTGTCGTCGATGCGCCGGCCCTGCAGTTTGATGCGCAGCGGACAGCAGATCTCGTCAGTGGCGACGGTCTGGATCGCGCCGTGATTGGTCGCCGCCCACAACGCCTGCTGATCGGCGCGGAATTTGAGCGAGGGATAGGTGTGATAGATCTGCCCGTTCGGGCGCCTGTAGTCCTCCGCCGTATACAGCAGATACTGGTGCAGGGTCTCGCCGTAGATCGGAAACCCCTGCGCCCGCGCGGCGGCGATCGCATTGACGCCGGTCGCCGCCGAAGTGTGCATCATGTAGAGCGCGGCGCCCTCGATGTTGCAGGCCAGCCGGATCACGCGGTTGAACGAGAGGTCTTCGGACAGGGTGTTGTGCACCTCGGCCATGTTCTCGAAGCCGGTCCGCCCCTCGCGCGTCAGCTTCTCGTACATATGCATGACGATGTCGTTGTCCTCGGCGTGGATCGCGGCGATGCCGCCGGCCTTGGCGAGGACCTGCAGCACCTCCCAGATGTCGCCGAAATCGACCATGCGGCCTCTGCGGGAGGGGGTGATGTCGGTGGTGAAGATCTTGACGCTGGCGTGTCCGGCCTCGACCGCCTCTTTGAGCTGCGGCAACAGCTCGGGCGCGATCTTGCCCTGCACCATCGTATGGAACGCATAATCGCAGTAGCAGTCGCCGGCCCATTCCTGTTGGCGCCGTTCGATCGCCTGCTGCACGGTATCGCCCGCCTCGACCAGGGCGAAGTCGATGATCGTCGTCGTGCCGCCGTGCAGCGCCGCCTGGCTGACCCGCGCGGGGCCGTCGGTCAGGTGGTACTGGGTGGTGCCGGGCACGACGATCGGCCAGCGGCAGTGCACATGCGGATCGATGCCGCCGGGGATCACGATCTGGCCGCTCGCGTCGACGAGGCGGCCGGCACCGATCGCGGCCAGGCTGCCCGGCGCGCCGATCGCGGCGATCTTCTCGCCGCTGATGCCGATATCGGCCGGCTCGGCGCCGGTGGGAAGGACGGCGAGGCCGCCTGCGACGACGATGTCGAGCACTGCCACTCTCCTATTGCTGATGGGGACGGAAAGGCGGCGGCGCCGGCGACCATGGCGCCGGCGCGGCAAATGCGAAGCGCTCCAGGATCTCGGCGCGCGGAATGTCGTGGACGATGAATACGAGCCGGCTGCGCTCGTCCGCATCCGGCCAGCCGTCGAGCCATTCCGGGGCGAACAGGGTGTGCTGCGCCGCCTGCACGACGGCCGGATGGTCGGGGCGGTCGGAAAAGCGCAGGATGCCCTTGACCCGCAGCAGATCGTTGCCGCGCGCGCGGGCGAGCCCGCCGAGAGCGCGGGCGAAATCAAGGCGGCTCAGCGCGCCGGTGAGCACGATGGCAAAGGCATCAATGCCGTGGCTGTGGACGGCGAGCGGCCCTTCCGGCACGGCCGGGTGCGCCGTCCTGCCAAACAACAGGCTTGCCGGATCGGCGACGGCGGCGGGAACGCGTTCGGCGTGCCGGTTGAGCGCGTCGAGGCGGCCGGCGAGATCGGGGCCGAACGGGGCGAGATCGGTCTTGCTGATCACGATCGCATCGGCGAGCGCCGCCTGCCGCCCGGCTTCGGCAAAACGCGTCAGCGTGCGGGCGCCGGTGAGCGCGTCGACCACGGTTACGATGCCGGCCGGCGCCAGCGCGCGGTCGAGCAGCGGATCGGCGCCCAGCGTGTAAAGGATCGGCGCCGGGTCGGCAAGGCCGGTAGTCTCGACGACAAGGCGCCGAAATGGCCGGACCGTCCCTTCCTCGCGCCGCTCGATCAGCATGCGCAACGTGCGCGCCAGATCCTCGCGTATGGCGCAGCACAGACACCCGCCCGGCAGTTCGACGACATCCCCCGCGACGACGTCGACGAGATAGTGGTCGATGCCGATCTCGCCGATCTCGTTGATGACGACCGCCGTGTCGGCGAACGCCGGAGAGGCGAGCGCGCGGCGCAGCAGCGTCGTCTTGCCGCTGCCGAGAAAACCGGTCAGCACGGTGACGGGCAGGGGCTTTGCCATGAAGGATCCTTCTCGCGCGATCATCGCACAATCCCCTGCCCCGCCGGTCCCGCGAAATGGTTAAGGGGGCCGCGGCGGCGCGGGAAAGATTGCATTCTAGCGGCTGCGCCTTCATCATGGCAGCCATAAGCGGATGACATGAGCGCACATTCGAGGTGAGGATATGCCTGCGGGAAGGACACCGCCCGCCATCAGCGAACCCAAGCGCGGCCCGGAGGAGCTGCTCGTCGTTTCCGAGGTCTCGAAGCACTTCGGCGGCGTGCGGGCGGTGGCCGGCGTCAGCCTGACGGTCCGCAGCGGCGAGATGGTCTCGATCATCGGCCCGAACGGCGCCGGCAAGACCTCGCTGCTCAACATCATCAGCGGCTTTTACCGGCCCGACGGCGGATCGATCGTGTTCGCAGGCCGCCCGATCACCGGCCTCAGACCGTCGCGGATCGCCGCGCTCGGCATCGCCCGCACCTTCCAGAACATCGCGCTGTTCGGCGGCATGACCGTCCTCGACAACATCATGCTCGGGCGCCACGTGCACATGCGCGCGGGCGTGCTCTCCTCCTTTCTCTATTGGGGACTGGCGCAGCGCGAGGAGGTGGCGCATCGCGCCCGCGTCGAGGAACTGATCGAGTTCCTCGAGCTCGAGGATCTGCGCAAGCAGCCGACGAGCGGGCTTGCCTACGGTCTCAGAAAGCGGGTCGAGCTGGCGCGCGCGCTCGCCCTCGAACCCAAGCTGCTGTTGCTCGACGAGCCGATGGGCGGCATGAACCAGGAGGAAAAGGAGGACATGGCTCGCTTCATCCTCGACGTAAACCGGGAATGGGGTACGACGACGATCCTGATCGAGCACGATATGGCCGTGGTCATGGACATCTCGGACCGCGTCATCGTGCTCGACCGCGGCCGCAAGATCGCCGAAGGCAGCCCCGTCGAGGTGCAGCGCGATCCCGCCGTGATCGCCGCCTATCTCGGCACCGCCCGCGAGCGCGAGGAGGCGGCGTGAGCGAGGCCCTGACCCTGCCGCGGCTGCTGTGCCGCAACGCCCGCGCGTTTGCCGGCCGCCCGGCGATCCGCGAAAAGAACCGCGGCATCTGGCGCAGCTGGAGCTGGGCGCAATACTGGCAGGAGGTGCGCGATTTCGCGCTCGGCTTGGCCGCCTGCGGCTTTCGCCGCGGCGACAAATTGTCGGTGATCGGCGACAATCGCCCGCGGCTCTATTGCGCGCAGCTCGCCGCGCAAAGCCTCGGCGGCTGCGCGGTGCCGGTCTATCAGGATTCGATCGCCGCCGAACTCGCCTATGTCCTTGATCATGCCGAGGTCTCGGTCATCGTCGCCGAAGACCAGGAGCAGGTCGACAAGATCCTGTCGCTGAAGGGCCGGCTGCCGCATCTGCGGCTGCTCGTCTATGACGATCCGCGCGGCCTGCGGGACTACGAGGAGCCGCTTCTCGCGTCCTTCGACCAGATCAGCGCGAAGGGCCGCGAATTCGGCGCCGCGCATCCCGGCTATGTCGAGGCCGAGATCGCCAAGGGCGCCCCGCAGGACCTCGCCCTCTTGTCCTACACCTCGGGTACGACCGGACCCCCGAAAGGGGTCATGCTGTCGCACGCCAATCTGCTCTGCGCCGCCGCAGCCTTCGCCAAGGCCGAGGATGTCCGGCCCGGCGACAATATGCTGTGCTATCTGCCGATGGCGTGGATCGGCGACAGTTTGCTCTCGCTGGTATTGCATCAATTGGTCGGCTTCACCGCCAATTGCCCGGAGCGGCCGGATACGGTACAGCGCGACCTGCGCGAGCTGGGGCCGACGATCGGCATCGCGCCGCCGCGCATCTGGGAAAACATGCTGACCGCGATCCGCGTCAGGGCGGCCGATGCGAGCCCGCTGAAGCGTCGGGTCTTCGATTTCTTCCAGCGTCTTGCCGAAGCGGCCGAGCTGTTGAAGGCGGAGGGAAAGAAGCCGGGCCCGGCGATGCGGCTGGGTCTGTGCCTGGGCGAGGTCTTCGTCTACCGCCCGGTCCGCGACCGGCTGGGGCTCGCCCGCGCCCGCTGGTTCTATACCGGCGGCGCGCCGCTCGGCCCGGAGACCTTCCGCTTCTTCCGCGCGCTCGGCGTCAATCTGAAGCAGGTGTGGGGGGCGACCGAGCTGTCGGGCCTCGCCTCCTTGCAGCCCGACGGCGAGGCCAACCCCGACACCGTCGGTCCGCTGTTGGCCGGCGGCGAGCTGCGGATCAGCGCGGAGGGCGAGGTGCAGGTCCGCTCGGCCGCGGTGTTCCAGGGCTACTACAAGGACCCCGAGGCGACCCGGGAGGCGCTGACCGCGGACGGCTGGTACCGGACCGGCGATGCCGGCTATGTCGACGAGCGCGGCCATCTCGTCATCATCGATCGCGCCAAGGATGTCGGCCAGCTCGCCGACGGCACCCCGTTCGCCCCGCAATTCATCGAGAACAAGCTCAAATTCAGCCCGTTCATCGCCGAGGCGGTGGCGTTCGGCCATCAGCGCCCGTTCGTCGCCGCGATCATCGCGATCGATGCCGGCACGGTCGGCAACTGGGCCGAGCGCCGCAATCTCGCCTACACCTCGTTCCAGGATCTGAGCGCCAAACCCGAGGTGCGCCGGTTGATCCGCGACGAGATCGCCAGGTGCAACAGGACCCTGCCGCCGGCCGCGCATGTTCGCCGCTTCGTGCTGCTCAACAAGGAATTCGACGCCGACGACAGCGAAGTCACCCGCACCCGCAAGATCCGCCGCCGCTTTGTCGCCGAGAAATACGCCGCCCTCGTCGACGCTCTCTACGGCGGCGCCGATACCGTCGCGCTCAGCGCCGCGATCACCTATGAGGACGGACGCACCGGCATGCTGACGGCGACGCTGGCGATCGAGACCGTCGAAGCGGCGGCGGAGCCGGCGCGGGAGCCGATCTATGCTTGACCTGCCGTGGCGCTTCATCGCGATCCTCACCGCCAACGGCATCCTCGTCGGATCGATGTATGCGCTGGTCGCGCTCGGCTTCGTGCTGATCTACAAGGCGACCGACGCGATCAATTTCGCGCAGGGCGAGTTCGTCATGTTCGCCGGCTTCCTCGCCGCCGCCGCGATCGGCCTCGGCGGGTTGCCGTGGTGGGCGGGCGCGCTGATCGCGATCCTCGGCATGATCGCGCTCGGCTTTGCCCTCGAGCGCGTCGTGCTGCGGCCGCTCTTGGGGCGGCCGATCATCGCCGTGATCATGGCGACGATCGGCCTCGCCGCGGTCCTGCGCGGCACCGCGACGCTGGCGTTCGGCGCCGGCATCAAGACCATCCCGCTGCCGATCGGCAGCTCGCCGCTCCTGCTGGGACCGCTGATCCTGCCACCGATCGAACTGGTCGGGGGTGCGATCAGCCTGCTCTTTCTCGCCGGCTTCGCCTGGTTCTTCCTGAAGAGCCGCATCGGCGTCGCGATGCGCGCGGTGGCCGACAACCAGCAGGTGGCGATGGCGATGGGCATCAATGTGCGCCGCTATTTCGCGTTGGCCTGGGCCCTGGGCGGCGTCGTCTCGGCGCTGGGCGGAATCCTGTGGGGGGCGATGCTCGCGGTCGACAACCAGCTGGCCCTGCTCGGCCTCAAGGTCTTCCCGGTGATGATCCTGGGCGGGCTCGATTCGATCCTCGGCGCCGTCGTCGGCGGGCTGATCATCGGCGTCGTCGAAAGCCTCTCCTCCGGTTTTCTCGACCCGCTCGTCGGCGGCGGCACCAAGGATTTCGTCCCGTATCTCTTGATGATCGCGGTGCTGATGATCCGTCCCGAGGGCATCTTCGGGCGGCGCCGCATCGAGCGCGTTTGATTCCCCTTCCCGACAAGGCGGGCACGGCCGAGCATGCTGCACAGCGAGACCGGCATCTTCAAAACCAGTTACGCCGCCGACATGGCGCTCTACCCGCTGCCGATCGCGCGCTGGACGGTGGCGGCGCTGGCCCTGCTGTTCGTCGCCCTCGTCCCTCTCCTGTTCAGCCCCTATGCGATCACGATCCTCAACCTCTGCCTGATCGCGGTGGTCGGCGCGCTCGGGCTCAACATCCTGGTCGGCTATACCGGGCAGATCTCGATCGGCCACGGCGCCTTCATGTCGGTCGGCGCCTATACCGCCGCCAATCTGATCGTCCGCCTGCACGCGCCGTTCTACCTCGCGATCCCGGCCGGCGGGCTGATGGCGGCGTTGATCGGCGCCGTCGTCGGCATCCCCTCGCTGCGCATCAAGGGCCTCTATCTGGCGATCTCGACCCTCGCGGCCCAGTTCATCATCGAATGGGTCATCAATCACGTGACCTGGATCTCGGGCGGCATCGAATCGTCGATCCAGGTGCCGCCGCCGTCCGTGTTCGGGTGGAAGCTCGAAAGCCAGCGCCAGCTCTATTTCTTTCTGCTGTTCTTTGCCGTGCTGGCGATCGTCGCGACGATGAATCTGGTGCGCAGCCGCATCGGCCGCGCCTTCATTGCCGTGCGCGATCAGGACATCGCCGCCGAAATCATCGGCATCAACACCTTTCGCTACAAGCTGACGGCGTTCGCGATCTCGTCATTCTACGCCGGCGTCACCGGCGTCCTCTACACCTATTACCTCGGCATTGCCAATTACGAGCAGTTCCAGCTCGACGTTTCGATCGACTATCTGGCGATGATCATTATCGGCGGCCTCGGCTCGATCCTCGGCTCGATCTTCGGCGCCGTATTCATTACCGTATTGCCGATCGCGACGCGCCTGTTTCTGACCCAGTTCGGCGATATTTTCTTTTCACAAGCCGCGATCGCCAATATGGTTTCCGACTTGCGGTTGATCCTGTTCGGCGGCCTGATCATTCTGTTCCTGGTCGCCGAGCCGGAGGGCCTCAGCCGGCTGTGGCGCAATGTTTTAAATTACTTTAGAGTATGGCCATTCTCCTACTGAAACATGGGAGAGAACGGGAGGAAGCGCAATGAAAACCATCACGGCAAGGCTGCTGGCCCTCTCCGCCTGTGCGGCGGCGCTTGCCTCGATCGGATCCGCGCAGGCGGCGCAGAAGACGATCCTGATCGGCGTGCAATGCGACCGCACCGGCGCCACCCAGATCGTCGGCACCGTATTGTGCCCGGGCATTCACGACTACATCGCCCTCGTCAATTCCCGCGGCGGCGTCGACGGCTGGAAGATCCTCGATCCCGAGATCGACCAGCAATACAAGGTGCCGCTCGCGGTCGAAGCCTATGAACGCGAAAAGCAGCAGGGCGCCGTCGGCATCATGATCTACGGCACGCCGATCACCGAGGCGCTCAACGCCAAGCTCGAACAGGACCATATCCCCGGCACCTCGCCCGGCTTCGGCATCGCCGCCTCGGCGGACGGAAAGTACTATCCCTATCTGTTCCCGATCGCGGCAACCTACTGGTCGCAGGCCGCGGCCGCGGTCAAGTTCGCCAAGGACCAGCTGAGCGGCAGTCTCAAAGGCAAGAAGATCGCCTATGTCTATTACGACAACCCGGCCGGCCATGAGCCGCTGCCGATCCTCAATGCGCTCGCCAAAAGCGAGGGGTTCGAGCTCAAGACCTACGCGGTGCCGCCGCCGGGGGTCGATGTCAGCGCCCAGGTGCTCGACATCAGCCAGAATTACCGTCCCGATTTCGTCATCAGCCATACCTTCGGCAAATCCCCCTCGCTGGTAATCAAGGGGTTGAAAGAGAACGGCTATCCGCTCTCGCACGTGGTCGGCCTGGTATGGGCCTCGGGCGAGCCCGACATTATGGCGGCCGGCGGCTGGAGCGTCGCGCAGGGCTACAACACGATGCAGTTCGCCGGCGCCGGCGAAAACTACCCGGTGATCCGCGAGATCAAGGCAATGTACAAAAAGGAAGGCAAAGCCCCGCCGGCGGCGATGAAGCAGACGGTCTATTACAATCGCGGCATCCTGCAGGCCGCGGTGTGGGTCGCGGCGATCCGGAACGCCCTCAAACTGACGCACGACCAAAAGCCGACCGGGGCGGACGTCAAGAAGGGCTTCGAGATGATCCGCGATTTCAAGCTCGGCGGCATCGTCCCGCCATTGACGATCACCCCGAGCGATCACGAGGGCGGCGGCTGGGTGCGGATCTTCCAGGTCAAGGGCAACGGCTTTGTCGCGAAGACGCCATGGTTCCGCGCCTATCGCCAGCTGGTCGTCGCCACCGCCGAGAAGACCGCCAAGCAATTGGCCGCGAAATAGCGCGGTCCGCGGCCCGGCGTCCCGCCGGCCGGGATCGTCCGGCCGGCGGGGGAGGCAATGACGGTCGCGGCAAAGGTTTGGCGTTGCGGCAGGCGCGGCGATCGCGCACTGTGGCGCTGCAAGGCTAGGGGAGATACGCCACCATGAACCTCGTCAATCGCAGCCTCGTTTCGCTGCTGGCGCTCGCCGCCGCCGGCCTCGCCGGCACCGCGGCGGCTGCGGCGGCGCAGAAGACGATCCTGATCGGCGAGCAATGCGACCGCACCGGCGCGACGCAGATCACCGGCGTCGCCTTGTGCCCGGCCGTCAAGGATTACATCGATCTGATCGATTCCGAGGGCGGGATCGACGGCTGGACGATCAAGGTCGACGAGATCGACAACCAGTACAAGGTGCCGCTCGCGGTCGAGGCCTTCGAGCGGCAGAAGCAAGAGGGCGCCGTCGTGATGATGCCCTACGGCACGCCGATGATCGAGGCGCTCTACACCAAGCTCGACGAAGACAAGATCCCGGCGACGACGCCGGGCTTCGGCATCGCCGCGGCGGCGAATGGGGAGCGCTTCCCCTATGTCTTCCCGGTTGCGGCGACCTATTGGTCGCAGGCCGCGGCCGCGGTCAAGTTCGCGAAGGACCGGCTGGGCGGCAGCCTCAAAGGCAAGAAGATCGCGTATATCTATTACGACAATCCGGCCGGCCATGAGCCGCTGCCGGTCCTTAACGCTCTCAAGAAGATCGAAGGCTTCGATCTCGAGACCTTCGCCGTGCCGCCGCCGGGGGTCGATGTCAGCGCGCAGATCCTCGAGATCACGCAGCGCTATCGGCCCGATTTCGTCATCGCCCATCTCTTCGGCAAATCCCCGGCATTGGCGATCAAGGGACTCAAAGAGAACGGCTATCCGCTCTCGCATGTGATCGGCCTGGTGTGGGCCTCCTCCGAGGCCGATATCGACGCCGCCGGCGGTTTCGGCATCGCCCAGGGCTACAACACGATGCAGTTCGCCGGCGCCGGCGACAATTATCCGGTGCGCCAGCAGATCAAGGCGATGTACAAGAAGGAAGGCCGCACCCCGGTCAAGTTCATGGACACCAATACGGTCTATTACAATCGCGGCCTGTTCCAGGCTGCGGTCATTGTCGCGGCGATCAAGAACGCCCTCAAACTGACGCACGGCCAAAAGCCGACCGGGGCGGACGTCAAGAAGGGCTTCGAGATGATCCGCGACTTCAAGCTCGGCGGGCTGGTGCCGCCGCTGACGATCACCCCGCAGGATCATGAAGGCGGCGGCTGGGTGCGGATCTTCCAGGTGCGGGGCGACAAGCTCGTTCCGGAGACCAATTGGTTCCGCGCCTACCGCCAGGTCGTCAAGGCGGCGCTCGCCAAGGCCACGGGCTGATGCTGGCGCTCAACAACATCGAAGTCGTCTATGACGGGGTCATCCTGGTCCTGAAGGGCGTCTCGCTGCAGGCCCGCACCGGCGCGATCACGACACTGCTCGGCGCCAACGGCGCCGGCAAGACGACGACGCTGAAGGCGATCTCCGGGCTGCTCTACAGCGAGCGCGGGGAGGTCACGAAAGGCACGGTCGAGCTCGACGGCGAGCGGCTCGACCGCCTGCCGCCGCACGAGGTCGTGCGCCGCGGCGTCTGCCAGGTTTTCGAGGGCCGTCGCGTCTTCGAAAACCTGACGGTCGAGGAAAATCTGATCGCCGGCGCCCATACGCGGCGCGATCCCAAGCGCATGCGCGAGGGCATCGCCCGCATCTACGACACCTTCCCGGCATTGCGGGAAAGGCGCAACCAGGCGGCCGGCTATCTTTCCGGCGGCGAGCAGCAGATGCTGGTCATCGGCCGCGCGCTGATGTCCGAGCCAAAGGTCATCCTGCTCGACGAGCCCTCGCTCGGCCTGGCGCCGCTGCTCGTCGAGGAGATTTTCGGCATCATCGCCCGGCTGCGCGACGAGCGCGGGCTCACCGTATTGCTGGTCGAGCAGAACGCGGCGCTGGCGCTTGCCGTCGCCGATCACGGCTATGTCATGGAGAGCGGGCGCATCGTCCTCGAAGGCCCGGCCGACAGCCTGCGCCAGAATTCCGACATCAAGGAGTTCTATCTCGGGCTCAACGAGGTTGGCGCCCGCAAATCCTACCGCGATCTGAAACACTACCGGCGCCGCAAGCGCTGGCTGTCGTGACCGGATGATTGCCCAATCAGGCAGGGAGAGGGCGAGAAGAAAACGCCGCATGCCGAAGGCGCGCAAGATCCGCGTCTTCCTGCTTACCGCCTCGCCGCCTTGGTGATAGGCCCTCCCGGATGACGGACGAGGTCGCCGTCCGCGCGATGACAGAGGCCGATCTCGGGGCGGTGCGGGCATTGCTCGCCCAGCTCGGTTACGATCTGGAGCCGGACGAGGTCCGCCGGCGCTTTGCCGCGATCGCCGGCGCCGCCGGGCACGCGGTCCTGGTGGCCGAGACCGCGGGGCGGGTCGCGGGAATGATGCATCTCTTCGCCCGCCCGGCCTTCGACAAGCCGCCGGAGGTCGTCGTGCAGGCGATTGTCGTCGCCGCCGCCGAACGCCGGCAAGGCATCGGCAAGAGGTTGATGGAGGCGGCCGAATCCTGGGCGGCCGGGCGGGGCTACCATTCGGTGTCGCTCTATTCGCAGACGCTGCGCGCCGAGGCCCATCGCTTCTATGATCGCTTGGGCTACGAACGGGTCGCGACCTCGCACCTGTTTCGCCGCGCTCTCGACTAGGGGCGGCGCGCCGGAAGCGCTGGATCGCCGCCGGGGGCGGCGCGACAATCCGGTCTTTCCCGCGATGGAGGCCTTGCATGACCACCGCCCTTCCCCGCATCGCCGTCATCGGCACCGGCGGCACGATCTCCTCGCTCGGCGCGAGCAGTCTCGACGTGCTCGACTATCCCGAATACGGCCGCAAGCTCGACGCCGCGGCACTCATCGACCGCTTCCCCGAGACCCGGCTCGTCGCCGATCCGCTGCCGGTGAAGTTCCGCGAGGTCGGCAGCACCGCGATCGCGCCGCCGGATTGGATCGCGCTCAGGGCGCTGATCCATCGCCTCTCGCGCGAGGAGACCGGCCTTGCCGGCTTTGTCATCCTGCACGGCACGGCGACGCTCGAGGAGACGGCGTTTTTCCTGAACCTGACCCTGGCGGTGGCGCAGCCGGTCGTGCTGGTCGGGGCGCAGCGCCCGGCGAGCGCGCTCGGCAGCGATGCCGGCATGAACCTCGTCGCCGCCCTGCGCGTGGCCGGCGACCCGGCGGCGCGAGGCAAGGGCGTTCTCGTCGTGCTCAATGACGAGATCCACGCCGCGCGCGATGTCGTCAAGACTTCGACATATCGGCTGCACACCTTCCGCTCGCTCGATTTCGGCGCATTGGGTCACGTCGATGGCGACGGCGTGCATTTCTACCGCGCGCCGACGCGCCCGCACATGCCCGATACGCCGTTCGCCGGGCTGGAGATCACCGGCCTGCCGCGGGTCGACATCGTCTACTCCTATGCCGGGGCCGACGGCGCGCTGGTCGAGGCGGCGGTCGCCGCCGGCGCGCGCGGCCTCATATCCGCCGGCTTTGCGCCGGGAACCCCGGCCCCGGCGCAGCGCGAGGCCTTCGAACGCGCCGCCCGCGCCGGCATCGTCGTCGTGCAGACGAGCCGCGCCGCCAGCGGCCGGGTGGCGCCGCGCCGCCGCCTCATTGAGACCGGCATCGTCGCCGGCGAGGATCTGAGCCCGCAAAAGGCCCGCATCCTGCTGATGCTGGCATTGCTGGCGACGAGCGGCGACGTCGCTGCGATCGCGCAGGCCTTCCGGACCTATTGAACGCCCGCCGCGCCGGCACCCCCTCTCGGGGACCGCACTCCCCCGGCCGCGCCGTTATCCGCACGAGGAACGCTCTTTGCCTTGCGAGTGTTGCACAGGGGGTTGAGGCATGAAGGCGATGCCTGCCGCCATGCCGCAGACCGAACCTCCAGGAGTGTGTGACATGCGTAGGAATGCTGGTCCGATCCTGCTGGCCGCCGGAGCGGCGCTCGCCGCCCTGCTGGTCGCGACGCCGGGACGGGCGGCGGTCGATGTCGGGACGCTGGCCTGCAATATCGGCGGCGGCCCCGGCTTTATCATCGGGTCGTCGCGCCCGGTCGCCTGCACCTATAACGGCCCGGCCGGCCCCGAGCACTATTTCGGCAACGTCTCGAAGCTCGGCATGGATATCGGCTTTCTGAACGGCGGCCGGATGGTGTGGGATGTGGTCGCGCCGAATGCGGCGCCGGCCCCGACGCCGGGCATGCTGGCCGGTAACTATGTCGGCGTCACCGGCAGCGCCGCGGTCGGCGTCGGCGCTGGCGCCAATGTGCTGGTCGGCGGCAACGGCCAGTCCTTCACGTTGCAGCCGGTCAGCATCGAAGGCCAGACCGGTCTCGACGTCGCCGCCGGGCTGGAGCAGATGAACCTGTACTACCGACCGTAGGAGGCCTTGGAACGCGGGCCTCTCGCCGCCCGCCCCGCCGGCGGGGCGGGCGGCGGCGGAATGATGGCCAATTTTTCGCTTCTCCGTTCTCTTACGCGGCGTCGTGAAAAATCAGGCCGAGCGTCAGGCGCCGGCCGGTGCGGATGCGGCTGACGCCGTGGCGCATCGTCAGCCGATACCAGCCGCGCACGCCGCGCGCCGGGCGGTGATGGACCGCAAAGACGACGCAATCGCCCTGCCCGAGCGGCACCACCGCGACCCGCGACTGGGCGCGCGGGCGCTGCTCGACAAGCACGAATTCGCCGCCCGCGAAATCCCTCTCCGGCGCCGATAACAGCACCGTCGCCTGCAGCGGGAAAACCAGCGCGCCGTAGAGATCCTGATGCAGGCAGTTGTAATCGCCCGCCTCGTAATGGAGCAGCAGCGGCGTCGGCCGCCGCTGCCCGGCGGCGTGGCATTGCGCCAGATAGCCCTCGAGCGTCGGCGGCAAACGGCTCCCCTCGCCGAGCCGCTCCCGCCAGAGCTCGGCAAGCGGCACAAGGCGCGCATAGAGGCAGCGGCGCAACGCCGCGACCAGCGGCGGCAGCGGATAGCGCAGATATTTGTACTCGCCCCGGCCGAAGGCGTGGCGCTGCATGACGACGCGGCTGCGGAACCATGCCTCCTCGGGATAGAGATCCGCAAGGGCGCGGCATTCCCGCCGATCGAGCAGGGCCGGCAGCGTCGCAAAACCCTCGCCGTCGAGCGCTTCCGTCACCGCCGCCCAGTCGATCGCGGCAAGGCGCGCGGCGATCCGCGCCTCGACCTCCCCGCCGCCGGGGCGGCAGACGGGCCCCGCGCTATTCGCCCGCCGCGGCGGCGGCATGACCGGAGGCGGCCGCGCGCTCGCGGGCGAGCAGCGCGCGTTTCTTCTCGATGCCCCAGCGATAGCCGCCGAGCCCGCCGTCGCTGCGCACGACGCGGTGGCACGGCACCAGCACGGCAAGGCGGTTGGCGGCGCAGGCCCGGGCGACGGCGCGCACCGCCCCGGGCGCGCCGATCGCGGCGGCGATCTCGGCATAGCTGGCGGTGCGGCCGGGCGGGATCTTGCGCAATGCGCGCCACACCCGCGCCTGAAACGCGGTGCCGCGAATGTCGAGCGGCAGATCAAGATCGGCTTGCGGCCGCGCGATGAATTGCACGATGCGCTCGGCCCACTCTCGCAGTTGCGCATCCTCGGCAACCAGGGAGGCGGCGGGAAAACGGGCGCGCAATTGCGCGACAAGGCTGTCGCGATCGTCGGCCAGCGCAGTCATGCACAGGCCGCGATGGGTGGCGGCGACCAGCGCCCAGCCGAGCGGCGTCGCCACCGTGACGAAGCGGATCGTCTCGCCGCCGCCGCCACGCCGCCGCTTCCCCGGGGTCATGCCGAGCCCCTGCGGGGCCTCTTCATAGGCGCGCGAGCTGGAGCCGAAACCGGCGGCGTAGACCGAAGCGGCGACGCTCTGCCCGGCGGCGAGCGCGTCGGCGAACCGGTCAAGACGCCGCGCCCGCGCATATTCGCGCGGCGTCGTGCCGGTGAGCTGCTTGAAGACGCGGTGAAAATGATAGCGGCTCATGCCCGCGGCGGCGGCAAGCCGGTCGAGGCTCGGCACCGTCTCGCTGTCGCGCAGCAGCGCGCAGGCCCGCTCGATCGCGGCGAGATGGCGCGCGGCGGCCGAGCTCTCCGCCGGGCGGCAGCGCTTGCACGGCCGGAAGCCGGCGGCTTCGGCGGCGGCGGCTTCGGCGAAGAAGCGCACATGCTCGCGCCGCGGCAGGCGCGAGGCGCAGCCCGGCCGGCAATAAATGCCGGTCGTTGTGACGGCATAGAAGAAACGGCCGTCGGCGCCGCCGTCGCGGGCAAGAACGGCCGCCCAGCAGGCCTCATGATCGAGCATCGCCCTACCCTCTTGCATCCTCTGGCAGGGAAGATGGCGGGGCGGCGGGTATCGTTCTATCCGGCGCTTGCTTTTTCATTCCCATTGCGCGCGCCGGCATGGCGCTTGGCCAGCAGCGCATGGATGCCCTTGTTGCCGTCGACGAGCTGCGTCACCCTCAGATCGACGGCAAGGCTGGCGAACATGTAGGCGTCCTCGCGGCCGAGCCCCAGGTGCTCGCCGATCAGGTCGAGCATCTGCCTGAGCGCGATCTTGGCCGCATCGTCGAGATCCTCGTCGAAGCCCATCGTGATCCAGTGCGAGGGCGTCTCGGCGCGCGGCAATGCGAAATGCAGATCCCGGCGCAGGGTCAGGCGGAAAGTTCCGGACAGCGCGGTCTCGAGCGCGGTCACGCAGACCTCGCCGTCGCCCTGCACGCCGTGGCCGTCGCCGGCCGAGAACAGCCCGCCCGGCGCCCATATCGGCAGGTACAGCGTCGTGCCGGCGACCAGCTCCTTCAGATCGATGTTGCCGCCGAACTCGCGCGGCTGGATCGAGCTGACCGCGCCGTAGACCGGCGGCGGCGCCACCCCCATCACGCCGAAGAACGGCGCCAATTCGATCTCGGCGCCCCAGGGCAGCCGCGCGCTGCCGCGCTGCCGGTCGATCGCGCTGTGCCACAGGCGGCGGATCGGGAAGTCCTCGGGAAGCGTACCGGAAAGCGGGCGGATACGCGTGTAGCCCCAGTTCTGCCGCGGCTCGACCGAGAGGATGTCGATCTGCAGGACGTCGCCGGGCAGGGCGCCCGCGACCGCGATCGGGCCGGTCAGGATATGCGCGCCGAGCTTCGGTTCGAGGGCGCGATGGATGTCGCGGTGCTCGGGCAGGATCTCGAACCCCTGCCCTTGCGGCAGCACGTCGGGACCGCCCGAGACCGAGGCGAGCGTGACGGTGTCGCCCGAGGCGACGGTCAGGACCGGCTGCAGGGCGGCGTCGAAGAAGCCCCAGTGACAGGTCTGCGGGCTTGCCGGCAGCGTGTGATGGGTTGCCATCGCGCTCTCAAAAATGCAGGTTGCCGCTGTAGGAAACGATCACCGTGCCCCGCCTGGCATTCTCCATCATGTTCAAAGAGCCGGTGCCGGTGACGCCGGCGAAGTTGCCGGTCGAGAACGAGTGGTTGCCGATATAGGCGGCGACGATCTCCGAGACGACCGAGCTTGACGCCCCGTTCTGGCAATCGAGCCCCTGAAAATCCAGCACCAGCCGGCCGCCGCCCGCCAGCGGAAAGAAGTTGAACGTGCCGCCGGCCGGGTTGCAGGCGCCGCCGAGCGCATTGGAGGTGGGCTGCGTAAAGTCGATCGTAACGAAACCGACAAACCGGTACGGCCCGATCCGTTGGCCGGCGCCAAAAAAGGTCTTGGCCCGGCCGCTCCCGACGACCCTGAGCTGGCATTGATGCGCCGCGTCGCAGGGGTTGGAAGTTCCGGGAATGACCGCCGACTGCACGCTCCCGTGCCCCCAGCCGATGACCCAGCCGGGACCGCCGTTCGGCTGCGCCGGCGCGCCGAAGGCCGGGGCGAGGGCGAGAAGGCCGGACATGGCGAGCCTTACCGCTGCCGTCTTCTTTGGCATGGCAGGCCCGCTCCCCTCATTCGGCGGTGATCGCCGGCCATAAGGCGTCGGCGCCGGCCGCCAGGATCCGGCGGCCGAGCTCCCGGGACCAGAAGCTCTCGCTGCCGAACTCGTCGCGCCACGACCACAGCCGCCGCGTCAGGCGATGCAGCGAGTGCTCGTGCGTGAAGCCGATCGCGCCGTGCACCTGATGGGCGATCTCGGCGACCTTGCCGGCGGCGATGCCGGCGCGGATCTTGGCCGCGGCGGCGGCGAACGCGGCCGCCGGGCGGCCCTCGACGAGGAAGCGCGCCGCGCTTTCGGCCGCCACCAGCGCGGCCGCCACCTCCTCGGCGGCGAGCGCCAATTGCTGCTGAACCGCCTGGAACTTGCCGATCGGCCGGCCGAACTGCACGCGGTCGTTGGCGTAGCGGGTCGACAGGTCGAGCGCCCGTTCCATCGCTCCGGCCATCTGCGCCGCCCGCATCAGCGCGCCGAGGCGCAGCAGCAGCAGGCGGTCGACGCCGTCGGGCAGTCGCCGCGGCGGCATGTCCGCGGCCGCGGCGGTCAGATGGTCGCGCGGCTCGCCGGCAAGGTTGCGCCCCGCCTCGAAGCTCGCCCGGCCGCGCGATGCGATCGCCACGCCCTCTTCGGCCACCAGCACGATCGCGGCGGCATCGCAACCCCATGGGACAAAGCCGGCGCGGCCCGCCAGCGTATCGCCGACCGCCAGGATGCGGTCATCGGGCTCGACCGGCGCCACGCTCAGCGGCCCCGGCGGCGGCGCCAAGCCGGCATGGCCGCACAGGAAATGCGCCAGCATCGTCTCGGCGAGCGGGATCGGGGCGGCGTGATGGCCGGCGGCGCGCAGGATCGCCGCAGCCTCCGCCATGCCGCCCGTCCCTTCGGCCAGAACCTCGGGATAGCCCGCTTCCTCGACCGCATCCCACAATGCGGCGGGCCACACCCCCGCCTCCGCCGCGGCCAGAACCTGCGGCGTCGCGAGATCGCCGAACAGGCGCATCGCGCTGTCATAGACGAGCGTATCCGCCATCTCCCCCTCACCGCAGCCCGAGAGCGCGGGCGATGATGCCGCGCAGGATCTCGCGCGTGCCGCCGCGCAGGGTCCAGGACGGCGCGTGCAGGACCGCCTCGGCCAGCACCGCTTCGAGCCGCTCGGCGCCGGCGCGCCGCCGCCCCGGCGCCACCAGCCGCACCAGCTCGGGGATCTCGCGCTCGAAGGCGTTGCCGAGATCCTTGACGAGGGCGGCTTCGAGGTTCGGCATCTCGCCCGCCTGCAGCATGCCGGCGATCGACAACGACATCTGCCGCAGCGCCCACAATTGCGCGGCCAGGCGCCCGACCGTCTCGGCGACCGGCGCCGGCCCGTTCGGGCCGGCCTGGCGGATCAGCTCGACGATCGCCTGATAGGCGGACAGGAAACGCTCGGGGCCGCTGCGCTCGAAGGCCAGCTCGCTGGTCACCTGCCGCCAGCCCTCGCCCTCCCGCCCGACCAGCCGTTCCGCCGGCACGAACACGCGGTCGAGCACGATCTCGTTGAAGTCGTGGTCGCCGGCAAGGTTGATGATCGGCCGGATCGTGACGCCGGGCGCCTTCAGATCGAGGATCAGTTGCGACAGCCCGCGGTGGCGGTCGCCTTCGGCGGGGGCGGTGCGCACCAGCGTGATCGCGAAATGCGATTCATGCGCATAGCTCGTCCATACCTTGGTGCCGCTGACTTCCCAGCCGCCCTTGACCGGCACCGCGCGGGTGCGCACGGCGGCCAGGTCGGAGCCCGAATCGGGCTCGCTCATGCCGATGCAGAAATAGATCTCGCCGCGCGCGATGCCGGGCAGGAATTCGCGCCGCTGCGCCTCGCTGCCGTAGCGCAGCAGCAACGGCGCGCTCTGGCGATCGGCGATCCAGTGGGCGCCGACCGGCGCCCCCGCCGCCAGCAATTCCTCGGTCACGACATAGCGCTCGAGCATGCTGCGCTCGTGCCCGCCGTATTTCTTCGGCCAGGTCATGCCGATCCAGCCGCGCCGCCCGAGCCGGCGGCTGAACTCGGGCGAGCGGTGCACGAGGAAATCGCTGTTCGGGACCCAACGCCCGGCCGCCAGCTCTTCGGCGATGAAGGCGCGCACCTCGCGCCGCAATTCCTCGCAGGCGGGCGGCAATGCGGTCGGTTCGAAGCGAAAGATGCTCATCGCGGCCGACGATACGCCGATTGCCGCCGCGGCGGAAGCGGCAGCGCTGCGGGCTCAGTACCCGGCGGCCGCATACGGCCCGAACCCGCGCTTGTACACCAGCAGCGTGCGCTCGAACCGGCAGATGGGAGCCTCGTCCTCGCCCAGCGCGGTCGTTTCGACCGAGAGGATCCCCTGTTGCGGCCGGCTCGCCGATTCACGCTTGGCCAGGATCGTCGACACCGCCCGGATCGTCTCGGCCGGCCTGACCGGCCGCGGCAACACCACGTTCCTCCAGCCGAGATTGGCGGCGACGCGGCCGAAGGTGCGGGTCGTCAGCGCCGTCACCGCGCCGATGACGAACGGCTCGAACAGATCGGGCTCGCGCCCGAACACGGCGCGGGCGTAGAGAGGGTCGGCATAGCGCGGGTTGCATTCGAGCGCGCGCAGCGCGTGGCGGCGGCTTTCCGCCGCCGAGATCGCGATGCCCGGCCAGTGCTCGAAGGTTTCGCCGACGACAAAATCCTCGAAATAAAGCCCGCTCTGCTCGACGAGCGCGCCGTCCGCGCGCGGATGATAAAGGCGGAACCGCTCTTCCTCGGCGACGGCGCCGACGGCGGCATCCTCGGGATGGCGCCCGCGGCGATAGATCTCGGCGCGGTAGAGGATGCGGGCGACGCTCTCGCCGCGCTGGTTCTCGCCCTCGGTCACCAGCGCCAGAACGCCGGCCTCGCCGTCGCCTTCGGCAATTTCGGCGACGCGGGTTCTGGCATAGAGCGTATCGCCGCCATAGAGCGGCCGCGTCATCGCGATCTCGTCAAAGCCGAGAAAGCGCCGGCGCCGATAGAAGGTGCGCGAGGTCATGCCGATCAGGCGCTGCAGGGTCGCCGTGCTGACGCCGAGCGGACGGCGCCATTCGCTCACTGCGGCGTAATGCGAATCGTAATGGAGCTGCGCGTTGTTGAGCGTGTCGAGCGCTTCTTCGGCGTTGTCCTGCTGCGTGAAATCGGCGCCGGGCCGGTGCGCGAAGACCTGGCCCGCGGCGAACTCCTCGAAGGCCAGCCCGCAGCGCTCGCGATAGCGGGCGGGGCCGAGGCGGGCGTAGCCGAAAAAGCCGGACATCGCGGCGTCCGCGCTCACGGCACCAGCACTGCGGCGCCCTGAAACGCGCCCCGGCGCAGATCGGCAAGCGCCTGGTTCGCCGCGGCCAGCGGATAGGTATGGGTCTCGGTCCTGACCCCGGCCAGCGGCGCCAGCGCCAGAAATTCCTCGGCATCCCGCCGGGTCAGATTGGCGACCGAGCGCACCACCCGCTCCTGCCACAGCAGCCGGTACGGGAAAGCGGGGATGTCGCTCATATGGATGCCGCCGCACACGACCACGCCGCCCTTCCGCGTCGCCGCCAGCGCCGCCGGCACGAGCGCGCCGACCGGCGCGAAGATCAGCGCCGCGTCGAGCGGCTCGGGCGGCGGCTCGGTTGAGGCGCCGGCCCATTCGGCGCCGAGCGTGCGGGCGAAGTGCTGGGCCGCGACGTCGCCGGGCCGCGTGAAGGCGAACAGCCGCCGGCCCTGATGGCGCGCCACCTGCGCGATAATATGCGCGGCCGCGCCGAAGCCGTAGATGCCGATCCGCTCCGCCTCCCCGGCCAGGCGCAGGCTGCGATAGCCGATCAGCCCGGCGCACATCAGTGGCGCCGCCGCGACATCGTCGTAGCGGGGATCGATCGCAAAGCAATAGCGCTCATCGGCGACGGTCAGCTCGGCATAGCCGCCGTCGATCTGATAGCCGGTGAAGCGCGCGCGCTCGCACAGATTCTCGCGGCCGCAGCGGCAATATTCGCAGACCCCGCAGGTCCAGCCGAGCCAGGGCACCCCGACGCGGTCGCCAGGCGCGAAACGCTCGACCTCACTCCCCGTCTCGACGACCGTGCCGATGATTTCGTGCCCCGGCACGAGCGGCAGTTTCGGATCGGGCAGCTCGCCGTCGACGACATGCAGATCGGTGCGGCAGACGGCGCAGGCGCCGATGCGGATCAGCACCTGGTGCGGGCCGGGACGCGGCACCGGCAGCTCGGCGGCGGCCAGCGGCTCGCCGATACGGGTCAACAGCTGCGCGCGCATCGCTCCCTCCGCCGTCATTTCCTTGAAATCGCGCCCGCTCTTGCTACACCTGATCAACACCCGATCCCGGCCGATGATACCGACCCCGCCATTGCCGTCGCCGCCTCGCCGCCCGCGGGATTTCTCGAACGGCGCGGCGCCGCGGTCAAGGCCCGCATTCCCGTCGTCCGGGACGGTGTGCGGCCGGCGGGTGCGGTGATGATCACCGAGCTCGGCGAGGAGCGGCGGCGCCGGCTGATCCTCGACTATTTCGGCGGGGCAGCGCGCATCCGCCTGCTGCGTCGCGCCGAGACTTTCGGCGCCCCGATCTTCGTTGTCGATTTCGACCGCGGCGTCCGGCACTACCGCACGCTCGGCTCGTTCGGCGCCGGCGCCCAGGTGACCGAGCAGTCGAGCATGGATCTCCTCTATCCGGCGCGCCTCGTCTTCCACTACGAGCGGCTGATGTCGCTGACGTTTGCGCTCGCCCGGGAGCGGCGCACCGCGCTGCTGCTGGGCGTCGGCGGGGCGGCGATGTGGCGCTTCCTGCGCGCCTATCTGCCGGACTGCGCGCCGACCCTGGTCGAGGCCGACGAGACCGTGGCCGCGGTCGCGCGCCGCTGGTTCTATCTGCGCCAGGACGTCGTTATCGACACCGCCCAGCGCTATCTCGCCGGCACCGCGGCGCAATTCGACGCGATCCTCGTCGATCTCTACGACGCCGCCGGCCCGGCCGATCTCGACGAGCGGTTCTGGCGGCGCTGTCTCGATGCGCTCGCGCCTGGCGGGTGCCTGTCCGTCAACTGGGCCGATTTCACGGTCAATCCGAAAGTGCGCACGCTCAGCGATGCGCTGGCCGAGACCGCGGCGCGCCGCGGCTTTACGTCCTTTTTCGTGACCCGGCGTGGCTTTCGCGACAATCTCGTGCAATACGCGCCGACCGCCGCCGGCGATTATCCCGATGCCCTGATCGCCGCGCATGAGCGCTTTGTCCGCGCCCACCGCCTGCCCGACGGCGGCCGCGACATTCTTGAAAACTGCCTGGTCACGACCCGCTTCCCGCTCGGCTGAGCGGCAGGCCCGGCCGGCCCGCCTTCAGCCCGCCTCGCCGGCGGCCTCCTCGCAGGCGGCAAGCGTCCTTTCGATCACCTCCCGGGGCAGATCGCGGGTGATGAACACCATGCGCGTGCGGCGATCCGCATCCGGCCATTCCCGCAGCAGCACCGGCGGATGGAAGACGTGCTGCACGCCGTGCAATACGACCGGCTCGTCCGGACGCTCGCGGAGCGCGACGATCGCCTTCAGCCGCAGCAGGTCGTCGCCGCGCATCTCGGCGAGCGCATCGAGCCAGGAGGACAGGACGGCCCATGAGATCGGCCGCTCGCGGGTAATGCAGAAGGCGTGGATGCGCGCGTCGTGACGCCCGGCGTCGTGATGATGCCCGTGCGCCGCCTCGCCGGCCGCGGCGAAGGCCTCCTCGCGCAGCCAGCGCCGCACTTCGAGGCTCTTGGTTTGCGGATCGTAGAGGCCGAGGCCGAACAGCCCCTCCGGCTCGACCGCGCCATGCGCGACCGGCAGGATCGGCGCCGCCGGATTGAGCGCGGCGAGCCGCGCCCGCAGCCGCGCGATCGCGGCGGCAGCGGCGAGATCGGTCTTGGTCAGCAGCAGACGGTCGGCGACGGCGGCCTGCTTGACCGCTTCGGGCTGGCGCTCGAGCGTCCTCTCGCCGTTCGCGGCGTCGATCGTCGTGACCACCCCGTCGAGGACATAGCGCGCGGCGACGAGCGGATCCGTCATCAGCGTATGCAGAATCGGCGCCGGATCGGCAAGACCGGTCGTCTCGATGACCGCGCGCCGAAACTGCGGGATCTCGCCCCTCCTCCGCTTGCCGAACAGATCGAGCAGGGTCTCGGCGATGTCGCTGCGCACGCTGCAGCACAGGCAGCCGCCGTTCAACAGGACGACGTCGTCGGTGGCGCTCTCGACCAGCAGATGATCGAGACCGATCTCGCCGAATTCGTTGATGATGACGGCCGTCGCGGCCATGCCGGGGCGCTTCAGGACGTGGTTGAGGACGCTGGTCTTGCCGCTGCCGAGAAAGCCCGTCAGCACCGTGACCGGGATCAGCGCGGGATTTTCGTCTGCTGCCATCTCTGGCTCCTTCCGGGAAAGGCGGATTGTCGCCGCAACCGCCGCCCCCGTCGAGAGCGCGATGCGGCCGGGCTCAACCCGCGCGCCGCGGCGGCCGGGCCGTGACCAGGATGCGGTCGAAATCGGCGGCGACCCGGGTCTCGGCGAAGATCGCGGCGGCTTCCGCGGCAATCTCCGCGGCCGGGTAGCGGCCGGAGATGTGGTTGAGGACCAGCGCGCCGACCCCGGCGGCGCGGGCCAGCCGGGCCGCCTCGGCCGCCGTGATGTGCCGGCGCTCGCGCGCCAGCGCGGCGTCGCGCTCAAGAAACGTCGCCTCGACGACGAGCAGGTCGGCGCCGCGCACCGCTTCGACGAGCGCTTCGGCCTGCGCCGTGTCGCCGACAATTGCGAGCTTGGCGCCGCCGCGGCCCGGCCCCTGCACCATCTCCGGCGCGACCCGCCTGCCGTCGGCGAGCACGACGCTCTCGCCGCGGGCGAGCGCGGCGCGCTCGGGCCCGGGCGGCACCCCGAGCGCGGCCAGACGCTCGGGCAGCAGCGGGCGGCGGTCCTCGGCCGCGAACCGGTAGCCAAGGCTCGCCGCGGCGCGGTGACCGACGGCAAAAGCGTCGAGATGCCAGCCCGGCGCCGACAGGATCCGGCCCGGCGCCACCGCGCGCAGCCGGTAGGCGCCGCTTTCCTCCCCGCCGACCGTAGCGGCGAGATAGCGGCGCACGAAGGCGATCGTGTCGCCGCTGCCGACGATCTCGAGCCCGCCGCCGAGACCGTACAGCGAGAGCGTGGCGACAAGCCCGGCCAGCCCCAGCACATGGTCGAGGTCGGAATGGGTCAACAGCACATGCGACAGCCCGCGGAAGCCGAGCCCGGCGCGCAACAGCTGGCGCTGGGTCCCCTCGCCGCAATCGATCAGCAGGCGCCGCGGCCCGGCCGCGACGAGCAGCGCCGGCAAACCGCGCTCGGCCGAGGGCGCCGCCGCCGCGGTGCCGAGAAAGGTCAGCTCGAACATGGCACCGGCCTACGCCGGCGTGCCGCCGCCGGCAAGATCAAAACCTCTGCCGCCGATGCGGCGGCATGCCTATGATAGGCCTTTCGGCAGACGGGCGAGGGAGCCGGGCTGATGAGCGATGTGCAGCATTACATCGACGGCAAGAGGGTCGAAGGGACAAGCGGGCGCTGGGGCGACGTCTTCAATCCGGCGACCGGCGAGCGGGTCCGGCGCGTCGCTTTCGCGAATGCGGAGGAGGTCGACCGGGCGGTCAAGGCCGCCGCCGCGGCGTTCCCCGGCTGGGCCGCCGTCACGCCGCTGTCGCGCGCGCGCATCCTGTTCAAGTTCCGCGAACTTCTGGAGCGCGAGGGCGACGCCCTGGCGCGGCTGATCACCGCCGAACACGGCAAGACCCTGTCCGACGCCAGGGGCGAGGTCACGCGCGGCATCGAGGTCGTCGAATTCGCCTGCGGCATCCCGCATCTGCTGAAGGGCGCGTTCACCGAGCAGGTCGGCCGCGGCATCGACAGCTGGTCGCTGCGCCAGCCCGTGGGCGTGTGCGCCGGCATCACGCCGTTCAATTTCCCGGCGATGGTGCCGATGTGGATGTTCCCGATCGCGCTCGCCTGCGGCAACACCTTCGTGCTGAAACCGTCGGAGCGCGACCCCTCCCCCGGTCTGCGGCTTGCCGAGCTGCTCTCCGAGGCCGGACTGCCGCCCGGCGTGTTCAACGTCGTCAACGGCGACAAGGAAGCGGTCGACGCGCTGCTCCGCCATCCGCAGGTCGCCGCCGTCAGCTTCGTCGGTTCGACGCCGATCGCCCATTACATCTACCGGGCCGCGGCGGAGAACGGCAAACGCGTGCAGGCGCTGGGCGGCGCCAAGAACCACATGGTGGTGATGCCCGACGCCGATCTCGATCAGGCGGCCGAGGCGCTGATGGGCGCGGCCTACGGCTCGGCCGGCGAGCGCTGCATGGCGGTCAGCGTCGCGGTCGCGGTCGGCGGCATCGGCGACAAGCTCCTCGACCAGCTGGTGCCGCGCGTGCGCGCGCTCAAAGTGGGGCCCGGCACCGATCCCGAAGCGCAGATGGGCCCGCTCGTCACCCGCCAGCATCTCGAACGGGTGCGCTCCTATATCGATCTCGGCGTCAAGGAAGGGGCGAAGCTCGTCGTCGACGGCCGCGGCCTCAAACTGCAGGGCTACGAGAACGGCTTCTTCATCGGCGGCACCGTTTTTGACGAGGTCAGGCCGCAGATGCGCATCTATAAGGAGGAGATCTTCGGGCCGGTGCTGGCGGTCGTGCGCAGCCCCGATTTCGAGGATGCCGTGAACCTCGTCAACGCGCACGAATACGGCAACGGTGTTGCGATCTTCACCCGCGACGGCGACGCCGCGCGCGAATTTGCCAGCCGCATCCAGATCGGCATGGTCGGGATCAACGTGCCGATCCCGGTGCCGATGGCCTTCCACAGCTTCGGCGGCTGGAAGCGCTCCTTGTTCGGCGATATGGCGGTGCACGGCATGGAGGGCGTGCGCTTCTACACGCGCCTGAAGACCGTGACCGCGCGCTGGCCCGCCGGCGTGCGCACCGCCGCCGAATACGTGATGCCGACGATGCGGTAGACGAAGAGGGCGATGGGAAGACCCCCATAATCCGCCGCAGCCCGGCGACCAAGGCGGGCGCGCCGCCTCAGCGGTTCATCCGGCAGGCTTCCGAACAAGCGCTCGCCGTCGCGACGCGCTCAGGCGCGGCCCCACAGGATCCTGCTGGCGCGCCGCGCGCCTTCGACCAGCGCCTCGAACTTGGCCCAGCAGATCGACGGGTGGCCGACCCGCGTGCCAAGCCCGCAATCGGTCCCGGCCAGCACGTTTTCGCGGCCGACGAGCCGGGCATAACGCACGAGCCGCTCGGCCACCAGATCGGGATGCTCGATGAAGTCGGTGCAATGGCCGACGACGCCGGGGATCAAGGTCGCGCCGTCCGGCAGTCTGACCTCCTCGAACACCCGCCATTCGTGCTCGTGGCGCGGGTTCGACGCCTCGATCGAAAAGCTGCCGGCCTTCACGCGGAAGATCAGGTCAATGATGTCTTTGAGCGGGATGTCGTCGTGATGGGGCCCGTGAAAGCTGCCCCAGCACACATGCAGCCGCACCTTCTCCGGCGGGATGTTGCGCAGCCCGTGATTGAGCGCCTCGATACGCAAGACGGCATAATCGCGATATTCGGACACCGAAAGGCCGGGCCGGCAGGCCCAGCCGTCCGGCAGATCCGGATCGTCGATCTGCAACAAGAACCCGGCATCGACGATGGCCTCGTATTCGGTCCGCATCGCCTCGGCGATCGCGAACAGGAAGGCCTCGTCGCCGTCGTAATATTCGTTGGCCAGCCAATGCTCGATCGTGCCCGGCGTATTGGCCGGCACGAACGCCCCGACGACCTCCACCCCGGACAGCGCGGCCCGGAAGTTGTCGAGGTCGCGCTTGAGCTCGGCCTGCCCGACATAGCGCAACGCGCCGGTGCATACCGGCGAAACCGCGCCGCCGGTATAGCGCACGCGCCGCTGCTCGGTGAAATAGTCGGGGAACCTGATCTCGTCGCGCGCGGTCATGCTGAGCCGCCGCAGACCGCTGCCCGGCCGCCGCTCGATGCCGGAGAGCCGCTGGGCGACGTAGTCGGTGAAGTTCGGCTTCGACAATTCGCCGTCATTGACGATGTCGAGACCGCAGGCGCGCTGGCGCCGGACCGCATCGGCAACCGCCGCGGACAGGTCCCGCGCGAGCGCGGCCTCGTCGACGCTCTCCCCGCGCGCTTTTGCCAATACCATCTCGCGCAGCGCCGGCGGGCGCGGCAGGGATCCGGCATGGGTCGTCAGAATGCGCTCGCTGCTGTAGAACATCGCGTGTCCTCCCCACAGGTTTATCTTTGTCAGCCGTGGTCGGCGAGCACGACGCCGGCGAGATGCAGGGAGCCGCAGATCAACACGCGGCCCCGCTCGCGCTCCCCGGCGATCGCGGCCAGCGCGGCGGCAAGCGAGGGCGCCGGCCGCGCCGCGATGCCGACGGCGACGGCGGCGGCGGCGATCGCCTCGGCCGCCAGCGCGTTTTCCTCGCCCGGGATCGTAACCGCCCACAGGGTCTTCGCGTACGGCGCCAGCGGCCGCAGAAACCCCGCGGCGTCTTTGGTGTTCAGCATGCCGGTGACAAGATGGAGCGGGCGGTCGCGCCAGAGCGCCGCCATTGCGGCCAGGGCCTCGCCGGCTCCCGGATTGTGGCCGCCGTCGAGCCACAATTCCCAGCCGGCGGGCAGCATCGCGACGAGCGGCCCGCGGCCGAGGCGCTGCAGGCGGGCCGGCCATTCGATCCGCCGCAACCCCTCCGCGATCGCCTGCGGCGAGACCGGCAGGCCGGTCAATTGTTCGAGGCAGGCGATCGCGGTGCCGGCATTGACGATCTGGTGCGGGCCGGGGAGCGCGGGGCGCGGCAGATCGAGATGCCAACGCTCTCCCTCGTAGCGCAGACCGCCGTTTGCCGGGAGGCAGCGCCACTCCCGCCCCCAGCAATAAAGAGGCGCGCCGATCGCGGCCGCCCGTTGCGCGATGACGGCCTGCGCCTCTGGCGGTTGCGGCGCGACAATCGCCGGTGCGCCCGGTTTCAGGATGCCGGCCTTCTCGCCGGCGATCGCGGCGATCGTCGGTCCGAGAAAGGCCTGATGATCGAGCGAGATCGGGGTGATCGCGGTGGCCGCCGGGCGGCGCACGAGGTTGGTCGCATCGAGGCGGCCGCCGAGCCCGGTTTCGAGCAGCACGATATCGGCCGGGGTGCGCGCAAAAGCGAGAAACGCCGCCGCCGTCGTGATCTCGAAAAAGGTGATCGGCGCGGCGCCGTTGGCGCGCTCGCATTCTTCGAGCAATGCGACCAGCGCCTCCTCTTCGATCAGCGCGCCGGCGAGGCGGATGCGCTCGTGGAAGCGGACGAGATGCGGCGAGGTATAGGCGTGGACCCGCCAGCCGCCGGCTTCGAGGCAGGCGCGCAGGGTGGCGACGACCGAGCCCTTGCCGTTGGTGCCGGCGACATGCACGACTGGCGGCAGCCGCTCCTCGGGGTTGCCGAGCGCGGCGAGCAGGCGCTCGATGCGGCCCAGGGACAGGTCGATCCGCTTCGGATGCAGGCGCATCAGCCGGGCGAGGACGCGGTCGCTGCGCGCCTGCGGCCGCTCGCTCACAACGCCTCCCCGGCCGCCGGCTCGCGCAGCAGCCCGATCACGCGCGCCAGCGTGGCGCGCAGCTCGGCGCGCGGTACGACCTGGTCGACCATGCCGTGCTCGTAGAGATATTCGGCGCGCTGAAAACCGGGCGGCAATTTCTCGCGGATCGTCTCTTCGATGACGCGGGCGCCGGCAAAACCGATGATCGCGCCGGGCTCGGCCAGCGTGATGTCGCCGACCATCGCAAAGGAGGCGGAGACGCCGCCCGTCGTCGGATCGGTCAACAGCACGATGTAGGGAAGGCCGGCCTCCTTGACCATATCGACGGCAAGGATCGTGCGCGGCATCTGCATCAGCGACAGCACGCCCTCCTGCATGCGGGCGCCGCCCGAGGCCGGCACGGCGATCAGCGCCGCCTCCTGCAGCACCGCCAAGCGCGCCGCGGTCACCAGCGCCTCCCCGGCGGCGGTGCCCATCGAGCCGCCCATGAAGCCGAACTCGAAGGCGGCGACGACGGCCGGGTGGCCGCCGATCCGGCCATGCGCGACGACCACCGCATCGCTGCCCGGCCCGTAGACGGCCTGGGCCTCGCGCAGCCGCTCGGCATAGCGCTTGCGGTCGCGGAAGCGCAGCGGATCGGCCGGCGGTTGCGGCAGCTCGACGCGCGTCCACAGGCCGTCGTCGAACAGCAGGTTGAGGCGCGTCACCGCGCCGATCCGCAGGTGATGCCCGCAATGGCGGCAGACATTGAGGTTGGCGGCGAGCTCGCGGTGGAACAGCATCTGCTCGCAGGCTGGGCATTTGTGCCACAGATTGTCCGGCACCTCCTTGCGCCCGACCGCCCGGCGGATCTTCGGCAGCACATAGTTCGACAGCCAGCTCATCGATCAGGAATCGCTACTGTGTTCGGCTTCGCCGGCATGGGACGCGAGCATCCGGGATCGCGCCCGACCCGCAGCGCTTCAACCGCAACCAGAGCCTCCGAAATTTCGTCTCGGGTCGGCGGAACTTCGTCGAGGCCGGGAGAGCAGCTTATCACATGCCAGCGGCTGGTATAGGCCAGCGCGAATGGGGACAGAACGAGGGTCGGCCACTGCGCGTTGGCGAGCGCCGCCAACGTCTCCGGCTCCGCGCGCGCACAGGACCGAGGCGCGGCAGGGGATGATGCCGATCAACAGTTCGGGCGAGACCGCCGGGCCGCGCATTTCAGGCCTCCGCCAGAATGCGGCGGAAGGTCAGGTTGACGCGCGGGCCGCAGGGTTGCGCCTGCTTGGGCACGCCGTGCCGCCAATGGCGCTGCGTGTCGCCCTTCATCAACAACAGGCTGCCGCAGGCGAGCCGCAGCCTGACCGGCTTCAGCTCCTTCCTGGTTTTGTGCTTCATCACGAAGACCCGTTCGGCCCCGAGGCTCAACGAGGCGATGACCGGCCGCGGACCCAGCTCGGGCTCATCGTCGCTGTGGAAGCCTATACTATCTCGGTGATCGCGGTAATAATTCAGCAAGACACTATTAAATTTCGAGCGAACTGCAGATTCTATCTTCACTTTTATATCATACAAGAGTTCCGTCCATGGCAATGGGTCCAAATGAATTCCCGAGTAAGTGTAATAACACCCTGGATCACCAAACCAAGAGGTCAGACGCGGTTGAGGAATTTTCTTTCCCCAAACAATAATCTCTTCTAATCTCCACGGAACCTGGTTAATTATTCTGTGCAAAATATCATCAGGGGATTGACAAAGATCCAATTGTCTCAGATAGTATACCTCTGCATCCAACATCCGGATTTTATCAAAATTATTATATAATCCAAACATATCAATGGCCATTTCCTCATTTTCCTCAAAATCCAATAAGAGGTTAAGATTTTTATTTTAGGACCATGTCCGATTTGATTTACACTCATCGATATATTCAGGAGAACTTCAGCCAAACCGATGCGCGCGAGCGCGATCACGCCGCATGTGCTTGCGCGTCGAGGCCGATGGCGGCGAGGCGCACGGTTTTCGGCAGCAGGTGAGAGCCTGCCTCGTAATACCGCCACATCCGGAGGCTCACTCCCAAAGCCTTGGCGGCCTCGGCCTGGGTCATGCCACGCGCTTGACGCCATGCCCTGAGCCAGGCCGCCCCCTGTTCGAGGGCCAGCCGCCACAGCGTATCCGCGGAAATCTCCATCTCATCCGACCAGTGGACGCACCAACCCCACTCGCCGACCTTGACGCTGCGAAACAAATCGTCATCCGTGCGGAGCGGCGCAAATACGGCGTAATCCGCGATATGCCGCGAGACATCGACTATGCTCTCCGTTCCGCCTTTCCAGGTGATGGCAAGAGAGCGGCCTTTGTCGGCGCGGACCGCCCGGATATTCGGCATATCGCTCTGCACGCTCACCCTCTGCGATTGAGACGCAGCCATTCGGCTCTCAGCAACCCGATATTCTCGCCGGCCCAAGCCATCGCCTCGCGCGCTCTCCGATCATCGCCGGCCCTGACTTGCATCGTCTCGAGCTCGACGACGACCCGAAAGCCGCGCCCCTCGATATGAAAATGCGGAGGCGAATGATCGTCGGCGTAAACGGATATCTTGCAATTGGCAAACCGGCGGATCGTCGGCACAAACGTCCTGCCCTGCGAGGGTAATAGGCAATGATTGCCTCATAGTCAAGCATCCGTTCCGGGAATCGCCGGGGCCAGCGCGCGGTATAAAGTTATCGCCGCGCGCCGCGCACGCCGGCCGCGAGAGCGCGCACCTCGGCGAGCACGGCATCGACGAGGCCGGGCGCGGCGCTGCCGTCGGGAGCGAGATGCTCGGCCAGTCTCTGGACGAGGGCGGAGCCGACGACGGCGGCGTCGGCGGCGCGGGCGACGGCGGCCGCCTGCGCGGGGGTCTTGATGCCGAAACCGACCGCGATCGGCAGATCGGTGAAGCGGCGCAGCCGCGCCGTCGCGGTGGCGACGGCGGCGGTATCGGCCGGACGGGTGCCGGTGATGCCGGTGATCGCGACATAATAGACAAAGCCGCTCGCCCGCTCGAGGATGACCGGCAGGCGCGCCTCGTCGCTGGTCGGCGTCGCCAGGCGCACAAAGGCGAGCCCCCGGGCGCGCGCCGGGTCGGTCAGCTCGGCATCCTCCTCGGGCGGCAGATCGACGACGATGACGCCGTCGACGCCGGCGGCCAGCGCGTCGCGGACAAAGGCTTCGCAACCGTAGCGGTAGATCGGGTTGTAGTAGCCCATCAGCACGATCGGGGTCGCCGCATCGGCGCGGCGCAACTCGCGCACGAGGGCCAGCGCGCCGCGCAGGGTCATGCCGGCCCTGAGAGCGCGCTGTCCGGCCGCCTGGATCGCCGGCCCGTCGGCCATCGGGTCGGAGAACGGCATCCCGACCTCGATCAGATCGGCGCCGGCGCCGGGCAGCGCGCGAAACAGCGCCGCCGAGGTCGCGGGATCGGGATCGCCCGCCGTCAGATAGACGACCAGCCCGGCCCGCCCCTGCTGCCGCAGCGCCGCAAACCGGCGTGCGATCCGCTCCACCCCCGGCCCGCCGCTCACAGCGCGACCCCGAGATGTTCGGCGACGGCAAAGACGTCCTTGTCGCCGCGGCCGCACATGTTCATCACGATCAGATGGTCGCGCGGCAGGGCGGGCGCGATCTTGGCGACATGGGCGAGCGCATGCGCCGGCTCGAGCGCCGGAATGATGCCCTCGAGCCGGGCGGCGAGGCGGAACGCCGCCAGCGCCTCCTCGTCGGTGACGGCGACATATTCGACGCGGCCGCAATCGCGCAGCCAGGCATGCTCGGGGCCGACCCCGGGATAATCGAGACCGGCCGAGATCGAATGCGCCTCGCGGATCTGTCCGTCGGCGTCCTGCAACAGATAGGTCCGGTTGCCGTGCAGCACGCCGGGCAGGCCGCCGGACAGGGAGGCGGCGTGCAACCCGCTCTCAAGGCCGCGCCCGCCGGCCTCGACGCCGATCATCTTGACGCCCGGCTCGTCGAGGAACGGGTGGAACAGCCCGATCGCGTTCGAGCCGCCGCCGATGCAGGCGACCAGCGTGTCGGGCAGCCGCCCCTCCGCCTGTTCGAGCTGCGCCCGCGTCTCGCGACCGATGATCGACTGGAAATCGCGCACCATCATCGGATAGGGGTGCGGGCCCGCCACCGTGCCGATCACATAGAACGTGTCATCGACATGGGCGACCCAGTCGCGCAGCGCCTCGTTCATCGCATCCTTCAGCGTCGCGGCGCCGGAAGTGACCGGCACGACCTCCGCCCCCAGCAGTTTCATGCGGAAAACGTTCGGCTTTTGCCGCTCGATATCGGTCGCGCCCATATAGACGACGCAGCGCAGATCGAAGAGCGCGCAGGCCGTCGCGGTCGCCACCCCGTGCTGGCCGGCGCCGGTCTCGGCGATGATGCGGCGCTTGCCCATGCGCCGCGCGAGCAGGACCTGGCCGAGGACGTTGTTGATCTTATGGGCGCCGGTATGGTTGAGCTCGTCGCGCTTCAGATAGATCTTGGCGCCGCCGAAATGGCGGGTCAGCCTTTCGGCAAAATAGAGCGGGCTCGGCCGCCCGACATAATGGGCGAGATAATAGTCGAGCTCGGCCTGAAAGGCCGGGTCGCGGCGCGCCTGCCCGTAGGCGGCCTCGACCGCGAGAATGAGCGGCATCAGGGTCTCGGCGACGTAGCGCCCGCCATAGAGCCCGAAATGTCCCCGCGCATCGGGGCCGGCGCGAAAGGTGTTCGGGATCGGCATCGGGTCCTGCCCAGGGTTGCTGGCGGCTGCGCGAGCGATAGTCCCGGCCCGCGGGCCCGTCAATCCCGCCCTTCAGAGCGCGTGCGCGGCGGCCAGAAACGCGCGGATCTTGTCGGGATCCTTGTCGCCCGGACGGCGCTCGACCCCGGAGGAGACGTCGACGATGCGCGCCCCGGACATGCGTACGGCCTCGGCCAGCGTCTCCGCCCGCAGCCCGCCCGACAGCATCCACGGCCGGCGCCAATGGCGGCCGGCAAGCAGCCGCCATTCGAAGGCGAGACCGTTGCCGCCGGGCAGCGCCTGCGGCAGGGGCGGCGGCTTGGCGTCAAACAGCAGCAGATCCGCCGCCTCCTCATAGCGCGCGGCGGCGGCGAGGTCCTGCGGGCCGGCGACGGCGAGCGCCTTGATGATCGGCCGGCCAAAGCGGCGCCGGGCCGCAGCGACCCGCTGCGGGCTCTCGCGGCCGTGGAACTGCAACAGGTCGAGCGGCAGGCGATCGAGCACGGCGGCGATCGCCGCGTCCTCGGCGTCGACAAAGACGCCGACCCGCGACGTCCCCTCCGGCACCGCCGCGGCGAGCCGGGCCGCGGCGGCGGCGCTGACGGCGCGCGGGCTCGGCGGGTAGAACACGAAGCCGACATAGCGGGCGCCGCCGGCGATCGCGGCGGCGACCGCCGCCGGCGTCGACAACCCGCAAATCTTGACCGCGACGCTCATTGCACCGGCATGGGGGGGCTCTCGCGCGCCGCCGCCTCGGGCGGCGCCGGCCGGGTCGCCAGCGCGCGCCGCAACGCCTCGGCCTCCCGCTCGCATCGGCGCAATGCGCGCTTGAGGCGAAGACGGCCGAGGCGGGCGTGCAGTTCTCCGGCCGCCAGCCCCGCCAGAAAGCCGGCGAAGGCGACGAGGTAGAGCGGGATCACGGCGACGAAAGGCAGCGGCCACAAGCCGAGCGTGACGCTCTCGCGGTTCGACACCGCGAAGGAGGCCAGCGTCGCGGCGAGGATCGCCGTCGGGATCCAGAACAGCGCTCTTCTCAGGCCTGCGGCTCCGCCTGGTTCAGGCGTTCGCGCAGCTGCTTGCCGGTCTTGAAGAACGGGACATGCTTGGCGGCGACGCGCACGCTGGCGCCGGTGCGCGGGTTGCGCCCGATCCGGGCGTCGCGATGCTTGACCGAGAAGGCGCCGAACCCGCGCAGCTCGACGCGATCGCCGCGCGCCAGCGCCTCGGCGATCTCGTCGAAGATCGCGGTGACGATGATCTCGATATCCCGCTGGTAGAGATGCGGATTGGCCGCGGCAAGCCGCTGGACGAGTTCTGACTTGGTCATCGAAGTGCCGGCGCAAAGGGGCAGTATGCAAGCCTGCCAAAGCCGCCGGCCGGCGTCAAGCCGCGGCGGCGGCCGCACACGCCGCCGCCGCGCCCCGCTCAGCCCTTGTCGCCGCTTTCCTGGCGCCGCGCGCGGCTGATCGCGGCCCCCAGGATGTCGCCGAGGCTGGCGCCCGAATCCGAGGAGCCGAACTCGGCCATCGCCCGCTTCTCCTCGTCCATCTCGCGCGCCTTGATCGACAGGATGACCTTGCGGGTCGCCCGTTCGATCGCGGTGATCTTGGCATCGACCTTCTCGCCGACGGCGAAGCGGTCGGGGCGCTGCTCGCTGCGGTCGCGCGACAGTTCGGATTTGCGGATGAAGCCCGGGACGCCGTCCATCAGAGTCACCTCGATGCCGCCGTCGGTGATGCCGGAGACCGTGCAGGTGACGACGTCGCCTTTCTTGAGCTTCGCCATCGCGGCCTCGAACGGATCGGCGGCAAGCTGCTTGATGCCGAGCGAGATGCGCTCCTTCTCGACGTCGACGTCGAGGACTTTGACGCGCACCACCTGGCCCTTGCGATAATCGGCGATGGCTTCCTCGCCGGGCCGGTTCCAATCGAGGTCGGAGAGGTGAACCATGCCGTCGATGTCGCCGGGCAGGCCGATGAACAGCCCGAACTCGGTGATGTTGCGCACCTCGCCCTCGAGCTCGCTGCCGACCGGGTGCTCCTCGAGGAAGGCTTCCCAGGGATTGGGCAGTGTCTGCTTCAAGCCGAGGCTGATGCGGCGCTTCTGCGGATCGACGTCGAGCACCATGACCTCGACCTCCTGGCTGGTCGAGACGATCTTGCCGGGAGGCACGTTCTTCTTGGTCCAGCTCATCTCGGAGACATGGACCAGCCCCTCGACGCCGGGCTCCAGTTCGACGAAGGCGCCGTAATCGGTGATGTTCGTGACGCGGCCGCGGAATTTGGCGCCGACCGGGTATTTGAACTCGACCCCCTCCCACGGATCGGCTTCGAGCTGCTTCATGCCGAGCGAGATGCGCTGCGTCTCCGGATTGAAGCGGATGACCTGCACCTTGACGGTCTGGCCGATATGCAGCGCCTCGGAGGGATGGTTGATGCGCCGCCAGGCGATATCGGTGACGTGCAACAACCCGTCGACCCCGCCGAGATCGACAAAGGCGCCGTAGTCGGTGATGTTCTTGACGACGCCGGTCAGGATCTGCCCTTCCTTCAGATTGGCGACCAGTTCGGAGCGCTGTTCGGCGCGGCTTTCCTCGAGCACGGCGCGGCGCGAGACGACGATATTGCCGCGCGAGCGGTCCATCTTGAGGATCTGGAAGGGCTGCGGCGTGCCCAGCAGCGGGGTGATGTCGCGCACCGGGCGGATATCGACCTGGCTGCCCGGCAGGAACGCGACCGCCCCGTTCAGATCGACGGTGAAGCCGCCTTTGACGCGGCCGAAAATGACCCCGGTGACCCGCTCGTTCGCCTGGAAGCTCTTCTCGAGCTGGGCCCAGGCCTCTTCGCGGCGGGCCTTCTCGCGCGACAGCTGGGCCTCGCCGTTCTTGTCCTCCATGCGCTCGAGATAGACCTCGACCGTGTCGCCGACCTTCAGGTTCGGCTCGGCCCCGCCGACGGCGAATTCCTTCAGCGGCACGCGGCCCTCGGATTTGAGCCCGACATCGATCAGCGCCATGTCGTTCTCGATGGCGATGACCCGGCCCTTGACGACGGTCCCTTCGAGGCCTTCGGCGGTCCCCAGCGATTGTTCGAGAAGGGCGGCAAAGCTCTCCTTCTCGGGCGCCTCGGCGACTTGCGATGCGGCAGCCATTCCCTCTCCCCGATCCCGAGAACAATCCGGAACGGCTCCGCCGGGATCAAGGCGGAGCGCGGCCCCCGCGATGGCGGGCGGCCTCGACCGGGCCCTGCATCCTCACCGCGGGCGGGCGAGCGCACGGGCGACGAGATCGGCGGCGCGCGCGAACACCGCATCGGGGTCGAGCGCCGTCGTATCGATCACGACGGCGTCGGCCGCCGCCCGCAGCGGCGCGGCTTGCCGCAAACTGTCGTGTGCGTCGCGTTCCTTAAGGTCCTGCAGGACGCTCTCGTATATAGCCGGCAGGCCGCGTCCCCGCAACTCTTCGAGCCGGCGGCGGGCGCGCACTTCGGGGTTCGCGGTGAGGAACAGCTTGACATCCGCCTGCGGGCACACGACCGAGCCGATATCGCGGCCGTCGAGCACCGCGCCCCGGGCCTTCGTTCCGGGCGCCGGCGCCGGCGGACAGGCGGCGAACGCCTGCTGGAAGGCCAGCAGGGCGGCGCGGACCTGCGGGATCGCCGCCACCACCGAGGCCGCCTTTGCAATCCTTTCTTCGCCGAGCCGCGGATCTTCGAGCAGCGGGGCCTTGACCCGCCGCGCCGCCGCCGCCGCCGCCTGCGGATCGGCGGGATCGGCCTGCGCCTCGAGAACGAGCAGCGCGGCCGCGCGATAGAGCTTGCCGGTGTCGAGATGGGCGAGGCCGAAACGTTCGGCCAGGCGGCGCGCCAGCGTGCCCTTGCCGGAGGCGGCGGGGCCGTCGATCGCGACGACGAACGGCCGCGCGCTCACCGCGGCTCCGCAATCCTCGCGCCGAGCCCCTCCATCAGCGCGACAAAGCCGGGAAAGCTGGTGGCGATCGGGGCGGCGTCGTCGATCGCGACCGGTTCGCGCGTCGCCAGGCCGAGCACCAGAAAGGCCATCGCGATGCGGTGATCGAGCGCCGTCGCGATGCGCGCGCCGCCCGCCGGCGGGCGGCCGTCGCCGTCGACGATCAGATCATCGCCCGTGACCGCGACGCGCACGCCGCAGCGGGCGAGCCCGTCCGCGATCGCGGCGAGCCGGTCGCTCTCCTTGACGCGCAATTCGGCAAGCCCGCGCATCAGCGTGCGGCCGCGGGCGCAGGCGGCGGCCACGGCCAGGATCGGATATTCGTCGATCATGCGCGGCGCCCGCTCGGCCGGGATCTCGGCGCCGCTCAGCGCGCCGGCGCGCACGCGCAGATCGGCGACCGGCTCGCCCCCCTCCTCGCGCTCGTTCAGCAGGGCGATGTCGGCGCCCATCTCGCGCAGGCTGTCGAAGAGCCCGGTGCGCGTCGGATTGATGCCGACCCCCTCGATGACGACCTCCGATCCCGGCACGATCAGCGCGGCGACCGCGGGAAAGGCCGCCGAGGACGGATCGCCCGGCACCGTGATCGGCGCCGGCACCAGTTCCGGGAAGCCGGTGACGGTGATCCTCTTGGCGCCGCCCTCATCCGCCTCGATCCTGACCGCGGCGCCGAAATGGCGCAGCATGCGTTCGGTATGGTCGCGCGTCGGCTGCGGCTCGATCACCGTGGTCTCGCCCGGCGCGTTGAGCCCGGCCAGCAATACTGCGGATTTGACCTGCGCCGAGGGCACCGGCAGCGCATAGGTGATCGGCAGCGGCTCGGCGGCGCCGGCGACGGCGAGCGGCAGGCGCTCGCCCGAGCGCGCCAGGAAGCGGGCGCCCATCTGCGACAGCGGCGCGATGACCCGGCCCATCGGCCGCCGCCGCAGCGAGGCGTCGCCGCTCAGGAAAGCGAGGAGCGGGTGCGTCGCCAATATGCCGAGCAGCAGGCGCGCCGAGGTTCCGGAATTGCCGAGATCGAGCACCTGCTCGGGCTCGGCGAGGCCGCCGATACCGACCCCGTCGACATTCCAGCGGCCCGCGCCGAGGCGCGTCACGGCGGCGCCGAGCGCGACGAGCGCCCGCGCCGTGGCGAGCACGTCCTCCCCTTCGAGCAGGCCCGTGATCTCGGTTCTGCCGACCGCCAATGCCGCCAGCATCAGCGCGCGGTGCGAGATCGACTTGTCGCCGGGAACCCGCAGCCGGCCGGCCAGCGGCATGGCGGGCCTCGCGGCGGTCAGCGGCGTGGGGGAGCGCGGAGGGTCCGACATCGCGGCGGCATCCTGTCTCGAACGGCGGGCCGTTGACTGGCGCCGCCGCCCGACCATATCTGCGCGGCGCGCGGTCCCGCCACCCTGCGTTTATGCGATTGCTTTTGACAGAGGAACGGGCTTGTGGCAATCGCGCGCCGACCACATCCCAGGGGAAACGGTCAAGGAGCGAGTCGTGGCGAAACCCGAATGGGGTACGAAACGCATCTGCCCCGCCTGCAACACGCGGTATTACGACCTGCTGCGCGAGCCCATCGTCTGCCCGAAATGCGGCACGCCCTACGATCCGGAGGCGTTCCTGCGCTCGCGCCGGGCCCGCCCGGCCCCGGTTGAGAAGGAGCTCGAGCCGATCAGCGCCGAGGAGATCGACGCCGAGCTCGAAGCCGAGGAGGCCGAGCTGGTCGAAGAGGAGGAAGAGGAATCGGTGCCGCTCGCCGAGGGCGAGGAGGAGGACGAGGAGGTCCTCGAGGACACTTCCGAGCTCGGCGAGGACGAGGACGACATGGCCGAGGTCATCGAGAACGTCGAGGAGGAGGAGCACTGAGCGCGCCGCCGGGGCGCGGCCGCCGGGGCGCCGGCGGCGGGAGCGATCCGCGCGCCGAACCGGCTGTTGGAGGCGCGTTTTTCGCTTGCCGAGGCGGGCGCGCTTTCCTACCTTTTGGGGCGAGCCGGCGGGGCCGGCCGCGAGGGGGCCATAGCTCAGCTGGGAGAGCGCTACAATGGCATTGTAGAGGTCGCCGGTTCGATCCCGGCTGGCTCCACCAATAAAATGAAGGGCTTAGCCGGAAACGGCTAGGCCCTTCCGCTTTCCATAAAACGCGCCGTCCGCGCCCGGACCGCGGAATGATCTCTACGCCGCCACCCGTTTCTTTGGCCGCCGCGGCGACGGCGCCGAGGCCGGCGGAAGCAGCAGATCGGCCGGGACCTGAAACCGGGCGCGCAGTCGCTGCACCATGGTCAAGGTCAGGTGCCGCCGGCCGCGCAGGATGTCGTCGACCCGCTCGGCGCTTCCCAGCAACGGCACCAGATCGGTCCGCTTCAATCCGTGCTGGTCCATCAAATAGCGAATCACCTCGGCAACGCCCGGTGAGCGGGGCGGCCATTTCTGCTGTTCATACGCGGCGATCAGGCGCGCCTGCGCCGAGAGCCTCGCGAGATCGGCCGGCTTGTCCGAAGCCATCAGGCGATCGACAAGGGCGCGCGCACGCGCCAGTTCGTCGTCGCTGTCGATCACGATCAGGGTGGTTTCCATCATACCGTCTCCGCATCGACGCGGTCTTACTCGGCGTGGCTGCCGAAAAACCGGATGACCAACACGCCCGCCTGATACTGTACGGCCGCGATCAGTCGGTAGTCATTGCCTTTAATGTTGAAAACGACGCGTCCACCCTTGAGAATGCTCGCCCTTGGATGAGAGGCTTTCACGTCCTCGGGGTTGCGCCAGTCTGCGCGTTGCGCGATCGCCAGCCAGACATCGTATTGCGATCGTGCCGCCCGGATTCCCCTGTCGCCCCGATGCTCGGCGAAATAACGCTCCACCGTCTCGATACCGATGACGATCATGACGGCATCGCATCAGCCTCGGCGGCCGCCGATGCAAGCACATATCACGGCGGCTTTTTGCGACACCGATTGAGGAGCTGAAGGGACGGCGGCTTGATGTGGCGCTCGATATTCGAGCGGTCGGTCGCCCAGCTCGACGCCTTCCGATTCGGCTTCGCGGCCGGCCCCTCAGCGAGGTGCGGTCCGCCAACTCCGCAATGGCTGGCGGCGCGGCGGGCGCGGTGGCGCTCGACCGAGGGATCTCCGCCCTTCGCCACCTCCTTTGAGCTTGTCGGCTGCGATCGCGCGCGCCTCGTCCGGGGCGGCACCTCCGCCCGCCCGATCACGAGCCGCCGCGAGCGGCCTTCCCTGGTGCGGTAATAGACGATGGAGCTCCTGGTGCCGCCCGGCGGTCAGGCCCTTTTTCGCATGCCGCCGAGGCGGCGGCGCGCGGCGACCCGCGCGACAAAGCGGCGAAGCGCGGCGCCGCCGGCGCCGTCGGCGGGGAGCCGGGCGGGAACCGGCGCGGCGGCCGCATCGAACGACCAGAACAGCGAGGCCAGCCCCTCCCCCGCCGGGGTTCGCCGGTTGATGCGGGCCAGCGTGCCGCCGCCCGCCGCCTCCGCCCACACCCAATCGCCGACCGCCGGCCGCGGATCCGCGACGACGAGATCGCCCCGGCACGCCGGCGGCGCCGGCCGCAGCGCCGCCGCCGCGACGCGGAACAGCCGCGTCCCCTCGCCGATCAGCCCCGCCGGCCCGTGCCGCAGCCAGCAGGCGAGCATCGCCAGCGCCGGGCCGCGCAGCCAGTGGCCGACGGCGCGGCGCAGCGAGCCCCGATAGCCAAGCCCGGCGAGGTCGCGCAGCAGGCGGTCGCCGCCGTCGCCGAGCGGCAGGGCATGGCGCAGCAGCCGGCTTTCCCGCGGCTCGCCGGCGACCAGCGCCAGCCGCGGGTCGGGCGGGTCGCGCAGGAAATGGGCGGTGTCGCCGAAGCGCCGCCGCAATGCGGGGTCGGCGCCGATCCGGCCGGCGTCCAGATCGTAGACCGCCGCGACCGTCAGCCAGCCGATGATGAACAGGCGCGGGATGTCCCCGTCCGGCCAGGGGGCGAGGCCGGCGTAGAAGACGAGCAGATCGCCGGGCGCAAGGCGCAGGAGCTGGCGGCGCTTGGGGAGCGCGGCGTCGCCGTAGACAAAGGCGGCGAAATCGGGGTCGTCATGGGCCGGGCGGCCGGCCAGCCGGGGCGGCAGAAACGCCGCCAGCGCCCCGCCATGCCGCGCCGGCAGGGCGGCAAAGGTCCGGGGATGCCGGGTCGGCTCCGGCTCGGGGGGCGGGATGTATTCGAAGCTGCCGTCGGCAAAGATCGGGGCCAGCGCGCCGCCGCTGCCGCGGTCGATCCCGACCCGCAGCAGCAGCGCCTTTGCGGTCGCGCGCGCCGCCACCCTCATTATCGCGGGTCGGGGTCCGGCTAATCGCCCCCGCCGCGCGCCGCAAGCTGCCGGCGCAAGGCCTTGATCTCCTCGAAGCGGGAGGTGACGTCGCGCAATACCGCGGCGATGCCGATCATCCTTCCCGCCGCGTCGCGAAAGGGCAGCACCGTGAACTCGATCGAGATGCGCGCGCCGTCCTTGCGCAACGCCGGCACCGCCAGCACGTCGCCGGCGCCGTAGCGGCTCTTGCCGGTGCGCATCGTCTCCCTGAACCCCGCCCAGTGGCGGGCGCGCAAGCTCTCGGGGATGATCAGGTCGAGCGGGCGGCCCACGGCTTCCTCGGCGCTAAAGCCGAAGATGCGCGCGGCGCCGGCGTTCCAGAAGCGGATCACGCCGTCGCCGTCGGCATAGACGACCGCATCTGGCATTTCGGCGACGAGGATCCGGCAGAACCGGTCCGGATCGAAAGCGGCGTTCATCGGGGCCTCCGCAATCGGGTGGTCGTTATGCGCCCGCCGCCCCGGCCGGGCCGGGCCGGAACAGGCGGGCGTGGACGGCGAGATAATAGGCCGCCAGGCTGCGATAGGGCGCAAACGGCGCCAGCACGCGTTCGAGCTCCTGCGGCGACAGCGGCCGGCCGCAGAAATACCGGCCGACGACGCGGCGCAGGCCGACATCCGCGGCGGGCAGGCAGTCGGCGCGCCCGAGGCCGCGGGTCAGCACGTATTGCGCGGACCACCGGCCGAACCCGCGCTGCCCTTCCAGCACGGCCTGCGCCGCGGCGTCGCTCATGCCCGCGAGCGCGTCGAGATCGAGCCGCCCGGCCGCGACCGCGGCGGCGACGTCCCGGACATATTCGGCCTTCCGGCGGGAGAGCCCGCAGGCCTGCAACTGCGCGGGATCGGCCGCGGCGAGCGCCGCCGGCTCCGGAAAGATCGACACCTCTGCGCATGCGGCGCCGAAGCGCTCGACCAGGCGGCGGCGGATGTGAAAGGCCGCCGCCAGCGACAATTGCTGCTCGGTGATCGCCACGATCAGCATCTCGAACAGCGAGGGGGGCGGCAGCGGCTTGACCCCCCAAAGCGCCTGCACGACCGGCGCCAGCACCGGGTCGGCGGCGGCAAGCGCATAAAACGGCTGCAGATCGAGCCCGGCATTGACCAGGCGCGCGGCGAGCGCCTGCAGGCGGGCCGCGGCGAGGGGCGGCGCGGCGGTCGCCGCGACCTCCTGCGGCCGCCCGCGCCGCTGGCGGATCGCAACGAGCGTCGGCCGGCCGTCGATCCGCAGGCCCGCCCGCAGCACCGGCGGCGGCGCCTGCGGCAGCGGCACAAAGCTCGCCGCCGCCCGCAGCGACAGCGCCAGATCGAACGGACCGGCAAGCCTCAGTATCGCCGGCGCGCCGGCGCAAGCCGCGCTCATCGCCGCGCCGGCGCAAGCCCCTCACCCGGCCCCGATCCTCTGTTCGAAGGCGCGCTCGGCATCGAGGCTGTCGCGGTCGCGCGCGATCGTCGCCACTGCCAGATCGCGGCCGCCGCGGCGATAGGTGACGGCGCAGTCCGCCGCCGCGATATCGCCCTTGACCGCGACCTCGTCCCACTCTTCGGCATGGCCGACATAGGAGATCGTCATGTCGTAATGTTGGCTCCAGAAGAACGGCACGGCCGCGAATCGCTCGCGCCGGCCGAGCATGTTGCGCGCCGCGCTCTGCCCCTGGCGCTCGGCGACGACCCAGTGCTCGACGCGGATCCTCTCCCCGCTCAGCGGGTCCGGCCAGCGCGCGACGTCGCCGGCGGCGAAGATGCCGGGCCGGCTGGTTTCGAGATATTCGTTGACGAGAACCCCGCGATCGACGGCCAGGCCGGCGGCTTCGGCGAGCGCCGTCGCCGGGCGCACGCCGATGCCGACGACGACCAGATCGGCGGGCACGACCGCGCCGGTGGCGAGACGGACGGTGTTGTCGGCGATCGCGGCGACGGTGGTGCCGAGATCAAAGACGACGCCGTTCTGCTCGTGCAGGCGGCGCACAAGGCCGCCGATCTCGGCCCCGAAGAGGCGCTCCATCGGCACCCGCTCCGGCGCCGTGACCCGCACGTCAAGACCGCGCTTGCGCAGCGCGGCGGCGACTTCGAGGCCGATGAAACCGGCTCCGACGACGACGGCGCGGCGCGCGCCTGCGGCGGCGGCAATCAGCGCCCGGCTGTCGGCGAGGCTGCGCAGGTAGAAAACATGCGGCTGCTCGGCGCCGGGCACGGGCAGCCGCACCGGCTCCGCCCCGCTCGCCAGCAAAAGGGCGCCGAAGGCGTGGCGGGAGCCGTCGGCGCAGCGCAGCTCGCGCCGCTCGGGGTCGAGCGCGGTGACCCGGGTGTCGAGATGAAGCGCGATCTCGTTGTCCCGGTAGAACTCCGGCGGCCGCAGCGGCAGCCATTCCTCGGGCGCGGTGCCGGCGAGATAGTCCTTCGACAGGTTCGGGCGGTCATACGGGGCCGCTGAATCGGCGCTGAACATCCGCACCGGCCCGGCATAGCCCTCGCGGCGCAGCGTCTCGGCCGCCGCATGCCCGGCCGCGCCGCCGCCGATGATCGCGATCGAAGCGGGCAGATCGGGCCCGGACAGCGGCGCCGGCGCCGGCAGCGCGCGCCGCTCGCGGGCGAAGACCCGCTCGCCGCTCCGTTCGACCCGCCAGCAGGCGAGCGGAGCCAGCGCCGGCGGGCGATCGGCCGCGCCGGTGCGCAGATTGAAACAGGCGTGGTGCCACGGACAGCGCACCGCACCTTGGGCGACGATCCCCTCGGCGAGCGGCCCGCCGTAATGCGTGCACAGCGCGCCGAGCGCAAAGAATTCGCCCTGATGGCGCACCAGCAATGCCGGTTCCCCTCCGACATGGCCGAGCAGCATGCCGTCCTCGGCCAACGCGGCCGCGTCGATCCCCTGGGACAGATCCGGACCCGGGGGCGGGCTCTGGCGGGTCTCGCTCATCGCTGTCTCCCTCGCGCGCCGCTCTATATCCGGCGGCCGCCCGGCCACACCCGGTGCGCCCGCCCCTTCCCTCTTTTTCATATGGGATGCGCGGCCGCGCGGCGCCGGCCGAAGGCTTCGGCCATGGCCGAAGGATCGGCGCCGGCGGCGCGCTGTAGTTTCCCCTCACTGTTTTTACCCTTACCGTTCTTATTGTCGCATTGTGAAATTGATATAACAGGGAGCCAGTGAGATCAGTGAGAAAAGAAGATGAGGAAAAAGATATTGCGCGCCGCAGGCGCGCGATGGTTTCCTCTCACCGTTTTCTTCCTCCCTGATCTCACTGTCTCACTGTTCAATTAATATAACAGGGAGGCAGTGAGATCAGTGAGGATAAAGAAAGGAGGAAAAAGACATTGCGCGCCAGAGGCGCGCGATGGTTTCCTCTCACCGTTTTCTTCCTCCCTGATCTCACTGTCTCACTGTTCAATTAATATAACAGGGAGCCAGTGAGATCAGTGAGAAAAGAAGATGAGGAAAAAGATAATGCGCGCCAGAGGCGCGCTATAGTGTTTTCTCATTATCTTCTTCCTCATTGATCTCACCGCCTCCCTGTGGGGATGGATTAAATTTCGATCGCCGGCGCCGGCGCGGCGACCGGCCAAAGGCTTTGACCGCAGCCGAAGGATCGGCGCTGGCGGCCGCGACCGGCGCACCCGATCATCGCCGCGTATCCGCAACCGCAGAGGATCGGGCGATGGTCGCAATCGCAAGGATCGCCGGCTCCGGCAGAGCCACGGTCCTGATGGCGTTCGCGCTGATGGTCAACCTCGTGCCGATGGCGACCTTCGCGGCGGTGTTGCCCGAGATCGCCCGGGCCTGGCATCTGAGCGCAAGCGCGGCCGGCTGGATCGGCGGCGTCTATTTTGCCGGCTACGCCGCCGCCGTCCCGGTCCTGGCGAGCCTGACCGACCATATCGACGGGCGCCGGGTGTTCGCCGCCTCTTCGCTGCTCGGCGCCGCCGCCAGCTTCGCCTTCGCCGGCTGCGCCGAGGGTCTGTGGACGGCGCTCGTGCTGCGCTTTCTGAGCGGCGTTGCGCTCGCCGGCGTCCACATGCCCGGGCTCAAGCTGCTGGCCGAGCGCACGAGCGGGCGCGGGCGCGCGCGCGGCAGCGCGGTTTACGCCTCCTCCTACGCGCTCGGCGCCGCCGGCTCGTTCTTTGTCGCCGGCGCCGTCGACGCCGCCTTCGGCTGGCGCGCCACCTTTACGATCAGCGGCATCGCGCCGCTGTCGGCGCTGGCCGCGATCGCGCTGCTGCCGCCGGCGGTCGAGACGCCGCCGGCGGCGCCGTTCGTCTTCGACTTGCGGCCGCTGCTGCGCAACCGCGCGCTGATGGCCTATGTGCTGGCCTTTGCCGGCAATATCTGGGAGGTCTCGGCGGTGCGGGCGTGGTTCGTCGCCTATCTCACCTGGATCCTGCACCTGCCGCACCATGATCTGGCGCTGCCCGACCCGGCCGTGATCTCCGGGCTGGCCTCGCTTACCGGGTTTCCGGCCAGCCTGCTCGTCGCCGAGCTGGCATTGCGGTGGGGGCCGCGCGCGATCATCGCGACCTGCCTGGCCTCGATCGCGGTGCTGCTCGGGCTGGCCGCGAGCGCCGGCGGGCCCACCCTCGTGATCCTGCCGCTGCTGGTGCTGGCGCAGGTCGCCAGCATGGCCGACGCCAGCGCGCTGGCGGCGGGCGCGGTCGCCGCCGCCGACCCGGCCCGGCGCGGCGCCGCGCTCGCTCTCTACGCCTTCACCGGCTATATGGCGGCGTTTGTCGGCCCGGTCGCGGTCGGGTTCGCGCTCGACGCCTTCGGCGGCGCCGGCAATCCCCCGGGATGGCGCGCGGCGTTCGTGACGATGGCGCTGGGCTCGACCGCCGCCGCCATAGCGATGCGCGCCGCCCGCGGCGCCCGGAGTTGGAATTGATAGAACAGGGAGCCGGTGAGGACAGTGAGGATAAGATAATGAGGAAAAAGATATTGCGCGCCGCAGGCGCGCGATGGTTTCCTCTCATCGTTTTCTTCCTCCCTGATCTCACTGCCTCCCTGTGAAATTGATAGAACAGGGAGCCGGTGAGATCAGTGAGGATAAGATAAGGAGGAAAGAGATGTTGCGCGCCGCAGGCGCGCGATGGTTTCCTCTCACCGTTTTCTTCCTCCCTGATCTCACTGGCTCCCTGTAAAATAATAGAACAGGGAGCCGGTGAAAACGGTGAGGATAAGGCATGGAGGAAAAAGATTTTGCGGGACGCCGGCGCGGCGTAACTTCTTTTCTCTGTTTTTCCCCTGTCCTCTCCATCTTATTGCGGCTTATTTTTGCCGGCGTCGCGGTCATTGGCATCCCTTGCTCCCCCCTGCCGAAAATCGGCGTGCAGTCGCACTGGCCGCCATCAAGGCACCGCGCACGCCGCCTCGGGTTGCCCGGGCGAGCACTCGACAAATGTCACCTGATAAGTTACATGTTACAGATGATCAAGCGGTTCCGTCACGGAGGGTTGGAGCGGTTTTTCCGGAGCGGGGATACAAGCGGGATCGACCCCCGGCAGGCGGCGCGACTGCGCCGTCTGCTGACTTCGCTCAATGTCAGCACCGGTCCAAGCGGCATGAACCTGCCCGGTTATCGGCTCCACCGGCTGAAAGGCGAACGCGAGGGGCAATGGGCTGTTTCGGTATCAGGCAATTGGCGGCTGGTCTTTGCGTTCGAGGATGAGAACGCCACAGCGGTGGATCTCGTCGATTACCACTGAACCGCTGGAAAGGATGAACCATGGAGTCAATGCACAATCCCGCCCATCCCGGGGAGATCGTCCGGGAAGAGTGTCTCAAGCCGCTCGGACTGACCGTCACGGCGGCGGCCGAGGCTCTGGGCGTTACCCGCAAGGCACTGTCCGACTTGCTGAACGGCCACACCGGCATCTCGCCCGATATGGCCATTCGCCTGGAGCAGGTCTTTGGCAGCACGGCCGATACCTGGTTGCGCCTGCAGATGCAATATGATCTGTGGGAAGCGCGCCGTCGGGCCGACAAGATCAAGGTCAACAAGCGCTTTGTCGCGGCTATGCCGGGCTGAACGGCTCGTTGCCGCGCCGCCTCTTTCCCGCGTTGTCTTTGCCCTCACCGTTCTCACTGCCTCTCTGTGAAATAATAGAACAGGGAGCCAGTGAGGGCAGTGAGAAAAGAAGATGAGGAAAGAGATATTGCGCGCCGCAGGCGCGCGATGGTTTCCTCTCACTGTTTTCTTCCTCCCTGATCTCACTGCCTCCCTGTGAAATAATAGAACAGGGAGCCAGTGAGGTCAGTGAGAATAAGATAATGAGGAAAGAGATATTGCGCGCCGCAGGCGCGCTATAGTTCTCCCTCACCGTTTTCTTCCTCACTGATCTCACTGTCTCCCTGTGAAATTGATAGAACAGCGGGGCGGTGAGGACGGCGGGGACGGGAAAGGAGGACAAGATCACGCGCGCCATTGGCGCGCGACGGCCGGCAAGCCGTCATCAGATCCCGCCGGCCGCCGGGAAAAAAACAGCGGATGGGCGCCGCGGGGCGGCATGACCGGGGCCCGGAAAATTGGATGGCAAGAAGCGGGAAGCCCGGGCGGGCGGCCGCCGCTATAGAATGACCTCCGCCGGCGAGGCCGGCCGCCGCAGATCCCGACCCCTGCACGCCGATGACGACGTCCGCTGCCAGCCCCGCGGTCCAGCCGCGCCCGCCCGCCCGCGCCGGCCGCGCGACGGCGCTGATGGTGTTCGCGTTGACGGTCAACCTCGTGCCGCTGGCGAGCTTTGCCGCGGTATTGCCCGAGATCGCCCGGGCCTGGCATCTGAGCGCGAGCGCGGCCGGCTGGATCGGCGGCGTCTATTTTGCCGGCTACGCCGCCGCCGTCCCGGTCCTGGCGAGCCTGACCGACCATATCGACGGGCGCCGGGTGTTCGCCGCCTCTTCGCTGCTCGCCGCCGCCGCCGGCTTCGCCTTCGCCGGCTGCGCCGAGGGTCTGTGGACGGCGCTCGTGCTGCGCTTTCTGAGCGGCGTCGCGCTCGCCGGCGTCCACATGCCCGGGCTCAAGCTGCTGGCCGAGCGCACCTTCGGGCGGGCGCGGGCGCGCGGCAGCGCGGTCTATGCCGCCTCGTACATGCTCGGCATCGCCGGCTCGTTCTTTGTCGCCGGCGCCGTCGACGCCGTCCTCGGCTGGCGCGCCACCTTCGCGATCGGCGGGGTCGCGCCGCTGTCGGCGCTGGCCGCGGTCGCGCTGCTGCCGCCGGCCGTCGAGGCGGTCCCGGCCGCGGGCTTCGCCTTCGATTTCCGGCCGCTGCTGCGCAACCGCGCGCTGATGGCCTATGTGCTGGCCTTCGCCGGCAATCTGTGGGAGGTCTCGGCGGTGTGGGCGTGGTTTGTCGCCTATCTCGCCTGGACGCTGGGTCTGCCGCACCATCGGTTGCAGATCCCGGCGCCGGCGGTCATCTCCGGGCTGGCCGCGCTCGCCGGGTTTCCGGCCAGCCTGCTCGTCGCCGAGCTGGCATTGCGGTGGGGGCCGCGCGCGATCGTCGCGACCTGCCTGGCCTCGATCGCGATCCTGCTCGGGCTGGCCGCGAGCGCCGGCGGGCCCGCCCTCGTCAGCCTGCCGCTGCTGATCGCCGCGCAGATCGCCGCCCCGGCTGACGCCAGCGCGCTGGCGGCGGGCGCGGTCGCCGTCGCCGACCCGGCCCGGCGCGGCGCCGCGCTCGCGCTCTATGCCTGTGCCGGCTATGTGGCGGCCTGCGTCGGCCCGGTCGCGGTCGGGTTCGCGCTCGACGCCTTCGGCGGCGCCGGCAGCCCCTCGGGGTGGCGCGCGGCGTTTATCGCAATGGCGCTGGGCTCGACCGCCGCCGCCATAGCGATGCGCGCCGCCCGCGGGGCCCGGAATTGGAATTGATAGAACAGGGAGCCAGTGAGGACAGTGAGGATAAGGGAAGGAGGAAAAAGATATTGCGCGCCGCCGGCGCGCGATGGTTTCCTCTCATCGTTTTCTTCCTCCCTGATCTCACTGTCTCCCTGTGAAATTAATAGAACAGGGAGCCAGTGAGGACAGTGAGAATAAGATAATGAGGAAAAAGATATTGCGCGCCAGAGGCGCGCTGTAGTTCTCCCTCACCGTTTTTTTCCTCATTGACTCACTGCCTCCCTGTGAAATTGATAGAACAGGGAGCCGGTGAGGACAGTGAGGGTAAGATAATGAGGAAAAGGATGTTGCGCGCCAGAGGCGCGCGATGGTTTCCTCTCACTGTTTTCTTCCTCATTGATCTCACTGTCTCCCTGTGAAATTGATAGATCAGTGGGGCGGTGAGGACGGCGGGGACGGGAGAGGAAGGAAAGGTCATGCGCGCCGGGGGCGCGCTGTAACTTCTTCTCACTGCGCGGCTTGATGAACCCAAGCCGACGGGTTATATCCAGCCATGAGCCAGGTGTTTGTCTCCGAGGCCACTCGGGCCGCGATCTACGTGTTTGCCGACGATCACTGCCCGCCGCACGTTCACGCTCGACACCATGGCGAGGGCTGGATGGCGCGTGTGAGATTTTCCCATATCGACGCCGCGGTTATGCTGATCAGCATCGCTCCGCTGAGGAACGTGCCGTCGCAGCGCGTGGTAAACCGGCTCCTCGATGACGTTCAAGCCCGGTTGGCGGATTGCCGGCGGGCGTGGTGGACGATCCGGCGGACGACCTGCCTGGAGAACCAGTGGGCCATGGCAAGAGAGGGAAGACTGGCGCTTCGCTCGAGACGCACGCGCGGTGCGAAGCAGATCATCGAGGCCGGCTATGATCCCGAGGCCGAGCGGCTTCATGTGACCTTTCACGACCGCACGACAGCACGAGTGGACATGCGGCCATGACGCGGCATCAGATCACCGACGCCGAATACGCCGCGGCGCTCGTTGCGGGACGGGCGGCGGCGGAGGCGGAAATTCGCGCCCAGGCGGTCCGCTACGTGCCCGAGCGCGACGCCATCGAGATTGTGACGAGCAGCAATGCCGGATTTCTGATCCCGCGCGCGTGGATCGGCGCGCTGCAGGATGTGCCGACCGAAGATCTGGCCCGGCTGGAGATCTGGCCGGACGGATCGGCGATCGCGATCGAGGATCGCGACATTCACATCAGCGTCCACGGGTTGATGACCGCGATCCTGCCCGCGATGCTGCCGCCGCGTACCGTGGCGGCACTCTTCGCGAGCCGCGGCGGGAGGGCGAGATCGGAAGCCAAGCGCCGCAGCGCCCAGGCGAATGGCCGGAAAGGCGGCCGGCCCCGAAAGAAGACCGCGGCGGCTTGATGTCGTCTCCGGGATGATGGCGCCGCCCGATCTCGGCCCTTTGTTCAACGCGCCGCAAGCACGGCGCAGTATAGTGTTCTCTCACCGTTTTCTTCCTCCCTGATCTCACTGCCTCCCTGTGAAATTGATAGAACAGGGAGCCAGTGAGGTCGGGGAGAATAAGGTAAGGAGGAAAAATATAATGCGCGTCGCAGGCGCGCGATGGTTTCCTCTCACTATTTTCTTCCTCCCTGATCTCACTGCCTCCCTGTGAAATAATAGAACAGGGAGCCGGTGAGGACAGTGAGGATAAGATAAGGAGGAAGAAGACATTGCGCGCCACAGGCACGCCATAGTGTTCTCTCACCGTTTTCTTCCTCCCTGATCTCACTGTCTCCCTGTGAAATATATAGCGGCAAGGGCGGTGCGGCCGGCCGGGCCTTCAATGCGGCGAGCCGCCGGCGCCGCGCCGCAGGCCCAGCCTGCGGCCGAGGCGGCGCAGGCGGGCCCGCACCCCCCGCTCGCGCAGGCGGGCCAGCGCGGCAAGGGCGGCTTCGCGCGCGGCAACAGCGCCGTCGCGCTCGGCCACAGCCGCTTCGCGCGCAGCCTCGGCGCGCCACAGCTCGGCCGCCAGCGCCGCGCGGTCCTGGGCCAGCCTTTCGCATTCGGCCGCGGCCGCGTCATGTTGCTCCTGCAATCGCCGCACCGTCCGGGCAAGCTCGTCGCGCTCGGCCACGGCCGCTTCGCGCGCAGCCTCGGCGTGCCCCAGCTCGGCCGCCAGCGCCGCGCGGTCCTGGGCCAGCCTTTCGCATTCGGCCGCGGCCGCGTCATGCTGCTGCTGCAATCGCCGCACCGTCCGGGCAAGCTCGTCGCGCTCGGCCACGGCCGCATCGCGCTCGGCCGCGGCCGCCTTGTGCGCGGCCGCCAGCCCGTCGCGCTCGCCGGCAAGGCGCGCGACCTCGCCGCGCAGGGCGTCCCTCTCTGCGGTGAGGGCGGCGCAGGCGCCGGTGAGCCGCGCGATCTCGGCGCGCGGGCCGGCGAGGTAGCGCTCGCCCGCCCGCATCTCGGCGCGGGTGTCCGCGAGCAGTTGCGCGCGCACGCGGGCGATCTCCTCTGGCGCGAACAGATGGTCGAGGGCGTGGCCGGCGAAAGCGAGGGTGTCTTCGATCTCCCGCCAGTCGATGCCGTCCGCCGCGACCCAGTGCGCCTGCGGCACGTCCCGGGCGTCCGCCAGATCGACGGCAAGGCCGGTTTTCGCGGCAAGCCGGGCGCTTGTGGCCTCGCGATAGCGGCGGTCGCGGGCGAGCCGCGTCGCATCGATCGACAGATCGGCGGTCAGTTGGGCGGCGATGTACAGATACCCGTGCACCGCCATGAACAGACCGAACAGCTCGGCCTCGGACAGCGCGTCGAGCAGCCTTTCCACAAGCGCGTCCCCGCCGGCGGCGGGCAGGCCGCGGGCGGTGGCGCGGAGCAGAGAGCGGTTGAGCGCCGCCGCCAGGAAGCGGTCCTCGGCCCGCAGCAGGATGCGCAGGAGCATCGCCAGGAAATAGCGGTTGCCGGCCGCGCTCTGCCCGACATAGGAGGCCCACTGGGTCCACAGATTGCGGTAGAGAAAGATGTGGGTGCCGCCGAAGCGCCGCTTCAGCGCGGCCAGGCGGCCGAGCGAGCGGGTGAAGCCGAACACCGCAACCTTGCCGCGCCGGCAGGCGTGGCGCAACAGCAGCCCGACATATCTGTGCTCCTGCGGGCGCAGCTCGCCGGCGAGGCCGCCCATCGGCACGAACCAGTCATAGGCGATCTCCGGCCGATACAGGCGCACGCCGCCGGCGCGGCGCAGCAGCGGCCGGAATTCGAGAAAATAGGGCGCGCCGTCGGGATGCCGCGATTCGCCGACCGTCCAGTTTCCGGGGCCCATCGTCTGCGCCTGTTCGCGGGTCAATGTGGCGAGAGCCTCGTGGAACGGCTCGTAATAGCACAAGGTCGAGGGCTTCCCGCGAAACTTGAGCCAGAACCACGTGCTGGCGGTGCGCCAGCTCGAATGGAGGAAGATCGGCGCCGCCGCCGCGCGCCGCGGCACGGCCGGCAGGACTGCGGCGGCCGGTGAAGACGCATCAGGCCGGGCGCGGGAGGCTTCGTCGCCATGCCCGGCCGGGGCGGGAGCGCCGGCCCTGTCGGCGCTCATGCGGCCGCCCCGGGGCGCGGCGCGCCGGCGACCCGCTCGACGAGGATCGCGGCGATCCGCAGCGCCGTCAGCGACGGCGTCTTCTCCCCGACCACCTCGAAAGCGCTGACCGGGCGCCGCAGCACGAGGCACAGCGGCGCGCGGAAATCGGCGAGCGCGACCTGTTTGAGCGGCAGGCCGCAGCGATGGGTGAAGCGGACCGCCAGCGTGCCCTCCACATGCCCGTCGAAGCGGAACAGATAGACCCCGGCCTCAAGGTCGATATAGGGGCCGAAAAACAGCACCGGCTCGGCGATCGCGCGATGGCGCGCGGCCTCGTACGCGATCAGGCCGTCGCGGCGGATCGCCGGCGCACCGGCGCCGACGTAGGGTTCGGGGTGGCTGAAATCGTCGGGACCGAGAACCAGCCGCTCGCCCCGGAAAGCGGGATCCATGTTCATGCCAGCCTTATCGATCGATTCTTCCCTGCGGTTGTTCTACGACAGGGTGAGCCGATCCGGTCCCGCCGGCGGGGACGAGTGGCGTACCGCGCCAGCCTTGGCGCGAACGCAGCCCAAGACCGAGCGCAGCAATCATTCCCTATGCGCTCATTGGGGGGCGACGACACCACCGACGCGCCATATTTCCTGCTCACTGTCCTGGCGTAAAAGAACCGCCGCCTGTCGCCGCCTGGCGGCGGCGCACATCGAGGCGACGGGAAAACGGCAGAAAGGAAGATCCATGCGCCCTTCCCGCGTGCCCGCCATCTTTCGGCTCGGGCGACGGCGGCCGATGGTCGCCGCCGCGGCGGCCCTGCTTGCCGCCGCCTGGGCCGCCGGCGCGGCCGCCCATCGCGCCGGCGTGCCGCGCGAGGTATTGGCCTTTTATTACGGCTGGTACGGCAACCCGGCGGTCAGCGGCCGCTGGGTGCACTGGCAGGGCGTCGATGCGGCGCAGCAGCAGATCGCCAACGCCGCGGATTATCCGGTCATGGGCGCCTATGACAGCCACGATCCGGCGCTGGTCGCGCGCCAGGCGGCGCTAGCGCATGCCGCCGGAATCACCGGTTTCATCGCCAGTTGGTGGGGACGCGGCGATTTTACCGACCGGGGCCTGCCGTTGCTGCTGGCCGCCGCGCACCGGGAGGGCCTGGTCGTTTCGGCCTATTACGAAACCATCCATGCCGACACCCCGTCGATGCGCCAGGCCGCCGCCGTCGCCGATCTCGACTATCTGATCCGCCGCTACGGCGGCGCCCCGGCCTGGTTGCGGGTTGCCGGCAAGCCGGTCGTCTTTGTCTATGCCCGCGCGCTGCTGGCGTTGTCGCCGCCGCAATGGCGGGCGGTGCTGGCGCGGGTCCGTCACGACAATCCGGGGGGTGCGCTGTTCATCGCCGATTCGCTCGCCCCCACCTATGTCGCGGTGTTCGACGGCGCCAGCACCTACAACATCACCGATCAGACCCAGCACCTGTCGCCGGCGCAAGCCGGGGCCTGGGCGCGTGCCGCCTATCCCCGCATGACGGCGGCGGCCGGCTCGGGCAAGATCACCACGGTGACCGTGATCCCCGGCTATGACGATAGCAAGACCGGGCGGCCGCCGCCGCGCCCGATCACCTTCCGCTATGGCGGCGAGACCTATGACGCGCTGTGGCGGCAGGCGCTGCGCGCCGCCCCCGACTGGGTCTTGATCACCTCATGGAACGAATGGCACGAGGGCAGCGAGCTCGAGCCCTCGCTGCAATACGGCGCCCGCATCCTCGACGACACGACCGCTTTTGCCCGGTCTTTTCTGTCTCTTCCTCCCGGCGGCAAGGACGCCCGGTGAGGCGCGGCGGCCGGGGCGAACGCCGCCGGGCCTCGCCCCAAGCTTGTCATCGGCGTGGCCCGGGCCGGCGGTTGTCCGCCCGCGGGTTTCATGCTAGCGAGGAGGGAAAACCGCTGGCAATGGACACGCAGCATTGGCGGCGGGCGGTCTCGCCCGCGGCGGCACGGTCGCGGCCGGCGGGTAAGCGGGTTCGGGGGCGGTTGTGACGGAATTGGGGATTCGCAGTCTGTTTGCCGGCAACAGGAAAACCGGAGCGAACGGCTTCTCGCGACGGGCTTGTTTCAAACTGCGCCAGGGGGGCGACCGCGCCCGCGACCGGCGCGACTGGCAGCAGGCGCGCGCGTATTACAGCCGCTATCTGGCTCTGGTGCCCGAGGACGCGGCGATCTGGGTCCAGTACGGACACGCCTGCAAGGAATTGGGCGATCTCGATGCGGCCGCGGCCGCCTATCGCAAGGCCACCGAGGTTGCGCCGACGGACGCCGACGCCCGCTTCTGGCTCGATCAGACGGTCAGGATGAAGCGCGAAGCTTCCGAGGCATTGTCGCGCGTACCGGCAAGCACCGGCACAGAGAACGAGGCGACGCCGCACGGCACGGACATGCTGCCGAAACGGGTGCTGATCGATCTGTCAGATGTCCTTTTTTACCTGCACCATCACCACACGGTCAGCGGCATCCAGCGCGTGCAGCTCGGCCTTGCCGAGGCATTGCTCCGCATGCTGCAACAATTGCCGTACAGGCTTGCATTTGTGTGCGGACGGGATGACGGCTCGGGGTGGCTCGAGATCGATAACGCACATCTCAAAACCCTTATAAACCGCATGGCCGCCGTCACGGTGGACCATGAGAGGCTCAAGGATCTGATCGGCCAAATCGAGGCCGATGCGGCCCCCTATGAGCCGGCGGCCGGCGATCTGTTTCTAATCCTCGGCGCGTTCTGGGTCTCTGAATACCTGATGGGCCGGATTCCTATCCTACAGAAGATGGGAGCTATCGTCGGCGTTCTGATCCACGATCTTATTCCTGTCACTCATGCTGAATTTTTTACGAAAGGCGATACAGGTGTTCATCAATTGTGCTTGGACTATATGCTTCGAGTGATTGACTTCATATTGACCAACTCCGACTATAGCAAGCAAGCAGTACATCAATACCTTCAAGCCGGCGGAATTCCGGCAGTGCCGCTTGCTATCCTAAAATTGGCGCACCAAACAGGGCCAACCCTTGCCAGGAATGTCTCAGCACAATCATCGGCCGTAAAAGAGCTTCTCAAGAAAGACTATGTTCTTTATGTATCGACGATCGAAGCCAGGAAGAATCATCTTTATCTTTACCATATCTGGAAACGCCTGAAACAGGAAATAGGCGACAATGTTCCGACATTGGTTCTCGTCGGCCGAAAAGGTTGGCTCGTTAATGATCTGACAGAGCAATTAAAGAATACGGGATTTCTCGGCGGCAAGATTAAAATCATCCATGGCCTTTCAGACCCGGAATTGTCAGAACTTTATCGAAACTGCCTGTTCACGGTGTTCCCGAGCTTTGTGGAGGGTTGGGGGTTGCCGATCGGCGAGAGCCTGATGTTCGGGCGTCCTTGTCTCGCCTCAAATACCAGCTCGATGCCCGAAGTCGCGGGTGAATTCGCCGATTACCTCGATCCATACAATGTTCAAGACGGCTATGAGAAGATTAAGAGATTTATCGCAGACGTGGAGTACCGCGAAGCCCGGGCGGCTTATATCAGATCCAATTTCCAGCCACGCCAGTGGCACGACGTGGCCAATGACCTTCTGCAGATCACCACCATGCTTGCCAATGAGGTGCGAACACCGCGCTCTCCCCCGGAGCCGCCCCTGCTGCAGCCCGGCACGGTCTATCCGATTGGCCATGGCGGCGACCTCTCGGAATTTGTACGCAGCGGCCGGGCTTTTCTGGTCTGGGTCATGTGCGATACGAACTGGCATGGCTTTGAGGACTGGGGTCGCTGGATGCGCGGCCGTACCGCCTCGCTCCATTTTCGATTGTCGGAGGATAGACCGCGCGACATCGTGCTGATGATTGTGCTGAGGACGGTCGAGGAATATCAGGGCTCGATACGGATCATGGTCGGGGATGGCCTATGCCATGACATCATGCCCAAGGCCGGTGAGATCGAGCGGCTCGTCGTCAGGACAACGCCGAAGAGCCGGACGGTTCGCATCGATTTCGAGACCACCGACTCGATTACTGTCGGAGATGATCCCAGGCCGCTGAGCCTTGGCCTATGCGCTATTGCCTATGCGCCGATGGACGATCTGGCGGCCAGAGTGAACCTGCTGGAGGCACTGACTGCAAAGGTTTGCGATTTGCGGCCTCTGGCAGCGGCCGATACGGCCGTGCGATATTTGCCACCTAACAGATAAAAGGCTCCCGGCAAGAGGTTTTATGGGGAGATCGGAGACAGACTTCACTCTCCTGAGCCGCCCTGCCATCCTCCGGTCATCACCGACCGATAATGCGGTGGCAGAGGCGGTGGGGTCATGGGTAACACACAGCGTTGTCCAGCAAATCCGCCGCCCGCACTCAGGGTGGGATGGACACTCAGCGCGCCCGGGATGCAACGGGATGGGACGCTGCGCTACATCAAGGGCTCCGCGCCCCGTCCCGTTGCATTACCGCGCCATTAGGGCTCAAATCAACCTGGGACTCTACCCATTGCTGGATGAAAGTCGGGGCTCAGGTCATATGCGTTCCTGGGGGATCATGCCGACATTCAGCACGTCCCGCTCCCACCAACGTGGATAGTTGCGGATCTCTTTTCCTCCATGGGTTCCGTCTATTATGAATATCTTATAATCAAGATTAAGAAACAATTCGAGATACTCATCTGCCGACTTTCCAGAAATACGTTGCAAAGATAAAGGGAGGATTTCTGAAAGAATTATTGGGCGATTTTTTAATATCATATTCATCGCTCCCATTATGGCACGATATTCTGATCCTTCTACATCTATTTTTATAAAATTAACAGTATTTATATCGAGGCTGTCTATGAGCCCGTTTCGAAACTCACGAGGCACGGCCGAGGCGGCGAACAAGGAGCATGACGGAGGCGGCATAGAGGAAGGCGCGCGCCGAATTGAGGGTCGCCTCAAAATCCTTCGCCAGTCGGCGATTGCG
>Ga0209061_1000490_pt1 | contig 98835 bp, 86 predicted proteins | sample Coa_R1_10_FD_187157 | JGI IMG/M metagenome (GOLD analysis project Ga0209061, IMG submission 187157) | Surface soil microbial communities from Centralia Pennsylvania, which are recovering from an underground coalmine fire - Coalmine... | ecosystem: Environmental > Terrestrial > Soil >...
CGGCAAGCAGCTCGGCGACCGGCTTGATCTCGGCGACCATGTCGCCGCTTAGGTACCGGGAGTTGGTGCGGGGGTAGGTGATCGCCTTGTGCTCCTCGTAGAGGCGCTGGGCGGCGGCAAGGGTGCGCCGGGCGGAGAAGCCGTAGCGGGTGTTGGCCTCCCGCTGCAGCGTGGTCAGGTCGTAGAGGAGGGGCGGGGCCTCCTTCACCTCCCGCCGCTCCAGCTTGGTGATCTCCCCCTCCCTGCCCTTGCAGGCCTCGACCACCGCCCGCGCCTGCTCCTCGCTTGCAACCCGGTCCCCCCGGCCAACCCCCTGGTCGTCCTCCTCCTCGGCCCGCCTGCCCTTTGCCGGCAGGTGGTAGCGGCCGAGGTAGGAGCGGTCCAGATCGCCCTCCAGGAGGCCGAAGGTGGCGTCGATCAGCCAGTAGGGCTTGGGCTTGAAGTCGCGGATTTCCTGCTCCCGACGGACGACGATCGCAAGGGTTGGGGTCTGCACCCTGCCCAGGGAGACGGCGCCGTCGAAGGAGGAGCGCAGCCGGATCGTCGCCGCCCTGGTGGCGTTCATCCCGACGATCCAGTCGGCCTCCGAGCGGGAGCGGGCGGCCTGCTCAAGCCGGGCGAGGTCGCTTCCCGGCCGCAGGTTTGCAAAGGCCTCCTTGATCGCCGTGGGGGTCATCGAGGAAAGCCACAGCCGCTTCACCGGCTTGGTCGCCTTGGCCTGCTCGTAGAGGTAGGCGAAGATCAGCTCCCCCTCCCGGCCGGCGTCGCAGGCGTTGATCACCTCCTCGATGTCCTCCCTGTGAAGGAGCTGGCGGACCACCTTGAACTGCTTCTTGGACCGCTCGTCCCGGACCACCAGCTTGAACCGCTTGGGGAGGATCGGCAGGTCGGCCATCCGCCACCGCTTGAACTTCGGGTCGTACTCCTCCGGTTCGGCAAGCTGGACGAGGTGGCCGACGGCCCAGGTGACCACGTGCTGCGGCCCCTCAAGGTAGCCCTCGTGCTTCTCGAACGGGCCGGGGAGGACCTTGGCGATGTCGCGGCCGACGGACGGCTTCTCGGCGATCACCAGCGACTTGCCCATCGCCGCATCAGCGTAGCCGAGCGGCCGGCCGGGCGCGCAGTCGGCCGCTAAAGGGGGTCGCAGCGGGTGGCGCCGACGGGGGCCTTCGGACCGGCCAGCACGCTTTCCACCGTGGCGTTGGCGACGCCGTAGCCGCCGGGCGGGCCGCTTGTGGTGGCGGCAAAGACGGTGGTCAGCACCTGGCCGGCGGGCGAGATCACCGGCCCCCCGGAGTTGCCGGGGCGGACCAGGCCCCGCAGCGGGGTGAGCAACCTGGTGACCGGCCCTTCGCCGTAGGCGTTCTGGGTGACGACGTCCTGGGTTTCGCCAAGCCGGGCCGGGTCGAGCGTAAGCGGCCCGTCTTCGGGGTAGCCGACAACGACCCCCGGTTCGCCGGCGGCGGGATGGGGGGCGAGGTGAAGGGGCGGTAGGTTCAGTCCAGGGACGTAGAGGAGGGCGAGGTCGACCTGGGGCTCGAAGGAGACGAGCTGGGCGGCAAGTTCGGGGGGTTCGCCTCCCCGCTCCACCACGGTGTCGGTCTCGCCGGCGACAACGTGGGCGTTGGTGAGGACCAGGTCGGGGGCGGCAACCCAGCCGGAGCCCTCGATCGCCAGGCCGCAGGCGGTGCCAAGCACCCGCACCACCGAGCGGCTTGCCGTCCGCACCGCGGGGCTGAGCAGGGCCGTTGCTTCCGGCGGCGCAAGCCCTGCCGTGGAGGGGCCGCTGATCTGGGGGAGGGGGTCGAGGCGGGCAAGGGCGGAGAGGATCGGCCCGGAGGGGGGCAGCGCTTCGTCTAAGGCGCGGATGATCGCCGAGTTGCCAAGCAGGCGGCGGAGCCCCGGGTTGAACGGCTCCTGCATCAGCACCGCCGCCATCAGCCAGACGACGGCAAGGCCAACGGCAACGGAAAGCAGCGCGCCAAGGATCCCATCGAAGAGGTAGAGCGCCTCGAAGCGAAGCTGCCGACGGGCGCGCAGGCCAAGCGCCTCCAGCCCGACGGCAAGCAGGGCGCCGCCGAACAGGGCGCCGGCCAGGCCAAGGAGCGGGGCGTAGGGGGAGGAGTAGCCGCGGGGCAGCAGCAGGGGGGCAAGCCGGGTGCCGAGAAAGGCGCCGCCAAGGAAGCCGACGAAGGAGAAGGCGCCGACGATGAAACCGCGGTAGAAGCCGGCGACGCCAAAGAGAAAAAGGAGGGCGAGGATCCCCCAGTCAAGGCCGCTCATCTAGGCTCCTTATAGCCGCTTGGCGCCCCTTGGGCCGGCGCACGCCGGCCGAGCGATCAACTACCCTGGGCTGGAGGTGGCACATGGCACGCGCCGCAGGGGAGCACTGCCGCCGAGGACCCGCTTCTCGCGGGCCCGCAGACGGCGGCGCGCCCTCCGCCGCCGGGTGCTTTTTGTCCTCCTGGTCCTTGCCGGCGCGATCGTCGCGGTGGTGATCCTCCGGGAAGGCTCCCCGGGGGCGCGGGTTGCCCTTGCCTACGCCCGCGCCTGGGCCGCCCATCGCTACGAAGCCGCCTACCAACTGCTTGCCCCCAGCCAGCGCGCCAACCTCTCCGAGGAGGCCTTTGCCGGCCGCTGCGAACGGGCGCTGCTGACGGCGACGGCAACGGGGGCGCAGGTCGGCCGCTCAGCCGCGGCGGGGCCAAACGGCACCTACCTGGTTCAGGTCACGGTTCGCACCCGGCTGTTCGGCACCCTGCGGGAGCGGTTTGTCCTGCCGGTCACCACCGTTGCCGGCAAGCCCTACATCGCCTACAACCCCTCGATCCTCTTCCCCGGCGTGCCGCTTGACGCAACGCTTGCCCGGGAAACGGAGCTGCCGCCGCGGGCGGCGATCCTTGCCAGGGAAGGGACGCCCCTTGCCGAAGGGCAGCGCTCCCCATCCCTTGGCGAAGGGCCCCGTCCCTCCCCGCTCGGCGCTGCGGCGGAAGCCGTTGCCGGCGACGTCGCGCCGGTTAGAGCGCTGCCGCAGAGCAGGCGGCTTGAACTGGAAGGGGAAGGGGTGCCCCCCCAGGCGATGGTGGGCACCTCCGGCCTTGAGCTCTACTTCGACCGCCAGCTCCGGGGCAGGCCCGGCGGACGGCTGTTTGCCGGCACGCGGACCCTGGCGACGGTCTCCCCCCGGGAAGGGGAGCCGCTGCGCACGACGATCTCCCCGGCCGTTCAACGGGCTGCCGTCGCCGGCCTTGGCGGCAGGCTTGGCTCGGTGGTTGCAATCGACCCGCGCAGCGGGGAAGTGCTTGCCCTTGCCGGCCTTGGCGCCAACGTCCTCCAGCCGCCCGGCTCCACCTTCAAGATCATCACCGCAAGCGCGGTCCTGGAAAACCACCTTGCCGGCCTGGAAACGACCTTTCCCTACCGGACCGCGACGGTCCTCGAAGGCTACAAGCTGGAAAACGCCGGCGGGGAGAGCTGCGGCGGGACCCTGATCGAGGCCTTTGCCGTCTCCTGCAACTCGGTGTTCGTGCCGCTTGGCGTGGAGCTTGGCGCAAGGCGGCTGGTGGCGATGGCCGAAGCGTTTGGCTTCAACCACCCCCTCCCCCTGCCCGGCGCGCTTACCTCCACCATCCCCCCCGCCAACCAGATCAAAACGGAAGTTGAAGTCGGCTCGACGGCGATCGGTCAGGGCAGGGTCCTTGCCTCCCCGCTGCAGATGGCCCTTGCCGCGGCAACGGTTGGCGAGGGGGGGATCGAGCCCAGCCCGCGGATCCAGCCCGGCGGCGGCGGGGGACGGCGGGTGCTCAAGCCGGCGACGGCCGCGGCGGTGGCAACCTTGATGAGGGCGGTTGTGACGATTGGGATCGGCGGGGCGGCGGCGATCCCCGGGGTGGAAGTGGCAGGGAAGACCGGCACCGCCGAACTGGGCTCAAACCCCTGCGGCGGCGCGCCGGAAGCGGGGGGAGGCGAAGGAAAGGGGGCAGGGTGCGCAGCCGCCGAACGGGCGAACACCGACGCCTGGTTTGCCGCCTTTGCCCCCGTCCGCAACCCCCGGGTGGCCGTTGGCGTGCTGGTCGTCCGCGCCGGCTACGGCGGCGAAACGGCGGCGCCGATCGCCAGGCAGGTGATCGAAGCGGCGCTTGGCCTCTAGCCCTACCGCCGCCCCTCGCCGAAGTAGATCCCCTCCGGCAGGTGGCCGGCAAGCTCGCCGACCTCAAGGGGGCGGAGCCGGCGGGCGATCAGGTTCACCTCCCCTGCGCTTGGCCGCTCCACCTGCCCTTCCACTAAAAGCAGGGGGGCGGTGCGCACCAGCAGCCGGTTGCGCCGGTAGAGGGAGGGGTAGATGATCACGTTCACCGTCCCCTGCTCGTCTTCCAAAAGGAGGAAGACCACCCCCTTTGCGCTTTGCGGCCGCTGGCGGGCGATCACCAGGCCGCCAACCCGCGCCCGCCCGCCTGCCGGCAGCTCGCCGCTTGCCACCACCCCCTTTCTGCGCAGGGAGGGGCGCAGCAGGGCAAGGGGATGGCGGTCCGGCGAGGTGGCAAGGGTGGCGTAGTCGGCGACAACCCCCTCCCAGGCCGTTTGGGGGGGCAGCGGGGGCGGCTTGGGCAGGGGGAGGGGGAGGGTCGGCTGGCTGGAGCGGCGGCGGCCGGCAAGGGAGGCCTGGTAGAGGGCCTGACGGCGGGAGCCGGCAAAGGAGGGGGGTAAGGCGCCGGCCTTTGCCAGCTGGCGAAGCGTCTGGGTGGAGACGGCCACCCGCCCGCACAGCTCCGCCAGGGAGCGGTAGGGACCGCCCCGCCGCCGCTCGGCGAGGAGCTCCGCCACCTCCCGCTCGACGACGCCCTTCACCTGGCGCAGGCCAAGCCGCACCCTCCCCTCCCCCTCGACGGTGCACTGAAGCTCGCTTTTGTTGACGTCGGCCCGGACCACCTCGATCCCCCGCCGCCTCGCCTCCTGGATCAAGGCGTCGGGGGTGTAGAAGCCAAGCGGCTGGGCGTTCAGCAGGGCGCAGAGGAACTCGGCGGGGTAGTAGCGGCGCAGCCAGGCGGTCTGGTAGGCAAGCAGGCCGAAGGCGGCGGCGTGGGACTTGGGAAAGCCGAAGCCGGAGAACCCTTCGATCATCCCAAAGACCTGCTCGGCCACCGGCTCCACCCCCTCCCCCCACCGCTCCTTCGCCCCCTCGATGAACCGGCGGCGGTAGCGGAGGATCGCCTCCCGGGAGCGCTTGCGGCTCATCGCCCGGCGCAGCCCCTCCGCCTCGGCGGCGGTGAAGCCGGCAAAGGCCCTTGCCACCTCCAGGACCTGGTCCTGGAAGATGATCACCCCAAGGGTCTCGGCAAGCACCGGCTCAAGGGAGGGGTGGGGGTAGGGGACGCGAAAGGTCGGGTCGTTGCGCTTGCGGGCAAGCCGGGCGAGGTAGGGGTTGACGGCGCCGCCGACGATCGGCCCAGGCCGGACGATCGCCACCTGGATCGTCAGCTCGGCAAGGCTGCTTGGCCTGGTCCGCCGCAGCGAGGCCATCTGCGCCCTGCTCTCGATCTGAAAGACGCCGGTGGTGTTGGCGGCGGCGATCTCCTTGAAGACGGCCGGATCGTCGAAGGGGATCCGGGAGAGGTCGACCACCTTCCCGTGGCGGCGGTGGATCAGCTCCACGCACCCTTCCACCGCCGAGAGCATCCCCAGCCCAAGGAGGTCGATCTTCAAAAACCCCGCCTCGGCGCAGCTGTCCTTGTCCCAGACAAGCAGCTGGCGGCCGGCCATTGCCGCCGGCACCAGCTGGCAGAGCCGGTCGAGGCGGCGGTGGGAGATCACCATCCCGCCCGGGTGCTGGGTGAGGTGGCGGGGCAGGCCGTAGGCCTCCTCGACAAGGCGGGCAAGCCAGCGCAGCCTGACGCTCCCCCTTCCCGCCAGCCGCTCCACCTCCGCCGCCAACCCCCTCCCCCCTTCCCCTCCCTCAACCCCCTTTGCCAGCCGTTCCAGGAGGCCGGTCGGCAGGCCCAGCGCCTTGCCGATGTCCTTGAGCGCCGAGCGGGTCTTGTAGGTGGCGTAGGCGCCGACCAGGGCGGTGTGGTCGCGGCCGTAGGTCTCGTGGATCCTGGCGATCAGCCGGTCCCTGATGTCCCGGGGGAAGTCGATGTCGATGTCGGGCAGCTGGGAGAGGCCCTCGTGGAGGAAGCGGGAGAGCAGCAGGCCGTTTGCGATCGGGTCGATGTGGGAGAGGCCGGTCAGGTAGCAGACGATCGAGGAGACCGATGAGCCCCGCCCCCGCCCCGGCGCAAGCAGCCCCGCCGCCTGCCGCCCGCCCCGCACCTCCGCTGCCACCTCCTTGGCAAGCTCAAGGAGCTCGTGGTGGAGGAGGAAGAAGCCGCTTAGGCAGAGGCGCTCGATCAGCGCAAGCTCCTCCTCGAGGCGGCTGCGGGCGGCCCGGCGGTGGGGGTTGCCGGGGGGGTAGCGCTCCGCGAAGGACCGCTCGCAGACCGCCCGCAGCCTCCTTGCCGCCTGCCGCTCGGCCGGGCTTGGGTAGCGGTAGGAGAGCGTCCCCAGCAGATCGAAGCCGCAGAGCCGCTGGGCAAGCTCAACCGTCGCCTGCGCCACCCCCGGCCAGAGGGAGAAGCGGGCGGCCATCGCCTGGGGGCTTGCCAGGACGTTTGTGTGGTTTGGCGGACGGAGCCCTTCGCTTGCCTCGAGGGTGAGGCCGTTGCGCGCCGCGATCAGGGCATCGCCAAGGAGGGAGCGGATCGGGGTGTGGGCGGTGATCCCCCCCGTTGCAACGACCCCGACGCCAAGCCTTCTGGCAAGGGCGAGGAGGCGGTTGTTGCGGCTGCGCTCCCCGCGCACGTAGGGGCGCTGGAGCTCGAGGAAAAGCCGCTCCCTGCCGAAGGCCTCCCGGAGCAGGGCAAGCTTTGCCGGGTCAAGGAGGGCGTGGTTGTAGGGGCCGCTTAGGCAGACCAGGCCCTCCGCCTGGGCGCAGACCTGCTCGATGGCAACCCCGCCGTTGCGGGCGGCGGCGGTAAGCAGCTGGCAGAGGTTCCCCCACCCCTCCCCGCTTTCCACAAGGAGGGTGAGCCGCCTGCCGTTCTCAAGGGGCAGCTCGGCGCCGTGGATCGGGGCGACCCCGTGCTCCCTTGCGGCAAGGTGGTGCTCGATCGCCCCGCCGACCACCCCCACGTCGGCAAGGCCAAGGGCGGGGTAGCCAAGCCTTGCCGCCTGGGCGACCAGCTCTTCGGGCAGGGAGCCGCCGCCGAGGGAGTAGGCGGAGCGGCAGTGCAGCTCGATGTAGGGGGGCGCTACCGCTGCCAATACCACCTCCCGGCGAGGAGGTCCTTGAAGAGGACGAGGTTCCTGCCCCCCTCGACCACCACCTCCCAGTAGCGGCGGGCAACCGGCCGCTCATCCCACCACCCCTCTTCAACCAGCCAGCTCTCCCGGACGGCAACCACCTCCCTGCCGCCAACCCGCTTCGGCACCCCCCGCGGGGAGGCCTGAACGGCCACCGGCCGAGGTCGGTAGAAGGGGGCCTTCACCCCCTCACCTCCGGCGGGGCAAGCAGGAACCGCCGCTCCAGCACCCTCGCCTCCTCCTCGACGCTCACCACCCGGCCAAGCGCCTCCCGGCCGACGGTCCGCTGGAGGTGGGCGATCGTCTCGGCAAGCCGCCCCTCCTCCCGCTCCCTTGCCCCAAGCGGCAGCTGGCGGCCGACCGGGGGACCGACCCGCTCCACCCGCACCGCCAGCCAGAGGGGCGGCGCCGGCAGCTCCCCAAGCTTGGCAGCGCACCGCTCAAGGAGCGCCCTGCGGGAGGCGGTTGGCTGGCGAAAGACAACGGCCCGCCGCCAGCTTCCCCCGCCGGCAAGGCCGGCCGCCAGCGAAAGCAGGGAGATCGTCCTGCCGCGCAGCTCGGGACGGGCAAGCAGCCGCTCCACCAAGACGGCAAGCGCCTGGCGAAGCCCCTCGCTGGTAAGGGAGCCCTCCACCTCCAGCCGCTCCTCGCAGACCGCCTCCGGCCGGCGGGGGGCAAAGGGGGCTTCCCTGCCGGCCAGCAGGTCGGCAAGCAGCTCGCCCCGCCTGCCGAACCGCTCGCCGAGGGCGGCCTTGCCAAGCCCCCTCACCTCCCCCAGGGTGGCGATCCCAAGCTCCTCCAGCTCCTCGACAAGCGCCCCGTTCCAGGGATCGATCCGCAGGGCGCCAACCCCAACCCCCTCCACCCCCTTCGTCTGGGGGGAGAGGAAGAGCAGCCTCCTCCCCCGCCCCAGGCGGGCGGCAAGGTGGGCGTAAAACCGGCTGCTGCCAAGGCCAAGGCGGGGGGGCAGGGGGAGCGCTGAAGCCGCCGCCCGCGCCGCCGCCTCGATCACCCCGGCCGGGGAGCGGTAGAGGGGGAGATGGGGGTCGATCGGCAGGTAGCAGAGGCCCTGCCGGGGGGCCTCAAGGGCGATCCCAACCCCTTCCAGGGCGCCAAGGACCCGCTCCCAGGCGGCCCGACAGCCCTCCTCATCGACGGGAAGCAGCTGGAGGCGGGGACAGCGGAGGAGCGCCTCCCCGATCGTCATCCCCGCCACCACCCCGGCGCGACGGGCGGAGGGGGCGACCTCGCCAACCCTGCCCCCCTCCCCGACCAGGGCCAGCGGCGCCGCCGGGCCGCCCGCCGAGGCGGCGCTTACCACAACCCGAAAGGATGGGAACCAGAGGGCAAGGAGCCCGCCGCTCATACGAACATATGTTCGCACAAGCGGCGGGAGCCGCTCCTAGACGTCCAGCTCCGCCGTTGCTACTTCCTTGGGGTTTTCGGGGTTGACGATCTTGATCTCGATCGGCCGGTTGGCCAGGGAGGCGAGCTTGATCTTGAACAGCAGCGCCGCCCCCTGGGTCGGGCTCTCGCCGGCGATCGAGTTCGGTTCGGGAAGGCGGCCGTGGGCGGGCACCTCCCCTCCCCGGTAGACGAACGGGTTGTAGCCGGTCGGGTTGATCGGGTAGTAGACGTTGTCCTGGGTGTCGAAGAGGGAGATCTCGGTGCTTGCCGGATGGGGCTTGCCCGTTTCGTTGTAGACCTGGAGGAAGACCGCAAACCACTCTTCGCCCGGCTTCAGCTGCTGAAGCGCAGGGGGGATCCCCTCGAGGTAGGCCTGGTCTTCGCTTTCGTAGGGGTTGAGCTCACGGGAGATCTGCACCTGGTAGGCAAGCTGCCCCACCTGGAGGTAGGGCGCCGGGACGCCGCCCTCGCCGGCGTAGGTACCGGAGGTGACGCGCTCGTTTGCATCCCCGCAGGCCGCGAGCGCCACGGCGCAGACGGCCGCCCCCAGGAGAGCCATCCCTTTGCGTGTTGGGATCCGGTACATCACGCGGGGAGTCTAACCGTCGGCAACGGTAACTCGCTTCACGGTCGGCGGCACCCCCCCGCGACGGGCCGCCTCCTCAAGCAGCTCGCGGAGGCGGAATGCCGCCTTGTGCAGCTGGCGGCGGGCCCAGGGGGCGGCAACCGCCTCGGCAAGCCGATCGGAGGGGACCGTCGGTTGGGTGGCAACGGCAACGATCAGCCGGGTGGTCCCCTCGGGGCCGGGCCGCAGGTCGTAGGTGACCTGGAGGGGGATCCTGTTGACCTTGCCCATCCGCCCCTCCGCCACGATCAGGCGGGGCCGCTCGACCTGGGTGAAGGTGAGGTCGGCCCAGGCGAACCGGGCAAGCGGGAAGGCGATCCGAAACCGCGCCCCCGCCCCGATGCCGGTGGAGCGCTCCCTGGTCAGGTGCCAGTCCCGGAGGAAGTGGTCGGTGAAGGAGGGGTGGTTGGCGATGTCGGCCAGGAAGTCGAAGACAAGCTCCCGGGGGGCGTCGAGGACGGTGACGATCGGTTGGGGCTCCACCGCGGGAAATAGTATTTGCCGGGAGCAAAGCAGGCGGTTTGGCGGCCGGCGGGGCGCTGTTAGAATCGGAGGGCACCTACCCTGTCCCGGTAGGCAGCGCCACTTGGACAGGGGGAGAAAGGAGCTGCGATGGAATCCTCGATGCAAGGCACGATTCCGGGGGCGGGAGCCTTTGTCTGCGCGAGCTGCGGCCATACCTTTGCCCTCTCGCCGCCGTTCAGCGAGCCGCCCCGCTGCCCGAACTGCGGCTCCACCGACGTCTCCCGGGCAACCCTTGCCACCACCCGGTTCAGCCGACCGGTCGAGGAGGCAACCGACCCCCTTGCCAGGGAGCGGTGGGTTGAGCGGGCTAGGGCGCTGATCGAGCAGCCGGGGGAGTACCTTGCCTTTGAAGAGGGAGGGGCGCTGAAGGTGGTGAAGCTCTCCCGGGAGTGGACGCGGATCGGCCGCTCGCTGGCCGCCGACATCCGCTTCGACGACCCAACGGTCTCCCGTCGTCACGCCCTGATCGTCCGCCAGGCGGACGGCGTGCGGGTGCTTGACGACCGCTCCCTGAACGGCGTCTTCGTCAACGGGGAGCGGGTTGAATGGCGGGTCCTGAAGGACGGCGACGAGATCGTCGTCGGCCGCCACCGGCTGGTCTACCTCTCCGCGCCGGCGGAGCGGGCGCAGGCCGCCGCCTCGGCCGCCGGTGGCGGCGAGGACGAGCTCCAGCCCCTTTAGCGGCGTCGGCGCGCCGCTGCCGCTACGCTCCCCGCGATGGCAATGACGATCTGCGTGCTCTCCCAGAAGGGGGGCACCGGGAAGACAACGGTGGTCCGCACCCTGGCGGAGATCTTCCGCCGGATCGACCTGCCCACCCTTGCCGTCGACCTCGACCCCCAGGCAAACCTCTCCGACTACTTCGACGTCCCCCCAGACGCCAGCCCGACCGTCGCCGAGCTGCTCACCGGCCAGACCACCGTCGCCAAGGCGATCCACGAGCCGGCCGAGATCATCCCGGCCAACCTCGCCCTTGCCGAGGCGGAGCTTGCCCTTGCCGGCAAGATCGGCAGGGAGCGGGTGCTGCGCAAAGCGCTTGCCCGCCTCCCCGACCGCTACCAGCTGGTCCTGATCGACTGCCCCCCCTCCCTTGGCCTGCTCACCGTCAACGGCCTTGCCGCCGCCGACTACGCCTTGATCACCGCCGAGGCCCAGTACTTCGCCCTCCAGGGCGTCGAGCAGGCCCTGGAGGTGGTCGAGCTCGCCAGGGAGGAGCTCCGCGAGCAGCTTGAGGTGCTGGGGATCCTCCTCAACCTCGCCGACCTGCGCACCGTCCACTCCCGGGAGGCGCTCCGCTCCCTGCGGGAACGGTACGGCCAGCTTGTCTTCGAGACCGTGATCCGCTCCTCGATCGCCTACGCCGAATCGGCGGAGCGGGGGGTGCCGATCATCGACCACCGGCCCGACCTGGGGGCCGACTACATCTCCCTTGCCCGGGAGGTGCTCCAGCGGCTTGGCCTGGCCAGGCTCTCCCGGCGGCTGCGCTCCCTTGCGAAGACCGGCTAGAGGTCGACGACGTAGGCTCCCTGCGACTCGAAGGGGACCCGGACCACGTCGGCCCACCCCTCCACCTCCGGGGCGAGCCGGCCAAGGACCGCCCCGGTCTGCTCGTAGTGGCACCAGATAAGCACGGTTGGCCCCGCCCCGGAGATCGTTGCGCCCAGGGCGCCAAGCTCCCTGGCCCGGGAAAGCAGCTCGGCGCTGCGGGGGTAGAGGTGGGCCCGCCTTGGCTGGTGGAGGCGGTCGGAAAGGCCCCTGGCGATCAGGTCGAAGTCGCCCTTGGCAAGGCCGAGGACAAGGAGCGCCCCGTGGGCGACGTTGAAGACCGCCTCGGAGAGGGGCACCGCCTCCGGCAGCGCCGCCCGCGCCCGCTCGGTGGGCACCCCGCCGCCGCGGGGGATGACGGCCAGCGCCTCCAGCCCGTCGGGGGCATCGAACCTGGCGACGGTGCCCTCGGCGCAGATCACAAAGCCGCCGTGGAGGGCGGCGGCGGCGTTGTCGGGATGGCCCTCCAGGGCGGTGGCGTGGGCGAGGAGGTCCTCGTCCAGCTCGAAGAGGTGGGCGGCGGCAAGCAGGCCGGCAACCGTTGCCGCCGCCGAGGAGCCGAGGCCGCCGGCCAGGGGGATCCGGGAGCGCAGCCGGAAGGCAAACCGGTCGGGGGGATGGAGCCTGGCAAAGGCCCGCACGCAGAGGTTTGAGCGGTCGGCCGGCAGCGGCAGGTCGGTCTGCAGGGAGAAGCTGCCGGTCTCCACAACCTCCAGTTCAAGGTGGAGGCCGACGGCTGCCGCAAAGGCGTCGAACCCGGGACCAAGGTTCGCGGAGGAGGCGGGGACCTTGACCAGCCGCCGGCGCCTCACCCGAAGATCGCCTGTTCAACCGCCTCCAGCTCGACCGGACAGCGGATGATCGCCCCTTCGGTCTGGGAGAGGGCCGCCTCCGGGTCCTTGATCCCCCTGCCGGTGAGCACGCAGACCACGCACCGGGCGCCGCCCGCCCCGTACTTCAGCAAGCCGGCCACCGAGGCGGCCGAGGCCGGCTCGACAAACATCCCTTCCCGGGAGGCCATCAGCCGGTAGGCGGCAAGGATCTCCGAGTCGGAGACCGTCCGGATCGCGCCGCCCGACTCGGCGGCGGCGGCAAGCGCTTCCTTGCCCCGCGCCGGCTTGCCGATCCTGATCGCCGAGGCAACCGTTTCCGGGTGCTCGATCGGGTGGCCGAGCACCAGCGGCGCCGCACCCTCCGCCTGGAAGCCGTATAGCCGGGGGCTTGCGCCAACCTCCTGGAAGCCCCGCCAGTAGGCGGTGATGTTGCCGGCGTTGCCGACGGGGATGCAGAGCGCTTCAAGCTCATCGCCAAGCTCCTCGACCAGCTCGAAGGCGGCCGTCTTCTGCCCTTCAAGGCGGAACTCGTTGAGGGAGTTGACGAGGGCGATCGGGTGGTTTTCAACGAGCTTGCGGACGACCTGGAGGGCCTGGTCGAAGCTGCCCTGCAGGGAGATCACCCTGGCGCCGTGGATCAGCGTCTGGGCGAGCTTGCCCCTGGCGATCCGCCCCTCCGGGACGATCACCGCGCAGGTGATCCCCGCCCGCGCCGAGTAGGCGGCCGCCGAGGCGGCCGTGTTGCCGGTGGAGGCGCAGATCACCGCCTTGGCGCCGTCCCGTAGCGCCGCCGAGACGGCGCAGGTCATCCCCCGGTCCTTGAAGGAGCCGGTTGGGTTGCCCCCCTCGCACTTGAAGTAGACCTCGGCGCCAACCAGCTCGGAGATCACCGGCGCATGCAGGAGCGCGGTGCCCCCCTCGCTCAGGGAGACGATCGGGTCGTTTGGACCAAACGGCAGGTGGTCGCGGTAGCGCTCGATCAGCGGTGGGCGCAGACCGGTCTTTTCCTTCACACAAACTCCTCTTCGATCACGGCAATCGCCCTTGGCTTTGAGCGTACACTTGCCAGCCCTTCAAGGGCAGCCGATGCCCTGCCGAGCCGGGAGGCAAGGGTCCGGTGGGTGACCATCACCAGCCGGGCGTTCTCGCCAAGGCCGCGCTGGACAACCGACTTGATCGAGATCCCGTGGGCCCCCAGGACCCCCGCCACCTCGGCCAGGACGCCCGGTCGGTCGGCAACCTCGACGTGGAGGTAGTAGGCGCTTTCAACGTCCTCGAGGATCGGCAGCTGCTCGGGGGGCGGCGGCGGCGGCAGCGGGCTGCGCAGCGCCGAGATCAGGTCGCCGAGCACCGCCGAGGCCGTTTGGCTCCCGCCGGCGCCGGGACCGGACATCGTGATCTCGGTGATCGCCTCCGACTCGAGCGTGACGGCGTTGTAGGGGCCGGAGACCGAGGCAAGCGGGTGGGATGGGTAGAGGAAGGCGGGGTGGACCCGCACCGAGATCCCCTCGCCAAGCCGCTCCGCCGTCCCGACAAGCTTCAGGGAGAGGTCAAGCTCCTTGGCGTAAAGGAGGTCGTCGGGGGCGAGGTGGTCGATCCCTTCGTAGCGGACCTGCTCAAGCGTCACCGGCACGCCAAAGGCAAGCCGGGCGAGGATCGCCATCTTCGCGGCGGCGTCCCGCCCGCTTACGTCGTCGCTTGGGTCGGCCTCGGCGTAGCCGGCCGCCTGGGCGCGGGCAAGCGCCTGGGCGTAGCTGCTCCCCGCCGCCATCTCGGTGAGGATGTAGTTGGTGGTGCCGTTGACGATCCCGTGGACCCGCTCCAGGGCGGCGCAGGCAAGCGCCTCCCGGATCACCCTGATCACCGGGATCACCCCGGCAACGGCCGCCTCGAAGCGGATCTGGGCGCCGCTGCGCCGGGCGGCCTCGTAAAGCTCCTCGCCGTGGGCGCAGAGCAGCTGCTTGTTGGCGGTGATCAGCGCCTTGCCCCGGCAGAGCGTCTGGAGGGCGTAGCGGCGGGCAGGTTCCAGGCCGCCGATCAGCTCCACCACCACCTCGGAGCGCTCGAGGATCTGTTCGAAATCGCCGCGGGAGCGGGTGAGCACGCCGCTGATCACCGGCCGCAGGCCGGTTTGGCGCTCGATCTCCCCGGCGCGCTCCTCCAGGAGGCGGGCAAAGGCCGAGCCGACGGTGCCGTAGCCGAGCAGGCCGACCGGGACGGTCTTCACCGCGCCTGCCTGCGGCGGTGAGGGACGGGCGCCGCTAACGGACATCGCGGGCGAACAGGTCGTCGTAGCGCTCCCGGCGAACCACCACCCGCGCCTGCCCCTCCGCGCAGAAGATCACCGGGGGGCGGAGCGCGCCGTTGTAGTTGTTGGCCAGCGCGTAGGTGTAGGCGCCGGTTGCCGGCGTGCAGAGCAGGTCGCCGGCACGGGGCTCGTCGAGGCGGGCTTCCCTGACGATCACGTCCCCCGACTCGCAGTGCTTGCCGACGACCACGCAGGGGGTGGAGCCGAACGGGCGGGTGACGATGTGGGCTTCGTAGGGGGCGCCGTAGAGCATCGGCCGCAGGTTGTCCGACATCCCCCCGTCGACGGCGACGTAGAGGGAGACGTTGCGCTTCACCGACTCCACCGTGTAGATCGTCAGGCAGGCGTTGGCGACCAGGGAGCGGCCCGGCTCGAGGTAGAGGAGCTCGAACTGGCCAAGCTCCCGCTCCGCCGCCGCCGAGATGGCGGCCACGTAATCCCCGATCGAGGGCGCCGCCTGGCCGTCTAGGTAGGGGACACCCAACCCGCCGCCGAGGTCGTAGACGGGGAAGGGCCCAAACGGCGCAACGGCTGCCACCGCGTCGAGGAAGGGCTGCAGCTCAAGCAGCTGGGAGCCGATGTGGAGGTGGAGGCCACGCAGCTGCAGGCCGGCGATCGCCTGGGCCCGCTCGATCGCCGCCGGCAGCTGCTCAAGCGAGAAGCCGAACTTCGAGTCGGCCTGGCCGGTTGAGATCTTGTCGTGGGTCTTGCCGGCGACGGCCGGGGTGGCCCGCAGGAGGATCGGCTGGGGCTCCTTTGGCGGCCGCCTTTGCACCAGCTGGGCAAGCCGCTCCAGCTCGTCGAGGTTGTCGACGACGATCAGGCCGACCTGGAGCTCGAGGGCCCGCTCCAGCTCGCCAACCGACTTGGCGTTGCCGTGGAGGACGAGGTCGCGGGGCAAGAAGCCGGCGGCAAGGGCAAGCTCCAGTTCGCCGCCGGAGGCCACATCGCAGCAAAGTCCCTCCTCGGCGAAGACGGCAAGGACAGGGGTGGCGGGAAAGGCCTTTGCGGCAAAGGCCACCCGCGCCCGCTCGCCCACGGCTGCCCTGGCCGCCTCCAGGTAGGAGCGGGCCCGTTGGCGAAGCTCCGCCTCGTCGACCACGTAGGCGGGGGTGCCGAAGGTGCGGGCAAGCTCCTGGAGGTCGCAGCCGGCCAGCTCGATCGCCCCCCCGCGGCCGATCGTCGCGTTTGCGGGGAAGGGGGTTGGCAGTGCCGTCTTCGCTGGGGCGGCCATGGAGGTTGATTATCGGCGATCTTGCCGGCTCGGTGCTTTCGGGTGGCGAATCGGCCCCGATCGTGTGCGACAATCAAGCGGAGATGGCGCCCTCGGCGAGATCACGGTTGGAGCGACTTGGCAAGGACCGCGGCCTCCAGCTGCGGATGTACCTGACGATGTTCCTGCTCGGCCTGGTCTACATCCTCCTGCTTGGCGTGCTCTTTGCCGCCGGCGCCGGGGCGGTGACGATGGCCGTCGTTGCCGGCCTGCTCCTCCTCCTCCAGTACTCCCTCTCCGACAAGATCGCCTTGGCGACGCTTGGGGCGCGGCAGGTCACCCCCGCCCAGGAGCCGCTTCTCCACGAAACGATCGAACGGCTTTGCATCCAGGCCAACCTGCCGAAGCCGCGGGTGGCGGTGATCGAGAGCCAGATGCCAAACGCCTGCGCCCTTGGTCGCTCGCCAAAGGCGGCAACGGTCTGCGCCACCAGGGGGATCCTTGAACTGCTCAGCCCCGCCGAGCTTGAAGCGGTCCTCGCCCACGAGATCACCCACATCCTCAACCGGGACGTGGCGGTGATGACGCTGGCCAGCTTCTTCGCCTCGCTGGCCTCGATGATCACCCAGTTCGCCCTGTTCTTCGGCGGCGGCTTTGGCGGCTACCGCTCCCGGGAAGAGGAGGAGGAGATCATCCTGGTGATGGTGGTCTCGGCGATCGTCTACCTGATCTCCTTCCTGCTCCTCCAGGCCCTCTCCCGCTACCGGGAGTACGCCGCCGACCGCGGCTCGGCGCTGATCACGATGCGGCCAAGCGCCCTGATCAGCGCCCTGGAGAAGGTAAGCGGCCACATCGAAGTGATGCCGACCCGCGACCTGCGCACCGCCGAAGGGCTCAGCGCCTTCTTCATCGTCCCCGCCCGCGCCAAGGAATCGCTGCTCAACCTCTTCTCCGACCACCCGCCCCTTGCCAAGCGGGTCGCCCACCTGGAAAGGATCGAAGCCGAACTGCTCCAGGCGGCGTAGCGATGGGATTGCTGTCGATCCTCACCGGGCGGGGCGCAAAGCCGGCGCCGCCGGCAACCGATCGGCTCTTTGCGATCACCACCGCCTACGTCACCCTGGAAACGGCCTGCGAGATCTCCTCCACCGGGAGCGCGGCCGTCGTCCTCCAGCCGCTGCGCACGCCCGAGTTCCAAACGGTCATCAAGGAAACGGCGGAGGTGGTGAAGGCGACGGCTGCCGAGGAGGGGGCGGTCGTTGAGACCAAGGAGGACGAGTTTGCCTACAGCTGGCTGATCGTCCGCCAGAAGCCAAGCTCGATCTCCGTTGAAGGGCTTGCCGTTGCAATCAACGGGATCTCCTCCTCCCTTGAGTCAAGCGGCTTTGGCGAACGGCTGCTGTGCGCCGTGTTCGGCTTCCGGGAAGGGTCCGGCAGGCCGCTCTACCTGATCTACAACTACAAGCGGGGCAAGTGGTACCCGTTCGTGCCAAGCGGGGAGCGGGAACGGGACTCCACCCGGGAGCTTGAACTGAAAGGCCGGCTTGCCGCCGAGCTGCCCCTCGAGGAGGAGCTTGGCCGCTGGTTCCCCCTCTGGGGGATTCCCCTTTAGAAGGCCACCGCGAACCGGTTGACGCCGGGGTGGTCGAGCCCCCTGCCGGCGCGCAGCAAGGCTCCCCTAAAGCAACGGCGCAAGCAGGGCGGCCGCTGCAGTCAGGCTGGCAAGGGCGACCAGGGCGGGGTCTTTGCGGCGGACCGCCGCCGCAAAGAGGATCGTGGCGCCGCCAAGGAGAAGAAGGGGCGGCTTGGCAAACCGCAGGCCCAGCAGCAGGCCGGGGGCGACCAGGCCGCCAAGCAGGTTGATCGAGTTTGAGTCAAGGCACTCGGCAACGGCCGCCCCGCCCCGCTGAAGCCGCCAGAGGACGATCCCCGCCCAGAGGTTTGGCGCGGCGCTAACCGGCGCAAGCAGGAGCGCCCCGCTTGCCGCAGGGCCAAGGCCGGCCCGGCTGCCGAGGGCGGCAAGGAAAAGGGAGAAGGCCGTTGCCACCCCCACCACCGCGCCGCCGGCAACCAGCAGGCCGCCGACCGCCCGCCCCAACCCCGGCCGCCGCCAGCCGCCGCCGCGGCCGCGGCCAAGCCACAGCAGGCCGCCCACCAGGCAGAGCAGCGCCGCTGTGCGCTCCAGCGGGGAACTGCCGCAGGCGAGGGCGCCGACGAGGCCGAGCAGGACGGCAAGGAGCGGCCCCAGGGACGGGCGCTGCCGGGCGGCCGGGCGGCGGAGCAGGCCGTAGCCGATGATCCCAACCAGGTTGAGGCTGCAGGCGCCGACGACAACGCCGGTTGAAAGGCCTGACCTGCCGGTGGCAAGGCCGACGACCGCTCCGGTCAGCTCCGGGGCGTCGGCCAGCAGCGCGGCAAGCAGGCCCAGCCGAAGTTCGCCGACCGCCTCCCCTTGGGCAAACCGGCGGAGGCTGCGGCCAAGCAGCCCGACGGCAAGCGGGAAGAGCAGCAGGGAGATCGTTGCGCCGAGAAGGTCTCCAACCATCGCAAGGCAACTGCCTTGCCGACCAGCCTTCCCGGCACGCCCCGGCCAAAGGCTAGCCGAAGGCTAGCCTTCCGGCAGCCAGCCCTCTCCGGAGAAGTTCTCCCGCGCCTCCTCCAGGGTGGTGTCGGGAGGGGGGAGGATCAGGTCGGAGCTTGCCAGCTCGTCGGCGGCAAGCGGGCTTCCCTCCCGGCGGACCAACTCCAGCAGCTCGGCAAGCTTGGCGGAGAAGGCGGCCTCATCGCCCCGCTCCACCGCCTCAAGGAGCTCCCGGTCAAGCCGCTCGACCTCGGCGACGGCACCGCCCTCCAGCCGGAACTGGTCCTCGCCGGCGATCCGGACGATCATTGGCCGGCGCCCTCTGCCCCGCCGCCCTCCCCTTGGCCAAGCTGACCTTGGGGGGCGGCTCCGCCAACCTCGCCCCGCAGCTTCTTCAGTTCTTCCTCCACCGTCGACTGGTTGGACAGTTCCTTGAGCTGGCGGTCGATCTGGTCTTCCCCTGAGCCAAGCGCGGTCAGGTCATCGAAGGTGCCGGCCGCTTCAAGCTCGGCGACGGCGTCGGCGCGGGCGCGCATGTTTTCGGTCTTGTCGATCGCCCGCTGCATCGCCAGGCCGACATCGGCCATCTGCTCGCCGACCCCGCTTGCCGCTTCGGAGATCCGCACCTGCGCTTCCGCCGCCGAGTACTGGGCCTTGATCACCTCCTTCTTCGTCCGGAAGGCTTCAACCTTGGCCCGCAGCTTCTGCTCGGCTTCGGTCAGCTTCTGCTGCTGTTCTTCCAGTTCCTTGACCTGCTGGTCAAGCGTCTGCAGCTCCGTCTGGGCGACGTTCTTCCGTTCAAGGGCCATCCGGGCAAGATCTTCCCGCCCCTGGGCCATCGCCTGACGGGCCTGGGTGTCAAGCTTGACGACCTGCTGCTGGAGGCTGCTCTCCTGAAGCTGGAGCCGCTTCTTGGCGGTGACGACGTCGGCAATCCCCTTCTTTACGTTCTGCAGCTGTTCAACCTGCTTCTGGTAGCTGTAGTCGAGCGTTGCAGCCGGATCTTCCGCCCGTTCCAGCAGCTTCGAGACCTTCGCCTTGACAACCGTTGAGATCCGCCCGGTGAGACCGGCCATGCTTGCAACCTCCTAGCTCAAGCCCGTTTATCCAGGCTCAAGCCTAGCGCCTTACAGCCCCGCCGGGTGACGCACCACAAAGCCGGCGTTCGTCGCCCGCAGCGGCCGCCACTGGGGGTCCCCCTCGTTGTTGTGGGGGTCTTCGATCGGGCTGGTGTCAAGCCGCAGGCCGGCGATGTCCATGTAGGCGTGTTCGGGGTTGGCGAAGATCGTCACCCAGGTGCCGGGGCCGCGGCGGCCGTAGGACATCAGTTCGGTTGAGTCCTCGGGGCTGCGCAGCCGGCCGCCGCCGTGGAGGGCGTAGGAGACGGTCCCCGAGCAGTCGTAGCCGGGCGACTTGAAGGAGGCGTGGCCGCCGCCCCAGATGTAGGGCAGGCCGACGATTTCGTTTGCCGCCCAGATCATCTTCTTGACGGCCTCCGGCGCTTCCATCGGCGCGGCGGCAATCCCGTCAACCAGCTGGGCGATCCTGCCGGGGACAAGCAGCCTCGGCTTGCCGGGACCGGGCAGTTCCGCCGTGGTGGCGGCAGCCCCGCCGGACAGCGAGGAGAGCTGGGAGAGCTGGGCCGTCTGCAGGTAGGGGACGATCCTGCCGCTGGCGGTAAGGACGTAAACGGGGCCGTGGTAGGGACGGGAGGGGTGGACCGCCCTGACCGGCGCCCGCCAAGGGCGGGGGGCGGCAACCCCGCCGGTGAGGCGCGCCGCCGATCCTCTGGCGCGTGCCTCAGCCGCCGCCGGCAGGCAGGCGATCAGGCTGCCAACCAGGGCACAGGCCGTCAGGGTGCGGCATTTCCTGCTCCAAAGCGAACCGGTTATGTACTTGCCCAAAACCGTTTGCTCCTCTTTCGTCGGCCTGCGGGGTTAGCTGACGGGCTAGCGCTGAAAGAGCCTGCGCTTCCTGCGGGACCACCGCGGGATTCGCCCCACTTTCTGGGTCCCCCGCTCCCCGGCGTCTAACCGGGGATTCGGCTTTTGGGCGGGGACCCTAGCAAACCGCACGGACCGTTGCAGCCAGCTGCAACTGCCCGTGCAGGGAAAGGCCCCGAAATTGCAAGGAAATCCGCCCTCCAAAAGGGCGCGGCGGGGGGCGGGCAGGGCGGATAACCTCTGTCCGTGCGCAGAGGGAGTGCGTTGCTGCTTGGCTGCGCCGCCGCCTGGCTGCTTGGCGGCTGCGGGAAGACGGCGCCAACGGTGATCCACACCGGCGGGCTCAACCCGGTGGCGCCGGTTGCGCCGGCCGGCGCAGCTGGCCAGGTGACGAAGAACACCACCCGCCTGGGCGGGGCAGGCCCGGTCGAAGACGCGGCGGCGGTGGCAACGGCCGTCCACCCCCCGGGCCAGCCGCCGGAAACGGTGCTGCTCGTCAACGCGGCAACCCCCGGCTTGGCGATTGCCGCCTGCGCCCTGGTTGGCCCCCCCTTGGAAGCGGCCCTCCTCTACGGCGAAGGCTCCGGGGTGCCAAGCGCAACGGAAGCGGCGCTGAAGGCCCTTGCGCCACGGGGCGCAAAGGCCCTGGAAGGGGCGCAGATCCTGACGATCGGCGGGGCGGCGGCGCCGTCCAGCTACCGCGCCCGGGTCCTGCCGGGGCGGGGCGAAGCCGGCCAGGCCGCCTCCCTGCTGCGGGTCCAGGAAGGCCTGACCGGGACCTCGCCAACCAAGGTCCTGGTGATCGACGCCGGCCAGCAGCTTCCCTTTGCCCTCCCCGCCGCCGCCCTTGCAGCCGGCTTCGGGACGCCGGTGCTTTTGGTTGAAAAGGACGGCGTGCCGGCGGCAACGGCGCAAGCGCTTGCCCGCCTCCACCACCCGCGGATCTACGTGATCGGCCCTCAGAAGGCGGTTGACGAAGGGGTCGTGCAAAGCCTGCGGCGGTACGGCGTGGTCAAGCGGATCGCCGGTGAAACGCCGGTTGAAGAGTCGGTTGCGATCGCCCGCTTCTCCGAAGCAGGGTTCGGCTTTGGGATCCTTGAACCGGGCCATGGCCTTGCCTTTGTCGACGACCGGTTTCCGCTCGATGCTCCCGCGGCGGCGGCGCTTGCCAGCGCCGGCGACTTCGCGCCAACGCTGCTTTTGGAAGGGCCGACAACGCTGCCCCAGCAGCTGGTCACCTACCTGGAAGACATCCGCGGCGCCTACTCCCAATCGGTCCCGCCCTTCCGCACCCTTTACAATCACGGCTGGATCGTCGGGGGCGCGGAAGCGATCTCCCTTGCCGTCCAGGACCGGATCGATGGTTTGCTTGAGGTCACAAAGCGGGCAACGGCAACCCCCTCCCCCGCCTACGTCCCCGAAGGGGGATAGCGGCCGGTGAGCGGCTTCGAGGACCCAACCCTGCTGGAGCGGGCGCAGCGGGGGGAGATCACCGTCGAGGACCTGCGGGCGCTAACCGGCGCCTCAACCCCCCACTTCGCCCTCCAGCTCGCCGAACGGCTGGCGCGGATCCTGGCCGTCCTGCCGGCCGACCACCCCGCCCGCCCCTTCGGCGAACGGCAGCTGGAGACGCTGCGCACCCTTGCCTTCGCCGGCGAGCAGCGGGACGAGCGGCCGCCGGAGGCCCGCTCCGAGGAGGAGCCGGCGCTGCCCTCCCTTGCCGGCTAGCGAAGGCGGCGGCCGGCCCGGGCAAGGGCGAAGCGGTTGCGCAGAAACCGCCAAAGCAGGGAGAAGAGCAGCACGTCCAAGAGCAGCAGGGCAAGGTTTGCTTCCCGCGGCACGGCGGTGAAGGCGCCGATCAAAAGCACCAGCGCGCCGTGGAGGAGGGCGACCGGCACCAGCGAGAGCAGCAGGGCGTGGGAGCGGTAGCCGGCAAAGTGCTCCCGGGCGCTTACCTCAAGGGTGCCGACCACCGCCGCCCCCCCGCCAACGGCAAGGAGGATCGCCGAGTGGCGGGGGGAGCCGGTTGCAACGCCTACGGCAACGGCAACGATCCCGGCGAGGATCAAAAGCTCGGCCGCGGGGAGCGGATGCCAGGGGGGGCGGGGCCGCTGCGGGGCCGCCGGCCTGCGCGATCCCTTTGAAGCCGTTGCCTTGCCGCCCCGGCCGGCCCGCTGCTTGCCCTTCTGCGCCATCGCCTATGCTGCGCCCGGTGGCCGGGCCAAGCGCGGATCAAGGTGGCGGTTGCGCCCCATCAGCGGCGATCGTAGCGGCGGTTGACGAGGAGGCCCTGCAGGAGCTCCTCTCCCTGCCGGTGAGCGTCGAGCGGTTTTGGCTGCAGCGGCTTGAGCAGACCGTTGGCGAAGGCATGCGCCGGCTCACCACCCTGTTCTTTTTGGAGGGGCTTGGCGCCGTGGGGGTTGGCGAGGACGTCACCTACGAGCCCCGCGACCACGAGCTGCTGGCAAAGGCCCCGCCGCAGCTGCCGGTCGGCCGCTTCCGGCTGGGGGAGCTCTGCGACCGGCTGGCGGCGGTCTCCCTCCACCCCGCGCCGCCCACCCACCCCTCCTCCTACCGCTACCGGCTGTGGGCGGCGCAAAGCGCCGCCCTTGACCTCGCCCTGCTTCAGGCCGGCAAGCCCCTTCACGCCCTCCTTGGCCTCACCCCCCAGCCGGTCCGGTTCGTCCACTCCCTCCGCCTCCCCGAACCGCCCTCCGCGGAGCCGGTGCTGGCCAGGCTCAACCGCTTTCCAACGGCCCGCTTCAAGCTCGACCCAACGGCCCGCTGGGATCTGCCCCTGATCGAGGCGCTTGCCGCAACGGGGGCGGTCGATGTCCTCGACCTCAAGGCCCACTACAAGGGCACCCCGGTCGACCAGCGGCCGACCCCGACGCTCCTTGAGGCGCTGCTCCGCGCCTTTCCCGGCGCGATCATCGAGGACCCCCTCTACGACGAGGCCACCAAGCCGCTCCTTGCAGGGGAGCTTGCCCGGATCTCCTACGACGCCCCGATCGAGGAGCCGGCCGACCTCGATGGCCTTGGCCATCCGGTGCGGATCGTCAACGTCAAGCCCTCCCGGCTGGGAGGGGTGCGCAACCTCTTCGCGCTCCTGCAGCGGCTTGGCAGGGAGGGGGTTGCCGCCTATGGCGGCGGGCAGTTCGAGCTTGGGCCGGGCCGGGCGCAGATCCAGTACCTCGCCTCCCTGTTCTACGCCCGGGGGCCAAACGACGTTGCCCCAACCGGCTTCAACCTCCCCCAGCCGCCGGCGGGGTTGCCGGAAAGCCCGCTCCAGCTAAAGCCGCCGCAGGCGGGCATCACCCCCGCCTGGTCTGCCTAGCCGGCTGCAAGATCCCTTGCAGAGGCAGGAACCGGCCGCAACTTGCAGTTGCCGGCGGGGTTGGGGGGTGCAAAACTGCAAGGCCTCAGCCGCCGTGAAGCGGCGGCCGCTTGGCAGCCGAAGAAGAAAAAGGCCTAAAGATCGGTGGGCGGCCACCGAAGGTCTCGGCTAGGTCCTCCAGGCCAAAGCAAGGATGAGGTTTATCCCCGATCCAAAAACGGCAGCGGCCCCGTTCCTTTTCTGGGTTGCGCTTGCGGCGGGAACTGCGGCCGCCTCAACCGGGGGCACCGGCTCCCCGCTCGACCACCTGATCCCCTCCCAGGTCGGGGGAACGGCCGTGGTGGTCAGCCGCTCCGCCCAGGCGCCGCGGATCACCACCGCCCGCTGCGTCCCGGCGCCGGCCTGTCCGCGCGGTTGGCTGACCGCCTACCCCGGCTCCCTCCTGCTGCTGCGCGGTCGCAACCTCCGGCCGGGGATGAGGATCCTCTTCCCAAGCCGGCCGTATGCCCGCATCTCCCGCAACTCACCCGCCGGCGTGCTGGCGCGCAGCCGGCTCGGGCTGGTGGTGGTCGTCCCCGCCCAGGCCCGCAGCGGCCGGATCGTCGCCGCCCTGCGCCGGCTGCGCTCCGCCCCCTACGGACCGCTGCGGATCATCGCCAGGCCAACCCGCAGGCACCCCGCCAAGCGCAAGCCGCCAGCAAAGCCCAAGCCCAGTCAGCCAAAGCATCCCTCGGGGGCGCCGGTCAACAAGGTGGCCGCCGAAGGGACGCCCTTTGCCGGGCTTGGGATGTGGATCTGGGAACTTTCCCGCTCCTCGGGGGGCAACCTGAGCGCGATCATCGCCCAGGCAAAGGCGGCCGGAATCACCACGCTCTTTGTGAAAAGCGGCGACGGGACCAGCTACTGGAGCCAGTTCTCCCCCGAACTGGTGGGGGCGCTGAAGGCGGCCGGCCTCCACGTCTGCGGCTGGCAGTACGTCTACGGCAACCAGCCGGTTGCCGAGGCTGAAACGGCTGCCCTTGCCGTCGCCCACGGCGCCGAATGCCTTGTGATCGACGCCGAGGAACAGTACGAAGGCCGCTACGCCGCCGCCCAGCGGTACATCGAAACGCTGCGCTCAAAGGTCGGCCCCAACTACCCCCTTGGCCTCACCTCCTTCCCCTACGTCGACCTCCACGAGCGGTTCCCCTACTCCGTCTTCCTCGGGCCGGGCGGCGCCCAGTTCAACCTCCCCCAGATCTACTGGCGGGCGATCGGCGTGACCGTCCCGGAAGGGTACATCCACACCTTCGAGGAGAACTCGATCTACGTGAGGGCGATCTGCCCGATCGGCCAAACCTACGAAAACCCGCCGCCGGCGGCGATCGTCAACTTCCGCTCCCTCGAGCCGGTCTTCCACGGCTGCGGCGGCCTCTCCTTCTGGGACTGGCAGGAAACGACGGCGCGGGGCTGGCAGGCCCTTTCCGCCCCCCTTGAACCAAACCCCGCCCTGCCCAAGGAATACCCAACCTCCCCGCTCCTTGGCGAAGGGGCAAAGGGGGACCAGGTCCTTTGGCTCCAGGAGCACCTTGCCGCCGTCTACCCCAACCAGCCGACAACGGGGATCTTTGAAGCAACCACAACGGCCAACCTGAAGGCCTTCCAGGCAAGCCACGGCCTCCCCCAAACCGGCCAGACCGAACCGGCCACCTGGCAGGCGCTGCTTGCCCTCCAGCCGGTTGCGGTGGATTGGCGAGGAGGCGGCCCCGCCGGCGGCTAGCGCCGGGGGGCCGCTTGCGCCACTAGATCCGCTGGATCAGGGTGCCGGTGCCAAGCCCGCCGCCGCAGCACATCGTCACCAGCCCAAGCTCCTTGTCGGAGCGCTCCAGCTCGTGGAGGAGGGTGGTGATCAGCCGGGCGCCGGTTGAGCCAAGCGGGTGGCCAAGGGCCATCGCCCCGCCGTTGACGTTCACCCGGTCCATGTCCGGTTCAAGCTCCCGCCGCCAGGCGGCAACCACCGGGGCAAAGGCCTCGTTGATCTCGATCAGGTCGATGTCGTCGATCTTCAGCTTGTTGCGCTCAAGGAGCCGCTTGGTCGCCGGGATCGGGCCGGTGAGCATGATCACCGGGTCGACGCCAACCGTCGTCTGGTCGACGATCCGCGCCCTTCCCTTGACGCCAAGCTGCTTGGCCTTTTCAGCCGACATCAGCAGGACGGCCGCCGCCCCGTCGGAGATCTGGGAGGAGTTGCCGGCGGTCACCTTGCCCCCCTCCTTGAAGGCCGGCTTGAGGGCGGCAAGCGCCTCGAGGCTGGTGTCCGGCCTGATCCCCTGGTCGGTGACGTAGGTGCTGCCGTTCACCTGGATCGGGACGATCTCCCGTTCGAACCGGCCCTCAACCGTTGCCTGGTGGGCGAGCCTGTGGGAGCGCAGCGCCAGTTCGTCGAGCTCGGAGCGGGGGATCTCCCACTTTTCGGCGATCAGCTCGGCGGAAAGGCCTTGGGGGATCAGCTGGTAGCGGTCGTAGAGCTCCTTGGGGAACGGGGTGCCGACCTGGTCGACCCACTGGAAGCCGATCCCCATCGGGATGTGGCCCATGTGCTCCACGCCCCCGCCGATCACCACGTCGTGGACGCCTGAGGCGATCAGCGCGGCGGCAAAGTTCACCGCCTGCTGGGCCGAGCCGCACTGGCGGTCGACGGTGGTTGCCGGCGTCTCGATCGGCAGGCCGGCCTGCAGCCAGGCGTTGCGGGCGATGTTGTAGCTCTGCTCCCCGTACTGCTGGACGCAGCCGGCGATCACGTCTTCAACGAGGGAGGGCTCGATCCCCGCCCTGGCGATCACCTCGGTGAAGCAGGCGCCAAGCAGCTCGTTGGGGTGGACGTCCTTGTAGTAGCCCTTTTCGCGGTGGCCCTTGCCGATCGGCGTGCGCACCGCCTCGACGATCACAACTTCCCTTCCAACCGGCTCACGCATTGAAGCTCCTTCCTAAGCAGTTCGATCCAACCGGGGCAACAGGATAGCGACCTTTATCGAGCTGAGGCTATCCCCGAGCGGGCGGCGGCAACGCCCGAAAGCGTAGAAGCCTGTAACCTTCCGGCGCCATGGACGAGCAACTGCTGATCGTCGGCAGCGGCACGATCGCCTGTGGCCTTGCCGCTGCAGCCGCCCACCACGGCCCGGTGCGGCTGCTCGCCCGCTCGGAGGCCTCCGCCCAGCGGGCCCGCGCCCAGGTCGAGAAGACGCTTGCGAAGATGGAAGCCCAGGTCGACCCCGACCACGTCCAGGTCCTCACCGACATCGAGGAGATCGGCAGGCCGACCTTCGTGGTCGAGTCGGTGATCGAGCACCACCAGACCAAGGCCGGGATCCTCGCCGAGCTCTCCGCCCGCCTCGATGAGCGGGCGATCCTTGCCACCACCACCTCCTCCCTCTCGATCAACAAGCTTGCCCAGGCAAGCGGGCGGCCCAACCGGTTCTGCGGCCTCCACGTCTTCAACCCGGTGACCAGGATGAAGCTGGTCGAGCTGGTCTTCCCGGCGGAGGCAGAAGAGGAGACCAAAAGGAGGGCGCGGGCCCTTTGCGAGGTGCTGGAGAAGACGCCGGTGGAGGTGCCCGACATCCCCGGCTTTGTGGTCAACAGGCTGCTCTTCCCCTACCTCTTCTCCGCGGTCCGCCTCCTTGAAGAGACGGGGATGAAGCCGGAGGACATCGACACCTGCATGAAGCTTGGCGCCGGCCACCCGATGGGGCCGCTCGCCCTGCTTGACCTGGTTGGCCTTGACGTCTCGAAGGCGATCGGGGAGGAGATCGGCGCCGAGATCCCGCCAAAGGTGGAGGAGTTGATCGCCAAGGGCCAGCTCGGCCGCAAGAGCGGCAGAGGCTTCTTAAGTTACGAATAGCTAAAGAACAGCTGTTATCGTGTCGGCGGGATGGCAAGCGCCGCCGACATCCGGATCGACCCGGCCCGGACGGTCCTCAACCAGCCTCCTCCCCTCCTCCCGCTCAACCTCTTCACCACCGACCCGGTCCTGGTCGAGTGGCTTGCGCGGGCCGGTCTAAGCGAGCAGGCCTATCGGCGGGCGGAGGAGTGCGGCGCCTACGCCGGCTCCCAGGAGGCTTGGGAACACTGCCGCCGCGCCGAGCGCAACCTGCCCCGCCTGGAAGCCTACGACCGCTACGGCAACCGGGTCGATCGGGTCGAGCTCGACCCCTCCTGGCATGCCCTGATGGAAGGGGCGATCGAGCGGGGGATCCACTCCCTGCCCTGGCGGGGCGAGGAGGGCGGCCAGCTGCTGCGGGGGATCCTCTTCATGCTCTACTGCAACACCAACGCCGGCGTGATGTGCCCGGTCTCGATGACCACCGCGGCGGTGCCGGCGCTGCGGGCCGCGGCCCCCGACCTTGCCGCCCGTTACGAGCCCGGCCTGCTTGAAAACGACTACCAGCGGGTGATCGTTGCCGGGATGGCGATGACCGAGCGCCAGGGCGGCTCCGACGTCCGCGCCAACATCACCGAGGCAACCCCCCAGGAGGACGGGACCTACCTGCTCAACGGCCACAAGTGGTTCTGCTCCTACCCGCCCTGCGACATCTTCCTGGTCCTTGCCCAGGCCCCCGACGGCCTCTCCTGCTTTTTGGCGGAGCGGGGGCCTGGGATGGAGTTCCAGCGCCTCAAGGACAAGCTTGGCACCCGCTCCCTGCCCTCCTCCGAGGTGGAGTTTTGCAACCTCCCCGCCAGGCTGGTTGGCGAGGAGGGCAAGGGGGTGAAGGCGATCATCACGATGGTCAACCAAACCAGGTTGGACTGCGCCCTCTCCTCGGCGGCGGCGATGCGCCGCGGCCTGGTCGAGGCCCTCCACCATGCCCGCCACCGGACCGCCTTCGGCCGGCTGCTGGCAGAGCAGCCGGCGATGGAAAACGTCCTCTGCGACCTGGCAGTTGAAGCGGAGGCGGCAGGCCACCTGGCGCTGCGGGTTGCCGCCGCCTTCGACGACCCCGACCAGGCCGCCTTCGCCCGGCTTGCCACCCCGGTTGCCAAGTACTGGATCTGCAAGCGGGCGCCGGCCCACGTCGGCGAGGCGCTTGAGTGCCTTGGCGGCAACGGCTACGTCGAGGACTCCGGGATGCCCCTCCTCTACCGCGACGCCCCGCTCTCCTCGATCTGGGAGGGCTCCGGCAACGTGATGGCCCTTGACGTGCTGCGGGCCGGCGGCCGCGACCCGCAGACGGTTGCCGCCTTTTTGGCGGAGTGCAGGCTGGCGGCGGGCGCCCACCGGCTCCTCGACGACCACCTCAAGCGGCTTGAAGGGGAGCTTCAAGGGCTTCCCTCCCCGGAGACGGCCCAGCTGGAGGCCCGCCGCCTTGCCGAAGGCCTTGCCCTTGCCCTCCAGGCAAGCCTTCTTTGGCGGTTCAGCACGCCGGCCGTCGCCGAGGCCTTTACGGTCAGCCGGCTTGCCGCCGGCGCTCCCGCCGTCTACGGCACCCTGCCGGCGGCCGTCGTCCGCCGGGAGATCCTGGAGCGGGCGCTGCCCAGCTGACTTCAGTTCCGGGAAAACCTTTCTATACTCCTTGCTGCGACATTGAAGTCGCATCGCACACCCGCCTCCTCCCAGTGCACACGCCCCGGCCCGCTTTGCGGGCCGGGCGTGTTTTTGCGGTGAGCTAGGGCTAGGAGCGGGGGTTTTGGGCCGAGCTGCCGGCCCGGGAGCGGATCCGCACCACCTCGATCCGGTTGCCCCGCACCGACTCCACCCGCAGGGAGGCGCCGTTTGCAACGACCACATCGCCCCGCCGAGGCAGCCGGCCAAGCTTGTCGAGGATCAGGCCGCCGACGGAGTTGTAGGCGTCGGTGTCGGCCGGCAGGTGGAGGCCGTGGTCCTCGAGGTCGCTGACCGCGACGTGGCCGCGGACCAGCCACTCCCCCTCGCCGACCTTGCGGACGTCTGCTTCGGCAAGGTCGGTTTCATCGGCGATCTCGCCAACCACCTCCTCGACGATGTCCTCGACGGTCACCACCCCAACCACCCGGCCGTACTCGTCGACGACAACGGCCATCTGGGTGCGGGCCTTGCGCAGGTCGGCAAGGAGGTCGTCGAGGGGCTTTGTCTCCGGGACGATCAGCGCCTCGTGGACGGCCGAGTCGATCGGCGCATGGGGACCCTCCCGGAGCACCAGCCCGGCCAGGGCGGAGGCGTGGACGATCCCCTTGATCCTGTCCCGGTCCTCGTCCTCGGTGACCGGCAGGCGGGTGTGGCCGCTCTCCACGCAGCGGCGCAGCGCCGTTTCGGCGTCCTCCGAGGCATCGACGGTGACAACGGCCGGGATCGGGGTCATCACCTGCCTGGCCTCCTGTTCGTGGAGGTGGAAGACGCCGGAGAGCATCCCCGCTTCGCCTGCCTCAAGGGCGCCGCCGGCATACGATTCGGCGATCAGCCGGCGGAGCTCCTGGGGGGTGCCGACGTCGGCGTAGGGGATCGGGACGATCCCAAAGAGCTTGAGGATCCCCGTTGAGACGGCCGTGGTGGCAACCACCAGCGGCGAGAAGAGCAGCCGCCAGAACTGCAGGGGGGCGGCAAGCCGGCGGGCAAGGGTCTCGGCCCGGTCGATCGCGTAGAGCTTGGGGACCATCTCCCCGCCGATCAGCTCGCTGACGATCAGGATCCCGTAGCCGATCGCCACCGCCAGGACGACGGCAGCCGTCTTCGAGAGGCCGCCAAAGAGCGGCTTGAAGAGGTGCTCCAGGGTCGGCTCGCCAAGGGCGCCGATCGCCACCGAGGCCATCGTCACGCCGATCTGGCAGACGGAGATGTACTCCCCAACCCGTTCCTGCTGAGCGACGGCAAGGGCGGCCCCCCGCAGCCCTTCCTGGCGGGCGGCCTCAAGCCGGTTGCGCCGGGAGCGGATCAGCGCGTACTCGGCGATCACAAAGAAGGCGTTCAGGCAGATCAGGAGGGCGGTCAGCCCAACCTTGAGCGCGCTCAAGTCGCCCCCACCCCCGGACAACAGCTCCCGGCGATCGGCCAACCGGCCGCGGCTGGCCTACCTCGGTCCGCTTCCCCGTCGTTCATGCTCTGGCGATTTACCCCAAAAGTAGCATCAGTTGCAGGCGCCGCCTATCCGAGCCGGTCGATCTCGGCGGCAAGGTTGAGGTCCGCCTCGGTCACACCCCCGGCGGAGTGGGTGGAGAGGGTGAGGCGGACGCGGTTGTAGGAGTGGATCAGGATGTCGGGGTGGTGGTTGGCCCGCTCGGCCAGCTCGCCGACCTTGTCTACAAAGGCAAGCGCCTCCTTGAAGTCGGCGAGTTGGAGCTCCCGCGCAATTGCCGTCCCCTCCCGACGCCACGCGGAGCCGGCCAGCCGCCGGTCGATCTCCTCGCTGGGCAGCAGCTCCATCGTCATCGATAGCGTAGCGGCAGCCGGGGTGGTTGTCACCGTCAGGCAAAGCTGCTGCCAGTTGCCTTTGCGGCGGCAATCGAGCCGACCACGGCGATCGCGCAAAGGGCCAGGCAGGCGAGATAGCCAAGCGGGGTGAGCCGGTAGCGGTCTGCCGTCCGCAGCGCCTGGGCGGCAAGCACGCCGCCGATCAGGCCGCCGACGTGGGCGCCGTAGGAGATGTTTGGCAGCAGGAAGGAGAGGAGCAAGTTGAGGGCGATCAGGCCGCCGATCCCCGACTGCATTACCGGGATCCCGCGGGCGTGAAGCTCGACGGCGGCCGCCCCCATCAAGCCGAAGATCGCCCCGGAGGCGCCAAGGGAGGCGGCCGAGGTTGCAACAAGCGCCCCGCAGGAGCCGGCAAGCAGGGCGGTCAGGTAGATCGCCAGCAGGCGGCGGGAGCCGATCGCCGGCTCGATCAGCCTGCCGACCAGGTAGAGGAGGTACATGTTGAAGAAGATGTGGAGGAGGTTCTCGTGGAGGAAGGCGCTTGTCAGCAGCCGCCAGTACTGGTGGTGGACGGCGATCCCTTCCCTGTAGAGGATCCCTTCTTCGATCAGGAAGCCGTGCACCGAGGAGCCGGAAAGGGTGAACTGGCCCTGCTCGCCAAGGAAGGCAACGACGTTGGCGGCGATCAGCAGGTAGGTGGCGTAGGGGCGGTCTGGGGCAAGGTTGACCCGGAGGGGCGGACGGCGGGGCGAGCCGGCGCAGTCGGGACAGCGCATCCCCACCTGGGTGGGCACCATGCAGTCGGTGCAGATCGGCCGCCCGCAGCTTGAGCAGGCAACGCCGGTCTGGCGACGGGGGTGGCGGTAGCAGGTTGCCATCTCGGGGAACGTATCAGGGCGCCGTTCTTCTACCGCCGGCTCCTGCCAACCACCTTTGCCGCCTCCCGGCGCAGCTCGCCGACGATCTGGCCGGCGCCGGCGGCAAGCCGCTGGTAGGGGGAGCGGAGCGCGGACCGTTCTTCCTGCTGGCGGCGGTGGGTGCGGATCGCGGCAAGGCCGGCGGCAGCCCCCACCCCGATCACCAGGGCGGCGGCCGGCCTGGCCCAGTTGCGGGGATCGCGCATCGCGGAGAGCTCCCACCCCTCAAGCTCCTCCGCCGCCGCCTGGGTGATCGAGGCAAGCGCCTCCTCAACCCGCGCCGAGAAGGCGGCCGGCGGCTCGATCGGGTGGAGGGCTTCCTGGAGGAGGTGCTCGATCCGCTCCTGGTCTGCGCTCATTGCCGCCTCCGCAGTCGGGAGAGCACGGACGGTCCCGCCTCCTGGCCGTCAAGCAGCTTCTGCAGCTGGCGCAGCGAGCGGTGGATCAGCACCTTGGTCGCCCCCTCGCTGCGCTGCAGGGCCCTGGCGATCTCCCGGTTGTCCATGCCCAGGGCAAACCGCATGATCAGCGCGTCGCGACGGTCGTCGGGGAGGTTCTGGAGGGCGGCAAGCACCGTCCGCAGCTCCTCCCTGCCCTGGGCAAGCCGCTCGGTGTCGTAGGGGGAGGGGACGATCGCGCCGTCCTCCAGCGAGCTTGCCCGCCGCCGGGAGCGGTCCCGGTAGAGGTTGGCAGCAAGGTTGTGGGCGATCCGGATGAGCCAGGGACGCAACGGCCTGCCGTCGGCCTCCGCCAGGGCCCGCTCGAAGTGGCGGTAGGCCTGGAGGAAGGTCTGCTCGGTGACGTCCTCGGCATCGTGGTGGTTGCCGAGCCGATAGTAGACGTAGGAGTAGACGTCCCGCAGATGGGTGCGGTACAGCTCGGCAAACTGGGCGTTAAGGCGGGCCTTCGTTGCAGCCGACTCCATCACCTGCACCCTAGCTGCAAAGGAAGGCAGACGGCGGCCCTGGCGGCGGGCCAGGTAAGGAGAAAGGGAGGCGCCCGCTCCCGCTGCGTGCAGCCGCAACTTCGCCGGCGTCTCGACGTCCCCGATCCTCGCCTCGGCCCCGGCCGGCGCCACCAAGGGGCGCCAAGCAACCGGGGCACGCCGCCACCCAGATCGCTTCAGGCGGCAGCCGGCCCGGCCCGCTTGCAGCCGCAAGCTGATCTAGAGCCGCAAAGGGCGCGTAGAAGGTAGCGACCCGGTCCAATTTGAGGCGAAGGAGGATCCTGCGATGAAGCGGCTGTTTCGGTTCGGCGGCCTGGCCACTGCGGTCGCAATCGTTTCCCTGCTGGGCGCGCCGGCGGCTGCAGGCGCCGCCTACCTGCCCCCCGAACTTGAACCGTTCTACCACTACAGCGGTCCCACGCCGCTTTCCCAGATCCCGCCGGGGACGGTGCTGCGGGAACGGACGGTTACCGTTCACGTCAAGGGGCTCCCGAGCCCCGTCGAAGCCGTCCAGCTCCTCTACCGGACGACCACGGAGCTTGGCGAACCGACGGTAAACGTCACCACCGTGCTTGAGCCGCTAACCCACAAGCTCGGCTTGAGCCTCACCCCTGCGGTGATCTCCTACCAGTCCTTCTACGACACCCTCAACCCCGAAGACGAGCCCTCCTACCAGATCGCCCGGGGCAGCATCAACGAAGAGGAACTGGTGATCGTCTCGCCGTGGCTGCTTGCCGGCGATCCGGTGGTGATCACCGACATCGAGGGCCAACGCGCCGCCTTTGCAGCCGGACCGGAATACGGGTACAACACGATCGACGGCCTCCGCGCCGCGCTTTCGGCAAAGCTGACCGGCCTCCAGGGCACCCGTCCGCGGATCGCCCTGGTCGGCTACTCCGGCGGAGCCTTCGGCACCGAGTGGGCCGTTGAGCTTGCGCCAACCTACGCCCCCGAACTGAACGGGATGATCGTCGGCGCCGCCTTTGGCGGCACGCCGGTCGATCCCGAGCACATCGTCCGTTACGTCGAAGGGACGCCAACCTGGGCGGGGGTGATCCTTGAGGGTGCGATCGGCCTGCTGCGCACCTTCCATCAGGAAGCGGAAATCACCCGCTACGCCTCCCCCTACGGCCTCGAACTGTACAACCGCTTCCAGCGCTCCTCGATCGGGGAAATCGACGAAGACCTCCCCTACCTGACCTGGTCGATGATCTTCAAGCCACAGTACCCGACCCTTGAAAAGACCCCGATTGCCGTCAAGGACGCAAACCAGCTGATCATGGGTACGAGGGGCACGCCAACGGTGCCGCTGTTCATCGGCCAGGGGACCGGCGGCGAACAGCAGGGTACGCCCGGGAACAGGCCGGGCATCGGCCCGGGCGACGGGGTGATGCCGGCAGGTGATACCCGCACGCTTGCCCGGGAGTACTGCAGCAGGGGGGTAACGGTTGAGTACAAGGAATACGCTGGGCTTGACCACGAACAGACCTTCATCCGCTGGCACCCCGAAGCGGTGGCCTGGATCCTCTCGCGGCTGGCCGGTCTCCCCGCGCCCCAGGACTGCAGCTCGATTCCGCCGGGCAACGACATCGAACCGCTCCCGGTGCCTAGAGAAGGGGGCGAACAGGCAGGCGACCCAAGCGGCCCGCAGGGGGCAGATGCTCCCCATGCCGCCTTCCCCGCCGCGCCGGCGAAGGCAAGGGAGGCTGCCCAGCGCCGGCGCCGCCGCGCCGCTTTGAGCAGGCGCCACCGGAGCCATCAATTCCAGTCCCATCGGCGGCTGGCAAAGCGGGGTCGGCATCGCCGGGGCAAGGGGCGGGGCTAGCGGCTTGGGCAACCACGCGCCGGGCGCCAGGTGGGCCTTCCCCCCTGCGCCCGGCGGCTTTCGCCAGTGCTCACCGCTGCACGGCCGGCGGTAAAGCAATGGAAGGGCCGTCTGCAGCGGCAACGCCATCCCACCGGCCGCACGCCCGCCGCTGGACACCCGTTGCAACCGAACCGACATCTAGACCTCTTGCGGCTGCAACCGCGACAGGATGGCTGGCCCCATCCTCAGGACGAGCCGAAGTGGGGACGGCCGATTCCCGCCTTCCCTCCCCGGCGTTACCATGACCGTGCGCCGGAGTAGCTCAGCTGGTAGAGCACCTGTCTTGTAAACAGGGGGTCGCCGGTTCGAGTCCGGCCTCCGGCTCTTCAGGTCTGCGCCTGCAAGCAGCGAGAAGGGGCGCCGGCCCGCTTGCCGACGCCCCTTCTTCGCCCGATTCCTTTCCTACCGCCTGACCCTATGCGCACGGCGCCTGGCCTTGCGGCCGTGACGGTGGCCCTTGTGGTGAGCCCGCGCGCGGCGATGGCCCTTGCCGTGCTTGCGGTGCTTTGCCTTCCGCTTGGCGTGGCCGCGCTTGTGCGTAGTTGACCTCTTCTTGGTTGAGCTTGGCTTGGTTGGCGTGGTCGCTGGCGCCGGGGAGGTAGAGGGGGTTGGTTGCGGCTGGACGGAGGAAGTGGTACCGCCCTGCTGCGGCCCCTTCCCTTCGCCGCCGGCCGCGCTTGTTTCGCTTGTCGGAGGGGGCGTTGACCCGGGACCACCCGCCTGCTGCGCCCCGGCGCAGATCAGGCCGGCCAGCCCTTCGGCGCCGTCGTTCAGGCAGAGGTTTGCAATCGGCGTGTTCAGGCAGCGGACGCCCAGCGCCGCCACAACCGGGGCAACCAGATCGCCAAACGGCTCGGAAAGCTGGCTGGTCAACTGGCCGAGGGGCGAGCCTGCAGCCGTTGTGATCAGCTTTCCAACCAGGCTGCCGAGAACTTGGGCAAGGCCGTTTGTGGCCTGCTCAAGCGGGGCGCCAAGCGCCGAGAGGTTGGCGGAAAGGGGTGCACCCAACTTTGTCAGTTCGCCCACCACCTGCGAAACCGCCTGAGCGGGGCTGGAGGAGAGGAGCTGGGTGAGCAGGGACTTGAGCTCGCAGCCGATTTCGGCGGTCAGCTGACGGAGCGATTCGGGGCTGATCGCCATCTGGAGGTCGCCCAGCTGGGCAAGCTGGCCTTTCAGCCGTTCAAGGAGCGCCGTCGGGTTGGCGCCGCCGGCCAGGCCCTGAGGTAGGCCATGGAGGGCTTCCTCAAGCCGGCCGACAAGGTTGGCGAGCCCAGCCTGCAGTTCGGCGGGAGAGGGCAGCGAGGTCTGGCCGGTCCTCGGCAGCCCGTGGAGGGCCGAGGTGAGGTTTGAAAGGGCGCTTGTCAGCCCCGTTGAGAGGGAGGTCAGTTCCCCGTGTTCCTGGGAGGAGGCGCAAAGTTCAAAAACCAACAGCCGGAGGCATTCGCCGTTTGAAGTTGTGGCCGTCTGGGCGGCGGCAGTGCCCGCCGGCAGCAGGCCAAAGGCTGCAGCGGCTGCGCACGTCGCTGCTAGAAGGCGGCCCCGCTTCATCACGCCGGCCGCAAGGCGAAGACGGCCTCGGAGCCGGCTGCGCGCCGAAGCACAGTTGGTTTGCATGGTCAACCTGCTCCTTTCTTGCTCGGACAACCGGTAGCCGGCTGCCGGTCTTTGAGGGACGGGACGGCTGCGATTTTATATCTCGTCGCTCCACGTGTAAATTCAGTCGACACAAAGATCAGGGATGTCGACCGCTACGAAATGGCGCTCTCGAACGCCTGTCGAGTTTGCGACCGCTGCGCTCAAGGCCCGATGAAAGGAGCGGGAAGAGGCTCCAGGAGCGGATTTGCGGCCCACTTCCGGCCGCCCTCCGGGCGGGCCGCCGCCGTCGCCCCCGTTGCTAGGGCAAACGTTGGCAGGAGCTGGTAACGCCTTACCAAGCTGTTGTCTTCTCCCCATGTCGCCGACGTCGGGAAAACCGACGATCGGCTGAGACAGACAGCCCTCGAGCCGACCGGCTGATGCCTCAGGCGGGGCATAGCCTCCGGCCCGGCGAGGGCAAAGCCGAGATAGCTGCCTTTGAGGTTGAGGAGCCGCCGAACGCCGTTGGTTGAGCCGCAACGACCGGCAGCGCTGTAATACGCACCGCCGCAAGCGACGCTCACCCGCTTGGGCCTCACGGAGGCGGGAACCCGCTGAGCCGCCGGTCAGCGGCCACCGCAGCAGCCTCCGGCAAAGACGGCAGTGCCCGGTTTGCCCGACCCCACGCCTCCGGCCGGCACGCCAACGGCTCAGGGGCAGGCGCCTCAACAGCCCTCCCCCCGCGGTCGCCGGTGCGGAGGCCGGAATGGCCGCTGCGTTGAACCGCCCTTCTCTTCCGCGCTCGTCCCACCCGGCAGCCAGACGGCAAGGGCCGGTGGGGAAACGGCCACCCCGACGGCAACCCGGTCAACTAGGGATTCGTTTGTGCCGATAGCCGTGATGTGCGACCGATCGCGCTGATTTGCATGGTCGCCGCCTGTGTAGTTGGCGCCGTGGCAATCATCACAACCGAGGAACGGCTTGCCTCAACTCGGGCCGGTCAGGAACGGCAGCTGCAGGCTGCGGCGGCCGCCCAGGTCTCGCTGCTGCGCACCGGCGAGCGGGTTGACGAAACGGGAGCGGAGGTTCTCGCCGCCGACCCCGACGTCCACAGGCTGCTGCTTGGCCGGGCGCCCTCCGCTTCAGAGCGGCTGGCGGTTGAGGACGGCCTGCGGGAGATCGCCGCCACCGCCATCCTGCCGGTCAGCTTCGTCTGCCTCTTTGGACAAACGGGAAATACGCTTGGCTGTTCGCCAAACAAGATTTCCCTTTCGCCAAACGTGATTGGCGTTTGGGAAAAGATCGTCCGCTCGACCCCCCATTTGGGGGGTGTCGCTAACCCGATCACCGACCTCTCGGCGGATAGCAGCGAAGAGGTGATCAGCGAACCGTTCCTTGCCCCGCCGCATGGAACCCCCACCGTCGCCCTGCTTGTGCCGCTGCGCAACGAAGACCGGCTGGTCGGGTTTGTCGCCCTTGTGCCGGGCGGTAACGTAACAAGCGAGGCAAGCGGGATCATCGCCCCAGGCAACCCGGGGGCCCGGATCGAACTTGCCGCCTACTCAAACGGCGTCCTCTCCCTCAACAACGCCTCCGCCCGCCTTACCGCCCAGGGCTTTCAAAGCAGCGGCCTGCTGCCGATCAGAAGCGTTCGGCTGGGCAGCAAGCCGATTCGGCTGCTGGTCAACGGCCACTGGACGATGATCGTCCCCCTCCCGCTCACCTTCGGCATCGCCCACAACCGGGTGGCCGCGGTGATCACCGCCGTCGAGGACGCCCCAACCTTCCTCTCCTCCCTCTCCCCCGGCTTGATCGCCGCCCTGCTGGTCGCGCTCATCTTGCTGGTTGGCTCCCTTGCCTTTCTGGCCTGGTCGCTGCGGCAGGCAAGCAAGGACCTGGGCAGGGACAACCTCACCGGCCTGCGCAACCGGCGGGCGCTGCTTGCCGACCTGCAGCGGGCCTGCCGGCGGGCAAAGCCCAGCCGTCCCGCCTACTTCTGGCTGCTCGACCTCGACGGCTTCAAGCGGTACAACGACGCCTTCGGCAGAGCGGCAGGCGATCGGATGCTGCGCAACCTGGCAAGGCGGCTGGAGGAGGTTGCCGCCGACCACGGGAGGGCCTACCGCCTTGGCGGAGACGAGTTCGCCGTGCTTGTCGAGGCGCCAAAGGTCGAGCCGCAGGCGATCCTTGCCCGGCTTACCACCTCCCTTGCCGAGCGGGGCGGCGGCTTCAAGATCACCTGCTCCGCCGGGTCGGTGGTGATCCCAACCGACACCGCCGACCCGCCCCAGGCGCTCCTTCTTGCCGACCAGCGGATGTACCAGCGGAAGGCGGCAAGGGGCGTGGACACCGCGGAGCTGGTGACGGCGGTGCTGACCGCTGCCCTTGCCCAGCGCCACCCCGACCTGGGAGACCACTCCGACGACGTGGCCGAGGAGGTCGAGCTGCTTGCCAGGGCGGTCGGGCTCGACGGGCAGGAGCTTGAGCGGGTGAAGGCGGCGGCAAGCCTCCACGACATCGGCAAGCTGGGGGTCCCGGACCGGATCATCACCAAGCCGGGGCCGCTCGATGAGCAGGAGTGGGAGTTCATGCGCCAGCACACCGTGATCGGGGAGCGGATCATCCAGGCTGCAGGCCTGCCCCTGGAGGGGGTTGCCCAGCTGGTCCGCTCCTCCCACGAGCGGTGGGACGGCACCGGCTACCCCGACGGCCTTGCCGGCGAGCAGATCCCGCTTGGCGCAAGGATCATCGCGATCTGCGACGCCTACGGCGCGATGCTTGCCGAGCGCTCCTACAAGCGGGCGATGAGCGTCGATGAAGCCCTTGCCGAGCTGCGCCGCTGCGCCGGCAGCCAGTTCGACCCCACGCTGGTTGGGATCTTCTGCCGCCTGATCGAAGAACGGCGGGTTGCCCACGCCCAGGTCAAGGACGATTAGCGGGCCTTAAACGACGACGACCGCAGGAGGGGAACTGCGGTCGTCGAGAGATCCGGCTATGCGGATAGATCCATATTACCACACGATCGGTGGAGGTGGGGTCGAGGTGATCGAAACTTTGTTTCCGGGCCCCGAGAGCACGGCGTCGGTCAGCAGTTCGTAGATGAAGGGGCAGCCGGTGAACTGCGGGATCGTCACCGTGTCCTGGAGCGAGATCGAGCCGGTGTAGAGGGCGTTTGCCGGCTCTTCGACGTCGATCGGCAGTTCGATCGGCGTCTTCGTTTGGCAGTCGAGGTTGAGGTTGAAGAAGGAGATCCCAACCGATTCAACCGTCAGGTTCGCTTTGCCAACGGCCTTCAGGGAAAGGACGCCCGAGTTGGCAAGGGAGTCGGTGCCGGAGATCGGCCCCGCCTGGGTAAGGTCGGCCTTGATCCGCAGCGGGATCAACCCGAAGAAGTTGACCGATTCGTCGATCGGCGGGACCGAGAGGGAGGCGGTCAGGGTGCCGTTGGTGAGGTCCCCTTCCGCGCTAAGCGTCGAGCCGGCCGGGATCGCCAGGGAGACCCCCAGCTTGGCGTCGGTGACGCTCCCGGAGAGCTGCCAGGCCGGGATCGGGATGATCAGGTCGCCGGTCTGGGGCGTCAGGCGCGCCCCTTCGGGAAGGGGCGAGCCGGGCTGATGGCGACCGCAGGTGGAGGGTGCTTCCTTGCCTTCCAGCCGTTCTTCGATCCAGCGCATCACGTAGGGGATCGCCGTTGGATCGGTGAGCAGGTGGTCGCCGGGGTAAAGCTGGAAGTCGTCCTTCACGCCCAGCGAGCACCAGGCGTAGTGCAGTTCAACGTCCTGCTTGACCGGCACGAACTCGTCCCGGAGGCCGTGGTAGTGGTAGACGGGGACCGGGATCGCCGCCTTGCCAAGCTGCTGCGCTTCGACGATCAGCGAGACCAGCGGGTTGGTGGCAAGGACTTCGGCAAAGGTCTGGTGGTTCTTGGAGAGTTCCTTGAAGGAGGCGTCGTGGAAGCGGGCAAGCGATTCGATCGCGCACTCGCTCTTCAGCGCTTCGATCTTTTCCAGGCCTTCCTTGGAAAGCAGTTCGGAAAGGAAGAGCTTCGGGTTGGCGATCGGTTCGTAGGCGGCGGCAAGGCCAAGGATCGAATCGAGCGCGAAGGCGGCGCCAACGGCCCCTTCGCTGAAGGTTGCCACTTCGGCGAGGTTGCCGGGCACCCCGCCGACGGCGTCGCCCACGACGTGGAGGGAGGGGGCGTATTCGGAGAGCAGCTCACCTGCCCAGCCGGCCGCCTGGCCGCCCTGGGAGTAGCCCCAGAGGACCACCGGGTTTTCCGGGCCGATCCCCGCTTCCGGCAGTTCCTGGGCCGCCTTGGCGATGTCGAGGACGGCGTGGCCCTCGCTTGCGCCGGCGATGTAGGCGGGGGTTGAGCCGTTGGTGTAGCCCTGGTAGTCGGTGACCACGACGGCGTAGCCCTTCAGCAGGGCTGCAACGATCGCCCCGCCGTCGTACTCCGTCCCCGCTTCGATCTGCAGAGAGGGGGCGCACTGGTGGCCAAGGCCCTGGGTGCCCTCGGCGTAGTCGACGACCGGGCGGGGGCCCTTGCCGTGCCAGGCTTCGGCGGGGACGATCACGGTGCCGGTGACCGCGTCTTCACCGCCGACCTCGTTGGTCGACTTGTAGAGGACCCGCCAGGCCTTCACCGCCGGCAGGGAGACGCCCAGGTTCACCGACATCGGGTGGTACCAGATCAAGGTGCCTTGGGGGCCCGCCGGAAGGGGCGAGGGCGGGGTGTAGAAGGCTTCGCCTGCCGGCCCTTCGGTTGGGGCGGCGGCGGCGATCGCCGGGTAGGTTGCTGACAGGCCAGCGACGGTTGCCAGCAGCGCAACCGCTCGTGCAAGGTGCTTGATCGACATCTCTCTCCTCCTCGCTGGTCGAGGTCTAAACCGTTCCAGTTGAAGCCTTTGCGGCTGGAGGTGAGTGTAACGGTCGGTCCCCAGACCGTCAAGAGCCTTCTTCGGTCGGCCCGATCGCTTCCCCTTCGGCAAGGCAGCTGCCGCCGGAGCTCCCCTGCGGCTTTGCTTCCAGGGTTGCCTTGACGGTCAGTTCGCCGATCGGAGTCAGAAGCAGCAGGCTGACCACGCCACGGGTGGCTTCAACGGGCTTGAGGTTGGAGACCAGGCCGAAGGCCGTCACCCCCCCAGGGGTGATCGGACCTTCGCTGCTCTCTTCAAGGCCCTTGTCGACTTCCGCCTGACCGCCGGAGGCCGTTTTGATCGACGCCGAGAGGAGCTTGTAGGTTGCCGTGGGTTCGGTCTTGCTCGCGGGAGGTTGGGCGTAGAGTGCCAGGCCGGCCGCCACCCCCCCGATGAGCGGAACCGGGGCGCAGAACAGCCGCGCTGCAACCTTCTTCTCGAAGCTGAAAAGCAGGACTGAGGCCGGTTCGTTGCCGGACAGGGCCGCCTGCAAGGTCTTGCTGAAGGACTTCGCTTCGGTTTTCGGCGCCGTCGGTGCGCCGGCCGGCACCTGCCCGCCTTCGGCTTCTTCGTGGCGTTCAGGCCCGGATGGTGCCACTTCGCGCTCAGCTCCAGGAGAGCTACCGGGGGCGGGTCCGCCACCGGCTTCGCCTGGAGCAGATGGAGAGCTGTGTCCGGGTGCCGGTTGCCGCGAGCCGCCAGCCGAAGGCTGCTTTGCCGGCTGCCGTTCGTCGCTGCGTCCTCCGTGCGCGCCTTTGCGTCGCGCTTTGGACCTGCCTTTGCCCTTTGGACGCGAGCGGCGCCTGACGGTGCCGGACGGCGCTTTCGGGGACCTTCCTTGACGGTGGGGCGAGGCTCCGCGGACATCGGCTGGCTGGCGTGGCTGCCCGCCCTCTCCGCTGCTCTTGAGCGTTGGGCGAGCTACCGGCTCTTGGCGACCAGCAGGAGGCTGCGCCGCCAGGCCACGGTGCGGGGCGGACTGCCCGCCAGCGGCAACCGGCCGTCCCCCCTTTGAAGCCATCGAGTGAGCTTGGCCGAGCGGCCGGCGCGCAACCGGGGCTCCGGTATGCGATCGGTGCGCCGGCGGCTCGCTTGCAAGCACAACCCGCTGCGGCGAGCCCGCGGGGTGGCGCGGTGCTGACGGGGAACCGCTGAGCAAACCGACGGCGACGGCGATGCCGGCGCCAAGAGACGCAACCCCCACCCAGAGGGCGGGCGGCGCTTGGCGCAGCGCCCTCCCTACACCCGACCCCGAAGGGGGTTGGCGAGGCGGTGGAACTGCATCCTGCACCGTTTTGTCCTCCCCTAAAGACAGGGAGGGCCGCTACGGCCTCCTGCCGTAGCGGCCCCTGGCCTTTCCCTGTGTTCTCTCCTCCTCGCTCTCCTCCTCCCCTAAGGTGCGATGGTGAAGGTTAAGGGATTGTGCGGCCCGGACATCAGGTCGGTGATCACCGCCCCGAACAGGCCGCCGAGGAAGCCACCCGAGCAGCGGATCGCCGGGAGGGTTGTTTCGCCCTTCGCGGTCGCACCCTTGCTGATCAGTTCCAGCGTCGGCCCGCTGGTTTCAAGCGGGAAGACCACCGGTTCCACCGTCTGGCAGGCGGTCGGGATCGTCAGCCCAAGCAGGCCAACCCCGTTGATCTGGATGTTGTCCTTGGCCGTCGCCTTGATCAACGTTTCGCTTGGGTTGGCCGGGTTCGGGGTGATGGTTCCCGTCACCGGGCCAGCCTCGTTGAGGGCGAGCTTGAGGCTGATCGGGATGAAGCCGAACAGCTTGACCGTTGCCGTGAAGGGCGGACAGGCCGTGTTCGCTTCAAGGGAACCGGGGATCGTCGCCTGACCGTTGAAGGTGCACCCTTCCGGCAGGTTGATCGTCTGACCAAGCTTCCTGTCGGTCAGGGAGCCGGTCAGCTTCCAGTTTTCGAACTTCACCGGAATCCCGGTCTGGGTTGTCGTCGTCGAGGTCGTGCTCGAGCTGGTCGAGGTCGAGCTGCTCGTGCTTGTCGTCGTGCTGGTTGTCTGGCTCGACGTGGTGGTTGTCGTGGTGCTGCTCGTCGTGGAGCTCGTGGAAGAGCTGCTGCTCGACGAGGCGCTTGTCGTCGTGGACGTCGTTTCCGGCGCGGTGATCGGCGTTGAGCCCAGGGTCACGCCGCTCGGCGCCGTGCAGACCACCTGCAGCGGACCGACCGTGGTTTCACCCGACGAGTTGACGCCTTCCGTGGTCGAAACGATCCCCTTGCCGGTTGCTTCATAGCCGCCGGAGGAGTTCTTGACGAAACCCGGTTCGGTCGCCACCGAAAGCGCCGCCGTCTGACCCGCGGAGCCGGTGACGGTGTACGGCCCGAAGGAGAAGGTCTTGCCGGTTGGGATCGTGAAGGTGATCGCTTCGCCGGACTTCACCACGGTCTTGTAGGGCAACCCTTCGGGGAATTCCGAGGGCGTAGCGATGTTCAGTTCCGCCGGCGAGAGGTTTGTGGAGACAAGCTCGAAGTGCTTCACAAACCCCCGGGCTTCGGTGCTTCCAAGGGCTGCCAGCGAACTACCCCAGTTGGCTGGAGTGGTGATCGTCGAGCTGGCGCCGGTAAAGGTCACCTGCTGACCGGGATGGGCGCTCGCAGGACCGATCGCCCGAGTGCTGATCTTCAGCTTGCCAAGGGTGTTGAGAACCCCGGGCCCAAGCACGCATTCGGCTTCAAACGTCGCTGTGTATTCCTTAGTTTCTTCGGCCGCCTGCGCACTCCCGGGCAGGGCCGTGACAACCCCAGCCAAGAGCGCCCCTACACCAGCGACTGCAAGCGCAGCCCTCCGCCAGCGAAGGATTAGGTTTCTCATCCGATGCTCCTCCTCTATGAGGTTGGTTGGTCGTCTGGACCAGGATCCTCCCCGGTCCTCCTTCTGTGATCACGATCACGGTAGCAGATCATCACCAACGAGTCAAGGGGCTCTTTGGTGGCGGGACACCCCCGACGCCGCAACAGGCCTTGTCAGGACACTGCTTGGCTGCCGGCTGTCGGACACTCCAACCGGCCACGCTCTTCCAGCCCGCCAAGCGAAGTATCGCGTGTCGAGGCTCGGCATAGGAGTCCTCGGGCTGCACCGTACCCGCCGCGCTATGCCTCGAGCGAACCAGGAGTCACGTGCAACCCGAGCACAGCTGCGCCTCCTTGGGGGTTTGGGGAGCGAGACGAGCCGGAATCCGCCGTCACCCCGCCAACCAAGGCAGCGGGCTGTCCGCAAGCCGTTCGCAGAATCGATAGCTACGTGTCGACGGCAACCGGCGCCGGCGACCTGCTGTTTGGCGGCCGCCAAGCACACTCGGCCCACCACGGCGCTGACGCTTGGGCCCCGAGAGCACGTCCGCGCCGTCCTTTGCCGCACCTACCGGGCGATCACCAGTTCCTGCCCACCGGAGCCGATAAACCGCAGTTCGCCAAAGGCAGACGTTTCCGGTGCTTCCAACCGGCTTGACACCAGCATTCCGCTTGTCGAATTGAATTCCAACCAGGACGGCTTCAAGCCGCTGCCGGCGCCGTTCAGCACGATCGGTTCCAGGGAGCCGTAGAAGACCAGTTCATCCGGGATCTGTGGCGCGATCACATCGAACTCGAGGCAGCCCTTCGGCACCTTTTCCCAGGAGACCGGCACCTGGACTTCCTTGCCTTCCGAGTTGTATCCCCGTTCGGTCGGGTAACAGCTGGCACCGCCGCTTCCGATTCCGATGCGCGCCCGCGTGACCGGGGCATTTTCATAGGTGCTCGGAAACAGTTCGATCGGCCAAGGGAAGCTAGTGAAGCGCCTGACAAGGCGGACGAGCACTTCCTGAATCCTGCGTTCGCCGGCACCTGTGCATTGGCTGAGGCTTTTCGTGGCTTCGATGCACAGTTCGGCTTCCTTGAAGAACTCTTCCATCGGCAGTTCACCGCTTGCGTAGACGGTCACCTTGCGACCGCCGAGAACTTCCTTGAAGGCCGTTTCAAGCGCCGCTTCCAGTTCCGGCGCTTCGCAGTGGTACGAGCCAAGCCCTTCAATGGCCCCTTTGCCAACGCCGCCTTCGTTTACGACGTAGCCCGAAAAGATGTCGACGCAGGTGATTTGACCCTCGGCCTGACTGGAAAACTTCAGCGTGCCCCACATCGTGACCGGCTCATGGACCCCGTTTGCCAGAGCAGTGCCGTTTACGTACCACTGCGCAGCCGCGGCCGCCGACGCGCCGGCTAAACAAAGTAATGCCGCAGCGCAGAGGGCCGCAACGCCGAAAGAGACCTTATTGCGCCTCATAATCTCCTCCTCGATCTAGCTCCTCCCGATCACCGACCTAGGTTAGCGCCTCCGCCGTCTCTTGGCAAGAGACCTTCTATTCCTTGGGAATAGCAAGGTTTCGGTAGCCCCAGACAAGGGATTCGTTGGCGAGGATGGGCGCAAGCGCGCTCGGCGGAAAGCCCGGTTGCAGCTTCGCGCGGAAGGGAAGGCCGAGCACCGTGAATATCGCCAGCCCCGGCAGGCCCTTGGCCGGACAGAGGTTGTAGCGGGTCTGACCGCTGCTGTTCCGTCCCACCACAGCGCCAGCAGGCGTTTCGCCTTCCCTGATTTCCCGCCGTTGCGGGCTCAGCCCAGCCACCGCCCAGGCGGTCTGTAAGCCGGTTTTCTGCAGCACCCTCACCAGAACGACAACTTCCTTGATCGCCCCGGGAAGCGACTGCCAGAAGATTCGCGGCGAGCGGTCTTCACCCCTGCAGGTGTACCGGGCGAGAAGTGCGTTGCCGGGTGGGCTGGTCGCTTCAACGCCGACGCCAAGTGAGGCACGGTCCGCCGACGCGGCGTTGTTGGCAGGCGTAAAGCGGGGTGGGCTCTGGCTAGCAGAGCGCCTTGTTGCCGCGCCGGCAGCCTTCCCTCCTCCCCCGCCGCAGCCAGCCAGAGCCGCCCCCACGAGCAATGCGAGTGCCCCGCAGCGCGCGCTGCGGGGCACTCCGCGACTCCTGCGACTTGGGCGCGACAACTCTCCTTCAGCGCTCTCTCGCCGTCACTGCCAGGACCCTCACTTGGCCGTCATCAGTTCCTGGCCTTCGGCGCCGAGGAGCTTGACTTCGCCGGTGGTGACGCCTTTGCCGAAAGCTTCCCCTTCCGATTCCAGGTAGCCCGTGTGTTCCTTTTCGAACACGATGAAGGACGGCTTGAGGCCGCTGCCGGCGCCGTTGAACCCGCTGATTTCCTGCGTGCCGAAGAACAGCAGTTCCACCTTCGCCGTCGGAAACTCGATGTTTACGACGATGCAGCCGCTTGGCACTTCCGTGAACTTCTTGCCGGACGGGTAGCACTTGGTGCTCTCTTCGCGGCCGTTACCGGCTTCGCCCAATTCGTGCAGACCGGTGCGCTGCTGGACCACTTCGACGTTTTCCGCCGTCTTGCCGCGGATGTATTCAACCTTCCAGGGCAGCGATGTGAACCGCCGGCGGAATTCAACCGTCACGGTCTTCTTTTCCCGTTCCGATTCGCTTGGGCATTCGGAGAGCTTGGTCTTTGAGGCTTCCTTGCAGATTTCCCCTTCCCGTTCGACCTTTTCCGGCGGCTCTTCCGCGCTCACCTGCACCTTGCTGTGGAGGAGCGATTCCAGCCCTTCCGCGGTGCAGCTGTTGGTGCCCCAGCCAAGCACTTCGCCGTAGGCGCGGATCGGGTTGGATTCAACCCCTCCTTCGTGCTTGTTGCCGCCCTTGGCATAGAAAGTGTTGATGCAGGTGATCGGCGATTCCACCGTTGTCGTGCGAAGGAAGATCCTCCCCCATGCAACGATCGGCTTTTCGACGCCAACCGCCAGTTCGGTGCCGTTGTCGTAGGCCTTCGGCGGGGTTTCCGCCTGGGCTATTCCGGGTACGCCAGCCACGACGCCGGCGACCAGGCTAACGGCCGCAATCCCCTTCCTGAGGTTCATTTTCTCTCCTCCTCTTGATTTAGGGATGTTTTCTACGGTTCAACCATGCTGCCCATTCGGCGAGCGCCCTCACTATACCAGGGCTATCGCCGCTCTGCAAGGGGTTTCCTCTGCAAAGGCGGAGTTGCTCGCATGGTCGCGAAAGGTCGGTGTTGGCCACCGGCTGTCTGCCCCGTCGGGTAGCTCCACGGTCCTCAGCCTTTGCGCCTGTGATGGCGCCTCCCCCTTTTCCGCCGCGCCCTCTTCGCCGCCTTCTTTCTGGGCTTGAGAGCAAGTCGAAGCGCCGTGCTCACCTGTCTGCCGGAGGAGAAGGTGGCGGTTGGCGGTGTGGGCGCAGCAGGCTGGGCGGACGGTGCGCCCTGGCATTCTTCCCCTGCGCAGGTGGGGGGCTTTTCGGGGGGCAGGAAGCCGCCGTTCACCCGGGCGTCGTAGAGGGTGTAGACGCCGGGGATCGTGCCGGGGAGAAGCCCTTCGTCGCTATCGAAGAAGATGTCGTTGCCCGATGCGGACATCCCGAAGGCGCCCACGCCGTAGCTCTTTGACCCGCCGGTGATCAGCGAGACGGTGCCGTAGCCGGTTTCGGTTCTGGGGCCTTCCTGCCAGAGGTAGAGCTGTTCATGGGAGCCTTCCTGGGCAAGGGGGCTGAGCGGTTCGTTGCTTGTAAAGAGGATCTCGTTGCCGGCTTCGTTTAGCACCCTGAATTCATCTGGCGCATCTTCGTTGCTGAGGGTGCTCCTTCCGCCTTGCGATTCCCGGGTTGGGATGCTCGAACCCCCGGGCCCCCGCCTGCCACCCGGGGCGGGGTGGGAGACGAGGATCAGCCGTTCCTGCGGCGGGGCCGAGGCGTCGTAGCGGTAGACCTGTTCCTCGCAGACCTCAAGGCCCGCGGTCTTCGATTCCTTGCAGCCTTCCTTCAGTTCTTCTGAGAGCTTGGTGTAGACGGAGAAGACAAGGACCTGGCCGTTTGGGCGGCTGAGCTGGGCGCGGATCGTTTTTTCGCAGTGGGGAACGGGCATCAGCTTCAGGGGTCCTTCGGTTATGGGGCTGCACTGCCTTGGCTTTGCCCCCCCTCCCTTCGGCTGTTCGGCGCCGATCGCATCGAGGTCTGCTTCTGCAAGGGGGGCGATGAAGTGGACCTTGCCGGAGGCAAGTTCGATCATGTAGAGGTTGTAGGCGCCGCCGATCGGCTTGCGCAGCCCTTCGGGCGCCGCCGGGTCTTCTTCTGCTTCCTTGAGGGGGGAGGTGTCTGCGATGTAGAGGCGGCTTGAGTCTTCGGAGACGCCAAGCAGGGAGACAAAGCCGCCTTCTTCCGCTTGGCCCTGGGGGATCGTCAGACGGGAGAGCCGCTTGGAGGCGGGGGCGGCGAGGTTGAACTCATAGAGGTTGACGCCCTTTGCGCCGGGAAGCAGTTCCCGCTTGCTGACGATGAAGACAACCGCCCCTTCATCTGCCGAGCCGGCAAAGAAGGAGCCGTTTTCATCCTCCGGTTCGCAGCGGCTTTCCCCCGCCTTGCATTCCTGGGGGCGGCTTAGGTCGGCGGTGCAGCCCTTGGTCTTTCGTTCCTTGCAAAGCCCTTCTGCTTCAAGGTCTTCGATCAGGGGCTTTGAGATCGTGTGGATGAAGGTTTCGGGGGCTTCCCCTTCCTTTGGCTGGGCGGTGAAGAAGACCGTTTCGCCGTCCTGCGGGATGGCGCCTTGGACGTAGCCGACTGTAGCGCCATCAATACCTGAGTTCGATGCGCCGCTGCCGATGTTGACGGGGGTACCGCCAAAGGATCTAAGCCATTCCTGGCGTCCGGGTTCGTTGTGGTAGGTGAGAAGCGTTTCGCCGTTGTTCTCAAGGTTTGCCACTTCGACTTCAACGTCTTCGCTGCCCTCGCCGCGCAGGACGTAGAGGGCGTTTTGTGTCAGCGGAACAGAGGAGGGGGTTGTCATTAGCTCGGCTGCAATTACAAGCACCGTCCCCGAACCAGAAATCGCCTGGGTGCTCTGCCCCGGGCCCGAAACGAAGTCGACCTGGTTTGCGAGGGTTCCAGCTGCTTCAAATAGCCCCGGGGAGACAACCCACGGACCGCTGCCTTGCCGCCGTGCGCAGGTTACAGGCGTTGGCGCGGGCCCTCTGCCGCAGATCGTCTCCCAGGAGGTGAGGTCGGGGGCAAAGTCGGGCATGGAGGTCTGATACCCACCTCTCGGCATCGCAAGGACCGCCGGCGAGGGAAGCGCCGGTTCGCTTTCCCACCCGTTTGCTCCGCGCCTCGTTCGGTAAAAGTTGGCGGTCAGGGCTTCTTCGATTCGCGAAGTTTCAGCAATCGAGAGGTTGCCGACGGCTTGATACACCGCGACTTCCCCGCTTGGCCCGACAAGCAGCGAAGCGTGGTCGGGGCGGAATTCTGAGTTGAGCACTTCCGTTGGGAACGGCACAACGCCCACGTACTCCCCTTCCATTTCCGCCGGGCTGACCAGCTCATATGCCCGGCAGTCGGGAAGCTGGGTCGAGTAGGGCTTGCCGGTCGCCGGGTTTATGTTTGAGGAAAGGGCCCGCACCTCTTCCTCCGGCATGTGGTACTGCGTGTTTTCAGCCGCGCAGGAGCCTTCCAGCTGCAGGGGCCTTGCGCCCGGCAGGGCGGGAGGCTGGGGTTGGCCGGCGGGCCGGGGTGAGGCTGCGCCCTGGGCGGAGGGGCCTGAGGGCGGGCTTTGCAGGGATGCCTTCCTTGCCTTCGCCCTGCGCCTTCTTGCAAGGGCCTTTGCCTTGCAGCCAAGGACCGAGACGATCGTGGTCTTTTCGACCTTGGCCCCGTTTTGGCCGACAAGGGTTGTTGGGATCCGAAGCTTGCCGCGGCAGAAGTTGCCGTTGCCGGAAAGAAGGGAGTGGGGTCCGTTTGGCAGGACCACTTCAAAGGATTCGATCGGCTGGTCGGGCAGCGTTTCAAAGCGGGAGTAGGTGATGCCCTTGTGGATGTCGGTGTGGCCGACCAGGTCGACTTCAACCCCTTCCCCGGAGAGGAGGATTTCAAGGTTTGGAAAGGCCGCGCCGCCGTGGGAGACGATGATCGCAGGGCCCTTCAGGGGGCTTGCAAGAAGCGGGGTCCTTGCAACGGCGCCCCCGACAAAGGAGCTTCCCGGGCAGTGGTAGGGGTCTTCTGCGAAGACCTTTTCCGGGCAGGCCTTGTTCAGGGTGGAAAGGCGGGAGGGCAGGCGTAGGGGCAGGGTAAGGAGGGTCTTTTGGATGTCTGCTTCCCCTGGGCGAGAGCGCACGACGACCTTGAAGTAGGCGCCCTGCAGGCGGGTGTGGACCGAGTGGGTGATCGCTTCAAAGCTCGGGTTGAAGGAAAGGTGGCCGCAGCCGCCCACATCGAAGGGGGAGGCGGCGCTTGCAACCTGCCCCTGGGCTGAGCGAAGCGTTGAGCTAACTCCGGAGGGGGTTGGAGCGCAGGAGGTTGGGTTCTTCATGAACCCTTCGCGGTTGAGGTTGAGGTAGACGTGGGCGTAGCGAAGCTGGACGCCGTCAAGCTCTGTCGGCAGGGCTTCTGCGTAGGTGGTGACGGCCGTTGTGTAGGGGTTGATCGTGATCGCGGCGCGCACCAGGTAGTAGGGGGCGCCCCCTTCGGTGTTGCCTGCCAGGGTGAAGGGGCCTGCCTTGGTGGGGGTGAGGATCGCAAGGCCGAAGGGGCCTGAGACTGTTGCCCCGGAGGCGGTGTGAACCGTGGTTGGGCCCATCAGGTAGACGGAGCCTTCCTCGTTGAAGGGATCGGGCCCGGGGCCAAGGCCGACGGTGACGGTGCCAACCTTGCTTTGCGGCGGGCAGGCGGCGGCGCGCGCCTGGACTTCGCTGCAGCGCTCCACCCCCGCAAGCTTGGCGGTGAGGCCGGGGGTAAGGGAGGTGGTTTCGATTGCAGAGAGGTCTGCTTCCCCGTCTTTCCTTGTCAGGTTCAGCGAGAAGGAGGTGTAGGCCCCTGCCTGGGGGTAGGCGGTGCCTGCCACAAAGGATGGTGAGAAGCTCCCTGCATCGGGCGGGCAGGTGGGGGTAAAGGTTGAAGGGGAGGGCAGGGCGTAGGCCGATGAGAAGGAAAGGAGGGCTTCTTCTTCTGCGCTTGGCGCCTTGCTTGACCAGGGGATCATGTAGGCCGTCGAGGTGGCGGGGGCGGTGCAGGCCTGGGGGTTTGCAAGGGGGGCGCGGGGACCGCCTTTGAGGTGGACAACCAGTTCTTCAAAGGGCTGCTGAGGTTGGTTTGAGAAGACCGTTGTGAGCTGGCCCGAGGCGCTTAACTTGGCGTGGCCTTCAAGGCGGATCTCAACCCCTCGTTCCGGGTCTGCAAGGTAGAGGAAAAGCGGAAAGAGCCTTCCTTCTTCTGCGTCCTTCTGGCTGCAGGGTTCGCATTCGGGGCTTGCCACGTAGAGGTAGCCCTGCAGGGGGTCTGAGCCATCGGGGCGGCGTTCAAGAAGGGGGGTGGTTGCTTCAACCGTTGCGATCTGGCTTTGCAGCGGGCAGTGGGGCTGGCCGGGGGGTTCAACCGGTTCCTTGCCGGCCGGCAGGGGGTGGCGTTCCGTTGCAAATTCAACCCCTGCGCCAAAGGCCTGGGGGCTGCAAGTGGAGAGGCCCTCGACGTTTGGCGGGCTGACGGTAAGTCCCGGGGCAAAGCGAAGCAGCAGGGAGCGGAGGGCGGGCGTTGCAAGTTCTGCTCCCTTTGCCTGGGGGATCTTGATCGTGATCGTCTGCCCCGACGGGGAGTCTGCCTGGGTTGTGCCTGCAAGCTGGGGGGAGGAGGGGGAAACCGTTGTCGAGGGAGAGCGCTTTTCAAAGAGGGCGTTTAGTTGACCGCAGCCGCTTGCCGTTGCAGGCAGCTTGAAGGTGAGCGGCCCTTCGCTTAGGCCGCGCCCGATCGATGCTTCAAGCAGGCCGCCGACAAGCCCTTCCGTTGGCGGGCCGGAGGGGCCGTTTAGGTAGACGCGCATGTATGCGTGGCCGTTTGGCTGGGCGTAGTAAGAGGTTGAGGCAAGGGCCTGTAGGGGGGTTTCGCAGGAGGTTGGCAGGGTGAAGAAGGGGGTCTTGCCGGGGTTGGGGGCGTTGCATTCGCCGGGAGGGGGACTACCTGGTCCGTTTTCCCCCCCCTTTGCCCCGTAGCTGCAGAAGGTGGCACGCACCGATACAACCGTTGCCGTTGCCCGCTGTCCTGAGACAACTGCGTAGTTTTCATCGCTTGCGAGCCGCGCCAGGATCACGATCGGGATCTTGGGCACCAACGCAACCACCCCGAAGGCGGCCGGATAGCCGGGGGGAGGGACGAGGTTGTAGATCGGCGACTGGTTCACCCCGCCGCCGATCACGCCGGGTAGCGGCAGGTGCTTTTCGGCAGCTTCGGAGGCCGGGGGAGCGGTTGGGCGCACTTCAAGGAAGCCGATCTGGCTTTCTGGCGGGCATGGCTTCTGCCCGTAGTAGGTGCCGCCGTGACTGGCTTCATCGAGGAAGACCGTAAGCGGGCAGCGGGGCAGGGCAAGCGGGTTGCCGACAAATCCGGGCGGCAGGTGGAGCTCGAATTCCTTGATGGTGGCCGGGTATTCATAGAACCCGGCCCCTGGGGCGATCAGCGCGCCACCTGGCACCGGGCTTGGGATCAGCTTGGGGGTGAAGGCGGCCGAGAGCGCTTCCGGGTGCCCCCCCGCCTTTGCTTCGGAGGGCACTTCGGCGATCGAGGGGCCCGGCGGGCTGCAGGTGGAGCGAAGCGCCGGCTCCCCGCTCACAAGGGTGTTTGGCACCGCCACGTTCAGGCAGTAAAGGCCGTTTGAGGTAGTGGGAAGGACCGTTGCGCTCAAGGTGGCGTTTGCGGTTGCGCCCCCGGTTTTTGCAACCACCTGGTCGGTTAGCTGGGAGGGGGCATCTGCTTCGATGAAAAAGAAGGCGGCCAGCGTCGGCAGCTTGCCTGCTTCAGGCGCAGGCTTTTCATCTACGCAGCGAAAGGCCTTTGCCGCGACAGTCTCGGCAGGCAGGTTAGGCGAGAGCTTCACTTCGCAGCTCCACTGCGAGCCGCCTTGACCTAGGCCCACAACATCGCCGCTTCCCCCATATGTCAGGACAAGCCCCCGAGGCAGGGCGTCTTCGACTTCGACGGGCTTTCCCGCTTCAAGGCCTTCGGCGCCGACGGTGATCAGCAGGACGTTGTTGCCGGTCAGCCTTTCCAGGGAGGTTCCTGAGTTGGTGTAGGGGTCGACGCCGCAGCCTTCAAGAAGGGGCAGCCTGCCGGGTTCTTCGCCGTGGCTTGGGCAGAGGGGCGCGGCGAGGAAGCCGAAGGCGTTTTTGGTTTCGATGGAGAGGTGCAGGGTTGGCGCTGCCGTTGCCGCCCCGCCGCTAGCGGCAAGGACAAGCATTACAAGCCCTGCAAGTGCACCAGCTGTCCACTTCCTGTCGATCACCCTTGCATATCCTCCTATGCTTGACACATCTCCCGAACCCCCTCAGGGATTGTCCACTGCCCACGTGCCCTGGGCTTCGATGTTTGGCTCTTCCCCTTCTGTTTCGATCAGTTCCTTGACTTGAAACTCCACCTGCGCACCGAACGTTGAAGCACCAGGGGCTCCAGTCACCGAGAGGATCGCAACGAACTTGCCGTCGCTTACGCCTTCTGGGGAGAATTCGCCGTTTGTCGTCAGGCGGTTCTTGAAATCTTCCACGCCGGCGTAGACGCAGAGATAGCCCGGTTTTGCCGTTGGGTGTTCAAGGGTCCCGAATTCCCCGCAGTCTTCCCTGATCTTAGCTTCACGTTCACTTCCCTTCTTCAGGGTCTGCGCCCTGCTGACGTAGACAACGTGTTCTTCGTTGAGCTGGAGGACCGAGAGCGGGATCGGGAAATCGATCGTGGCGGCGGTGAAGGCCGGCGGAAGTCCTGGTATCCCTGGGCTCGACGCAGCCCACACCCCCTCCTCGCTTTCCCCTGGACCAAGCGGATGGGAAAAGATCGAGCCCACTGCTCCCGTTGGCCCAGTCGGGCCGGTGGGTCCCACCTTTCCTTCGCCCGTGGGGCCGGTTGGGCCCGTTGGCCCGGTTATGCCCGTCGGCCCGGTTGGGCCGGTTGCACCCGCAACGCCTTGAGGACCCGCAGGGCCAGTTGGCCCCGCCGGTCCCGCCGGCCCGGCAGGGCCCGTCGGCCCTGTCGCCCCGGTGACGCCTCGAGGGCCTTCGGGTCCCGGCTGTCCGAGCGACCCTTCGGGTCCGGTCGGCCCGGTTGGGCCCCTTCTGCCTCGTTCGCCGCGCGGCCCGGGAAGGTTCCAGACGAGCTCTCTTGCCCCCCGGCAACGCCTCGCCCCCGATACCAGGCGGATCGGCTTGCCGGGGCTTGCGCAGGCGTGGAGAATCCGGGCATCCGAGGAAGGCGGTGTCAGAAGCGAAGGCAGCGCAATAGCTAGCGCGCAGCTCAGGGTCGCGATAACTGGAGTTCTACGTCCGCTCCTGATCACCGTGCCCTCACTGCCCATGTCCCTTGCGCTTCGTAGGTGTTTTCACCGCCCCCGGTTCCTTCGACGAGCAGGGCCACCCCGTCAACAGAGGCGGTCTTTTCGACGCTCACGGCCACTTCGCCGCTAACCACTTCGTGGCCGATGTAGATGCACAAGTAACCCCGCTTCGCGATCGGAGTGTTGACCTGCCCCCCTTCGCAACCGCCTGTTGCCGTTTCCCCCCTGTGAACAAGGACTACGTGTTCCGGCGCCGATTCAAGGGTGACGGGGAAGGCAATCCACACCCGAAGCGTTTCCCCCTTGCCGATAAATGCCGGGGTTGCAATCGACCAGAAGCCCCTCTCGATCGCCCCGCTTGGCAGGGGGGCAAGCTCCTGTTTTTCGCCTCCAGCCGGACCGGTTGGACCGGTTGGACCGGTTGGACCTGTGCCGCCGACCCCGGTTGGACCACGTTCACCGGTTGGGCCGGTGCTGCCTGCCGGCCCCGTAGGACCGGTCGGTCCCGTCACGCCCGTCACTCCCGCGACACCACGAGGTCCCCGCGGTCCCGTCGGCCCGGTCGGTCCAACCGGTCCAACGGGGCCTTCTGCCCCCGTCGGTCCCGTTGCTCCGGTGATTCCCCTTGCACCCGTTAGCCCCGTTGGACCCGTAGGACCGGCTGGGCCCGCGGCGCCCTGGGCGCCCCTGATCCCCGAGGCGGGCCAGCTCAGTGCGACCGACCGCCGCGGACAACGACGTGCGATCTTCAGGAACAGAAGGCCGCTCTTGGTGCGGCATACGGTTAGCACCCCCCTTGTTGCGGGATGAAGCTTGTGGCCCCTGCCGCCGTTGCGCTTGCTATGAGCCGCAGCGGCTCCCGCGAGCGCGAAGACAGCAATAGCAGCGGCTATCGAAGCTCTGGCCCTCATCCCTGCACCGCCCAGGTTCCCTTGACCAGAAGTGAATTCCCGTGCGCTGAGCTGGTGAACCCAAGTTCAACCGAGATCACCGCCCCAAACACCCCTGCCCCTTCCGCTCCCGCCGGCGTCTCAATCCTTGGTGTGATGGCGATGCCGCTCTTTTCTTCAGGTTCGACTTCCGCGTACACGCAGAGGTTTTCCTTTTCTGCCGTGGGGTTCGCCGGCGTCCCCGTGCACGGGCCGCTGGTGGGGTGTTCACTAGCTCTGATGAAGTGCACCTTTTCCGCCGGCAGAGCCGCGGCAAGCGGGGCAAGAAAGGTGATTGCGGCTACAGCGTGACGTTTTTCACCAAGCGAGCCGGTCGCCGAAATCTCCCATGACCCGTGCTCCGTTTGCCCCGCTTCAAGTGCTCGCGGCTCGGTCAGGGTGGTGCTGCTGGTAACGGTTACCGTCTTTGTGGTTGTGGTGGAGCTGGTTGTTTCGGTTGTCTTCGTCGTGAAGGTTTCGGTCACGACGGTTTCACTCAGTTCGCGAGTTCCCGGCGCGCCTTCGGGGCCTTCCGGCCCGGTTGCACCGGTTATCCCCGTGAGGCTAGAGCCCGCGGGTCCGACCGGCCCGACCGGACCGGTCGGGCCGGTCGGACCGGTGACCCCAGTCACGCCTGCGGGACCGCTTGGGCCGGTTTCACCTGTCAGTCCGATCGGTCCGGTTGGACCCGTTGGCCCAGGAAGCCCGGGCAGGCCCAACCTTCCTACCGGCCCTGCTGCACCGGTGACGCCGGTAGGGCCCGTCGCGCCCGCGGGACCTGCTTTGCCGATCGGACCTTCTGGCCCCGCTCGCCCCGCTGCACCCCTCCTCCGCCAGCGCACCCGAAGTTCGCCCTTCCGACACCGTCCCCCTTCGCTCAGCCTGAGGAGACCCGTCCGGCTATTGGCGCAGGCGATGATCACCTCGCCAACCGCCCGGGGGGCCGCGCGCCTGGGCCCGGCTCGCCTGGCGGACGCGATCTGCATCCCCAGAGCGAGGCCAGCCGTCACCACGACAAGTGACGCCGCCGCGCCTAAACGCGACGGTCCAAATCTCCATCCCCTCTCCTGCTCCCTCATCTCCGCCCGAATCATACCACGTCGCAACCACACGACAACCCCTCACCGTGCTAATTCCGTAGACGCCTTACGGTCGCGTGACCCGGCCTGCTTCGCTGAGCGGTTCGGATCTCCCTCGACGACGGGCCGCACTCAGGAAATGTCTCGAGCTGAACCAGGCCTATCAGGTGCCCAGGGCGTGCCTGCTTCAGGCCACAACAACCGCATCCTCAAGAGCAAGGCTCATTGAGCGTTAAAAACAAGCGAGAGCGGCGGGCGGATGCCCGCCGCTCGCGCTTACACCTCGCCGTTCTTGCCGGTTAGGGGTTGGTGACCGCCCAGGTCCCCTGCGCGCGAATGTTTGGCGTTTCCCCTTCCACTTCAATCAGTTCCTTCACCTGGAAGAGGATCTGCGCACCGAACGGGGACGCACCCGGGGCTCCGACCTGGGAGAAGATCGCCACGAACTTGCCATCGCTCGATTCTCCCGGTTCGCCCGTCGCCAGGCGGTTCTTGAATTCTTCCACCCCAGCGTAGACGCAGAGGTAACCCGGCTTGGCCGTCGGGTGTTCCAGGGTCCCTTCTTCCCCGCACGCCGTCTTGATCTTCGCTTCCCGTTCGCTGCCTTTCTTGAGGGTCTGCGCGCGGGAGACGTAGACCACGTGTTCTTCGTTCAACTGCACAGAGATCGGCACGGGGAAGGAGATGTTCGCGGTCGTGAACGCCGGCGGCAGCTTGGCGACTTCGCCCGAAGAGGCAGCCCAGAACCCGGTCTCGGTCTGGCCTTCCGCAGCCTGCTTCGGCCAGTGCGATTCACCCGCGGGACCGGTTGGTCCGGTCGGGCCGGTCGGGCCAACGCCGGTCGGGCCGGTGGGGCCGGTCGGACCCGGCTTCCCGTTTTCGCCGTTGGACCCGGCGGCACCGGTCGGGCCGGTGGGGCCGGTCGCACCGGTCACCCCGGCGGGGCCCTGCGGCCCGGCTTCACCGCGCGGACCGGCTGGGCCGGTCGGGCCTGCTGGGCCGGTGGGACCGGCTGCACCGGTCGCCCCGGGCTTACCCTGCGGACCCTGCGGCCCGGTTTCGCCACGTGGACCGGCTTCCCCGGCTTCGCCCTTGGCGCCCTTGGGGCCCGCTTCGCCACGAGGACCTTGCGGTCCAGGTGCGCCTGCTGGGCCAGTCGGGCCGGTTGGACCGGTCGTGCCGCCGATCGACGGGCCTTCAGGCCCTTCTGGGCCGGTGGGCCCGGTTGCACCGGTAACGCCCTTCGGGCCCTGCGGGCCGGTCGGACCGGTTGGACCCTGTGGCCCGGTGGCACCGGGCTTACCCTGCGGACCCTGCGGCCCGGTGGGCCCGGCTTCGCCCCTTGGTCCGGCCGGTCCGGCTGCACCGGTCGGCCCCGTCGGCCCGCGCTTGCCGCCCGGCGCGCCGGTGGGGCCGGTTTCACCGCGTGGCCCTGCCGGCCCGGTGGGCCCAGTTGGACCGGTTGGCCCGCAGTAATACAGTTCGAAGATCTGGGCGCACTCCAGCTGGATCCGCAGCCTGAACCAGGCCTGAGCGGTCGGCGCCGTGGCCAGCAGCGGCACTACGGCACTTGCCGCCGCCGCCAGCCCGCAGGCTCCAATCCGCAGCTTCCTGGAGAGGCCGCTGCCAGCCGCGCGCGCCAGCCAACGTGTGGCTTCCCTGCGGTGGCGCATTGGTCTCCTCCTACTTGTCGATTGGAGTTTCATCGGTTTGCTGTTTTGCTCCGTCGGATTGCGACTTGGAGAGAGCCCCTCCCGGCGGCCGCCCTGCGGCGGCCGCCGGGTGGCTCCTCTTCCTCCTCTCTCCTTACGGGGCCGTCACCGCCCACGTACCCTCGATTTCGAGGGTGTTTTCGCCAGCGCCGGTTGCTTCGAAGGAGACAACGGCACCGGTTGTGGAGGCGCCGGCGGCACCAGCCGCGTTTTCAATTGCCTTGAAGGCAACTTCGCCGGTGATCACTTCGTGACCTGCATAGACGCAGAGGTAGCCGGCCTTTGCAACCGGGTTGCTGACCGTTCCGCCTTCGCAGCCGCCGGTGCCGGTGGTCGCGTGAGGCACGAACACCACGTGTTCGGCGTTCAGCGCGGCTTCGAGCGGGATCGGGAAGGAGATCTCGCCGTCGACCCGTCGGCCTTTTGTAGCGGCACCTGGGACGGCTGCGGACCAGAACCCGGTCTCCGTTTCACCGTGACCAAGGACCTTCGGCACGCCGCCTGCCGGGCCGGTCGGGCCGGTCGGGCCGGCTGGGCCGGGCAGGCCAACCCCGGTCGGGCCGGTCGGGCCGGTCGGGCCGTTTTCACCGTTCTTGCCTGCCGGGCCGGTTGGGCCGGTCGGGCCTTGCGGGCCGGTTGCCCCGGTCACGCCCTGTGGACCGGTCGGACCGCGTTCGCCGGTTGGACCCTGCGGGCCGGTCGGGCCTGCTGGGCCTTGCGGGCCGGTTGCGCCGGTCACCCCGCGCGGACCTTCAGGACCGGTTGGACCACGTTCGCCGGTCGGGCCACGTTCGCCCTTTTCGCCGGTTGGGCCGGTTGGACCGCGTTCGCCGGTTGGGCCGGTCGGGCCACGTTCACCGGTTGGACCGGTTGGGCCGGTTGCACCAGCGTGGCCGGTGGCACCGGTTGGGCCGGTCGGGCCGGTTGGGCCGGTTGCGCCCTTTTCACCGGCTGGACCCTGCGGGCCGGCTGGGCCTTGCGGGCCGGTTGCGCCGGTCACACCGCGCGGACCTTCAGGACCGGTTGGGCCGGTTGGACCGCGTTCGCCGGTTGGGCCGGTCGGACCGGTCGGACCGGTCGGGCCGGTGCCGCCGATTCCGCCGGTGCCTTCACCGGTTGGGCCGGTCGGACCACGTTCACCGGTTGGGCCGGCTGGCCCGGTTGGGCCGGTTGGGCCGGTTGGGCCGCACAGTTCAAAGAAGAAGAAGTTGATGCAGGTAACGCGGATGGGCGTGAAAGCCGCCGCGCTGCCAACGTTGCCAAAGGCCATCACCAACCCGGCAACCAAGCCGGTCAGCGCGAGAACGCCTCTAGACACGCGAAAACCCGCCCGTCCAGCGGCAGCACTGATGCGACCTGGTCGCCCAGGGGTCATGGAGTCCCTGCGGTGGCGCATATGTCTCCTCCTCGGTTTATCCGATGGTTTTTATCTAGCTACCTGACCCAAACGGACCCTCCCCTGCGGTTAGATCTCGTTTGAGCAAGGTCACAATACACGATCCCGGGCAGGCTGTCAAGCGCATCTTTCAAAGCCGCCTCCCGCTGGGCTCCTGGCCTTTATGCTTTCCTACCGCTACTGTTAGCGGGTCGGTGCCGACGCAGGGGGCACCAAACCCACGGAGAGCAAGGAAAGAGGAGAGCAATGAGCTGGAGAGATCGGTTCAAGGCAACGGCAACGCGGGTCGCCGCGGTCACGGCTGCCGCCGCCGTAGCGGTGGCGGTTGCCGCCTGCGGCTCATCGAAGAAGAGCTCCGAACCCAACACCACCAACGCGGCCGGCAGCGGCCACCAGCTGAACACCGCGCGGGTGGCGCGGGCGATCGAACTGCGGATCGAAGAAGTCAAGCACCTCCACTCCAAGGTCCACTGCCCAACCGAAGTCGAACAGCGGGAGGGCAACACCTTCACCTGCATCGCGGAAGGGACGGAAAAGGTCCACGGCAAGGAAGAGACCTACCACACCCCCTTCACCGTCGAACAGCTTAACTCCCGCGGCTACGTCTACTTCCACTCCTAACCGCGCCGTGCTATACTGGTCGCAAGAAGGACGGGACCGAAGGAGGACGCGGTCCCGTCCTCTTTTTATGCCCCGCCGCTAGCCCCATCGGGTACGATCGCTCGCCGCGAGGATGGAGGAACGGAAAGGCAACGTCGTTCTCGACCGCCCCGACGGCGGGGGCCGCGGGCTTGACCTCCCGGTTGGGATCAGCCTCCTCTCCTGGGCCCCCCAGCTGGGCGGCTCGGCCCGCTACGCCCTGGAGCTGATCAAAGCCCTGCTTGGGCTGGCAGACGGCGGCCGGCTGGTCGTGCTCTGCAACGGCCACGCCGCCCGGCGGCTGCCGAAAGGCCACCCCGCCCTGGCGGTCCGCACCCTGCCCTTTTCGGCCGCCAGGTCCGCCTTTGGCAGGGGCCTTACCCTCCTGCGCGGCCTGCTTCCCCCGCCGGCCGCCGGCCGGCGGTTCTTCCCCGGCGCAGCCCTCGTTCACTACCCGCTTACCGTCGCCCTCCCCCCCTTCGCCGGCCCAACGGTCCTCACCCTCCACGACCTTCAGCACCGCGCCCTCCCGGAGCACTGGTCGAAGGCGGGCCTCCTCTGGCGCCGCCTTGCCTACGACCGGGCCGCCGAGCGGGCGACGGTGGTTGTGACCGACTCGGAATTTTCCAAGCGGCAGATCTGCGAAACCCTTTCGGTAACGCCGGAGCGCGTGGTCGTCGCGCACCTTGCGGTCGACCACCGCGCCTACGCGCCCGACCCCTCTCCCCTGGACGAGGAAGTTGCCGCGCGGCTGAAGCTGCCCGACCGCTTCCTTCTTTATCCGGCCGGCTTTTGGCCGCACAAAAACCACCGCCGGCTGATCGAAGCCTTTGCAAGGGTCGGCGAGCGGACGGTCGCCCTCCTGTTCACGGGCACCGCAACCCCGCTGCTTGGCGAGCTCACCGCCCTTGCCGAGCGGCTTGGCGTCGGCGAGCGGGTTCGCTACCTCGGCTTCGTCGCCGACCGCGACCTGCCCTCCCTCTACCGCCGCGCCCTTGCCGTCGTCTTCCCAAGCCTCTACGAGGGCTTTGGCCTGCCGCCCCTTGAGGCGATGGCCTGCGGGACGCCGGTTGCCGCCTCCAAGGCTGGATCCCTTGGCGAGGTCCTTGGCAGAGCGGCCCTTGAGCTTGATCCGGAGGACCCCGCCCAGATGGCGACGGCGCTCGAGCGGCTGGTCGGCGATGAGCGGCTCCGCGCCGAGCTGGCCGAGGCCGGCCGGGCGCGGGCGGCCCGGTTCAGCTGGCAGCGGACGGCGGAACGCCACCTCGATGCCTACCGGCTTGCAGTTGAGGTTGAGGAATAGAGATGTCGCTTTTTCTCGCCTGGCTTTGCTTCCCGTTGATCATGGCCGCCGTTGGCGGCGGCTGGGGTCTGCTCGTTGAAGGGGCGGTCGGCAGGCCGCTGCCGAAGGCGCTGATCATCCCCACCGGCCTTGCGGCGCTCCTTGTCGTTGACGGAACGCTTACCGCCTTTGGCCCAACCGCCCCAGCCTCCCCCTACGTTGCCGCGCTTGGCGCCGCCCTTGGCCTTGGCCTCTACCTGTGGCCAAGGCCACGGCTGACCAGGGACCTCGGCGTTCGCCTGCTGGCCGGCAGGCCCCGCTTGCCGCTGCCCGACGGCTTTGCCGGGGCCGCCGCCGTTTTGGTGATCCTCCTCTACGGCCTGCCGATCCTCCTCTACGGCCACGCCACCTTTGCCGGCTACCTGCGCCTCGACGACACCGCAACCTGGCTGAACGTCGCCGACATCATCGTCCACCACGGCCGCGACTGGCAGGCGCTGCCCACCTCCACCTTCCGGCTGGTCTTCTCCGGAGACGTCGGGGAAAGCTACCCGCTCGGCTCCTTCGTCCTGCTGGGGATCGGCCACGAGCTTTCCGGCATCAACTCGGCCTGGATCTTCGACCCCTTTCTGGCGATCTGCGCGGGGGCCGTCTGCCTCTCCCTCTACGACCTCTTCGCGCCGCTGATCGCCGCCCGCGGCGCCCGCGCCCTGCTTGCCGCGATCGCCAGCCTCTCCGCCCTCCTCTACGGCTACTACCTCTGGGGCGGCATCAAGGAACTTGTCGCCGCCTTCACCCTTGCCCTTGGCATCTCCTGGCTTGCCCGGGCCGCCCGCACCCGGCCAAGGGACCTCTCGCCCCGTCAGCTGCTGCCGCTTGGCCTGGCGGCCGGCGCCCTGATCCAGACCCTTGGCATCGGCGGCGGCGGCTGGGCTGGCCCTGCCGCCGTCGGCCTTGTGGTCTTCTGGCTGTGGCGGTTTGGCCGTGCCGAAGGGCGGGCGATCGGCGCCTCGCTTGCCGTCCTTGCGGCGATCATCGCCGTCTCGGTGATCCCGGTCTGGGCCGTCCTTGCCACCTTCATCAACCACAGCGCCGGCCTTTTCTCCGAAGGTCAGTCCCAGGCCCAGAAGTACGGCAACCTGATCGGGCCGCTCTCCCCCTGGCAGCTGTTTGGGGTCTGGCTCTCCGGCGACTTCCGGGTTGCCCCCGCCTCCTTTCCAACCGGCCTTTTGATCGGGATCGGCCTGGTTGGCGTCCTTTACGCCCTTGGCCGCTCCCTGCTTGCCAAGGAGCCGGCGATCCCCCTCCTGATCCTTGCCGCCCTTGGCGCCGTCGCCCTCCTTTACATCTCCGAAGCAACGCCCTGGGTGGTCGGCAAGGGGCTTGCGATCTCCTCGATCGCGCTGCCGGCCGCCGCCCTTGCCGGCGGCCTCTTCGCCCTGCTTGGCGCCGGCCGCGACCGCCTCCTTGCCGCGGTGGGCGGGGTGGTGGTTGCCGCCACGGTGGTTGGGGTGCTCTGGTCGAACTTCCTCTCCTCCCGGGACGCCACCTTTGCGCCCAGGCCGCGGCAGGCCGAGCTTGCCGCAATCGCCCCCCTCGTCAACGAAAAGGGGCCGACCCTAATCAGCGAATACGAAGTCTACGCCGACCGCCACTTCCTGGGCGACGGGGCGCCGATCGAGCCGGCCGAGTACCGCCCCTACACCGTCCCGCTGCGCAACGGCCTTGCCCTCACCAAGGCCGGCTGGGCGCCCCTTGACTCCTTCACCCCGGAAATCATCCTCGGCTACCGCTCCCTGGTCACCCGCCGCGACCCGGCCGAAACAAGGCCGCCAACCCCCTACCGGCTGATCTACCAGGGCGCCTACTACGACCTCTGGCAGCGGCCGGTCCGCCCCGTCGAAAGGGTGATTGAAATGGTCCCCTTCGGCGAAGAGGCAACTCACCCCTACTGCGGCAACGCCTCCGGGGTCCAGCGGCCGGCCGCCCCCTGCCCGCTTGACCCGGTTGGCTTCCCCAGCTGCAAGACGATCCTCGGTTACGCCAACCGGGCCCAGGAATACGGGGCCGAACTGGTTGCCTTCCAGCGGGCCCAGCCGATCGTCGTCTGGGGGGATGAAGCGCTATACCCCGCAAGCTGGGAGGACGAACCGTACGGCCGCTCGCTGCTGCCAAGCGGCCCGGGGAGGGCCGTCGCCCACATCGCCGTGCCGACCTCCCAGCGGTACGCGATCTACCTGGCCGGCAACTTCGGCGGCCGCGGCCTGGAACTGCGGATCGACGGCCGCAAGGTCGGCTTCATCGCCAACGAACTAAGCGAGTTCTTCACCGTCCCAAAGGTGGCCACCCTCTACCTAACCGCCGGCCAGCACACCTTTGAATACGTGGTGCCAAACGCCACCCTTGCCCCCGGCTCCGGCGAATTCCTCTCCCTTGGCTCAGACCCCGCGCTCGACCGCTACACCGGCCTGATGGCAACGCTGCTGCAGCCGCTTGAAACCCCCCGGGAAGAACTGGTTCGCGTCCCCCCCTACGAGGCCAGCTCGCTCTGCGGCCGGCCCCTGGAAGCGCTTGAGCTGGTCCGTGGCTAGCGGGCGGCGGATCTGCATCGTCTACGACTTCCTCTTCCCCCACACGATCGGCGGGGCGGAGCGCTGGTACCGCAACGTCGCCGAGCGGCTTGGCCAGGCCGGCCACCAGGTCACCTACCTCACGCTGCGCCAATGGCCGCGGGGGGAGAGGCCCTCCTTGAATGGGGGGGTTGAGGTGATTGCCCTCGCCCCAAAGCTCCCCCCCTACACCCCCTCCGGGAGAAGGCGGATCCTCCCGGTCCTGCTCTTCAGCCTGGCCCTTGCCGCCCACCTCCTCCGCCACCCCCGCCGCTACGCCGTGATCCATACCAACGCCGTCCCCTTCCTGCCGCTGCTTGCCGTCGGCCTCCTGCGGCCGCTCTGCGGCTACCGCCTCCTCGTCGACTACCACGAGCTTTGGAGCGCCCGCTACTGGCGCAGCTACCTCGGCCCCGTTGGCGGCACGATCGCCTACCTGATCCAGTCGCTTTGCCTGCGCTTCCCCCAGCAGGCCTTCTGCTTTGCCCGCCTCTACGAGCGCCGCCTCCACGAGCAGGGGGTGAACGGGCCGGTCACCCTCCTGGAAGGGGAGTACGCCGGCCCCCTTCAGCCGCCCACCCCCCGCCAGCCGAAGCCTTACCTGCTCTTTGCCGGCCGGCTGATCCCCGAGAAGCGGCCGGTCCTTGCCGTCGAGGCCTTTGCCATCGCCCGCCGGCAGATCCCGGAGCTGAAGCTGAAGCTGCTGGGCAGGGGGCCGCAGGCCCCCGCTGTGGAGGAGGCGGTGCGCAGGCTCGCCCTCCAGGAGGCGGTCGAGCTGCCGGGGTTTGTCAGCGGCGAGGAGCTCGAGGAGCTGATGGCCGGCGCCCTTGCCCTGCTGCACCCCTCAAGCCGGGAGGGGTACGGCATGGTTGTCCTTGAGGCCTGCGCGGCCGGGACGCCGGCAATCGTTGTCGCCGGCGAGGACAACGCCAGCTGCGAGCTGATCGAGGTGGGCGTGAACGGCTACGTCGTCCCCCTCCCCGACGCCCGGCTGCTTGCCGAGGCGATCGCCAAGGTCCATGCCGCCGGCATGCCGCTGCGCAAGCGGACGGCCGGCTGGTTTGCCCGCAACGCCAGCCGCCTCTCCCTGGAGCGCTCGCTGGCGGCGGTGGTCGCTAGCTATCGGGAGGATCCCCCTTCTCCTGCTCCTGCTCCTCCGCCTCTTGGGGCTGGTCGGGCTCCTTGAGCTTGCCGTTGGCAAGCGCCCGCAGCAGCATTTCTTCCGCTTCGCGGCGGGCGGCAACCTGCTCTTCGATCTTCTTGCGCTGGGCGGAGAGCAGCGCCAGTTCCTGGATCAGCGAGAGCAGCTTGCGCTCCAGGCTGCTCACCCGCAGCGAGAAGTGCAGCAGGACGAGGATCACAAAGATGATCCCGAAGAAGTAGAGGGTGCTTGCCTCGGAGAAGGCGCCGATCGCATGGGTCAGTTCCTGCAGCAGGTTGGTCCAGATCGCCAGGACGATGAAGGCGACGGCGGTGAGGACCCAGAGGACGGTGTACTCCTCCTTGAGGCGCCGACGGCGGACCATCTCCAGGACAAACCCGAGGAGGATTAGCGAGCCGACGACGGCAACGATCCGCAGGTTTGTCGTGATCATCTCCTACAGCACCTGCATCGGGGCGCCGAGATCAAGCTCGTCCAACGCCACCTTACCCTTTGGCCGCAACAGGGTCACCCCAATTGAAAGCAGCATCTTGTAGACGTAGTAGGGGGTGGTGTGGGCGGCGTGCATCGAGTCCCCCTCCGGCGGCCGCATCCTCACCGCCACCTCCCGGACCTTGAAGCCGGTCCGGTGCAGGAGGATCAGGATGTCGGCGTCTGGATAGTCGGTTGGGTAGACGGGGGTGCAGAAGAACTTCGCCACCTGGTGGCGCATCACCTGAAAGCCTGAGGTTGGATCGGAGATCCTCTGCCCGCAGGCGAGGGTGGCGATCCGGGCAAACAGGCCGATCCCCAGCGAGCGGGCCAGCGAGGGCCGGTAATGGCCGTCGCGGGCGAGGAACCGGGAACCGATCACCACGTCGGCCTCCTCCCGGTAGAGGGTTTCCAGCATCGGCACCAGGTAGGAGGCCTGGTGCTGGCCGTCGCCGTCGATCTGGGCAACGACCGGGTAGCCCTGACGGACGGCGAACTTGTAGCCGGTCTGCAGGGCGGCGCCGTAGCCGGAGTTGACCGGCATGCAGATCGTGATCGCCCCCGCGTCGTATGCCTCATGCCAGGTCCGGTCCCGGGAGCCGTCGTCGATCACGACGACATCGGCCTTTGGCAGCGTCCGCTGCACGTCGGCAACGACCTTCCCCACCCGGCCCTCCTCGTTGTAGGCGGGGATCAGGACGGCCACCCCCTCCCCGCTGCTCGCTAGCTCCTTTACCTGCTCCTCCTCGGCCATATGCTCCTGCCGGCAAGCTTACACCTCTCCCCTCTTCCTGACAAGGCTAGCGCGCGGGGAACCGCAGCAGGGCGTCGTAGAGCTCGCCCGGCACCGCCCGCACCCCGATCGCAACGGCTGCAAAGCAGCCGGCGGCAAGGAGGCTGTCCAGGACGCCGGGCAGGGGCAGGAAGAGGATCCCAACCGCTGGCGCAGCGGAGAGCGCCAGGCGGATCAGGAACCGCTCGCCAACCATCGCCGGTCCGGCGGCGCGGGCAAGCCGCCAGTAGATCAGCAGGCCAAGCGTCGCCTCGCCAAGGACGGAGGCGATCGCCCCGCCGATCGCCCCCCTTGCCGGCACCAGCGCCGCGGCGTAGCCGGCCAGGGCAAGGACGGCAAGGCCGTTGGTGAGGATCAGCTCCCGCTGGCGGCCAAGCGCAACCAGCCCGGCCGCCCAGATCTGATCCAGGGCGACGACCAGCAGGGCGATCGCCTGGATCCGCAGGACGGCCCCCGCCGGCCGGAAGGAGTGGCCGCCGATCGCCACCATCACCGGGCTTGCCAGGTGGACTGCAAGGAGCACAACCACCACCCCGCCCAAGACCATCCCCTCCCCAAGGAGCCGGACCGCCCCCCGAAACCGCTGTGGTTCGTGGCGGGCCGCATGGGAGAGGAGCGGCAACGCCACCCCGGCGACGACGATCGGCAGCTGGACGCCGGCTTCAACGGCCCGCAGCGAGCCGGCGAAGTAACCGGTCTGGACCGGGCTTGAGATCAGCGACATCACGACGATCACCAGTCGGAAGTAGATCTGGCCAAGGGCCATTGCCGCCGCCTGGGGCAGCGCGCCGCCGGCCAGCCGCCGCTGGAGGCCGCGCTCCAGGCGGGGCCTGGCAAAGGCCCCTCTGCCGGCAAGGGGGGCGACCAGCAGCAGGCTGAGGGCGCCGGCGGCGATCAGCAGGGAGAAGAAGGGGGTGAGGGAGGCGCCAAGGGCGACGAGCAGGCCGGCGCCGATCAAGGTGATCACCTGCTTGGCCAGGTCAACGGCGGCAAGCGCCAGGTTGCGCAGCTCAACGGCCAAGGGCAGCAGCAGGACGTTGGCGATCGCCGCCAGGACGGCGCCAAAGCCGGAGAGGACGGTGCCGATCACCATCGATTGCGGGTAGCCGACGGCGACGGCAAACAAAAACACCAGCAGGAGCGCAGCAGACATCGCAACCAGCCGCTGGCCGAGCAGGTTGGCAAGCAGCCGCCGCCGCTGCTGCGGGAGGACAAGGGCAAGCTCCCGGGAGCCGGTGATGTTCAGGGCGACGTCGGCAACGGTCACCGGGATCGCGATCAGGGAGAGCACGGTGACGTAGCGGCCGGTGTCGACCTTGCCGAGGTGGCGGAGCAGCAGGGCCGCAGTTGCCACCCCGATCACGATCCCCAGGCCGTTTGCGGCAAGCCGCCAAAGGGACCCCCTGACCACCATCCCCCCCGCCTCAGGGCGGCCAAGGAGGGGGTCGCCCTTGCGGGGAGCGCTCATCTCCAGCCGCCCCCCACCGGCCGCCCTACCCCTCCCAGCGGAACGGCAGCTCCTCCTCCACCTCGGCAAGGGTGGGGGCGGCTGCGTCCCGGGCGGAGAGGATCAGCCGCTGTGCCGGGAACGGCCACTTGATCCCGATCCGCGGGTCGTTGTAGGCGATCGTCCGTTCCAGGGCCGGGTTGTAGTAGCCGCTCTGCTTGTAGACGACGTCGGCGACGGGGGAGAGCACGCAGAAGCCGTGGGCGAAGCCAACCGGGCAGTAGAGGATCCGCATGTTGCGGTCGTCAAGGCGAAAGGCCTCCCAGCGGCCGTAGGTGGGCGAGCCCTTGCGCAGGTCGACGACGACGTCAAGGATCGCCCCGCGGGCGCAGCGGACCAGCTTGGAGACGCCGGCGCCAACCTGGAAGTGGAGGCCGCGCACCACCCCTTCCCGGGAGCGGGAGTGGTTGTCCTGGACGAGCTCCTCGACGATCCCAAAGGCGGCAAGCTCGTCCCGGCGGAAGGTCTCCACGAAAAAGCCCCGGTCGTCCCCGTGCACCGTCGGCTCCAGGAGGATCGGGCCGGAAAGCTCTGTCGACAGCCGCTTGAAGCGCACGGCTGCGATTGATACCACCCCGCCTGCGCCGCGCGCCCCCGGGCAAGGTGGCAATTGCAGCAATGGTTGCTATCTTGTAGTGGCGGCTGCAGGGGCTGCAAGCTTGCAATGGCCGAGCTAGAGGGCTTTACACCACCGTCGAGGGGAGGTGTGAACCTCCACCCCCTTCAGATCGAGGCGCGCCGCGCCCGCCAACGGGAGCGGCGGCGCAGGGAGCTGCAGCGGGAGGTGGTCTCCTTCGCCAAGCGGTTGCGCCGGATCCGGAAGGCAACCGGCCTCTCCCAGCTGGCCGTCGCCGATGCGGCGGCGCTTGATCTGGCGGCCGTCAGCTTTCTCGAGCGGGCGCTGCGGGCGCCAACGGTTGGCACCCTTGTCCGGCTTGCCCGCGCCCTTGGCGTGCCCCCCGCAGTGCTTGCCGACAAGGAGGTGGCAAAGGGCTTTCCGCCTTCGGCGGCAAGGCCGGTGCGCAGGCCGGTGAAGCGCCGTCAGGGGCCGGGCGGCGCCGAGCACCGGGCCCGCAAGCACCGCCTCGACGCTCCGATCCTGCGGCGGTTCGGCCAGAACGTCCGGGCGCGGCGGCTTGCCGCCGGCCTCTCCCAGGAACACCTTGCCTACCTCGCCGAACTGGATCGGGCGGCGATCTCGGTGATCGAGCGGGGGCAGCGGGCGGCAACCCTGCGCACCTTCCACAAGCTGTGCAGCGCGCTCGGCTGCAAGCCGGCCGAACTCCTGGAGGGGAATCGCCTAAAAAGAAGGCGGGGCCAGCTTGCTGGCCCCGCCGCACCCGTGCCAGGTGCTTGCGCGTCCCTGCGACGCGGTCCTCCTGCGCACCCGTCGCGGGGGCGGGCCTTCCTAGGTGATAGCCCTAATCGGCGGCGGCGAGGGGAGACCACCGGCCGATAAGGGCCGCTGCGCCCGCCCCACGCGACAGGCTGCACAACCTTTGATAACGGATTTGCAAGCGGCTGTCAACAGCAAATTTGAAAACCTCGCCAAATTGCGCAAAAAAGACGGGGCCGCGTCCTCCACTTCATTTCGGCCCCGTCAACTGCCTCTGCCGGCTCGCCTGCCGGCCTTGGGCTCCGCTCGGCCAAAGCCTTGCTGGAGCCTTTATAGCACCTCCCTCACCGCCCGTCAACCCCTTGGGCGGCGTTGGCGTAGGCCTGGTAGGTGAGCCTGAGCCCCTCCGCAAGCGCCGTCCTCGGCCGCCAGCCAAGCTCCGCTTCAAGGGCCTTGGCCGAGAGGGCGCTGCGGGCAAGCTCGCCGGGACGGGGCGGGGCGAACTCCGGCTCAACCTCCTTGCCGGAGGCCTCCCGCAGCGCCGTAAACAGCTCCAGCACCGAGGTCTGCACGCCGGTGCCGACGTTGTAGACGGCCGGCCGCTGCGCCCCGGCCGCCCGCAGGAAGGCGTCGACGACATCGCCAACGTAGGTGTAGTCGCGGGTTTGGGTCCCGTCGCCGAAGATCCGTGGCCGCTTCCCCGCGACAAGCCGCTCGCTGAAGATCGCCACCACCCCGGCCTCCCCGTGGGGGTTTTGGCGGGGACCGTAGACGTTGGCGAGGCGGAGGATCACATGGGCCGCCCCGTAAAGCCGCGACCAGGTGGCCACATAAGCCTCGCCGGCAAGCTTGGCGGCGCCGTAGGGGGAGAGCGGTTCGGGCGGGAAGCTCTCCGGGGTGGGCAGCGGCGCCGCTTCGCCGTAGAGGGCGCCGCCGGTCGAGGCAAAGACCACCTTTGCCCCCCGCCGGCGGGCCGCCTCCAGCACGTTCAGGGTGCCGGCGACGTTGATCAGCTGGTCGCGGGCGGGGAACCGCACCGAGAAGGTCACCGAGGCCTGGGCGGCGAGATGGAGGACAACGGTTGGCGCAAAGGCGCAGACGGCCTGCGCAACGGCCACCCCGTCGACGATGTCAAGCTCGAAGAACTCCGCCTCCTGGGGGACAAGCTCCCGCCGACCGCTGGAGAGGTCGTCCAGCACGGCGACGGCGTACCCCTCCGCAAGGAAGGCGTCGGCGACGTGGGAGCCGATGAACCCGGCTCCCCCTGTCACCAGGGCGCGCTTTGGCTCCGCCATCGGGCCAACCCTAACTAAGCGGCAACGGCATTGCCCTCGAGGTGGTTGGCAACCTTCCGCTTCACCCGCTGCAGCGCGTTGTCGACGGTCTTCACCGAGCAGCCAAGCCGCTTGGCGATCTGCTCGTAGCTGGCGCCGTCGATGTAGAGGGCAAGCACCCGGCTCTCAAGCTCCGAGAGGGAGGTGGTGAGGCAGTCGAGGAGGGCTTCCAGTTCCTCGGAGCAGGCGACCTGCGCAAACGGCTCAAGGGAGGTTGGGCCGGGCAGCGCCTGCTCCAGGGAGCTTGGTTCCTCTCCGGTTGCCGGGGTCTGGGAGAAGGAGACGTACTGGTTCAAAGGGGCGTGCTTCTTGCGGGTGGCCGTCTTCACCGCGGTGATGATCTGGCGGGTGATGCAAAGCTCCGCAAAGGAGCGGAAGGAGGACTCCCGATGGGGCTGAAAGTCCCTGATCGCCTTGTGGAGGCCAAGCAGCCCCTCCTGAAGGAGGTCCTCGGTGTCCCCGCCGACGAGAAAGTAGGAGGAGGCCTTCAGCCGGACAAACGGAAAGTAGCGGCGGATCAGCTGGTTGCGCGCCCGGCTGTCGCCCTGCTTGGCGCGGGCGACCAGGAAGAGATCATCGACCTGAACTTCAGATTTAGGGTTTTGGGAGGTCCATGCCACGAGCAGCTCCTTTCTTCGCTCCCCAACCGCGGATCGGTGGGCAACTCAAACCGCTTCGTGGCGCGCACCTCCCCTGGCGCCACAGCTGAAACCTTCTACCTGAGTCTCAGCTTTATGTCGGCCGGGATGATTGCAGATCCCGCGGCCAAACCGAAGTTAACGGGCCGCCTCGCAGGAAAAATTGCAGCCGGCTAGCCTCGCCTCACCAGCTCCGGTCCGGCGGCGGTGTCCCGCACCTCCCAGCCAAGCTCCCGCAGCTGCTCCCGGAGCCGGTCGGCCGTATGGAAGTCGCGGCGCGCCCGCGCCTCCTCCCGCTCCCGCAAGAGGGCAACCGCCCTTGGATCAAGGTCCTCCTCGCCGCCCGAGGAGGCGATGCCAAGCAGCTGGGCAAGCTCGTGGAGCTCGCCGCCCCCCGGCCTGCCGCCGCCGCTGCGCAGCCGGTTGAGCTCCCTGACCGCGGCAAAGACCTCGGCCAAGGCCTTTGGGGTGTTGAAGTCGTCCTGCAGCGCGGCAAGCACCCGCTCCCGCAGGCCCTCCAGCTGGGCCGGCAGCGGCTGGTGGGGGTCGGCAAACCGCAGCGCCTCCTCGATCCGCCGGGCGCCGGCCTGGGCCTGGCGGAGCGCCTCCTCGGTGTAGGCAAGCGGCTGGCGGTAGTGGGCAGAGAGGAGGTAGAGGACCGTTGCAGGGCGGCCAAACCGCTGAAGCACCTCGTGCAGGGGGGCGATGTTGCCAACCGACTTGGCCATCTTCTCGCCGGTTGCCTGGACCATCCCGTTGTGCATCCAGATCGCCGCCAGCTCCCTGCCGCGAGCGCAGCGGGCCTGCGCCCCCTCGTTCTCGTGGTGAGGGAAGAGCAGGTCGATCCCGCCGCCGTGGACCTCGATCGGCCCGCCGAGAACGGCTTCGGCCATCGCCGAGCACTCGATGTGCCAGCCGGGCCTGCCGGGACCCCAGGGGGAGTCCCAGAAGGCATCCTCGCCGGCCTTCCGGCCCTTCCAGAGGGCGAAGTCAAGCGGGTCCTCCTTGCGCTCCGCCCCCTCAACCCCTTCCCCCTGATCCATCTCCTCCAGGCTGCGGTGGGAGAGGGAGCCGTAGGCGGGATCGCTTTTCACCCGGAAGTAGACGTCGGCGGTGGCGATCCCGTTGGCGGTGTAGGGGACGACGTAGGCGTGGCCGCGCTCAAGGAGGGCCTCGATGTAGGCGACGATCGCGGCGATGTGCTGGGAGGCGCGGGGCTCGTGGTCCGGCCTGCCCAGGCCAAGCCGATCGGTGTCGGCGATGTAGTGGTTGGTCATCTCCTCGGCAAGGGAGCTCGAGGAAACGCCCCGAGCGGCAGCGGCGGCATAGATCTTGTCGTTGATGTCGGTGATGTTGATCGCCAGCCGCGGCCGGTAGCCAAGGGCGGCAAGGGTGCGGCGCAGCACCATGAACACGACGTACGGCCTGGCGTTGCCGAGGTGGATCCGGTCGTAGACCGTTGGCCCGCAGGCGTAGATCCGCACCTCGCCGGCGGGGGAGGCCGGCAGCTCCCGCACGCTCTGGCTTTTGCTGTCGAACAGCCGCACGCCGCCTACAAGCTAGCCAAGGGGGCAACGGCGGCAAGCGCAAGGCAGGCGATCCCTTCCTCCCTGCCGATGAAGCCGATCCCCTCGCCGGTCGTCGCCTTGACGTTTACCGCCCCCTCCGCCAGGCCAAGCGCCGCCGCCAGGCGGCGGCGGATCTCCCCCTTGTAGGGGCCAAGCTTTGGCCGCTGGGCGATCAGCGTGAGGTCGGCCTGCCTGGGGGCAAGGCCCCGGCTGCCAAGCTCGCCGACAACCTCCTCCAGCAGCTTCAGCGAGTTGGCGTCCTTGAAGCGGGGGTCGGTGTCGGGGAAGCGCTCGCCGATGTCGCCCAGGCCGGCGGCGCCAAGCAGGGCGTCGATCAGGGCATGGCAGATCACATCGGCGTCGGAATGGCCGGCAAGGCCAAGGTCGTGGGGGACCCTAACCCCGCCAAGGACAAGCGGCCGACCGGCAACGAGGCGGTGGCTGTCGTAGCCGATCCCAAACCGCACCTCCCCCGCCACCTAACCCCCTCCCCCGTCGAGCAGCAGGTAGCCCCGCCGCCTGGCGGCAAAGACGCAGATCGCCTGGGCGCCGGCGGCGCGCAGGGCGGCAACGGCCTGCGGGTAGGCGTAGCCCACCTGGTCCGGCTCGTGGGCATCGCTTGAGAGGGCGATCGGCACGCCGGCGCAGACCAGCTCCGCAAGCAGCTCCTGGCTGGGGTAGGGCTCGCCAAGGCCCTTGCGCAGGCCGGCGGTGGAAAGCTCCACCGCGCAGCCGCCGGCGCGAAGCCCCTCGATCGCCGGCGCAAAAAGCTCCCTTACGTCCCCCTTCGGCCGGGGCCCAAACAGCTTGACCAGGTCGGGGTGGGCGATCACGTCGAACAGCCCCGTTGCCGCCGCCTGGCCAACCAGCTTGAAGTACCGCTTCCAAACCTCCTCCGCCGGCTCCCCGTCCCGCCAGATCGAGAACTCCTCCATGTCGACGGCGGCGTAGGAGTGGGGATCGGCCGATCCGCCACGGCGACGGGGGATGAAGTGGACGGAGCCGATCACGTAGTCGAACGGGTAGCGGTCAAGGAGCGCCGCAAGCTGCTCCTCCCGGCCGGGCAGGTAGTCGGCCTCGATGCCAAGCCGCAGGCCAACCTCGGCGGCAAAGGCGCAGTAGGCCTCCAGGTCATCGACGGCGCTTTCCCGCCAAAGGGGGTGATCCCAGATCGCAAGCGCCTGCTTGAACCGGTAGATGTGCTCGGAGACGCCAAGGTCGAAGACCCCCGCCTTCCTTGCCGCCGCCCGGTAGGACGCAACCCGCTGGGCGGTGAAGTACCGCTCCGCCGTCGCCTGCCGGCTGTCGGGACGGAGGTGGAGGTGGTAGTCGGTAAGCACCGGCCTATTCAACCATCGCCCGCCGGCGGCGGGCCAGCAAAAGGGCGCATAGCTCGAGGTCAAGCTGGTTTGTCACCTTCGGGTTTGGCGCGCGGTTCTCGACGATTGCAACCCGGGCGCCAAGCGCCTCGACAAGGGAGGCGTCATCGGTTGCCTGGGCAAGCCGGCTTGGCTCCACCTCAAGGGCGCGGGCAAGCAGGTCGCGGGGAAAGGCCTGGGGCGTCTGCGCCGCCCACAGCCGGGAGCGCTCCAGCGTCCTGCGGACGGCAAGCCGCCCCTCGATGGGCTCAACCTCCTTGACGGTGTCGGTGAGCGGCGCCGCGCAGATCGCCCCGCCGCTTCCCGGCCGCTGCGCTGCCGCGATCACCGCCTCGATCAAGGCGACCTCGACAAGCGGCCTGGCGGCGTCGTGGACAAGCGCCACCTCCCCTCCGCCCGCCGCCTGCAGGGCGTTGCGCACCGACTCCGAGCGGCTTGCCCCGCCGGCAACGGCCTTCACGCCGGCCGGCAGCTCCCCGGCAACCTCCTCGTGGTGGGTCGGCGGGAGGGCGAGGACCACCTCCCTGACCGAGGGGGCGGCAAGGAGGGCCTCCAGCGACCAGCGATAAAGGGGCCGGCCGGCAAGCTCCACCAGCGCCTTCGGCCGGCCCGCCCCAAGCCTCCTTCCCTCCCCCGCCGCAACGAGCAGGGCGACGGCTGCCACCGCTACTTGGCGGCGGTTACCTTGCGCCGCTTCCTGGAGGAGGAGTTGTCAAGCAGTTCGTCGAGGTAGGCCTCGATCTCCTCCTCGTCCTTTTCAAGGGCGTACATCAGCTCCGAGCAGAGGATCTTCTTCGCCCTTGTGTACATCTGCTTCTCCCCGGTGGAAAGGCCCTTCTCCCGGTCCCGCAGGGCGAGGTTTCTCACCACCTCGGCCAGCTCGTAGATGTCGCCGGTCTTGATCTTCTCCCGGTTGTGCTTGAACCGGCGGTTCCAGTTCTTCGGCATCTCGGAGACCTCCCCCTGGAGGACCTCCAGGACCTTCTCCACCGTTTCCTGATCGATCACCCGCCGCAGGCCGGTGAGGGCGGCGTTTTCCGTCGGCACCCGCACCGTCATGTCGTTGTGGAGGATCTTGATCGTCAGGTACTCCCGCCGCTGCCCCAGCACCTCAAGCACCTCCTTGGCTTCCACCCTGCCGGCGCCGTGGTGGGGGTAGACGACGTGGTCGCCGAGCTCGAACTCAACGACCTCCTGCCCAACCTCCTCCTCCCGATCTTCTACCGGCAAGCCGTCGTGTGCTTTCGAGATCGTTGGCTCCTTTCTCTACCGCTGTTCACAAAATTTACACTTTCAGAGGGCCGCTGCGGTTACTGCTGCAGGTAGCGATCGACAAGGTTGATCTCCTGCAGCCGCCGCAGCCCCTCCCGGATGTCCTTTGCGCGCACCTCGCCAATCCCCTCAACCGCCTCCAGCTCGGCATCGGTTGCCGAGAGCAGCTCGTCAAGGTTGCCCATCGCCTGGACAACCCTGCTGACGACAAGCTTTGGCAGCTTGGGAATCCGCGAGAGGATCCGGTAGCCGCGCGGGGTGACCGGGTACTCAAGGGTGTTCAGCTTGCGGTCGTAGCCAAGCAGCTCGGCAAGCCTGCCGAAGTCAAGGAGGTCCTGGTGGGAGAGGCGGGCGAGCTCCTCCAGGGCGTTTGAAACGGCCTCGTCCGAGTCTTCAACCAGGTAGTCGCGGACGAGCGCCCCCTTCTCGGCGGCGCTTCCCACCATCGTCTCCTCGAGCTGCATCTCGATCAGCCTTCCCTCGCTGCCCAGCTCGACGATGTGCCGCTCGATCTCCACCGCCATCCTCGTCACCAGCTCGGAGCGCTGCAGCACCGAGAGGACGTCGTGGAGGGTTGCCGCCCCCTCGAACTCAAGGGCGGTCAGCCGGGTGGAGACCTGGTCCAGCCTGGCCCGGTACTTCTCCAGCGTGGCAAGGGCCTGGTTTGCCTTAGCAAGGACAACGGTGATGTCCTCGAGGACGTAGCGCAGGTCGCCGACGTAGAGGGTGATCACGTGGCGACGCTGGGAGATCGCGATCACCAGCGCCCCGGTCTGCTTGGCAACCCGCTCGGCGGTGCGATGGCGGGTGCCGGTCTCCGAGGTGTGGATCGTCGGGTCCGGCATCAGCTGGACGTTGGCCATCGCGATCTTGGTGGCGTTCTGGTTGAGGATGATCGCCCCGTCCATCTTCGCCACCTGGGAGAGCATCCCCGGCGTGTACTCGATGTCCAGCTTGATCCCGCCGGAGTTGAGGAAGGAAAGCTCGTCCGGGTCGCCGATCACGATCAAGGCGCCGGTGCGGGCGTCGAGGATGTCCTCAAGCCCCTCCCGCAGGGCGGTGCCGGGCGCCACCATCTCAAGCGCCCGGACCAGGTTTGGCTCGGCCCCCCTTAGCGCGTCCTGGTCTTCACCGCTTCGGGTAGGCACGGCTTCCGATTTTACGGGATCGCCACTTTAGCCGACCGCCTCGGCAGGCGGTGGCTGCCCGCTGCCTAGCCTTCGCCTTCCCGGCCTTCGCCGAGCTCGCCCTTTCGCTCCCCCTCGCCGCCGACGGCGTGGTCCTTGTCCGCCTCCGGCTCCTTGCGGGAGGCGCCGACGCCAACGGGGGTCTTCTCCCGGTCCTCCGGCTTGATCACGGTCAGGCGCACTTCGTCCTCGCCCTCGGCAGGCGGTTCGACGACCACGGTGGCGCCGGGCGTCAGTTCTTCGCGCAGGACGAAGTCGGCAAGCGGGTCCTCGATGTAGCGCTGGATCGCCCGCCGGAGCGGCCGGGCGCCCATCGCCGGGTCCCAGCCCTTTTCCACCAGCATTTCCTTGGTCTGCTCCGGCAGCTCCAGCTGCAGTTCCCGCTCGGCCATCGTCTCCCTGATCCGCAGCAGGAGGAGGTCGACGATTTCCTTGATCTCCTCTTTCTGAAGCTTGTGGAAGACGATCACGTCGTCGATCCTGTTCAGGAACTCCGGGCGGAACACCTTCTTCAGCTCGCCCATGATCCGTTCCTTCATCTGCTCGTAGGTGAGGCCGGTTTCATCGTCGCTCACCGAGAAGCCAAGCGGGGTGTTCCGGGCGATCTCCGCCGCGCCGATGTTGGAGGTCATGATCACGATCGCGTGGCGGAAGTCGACGGTCCGCCCCTGGGCGTCGGTCAGCCGGCCGTCCTCGAGGATCTGCAGGAGGATGTTGAAGACATCCGGGTGGGCCTTCTCGATCTCGTCGAGGAGCAGCACGCAGTAGGGCTTCCGCCGCACCGCCTCGGTCAGCTGACCGCCCTCGTCGTAACCGACGTAGCCGGGCGGGGAGCCGACCAGCCGGGAGACGGCGTGCTTCTCCATGTACTCCGACATGTCGATCCGCACCATCGCGTCTTCGTCGCCGAACAGGAACTCGGCAAGGGTGCGGGCAAGCTCCGTCTTGCCGACGCCGGAGGGGCCGAGGAAGATGAAGGAGCCGGTTGGCCGCTTCGGGTCCTTCAGCCCAGCCCGGGAGCGGCGGATCGCCTTGGAGATCACTTCGATCGCCGGGTGCTGGCCGATCACCCGCTTGTGGAGCTCGTCCTCCATCCGCATCAGCTTCTGGGTCTCGGCCTCGGTCAGCTTGAAGACCGGGATCCCCGTCCACATCGAGACGATGTCGGCGATGTCCTCCTCGTCGACCACCGGCAGGTCCTTGGAGACGCCGGCCCGCCATTCCTCTTCAAGCTGGCGCTTGCGGCTGGTCAGCTGCCGCTCCTGGTCGCGCAGGGCAGCCGCCCGCTCGAACTCCTGGGCGTCGATTGCCGCCTCCTTCTTGCGCCGGACTGCCTCGATTTCTTCCTCGAGCTCGCTGTTGGCGGGCGGCATCGTCATCGCCTTGATCCGCTTCCGGGAGGCGGCCTCGTCGATCAGGTCGATTGCCTTGTCCGGCAGGAACCGGTCGGAGATGTAGCGGTCGGCAAGCTCGGCGGCAGCCTGCAGCGCCTCGTCGGAGATCACCACCTTGTGGTGGGCTTCGTAGCGGTCGCGCAGGCCGCGCAGGATCTCCACGGTCTGCTCGGGAGTAGGCTCCTCCACCCTGATCTGCTGGAAGCGGCGCTCAAGGGCGGAGTCCCGCTCCAGGTACTTGCGGTACTCGTCGAGGGTGGTGGCGCCAATCGTCTGCAGTTCGCCCCGGGCAAGCGCCGGCTTGAGGATCGAGGCGGCGTCGATCGCCCCCTCGGCGGCGCCGGCGCCAACCAGGTTGTGCAGCTCGTCGATGAAGAGGATGATGTCACCCCGCTGGGTGATCTCCTTCATCACCTTCTTCAGGCGCTCCTCGAACTCGCCCCGGTACTTCGAGCCGGCGACGAGCGCCGCCAGGTCAAGGGTGTAGATCTGCTTGTGCCTGAGGATCTCCGGCACTTCGCCGTTGGTGATCCGCTGGGCAAGCCCCTCGACAACGGCCGTCTTGCCGACGCCCGGCTCGCCGACAAGCACCGGGTTGTTCTTGGTGCGCCGGGAGAGGATCTGCATGATCCGCTCGATCTCCTTCTCCCGGCCAACCACCGGGTCAAGCTTCCCTTCGGCGGCAAGCTTGGTGAGGTTGCGGCCGAACTGGTCGAGCAGCCGCGAGCTCTTCTTGCTCTCGGCGCCGCCCCCGCCGCCGCTCAGCTGCCGCCGGCCGGAGGGGCCGGAGAGCATCCGGATCACCTCGTTGCGGATCTTCTCCGAGTCGGCGTCGAAGTCGACCAGGATCCGGGCGGCGACGCCCTCGTTCTCCCGGACCAAGCCGAGCAGGATGTGCTCGGTGCCGATGTAGTTGTGGCCGAGGGAGAGGGCTTCCCGCAGCGCCATCTCCAGGACCCGCTTTGCCCTTGGCGTGAACGGGATCTGACCAGAGGTCACTTCCTCCCCCGAGCCGACGATCCGCACCACCTGGGCGCGCACCCGCTCGACGGTGATGTCGAGGCTCTCCAGCACGCGGGCGGCCAGCCCCTCTTCCTCGCGGAGCAGGCCAAGGAGGATGTGCTCCGTGCCGATGTAGTTGTGCTTGAGCGTCCGCGCCTCTTCCTGAGCCAGGACTACCACCTGCCGGGCCCGCTCTGTAAATCGCTCGAACATCTTTTCCTTCTACCTTCCTTTCAGGCTCGCCGGAGCCCGGTCCTTGTTGGTCCGGCGCCCGGCGCGCCGGTGGTGATGCGGTTGTCGCTCTTTTTTACTGCCTCGGGGTGATTGCTCCTGTCTCTGCAGTTCCTTTTATCGGCAACTTGGGGACCAAGAAACACCCGGATCCCGACAACCTCAGCGGCCAGCCCTGGGTGGGATCCCGGGCACCATCGGCAACCTCTGGCCAGGAGTTTACCAGCCTCTAGCCCCGCTCCCCGCGGGGTCTCAGCGCCGGGAAGAGGATCACCTCCCGGATCGAGGAGGCGCCGGTCAGCGCCATCACCAGCCGGTCGATCCCCAGCCCCACCCCCCCGGTTGGCGGCATCCCCTGCTCAAGGGCGGCGATGAAGTCGGCGTCGTAGGGCTGGAAGAGCTCCTCGCCAAGCTCCGCCCGGCGGCGGGCAAGGGCAAGGAACCGCTCCCGCTGGACAGCCGGGTCCTGAAGCTCGGAGAAGGAGTTGGCAAGCTCGATCCCGTCGACAAAGGCCTCAAACCGCTCGGCAAGGGTCGGGTCCTCCCGGTGGACCCTTGCAAAGGGGCAGAGCGCAAGCGGGTAGTCGAAGACGATCGTCGGCTCCCGGAGGGTCGGCTCGACGTACCGCGAGAAGACCCCCTCAAGCAGCTCCTCGTAGCTCTCCCCCCGAACCTCAACCTCAAGCCCGGCTTGCCCGAGCGCCTTGGCAAGGCTTTGCCGGTCGGGGACGGCGGCAAGCTCGATCCCGGTCGCCTGGGCAAGGGCCTGCGCAAAGGTGGTCCGCCGCCACGGTCCTTCAAAGCGGGGCACCCCGCCGGCCGCCCGGGCGGCCCGGGCGACAACGGCTTCCAGCCGCTTTGCCTGGTCGCGGTAGTCGGTGTAGGCCTCGTACCACTCCACCATCGTGAACTCGGGGTTGTGCTTGCTGGAGATCCCCTCGTTGCGGAAGTCCTTGCCCAGCTCGTAGACCCGCTCAAGGCCGCCGACGATCAGCCGCTTGAGGTAGAGCTCGGTGGCGATCCGCAGGTAGAGGTCCCGATCGAGCTCGTTGTGGTGGGTGACAAACGGCCTGGCCAGGGCGCCGCCGTAAAGGGGCTGAAGGACCGGCGTCTCCACCTCGACAAACCCCTCCTCGTCAAGGTAGGCGCGCACCGCCGAGACGATCCGGGCCCGGGCGATGAACCGCTCCCGGACCTCCTCGTTGGCAAGCAGGTCAAGCTCCCGGCGGCGGTAGCGCAGCTCGACGTCGGCAAGGCCGTGCCGCTTGTCAGGCGGCGGCCGCAGCGCCTTGCCAAGCAGGGTGAAGCCGCGCAGGTCGAGGGAGAGCTCCCCCCGCCTGGTGCGGATCACCTCCCCCTCGGCGCCGACGATGTCGCCAAGGTCAAGCTCCTGCAGGGCGGCAAACGGCTCCTGCCCAAGGCCGTCCCGACGGGCGAACAGCTGCAGCCTGCCGCTGCGGTCGACTAAGTCGAGGAAGGCGATCCTGCCCTGGAGCCGCTTGGCGGCAAGCCGCCCCGCCACCCTTGCCTGCTCGCCGCTCTGCCCGCCGGGGGGAAGCTCCCGGTGGCGGTCGACCAGGGCGCCGATCGGGGTTGTGCCGGGGTAGGCGTAGGGGATCCCCCCTTGGCGGGAGAGAAGCGCGGCGCCGTGCCGCTCGCGCTCGGCGATCAGCTGCTCGATCCGCGGGGCCGCCCGCCCCTGCTCTTCGGCCATCGGCCGGATCGTAGGGGAGCGGCTAGCCGCGCGTTGCCTCGATCTTGGTGATCTTCAGCTTTCGGGCCGGGCCCCTTGGCACCTGGACACAGACCACGTCCCCCCGCTTGTGGCCAAGCAGCGCCCGGCCGACCGGGGACTCGTTGGAGAGCTTGTTCTCCTCCGGCTTTGCCTCGGCCGAGCCGACGATCGTGTACCTCGCCGTCTTGCCGGTGGCTTCGTCCTTGACGTGGACCGTTGAGCCGATCTGGACGACGTCGGTGGAAAGGCCGTCTACGTCGACGACGGTCGCCATCCGCAGCTTCTCTTCAAGCTGGGCGATCTTGGTCTCAAGCATCGCCTGCTCGTTCTTGGCGTCGTTGTACTCCGAGTTCTCGGAGATGTCGCCGAATTCCCGAGCCTCCTTGATCCGCGCCGCCACTTCCCGGCGTCGCTCGGTGGAGAGGTGCTCAAGTTCTTCCTTGAGCCGCTCCAGCCCTTCACGGGTAAGGATCAGGTCCTTTGGCATCGCTTGGTTTCCTCGTTTGTCCCTTCTCGGTCGGTGAGCCTCCGCCTTTAGCTTCTCCGACGGCAACCGCGCGGATATCGGCGCCGCGAGCGCTGCAGTATAGCGCCAGCCGCCCCGCCTCCCGAAGGGCTGCTAAGGGCTCCCTAACCAACGAGCGGGGCAAGGGCGGCCTCCCGGAAGCCGCCAACCACCTCGGCCAGGGTGGGAAGCTGCTGGAGCCTGGCGACCAGCGCGCCGGCCGCCGCCCGCCGCAGGCCCAGCCGCTCGACGTACCACGGCCAGAACTTCCGCAGGTAGCGGACCGCCCGCTCGTGGCCAAGGTGCTCCTGCGCCCGGGCGCAGATCCAGGCCACCTCCTCGACCACCTCCTCGCCGGTTGGCCCCTCCTGCCGCCGGCCGCTCAGGCGGGCGAAGATCCAGGGGTTGCCAAGGGAGCCGCGGGCGATCATCACCGCCGCCACGCCGGTGGAGGCAAACAGCTCCTCGATCCGCTCCGGCTCCCGCAGCCCCCCGGAGAGGATCACCGGCACCGCCACCTCCTTGGCAAGCTGGGCGGCGAGGCTGTAGTCGGGGCTGCCCTTGTGCCGCTGGGAGGCGGGGCGGGGGTGGAGCGCGATCGCGCTTGCGCCCCCCTCCTCGACCAGCCGCTTGGCAAGCTCGACGCCGCTTGCCTCGCCGGCCCGCCTGCCGCTGCGCAGCTTCACCGTCACCGGCAGGCCGGACCCTTCCCCGGCCGCCTGAACGAGGGCAACGGCCCGCGCCGGGTCATCCAGCAGCGCCGCGCCGGCGCCGGCCCGGCAGACCTTTGGCACCGGGCAGCCCATGTTCAGGTCGATCAGATCTGCCCCGGCCCTGGCCGCCTCCCGGGCGGCCGCCGCCACGATCTTCGGGTCGTTGCCAAACAGCTGGATCGCCACCGGCCCGCCTTCCCGCTCCCGCTCCTCGATCCGCAAAAGCTCGGTCAGCGTCCGCTTGTTGCGGTAGGCGATCGCATGGCTTGAGACCATCTCCGAGACGGCCATCCCGGCGCCGTAGCGCTTCGCCTGCCAGCGGACGAACCAGTTGCCGATCCCGGCAAGGGGGGCAAGGAGGATCCGGTTTGGCACCTTCACGCCCCCGATCGAAAACGGCGCAAGCAGGGAGCGCTGCTGCACTTGGCTGCTCACGCCAAGGAAGGGTAGCCGGCTAGCGGTTGCGCTCGTAAAGGAGGCGGAGCCCCTCGAGGGTGAGCAGGTCGTCGACGGCCTGCACCCCCTTTGTAAAGGGGGCGACGCTGGCCGCCATCCCGCCCGTTGCCACCGTTGCCGGCCGGTCGCCAAGCTCGGCGGCAAGCAGCTGAAGGATCCCGTCGACGGCGGCGGCGGTGCCGTAGAGCATCCCGGAGCGGATCGCCTCCACCGTCGACTTGCCGATCAGCGCCCGGGGGGCGACGGTGATGTCCACCTTCGGCAGGGCGGCAGCCCGCTCGGTAAGCGCTTCCAAGGCGATCTCCACTCCCGGCATGATCAGGCCGCCGAGGTACTCGCCCTTCGCGGAGACGGCGTCGAAGGTGATTGCCGTGCCGAAGTCGACAACCACGCAGGAGCGGTTGTAGCGGTGGTAGGCGGCAACGGCGTTAACCAACCGGTCGGGGCCGATCTCCCGGGGGTTTTCGTAGCGGATTGCAATCCCGGTCTTGATGCCCGGGCCGACAACCAGCATCCGATGGCCAAGGTAGCGCTCGGCCAGCGCCCGCCACTGGGGGGCAAGCACCGGCACCGTTGCCGAGACGATCGAGGCGGTCAGCCCCTGCGGCTTGATCCCGCCTAGGGAAAGCAGGGAGAGCAGCGTGGTTGCCAGCTGGTCGCTGGTTGCCTCCCGCTCGCTTGGCAGCCGCCAGTGGGCAAGCAGCCGCTCCCCCTCGTAGACCCCGAAATGGGTTTGGGTGTTGCCGACGTCAACGACCAGCAGCATCGCCGTCAAGCAGGGCGGTGGGCGGATGGGCAAAGACCACCCCCTCCCCCCAGGGGGGAAGGTCGGCAAGGGCCTGGGCAAGGGAGCTGCCGCCGGGCAGGACCAGGTTTGGACAGAGCTCAAGGGCGGGGATCAGCACAAACCGCCGCCTGCTCAGCTGGCGGTGGGGGACCTCCAGGCCGGTCAGCTCGAGCTGCTGGGCGCCGATCAGGAGGATGTCGATGTCAAGCGGCCGCGGGGAGTGACGGGGGCCGTCCCGGCGGCCAAGCTCCCGCTCCACCTCCTTGCAGGCGGCAAGCAGCTGCCCCGGGGAAAGCTCGCTGCGGGCAAGCAGGCAGGCGTTGTAGAAGGGCCGCTGGCCGACGGCGCCCTCGACCGGCTCGGTCTCGTAGACGGAGGAGGCGGCAAGGGGCGCAACCTCCCGGCGGGCAAGGCGCTCGACGCCCTCCCGCAGGGCGGCAAGCCGCTCCCCCATGTTCGAGCCGAGGGAGAGCAGACAGCAGTTGGCCTCTAGGGAGCTTCCCTCCACAGCTCCACGGAGACGCCCTCGACGGAGAGGGCGATCGGCGGCTCCGGTTTGGTTGCCTTCACCCAAACCCCCTCCAGTTCGTAGTCGTCAAGCAGCCGCTCGGCGATCCGCGCGCAAAGCCGCTCCAGGGTGCGGTGGGAGCGCTGCTGGGCGACAAGGGCCACCAGCTGGCAGACCTCTGCGTAGTCGATCGTGTCCTCGATCGCGTCGGTTGCCGTCGCCGCGCAGCGGCCGAGGTCTAGGCGCAGGTCGAAGACCAGCCGCTGGCCGACCTCCCGCTCCGCCTCGGTCACCCCGTGGTGGGTGTAGAGGGAGAGGCCGGAGATCTCAACGGTCACCGACTCCCGTTCTTCTTCCTCCTCCTCGCCGAGGTCGTACTCCTCCTCTTCCTCCTCAAGCAGCGGCTCCTCCTCGCCCTCGTCAAAGCCCTGCCCTGAGGAGAAGGGTTGCTCCTCCCCCTCCTCCCGCTCGCCGCGGGCCTGCGGTTGGTGCCTGCGCCTAGCCATCAGCCGCCAACGTAGCAGCGACGGCCCCCAGCGCGTCGCGAACCGGGGCGACGTCGTGGACCCGGAAGATCGACGCCCCCTTGGCCAGGGCGATCACGTTGGTTGCAATCGTGCCGGCAAGCCGCTCCTTGGGGGGCGGCGGGGTGCCGCCCCAGGCCGGCGCGGCAAGCTGGCCAAGGAAGCTCTTCCGGGAGGTGCCGATCAGCACCGGCGGGCCAAGGGCGGCAATCCGCTCCAACTGGGCAAGCAACGCCAGGTTGTGGGCGACGGTCTTGCCGAAGCCGATGCCGGGATCGACGATCAAAAGCTCCCTGGCGATCCCCAGCCCTTCGCAGAAGGCGATCCGCTCGGCGAGAAAGGCCTCCACCTCGGCAACGACGTCCTTGTAGCGGGGTTCCCGCTGCATCGTCCGCGGCTCCCCCTGCATGTGCATCAGGCAGACCCGCACGCCGCTTGCCGCAACGACCTCGGCCATCTGCGGATCGGCGCGCAGCGCGCTGATGTCGTTGACCACCGTCGCCCCGGCGGCAATCGCCTGGCGGGCAACCTCCGCCTTGCGGGTGTCGACCGAGATCTCGGCGGCGATGCCGGCCTCCCGCAGCCCTTCGACAACGGGCACCACCCGGGCAAGCTCCTCCCGCAGCGGGACCTCGGCCGACCCCGGCCTTGTCGATTCGCCGCCGACGTCGATGATTGCCGCCCCTTCGGCGGCAAGCTGAAGGCCGCGGCGGACGGCCGCTCGGCGGTCGAGGTACTCGCCGCCATCCGAGAAGGAGTCGGGGGTGACGTTTAGCACCCCCATGATCACCGGCTCGTGGATCGGTAAAGCCCTCCGCGCTTCAGCCTTCGGCCGCCCCGCCGGCAAAGCCCGGCCGGGGCAGCGGCCGCGGCGCCTCCCGCTCCCGCCGACGCTCCGGCTGGAGCGAGGGCTCGGGCGAGACCCGGCCGCTCCTTTCCTCGCCGCCAAAGACCTCCTCCTCGCTCTTGCCTTCCAGCAGCAGCTCGAACTCCCGCCGCTCGATCGTCTCCCGGCGCATCAGGATCTCCGAGATCCGGTCCAGCTCGGCCCGGTGTTCCTTGAGGATCTGAAGAGCCCGCTGGTGGGCTTCTTCAACGATCCGCCGCACCTCGTCGTCGATCTCCCGAGCGATCTCGTCGGAGTAGTCGGGCTCGGTGGAGAACTCCCGACCGAGGAAGGGCTGGCTGTGGTCGTGGCCGAACACCCGCGGCCCAAGCCGCTCGCTCATCCCGTAGCGCATCACCATCTGCTTGGCGGTCTGAGTGACCTTCTCAAGGTCGTTGGAGGCGCCGCTGGTCACTTCCCCGAAGACCAACTCCTCGGCGGCCCGGCCGCCAAGGGTCATCGCCATCATGTCCTCAAGTTCGGCCTTTGTGGTGAGGAAGCGGTCCTCGGTGGGCAGCGAGATCGTGTAGCCAAGCGCCTGGCCGCGGCTGATCACCGAGATCTTGTGCACCGGGTCGGCGTTCTCCAGGAAGTGGCCGACGATCGCATGGCCCATCTCGTGGTAGGCGGTGATCAGCCGCTCCTTCTCGCTCATCACCCTGGTTTTGCGCTCCGGGCCGGCAAGGACCCGCATGATCCCCTCCTCAAGCTCGGCCTGGGTGATCTCCCGCCTGCCGGAGCGGGCGGCCAGCAGGGCCGCCTCGTTGATCAGGTTGGCGAGGTCGGCGCCGGTGAAGCCGGGGGTCTGGGCGGCAAGCGCCTCGATGTCGATGTCCTTGGCAAGCGGCTTGCCCCTGGTGTGGACTTCAAGGATCTTCACCCTCCCCTTGCGGTCCGGTCGGTCGACGGCGATCTGGCGGTCGAAGCGGCCGGGCCGCAGCAGCGCCGGGTCGAGGATGTCCGGCCGGTTGGTGGCGGCGATCATGATGATGTTGTCCTTCGCCTCAAAGCCGTCCATCTCAACCAGCAGCTGGTTGAGCGTCTGCTCCCGCTCGTCGTGGCCGCCGCCCAACCCGGCCCCCCGATGACGGCCGACGGCATCGATCTCGTCCATGAAGATGATGCAGGGGGAGGCCTGCTTGGCCTGCTCGAAGAGGTCGCGGACCCGGGAGGCGCCCACGCCAACGAACATCTCGACGAAGTCGGAGCCGGAGATCGAGAAGAAGGGGACGCCCGCCTCGCCGGCAACGGCGCGCGCCAAAAGCGTCTTCCCCGTCCCCGGCGGGCCGTAGAGGAGGACGCCGGTTGGGATCCGGGCGCCAAGCGCCTGGAACTTCTTCGGGTTCTCCAGGAATTCCTTGATCTCCTGGAGCTCTTCAACGGCCTCGTCGACGCCGGCCACGTCCTTGAAGGTGATCTTTGGCTGGTCGGGGGAGAGCCGCTTGGCCCGCGACTTGCCAAAGGACATCACCTTTGCCCCGCCGCCCTGCACCTGGTTCATCAGGAACAGCCAGAAGCCGAGGAAAAGGACGAAGGGGATGATGTAGGTGAGCAGCGAGAGGAAGATCGAGCTCTTGTTCGTTTCAACGTTGAAGGCGACGTGGTAGCGGCGCAGTTCCTTGAGCAGTTCGGGGACGGTCTGGTCGACGTAGCCGACTTCGTAGCTTTCGTGGTCCTTGAGGGTGACCGCTAGCACGTTGCCCTTCGGCTTGAAGACGACGTCTGCCACCCGCCCCTCGGGAAGTTCTTCGCTGATGAAGGTCTCAAAGGTGTGGTGCGGGGCCGGCTGGGGCGGCGCAAGCAGCCGCGTGAAGAAGAAGGCGACCACGACCACGATCAGGATCGGCAGCGCGGCGTTCTTTAGAAATCGGCTCATCTCGGCTAACGGCTGCCAGCCGATCGGGCGCGGGGGGGCTTTCCGGGCCAGACGAAGCGGTTGGCGCCTACCACGGTCATCGGCTGGTTTTCACCGTTTATGCAGGCTACCACGACCCTCAACGCCTTCTCCGTCCACCTCCAGCGCGGCGATGTAGGGGAGGTTGCGCCACCGCTCGCCGTGGTCCAAACCGTAGCCGACCACAAACCGCTCCGGGATCTCAAAGCCGATGTAGCGCAGCTCGGCCGGCAGCTTCCGGCCGGTTGGCTTGGCAAGCAGGGCGCAGACGGCAAGGGAGGCCGGCTCCCGGGCGCTCAGGTTGCGCAGCAGGTAGCGGAGGGTGAGCCCGGAGGAGACGATGTCCTCGACGACCAGCACGTCCCTGCCGGCAATCGGCCGCTCAAGGTCCTTGAGGATCCTCACCACGCCGGAGGAGTCGGTCCCGGAGCCGTAGGAGGCGATTGCCATGAAGTCGAGCTCGACCGGCAGCTCCAGCGCCCGGACGAGGTCGGCAAGGAAGACAAGCGCCCCCTTCAGCACCCCGATCACCAGCAGCGGCCGACCGGCGTAGTCGACGCTGATCTGGGCGCCAAGCTCGGCCACCCTGCGGGCAAGCTGCCGGGCGCCGATCAACGTCGGTCCCAGCCGGACCCTCCCGTCCTCTACTCGGTCGGTCGACCCCATCCAGACTCCGCCTTGCCGTCCCCGCAGATCGGGACAACGCGCAGGATACCCCGTTCGAGAACGGCCGCCGCGCCGGCGCCCAGGTGGACCTCGGCCCGCAGCGGCCGGCCGTGGCCGCCAAGCGAGCGCGCCAGGGCGATCACCTCGCCCAACCTGCGGCCGGCCTGGGGGACCGGCCGGCCGGTCGCCCGCTCGGCAAGGGCGACGAGGACAAGCCGGGCAAGGGCGGGGTGAAGCGAGAGCAGCCGGGCCGTTGAGATCGTCGCCTTGCCGGCCACCTCCCGCTCGACCAGCGCCGCCAGCAGCTCCCCCTCCTCCCGCAGCTGTTCAACTGTCCGCAGCACGTTGCGCTCGGCCGCCGGATGGACCTGGCGCAGCGCCTCGCGCAGCGCAAACCGCACCCGCGCCCTTGCAAACCGGGGGTTGGCGTTGGTTGGGTCCTCGCGCCAACGCAGCGCCCGCGCCTCCAGGTAGGCGTACACCTCCCGACGCCAGACGGAGAGCAGCGGCCGGACGATCCTCCCCCGCCGGGGCCGCATCCCGAAAAGCGGCCTTCGCCCCGGGGAGGCGCACAGCCGGTAGAGGCAGGTCTCAAGCTGATCGTCGGCGGTGTGGCCGGTGAGGACCAGCCCCGGCAGGCCCGGCTCCTCAAGAGAGCTTGCCAGCGCAAACGCCTCCCGATAGCGCAGGCGGCGCGCCCAGGCCTGGAGGTTCTCCTTTGGCGGCTGGGGCGCCCTCACCACCTTCAGCTCCACCCCCAGCTGGGCGCAGAGCGTTTCGCAGTGGCGCTGGTCGAGGTCGGCATCGGGGCGCAGGCCGTAGTTGACGTGCAGCGCCCAAAGGCCCCCCTTTTGCCGCAGGCGGGCAAGGCCGTCGACCAGGCAGACCGAGTCGGGGCCGCCGGAGAGGAGCGCCACAAGCGGGCCCCGATGGCGGTCAAGCAGCTGGTCGCGCAGCGCCGCCAGGACCGTCTGCTGGGCGTCGCTCATCCCTCGGCGATCCGGGCGCGGTAAAGCTCGATCGGCCGGGAGAACCCCTTCAAGCCAACGGCGCCAAGGGCTTCAAAGCGAAGCGTGTCGGAGCGCTCGGCCGCCTCCACAACCGGCTTGGTAACCAGCACCTCCCCGCCGGCGGCCTTGGCCATCACCCGGGCCGCCCTGTTCACCTCCCGACCGAAGTAGTCGCCGTCCCGGTAGAGGACCTCCCCGCAGTGGATCCCAATTCGCGGCGGCGGCACGTGGTCGGGAACCTGGGCGAGGAAGTCAACCGCCCACTCGGTGAGGGCGGCCGGGTCGGCGCCAACCACCATCACCCCGTCGCCAAGCATCTTTGCGATCCGGGCGCCAACCGGCAGCGTCCGCTGGACGGCGTTGACAAACCGCTCGACGGCCTGGACGGCCGCCTGCTCCCCCCGTTCCTCGGTGAGCCGCGTGTAGTTGGAGAGGTCGGCAAAGGCAAGGGCAACGTGCATCCTGCCCAGCTCGTGGCCCCCGGTGGCATTCTCCCCCTCCATGTGGCCGATCAGGTCCTGTTCGATGAAGTGGCGGAGATAGCGGCCGTGGAGGTAGTCCATGATCGGCGTTGCAAACGGCAGCGTCGCCCTTGTCAACCCCTCCATCTGCTCGGCGATCTCGGCCGCTGAGACCCCTTCCTGCATGAGCGGCTCGTGGACGTAGAGGTGGACGAGCCTGACCTCGGCGTCGGCGATCTGGCTGAAGGCCAGCCCGTAGACGCGGGCCAGCTGCAGCAGCGCCTCAAGCGGCATTCCGGCGGCAAGGAGGGCGGAGTAGTAGCTGAGCATCTCGACGTCGCCGGCGGTGAGGCGGCCGGTGTCGAGCCCGCCGATCCCCAGCGCCGTTGCAATCCGTTCGATCGTCTCCGCCGGCAGCCCGGTCCGCTGCGCCGCTTCCCCGATGTCGTAGGTGGGGCTGTTTGGCGGCAGCAGCTCCTCGATGTAGCCGGGGGCAAGCTCCCCCCGTTCGCTTGCCAGCTTGATCTCCGCCAGGGAATGGCCACGCTCGCGCATCCGCGCCACCATCCGGACGTGGGCGGCAACGGCGGGCGTCCAGCTTCCCTTGAAGACCGGGATCAAGCCCTTCTTCAGCCACCGGCGGACCGTTGCCGGCGTCACGCCCGCCTGCTCCGCGACCTCACGGAGTGTCAGGGTCTGATCCCTGCTGCCCTCAGCCCTTGGCACCGCTTGGCGAGCGCCGGGCGGTCCTGCGGCCCGTCCGCTGGCGCTCCTCCTCGCCAAGGCGCTCCGCGATCCCGGCAAGCGAGGCCTCGATCCCTGCCAGCCGCTCCTCGATTGCAGCCAGGCGGTGCTCGATCCGGCTGGCGGCAACAACGGTCTGGCCAAGCCTGGCGACGCCGTCCTCAACGCCCTCCAACCGCTGGGAGACGGAGCGGACCCGCCTGGTCAGCCGTTCCAGGTCGGCTGCGGAGGGGAGGTTGAGCGCCGCCATCCAAAGCTCCTGGGCAACGGCCGCCTTCTCCCGGGCGCCAAGCGCCCGCCCGATCGCCCCGCTCACCAGCGGGTTTTCAAGCAGCTCGGAAAGCGCCCGGCCGATCCGCTCGTGCCGGTCGTGGCCGCTGCCGTTGGCCGTCTGGGAACCTTGCGCCTCTTTCTCTGCCGCCATCGCTTCAGCCAACTAAAGGTAAGCAGACAGCATACCCTTCCGCCGTGGCAAGCAAGCTGTTCTTCGCCCTCCAGCTGGATCTGCCCTTTACCGTCCCAGTCGGGCGCGGCCGCTACCTGCTGCGCGATCCCGCCGGCCGCCCCGAGCGGGTGGTGGTGGTTGGGCAGGCCGAGCGGGGCACGGTGCTCACCCTGATCGAGGCCTCCCCCCTTGCCGACGCGCAGGAGGGGGAGCGACGGCTTGCCGCCCTTCAGCTTGATGGGGCCTTTGCCCAGGCGGCCCCCCAGCTTGCCCGGATCTTCCAGGGGTTTCGGCTGGCAAGCGCAACGCTTCTCTACCCGCCCTCGCCGGCCGACCTTGCCGGCCTGCGCGCCGGCTACGGCAAGGGGCAGCGGCTTGCCGAAGGGAGGCTGGAGCGGGCCCGGGAGCTGGGCGGGCGCCAGGGCGGCGGCCTGCGCCGGCTGCTGGGCAGGCCGCGGCGGACCGCCCTTGCAAGGGAGGACCGCCTGGCGGCAATCCTCTCCGGCAGGCTGCCGCCGCTCCTCTGCGAGGAGCTTGCGCTGCGGGCCAGACTTGCCCTGGCAAGCGGCGAACTGCCGCTTGCCCTCCACGAGCTGCGGGGGGCGCTCCACTTCGCGCTGCTGGAGCTGCCGGGGGAGGTGGAGGCCGTTGGCGCCGACCTCGCCAACCGGCTTGGGGAGCTGCAGGCCGTTGCCAAGCGCCTTGAGGAGCAGGGGCAGGAGAACGGCGCAACGCCCTCGGCGCAGGAGCTTGAGCACGGCCTGGCCCGCCTGGAGGCGGCGCTGCGGCTGCGCGCGCTGGTGCGGACCGGCAGCTATAAAGGAGGCGATGGAGCCGACGGTTAGCGCGGTTGGAAGCTGGTCTGGCGGCCGCTACATGCGCTTTGGCGTGCCGATCGAGGAGGAGCGGCTGGCCGCCCTGCTGCGGCCGGGAGCTGGCATTGAGACGGTGATCACCGCGGATGTCTACGGCCAGGGGGAGGCCGATCGGCTGACCGGCAGGGCGCTTGCCGGCCTGCCCAGGGAGAGCTTCTGCCTGGTCGGCGCGATCGGCCACGACTTCTACACCGGCAGGCGGGCGGGGGCAAAGGGGTTCCCCCGGTTCACCGATCCGGCGCTGCGCCCCCCCGAGCGGTACTCCGACTACATCCGCTTCGCCGTCGAGGAAAGCCTGCGGCGGCTTGGCCAGGACCGGTTCGACCTGCTCCTCCTCCACAACCCCGATCGAACCGGCTACCGCTCGCCGGCCGTCTGGGAGGAGGGGATGGCAAAGGTCAAGGAGGAGGGGCTTGCCGACCACCTGGGCGTCGCCCCGGGGCCGGCCAACGGCTACGTCCTCGACATGATCGCCTGCTTTGAGCGGTACGCCGGCCTGGTCGAGTGGGCGATGGTGATCTACGGCCCGCTTGAGCCGTGGCCTGCCGAGCTTGCCCTCCAGGCCGCCGCGGCAGCCGGCGTGAAGGCGATCACCAGGGTGATCGATCACGGCGGCCTTCTCTTTGGCGACGTCGACCCCCAGGAACGCTTCCCCGCCGGCGACCACCGCTCCTTCCGGCCGCGCGGCTGGGTTGCCCAGGGGCTTGCCAAGGTCGAGCAGCTGCGCCCCTATGCAGCGCAGCACAACCTGACCCTCCTGCAGCTTGCCGCCGCCTTCAACCTCGCCCATCCCGCCGTCCGCTGCGTGGTGCCAACGCTGATCCAGGAGGACGGGCCCCAGGCCCGCCCGATCGAGGCCAAGCGCTCCGAGGTTGCCGCCCTGCCGGCCCTTGCCGCCGCCGGGCGGCTTGCCCTCTCCGCCCAGGAGGTCGCGCAGATCAGGAGGATCGGCGACAACGCCGGCTGCATGGAGCTGAAGGGGGCAAGCCCGGAACACAGCGGGCCGGCCCTGCCCGACCGCTGGGAGGTGGACGGCGAGCTGCGCGAGCTTGCCGCCCGCCACGGGATCAGCCCCGAGCGTCAGCTCGTCAAGCTCCCCTAGCCGGCTCGCTTGCCACCGCCACCGCGCAGATCAACACCCCGCCGGCCAGCTGCCAGCGGCAACTTGCCTGGGCAAGCGGTCCCCCCCCAAGCGGCCGGAAGCGGCCGGCCCTTGGCCCGCCCTCCAGCTCCACCCCAACCTCCAGGGGCGAGCCGAGCGGGGCGCCCAACGTCGAGGCTGCCTTGAAAAGCGCCTCCTTGGCGCAGAACAGCAGCCGCAGGTAGGCGGGACCGACAGGCAGCCGGGCAAGGATCCGCCGCTCGGCCGGGGAGGCGATCCGCCCCTCCAGGCGGGCCGGCGGCTCGCGGTTTGGCTCGGCGTCAAGGCCAAGCGCGCGGAAGCGGGAGGCAAAGGCAAGGGCGCAGCCGCGATACCCCTCGGTGTGGGTCAGCGAGCCAACGACCCCGGCGGGGAAAAGCGGCTCGCCGCGCTTTCCCTTGGCGATCGGCTGGGCCGGCAGGCCAAGGGCGGCCAGGGCCTCCCTGGCAAGGGCGCGGGTTGAGGCGAACTCGGCAAGCCGCTTTGCCGTTGGCCGGCCCAGCAGCCGCTCCTCCCCCGGGAAGAGGGGGAGGCCAAGGGGCTGGCCCCGCTGCTCGAGGAAGACCACGCCGTGCGGCCAAAGGAAGCCCACGGCCCAATCATCGCGCTAGCCTGCCCCAGCCCCCTCCTTGGCGGCCGCCGCGCTTCCGTTTGCCGACCGGGCCCTGCCAAGCAGGGTCTCGCGGGCGATCACCAGCCGCTGGATCTGGGAGGTGCCCTCGTAAAGCTGCATGATCTTCGCGTCGCGGAACAGCTTCTCGACCGGGTAGTCCTTGATGAAGCCGTAGCCGCCGTAGATCTGGACGGCGTCGGTGGCGATCTTCATCGCCGCGTCGGCGGCAAACCGCTTGGCGTGGGAGGAAAGGAGGGTGTTCCGCTTGCCCTGGTCAAGCAGCACCGCCGACTTCCAGGTGAGCAGGCGGGCCGCTTCGATTTCGGTGGCCATGTCGGCGATCATGAACTGGATCGCCTCGTGCATCGCGATCGGCACCCCGAACTGAACCCGTTCCTTGGCGTAGCTGGCAGCGAACTCGAAGGCGGCGCGGGCGATCCCAACGGCCATTGCCGCCACCGATGGACGGGTGTGGTCAAGGGTTGCCATCGCCAGCTTAAAGCCCTCGTTTTCCCGGCCGAGCAGGTGGTTGGCCGGCACCTCCACTTCGTTGAAGGTGACGGCCGCGGTGTTGGAGGCGCGCTGGCCCAGCTTGTCCTCGTGCTTGTCGACCACCACCCCGGCGTCCCGGGGGACGATGAAGGCGGAGATCCCCCGGTGGCCGGCCTCCTTGTCGGTCTTGGCGTAGACGGTGTACCAGTTGGCGTAGCCGCCGTTGGTGATGAACACCTTGGAGCCGCTGATCACGTACTTGTCGCCCTTCTTGACGGCGGTGGTCCGCATCGAGGCGACATCGGAGCCGGCTTCCGGCTCGGTCAGGCAGAAGGAGGCAAGCAGCGGCTCCTCGGTGAGCCGGCCAAGGTACTCCTTTTTCAGCTCCTCCGATCCGGCAAGGATCAGCGGCGTGGTCGCCAGGCCGTTGCAGCCCAGCGTCGTCTGGACGCCGGAGCAGCCCCAGGCAAGCTCCTCCTCGATCAGCACCCCGGAGAGATGGTCAAGCCCCCCGCCGCCGTAGGCCTCGGGGATGTTGTAGTTCATCAGGCCAAGCTCCCAGGCCTTTTTGATGATCTCCTCGGGAAAGGTGGCGTTGCGGTCGTACTCCCAGGCGACCGGCCTGATCTCCCGCTCGGCGAAGTCGTGGGCGAGCTCGCGCAGCCGTTCCTGCTCGGGGGTGAGGGTGAAATCAACCATCGGATCTTTGCCTCCGCGCTCGATTGACCGGGCGGTCAATCTACCAGCGCGGCCTTGCCAGCGCGCGCAGCGCGGGCTTAGAATTCCCCTGTGGATCCCCTTGCTGCCTTGCTGATCGTGCTCCTTGTCCTGGGCGGCGCGCTGGCGGTGATCGGCACGGTCAACCGCTCCTCCGCCTACGAGGAAATCGGCAAGCGGACCCTCCTTGAGGAGCAGGGGGAAGTCGGCAGGCGGCGGGAGCGGGAACTGGAGGAAGCCGAACTGGCGGCGCTGATCGAAGCCCGCAACGAACGGCGGGCGAGGCGGGGGGAACCGCCGCTTGACCTTGAAGCGGAGCTGCGCCGGCTGGCGAGCCTGGAAGAAACCGATCAGCTATAACGCTTGCATGCCGCGTCTTCGTCGCTTTGACCTTGAAGAGGTAGTCAACCGGCCCGGCACCTACTACAACCCCCAGACCGAGGTGCTGGTTGTCGTCGACGACTCGCCGGAGATCGATCAGGAGCTGTTTGAACGGGAGGAGGTCGATGGCGATGAATGGGTGTTGATCTCCGATGCGGTGCCGATCGATGAAGGCAAGCGGGATGAACTGATCGACCGCTTCCACGTCGAGCACACCGCCTCATTGGAGGAGGCAGAAGAGCTTGAACTCGACGAAGACGAGCTGGAAGCCGAGTAGGTAGCAGGCAGCCGGCCTGGCCAGGGCCGGTTGTCGCGGTGGCGCCGCCCCGCCCTCTAGCCAAGCGAAAGGCCGGCGCTTTCCGCTTCCTGAAGCAGCTGCGATAGCGGCTTGGCGTGGCTTGGCGCGACGATCCGCTGGGGCGCGTTCACCTGGCTGAGCGCAAACTCAACGGTCAGTTCGCCGCTCCTCAGGCCGCCAAGGCGGCTTTGGGTCCTGCCGGTGGGCTGAAGGTCGACCGTCAGCTTCAGCTGCCGAAGCACCCCGCTGCGCTTGCCGATCGCCAGTTCCAGGGAGGCCCTGTGGATCGCTTCGCCAAGTTCCTTGCGGCCGCTTTGTTCGGAAAGGGCGCCAAGGATGCCGTGCAGCGCCGGGAGCCGGCTGGCCAGTTCGGTAAGCGCTCCCGAGAAGGGCCCAACCTTGGCAAGGGAGCTCAGCAGCCTCCCCTTGTTGAGCCCGGCCTTCACCTTGTCAACGGCTTCGCCTTCGATCGTCTCGCTGCCGGCGCTCTGGGGGTTTTCCAGCCAAGCAAGCGGTTCCACCCCGGCCGGCAGGGCGGAGGGTTGCAAGCCGCTGTTGCTGTAGGCGGCTTCAAGCGCCGCAAAGGAGGAGGCCGGCACTTCAAATGGCTGGCCGCCAAAGGTGAGGTAGAGGGAGCGGCCGGTCGAGGTGATCGCCAGCTGGACGGTGGCCGGGCCGCTCACCAGCCCAACCCGCAGGTTGAAGGCGGGAACCTTGCCCGGCCCCTTGCTTTCAAACGGGCCTTGGACGACGGTGCGCAGCGGCCCGCCAAGCGCCGCTTCCGGGGTTGAGCGGAGGTTGACGGCAAAGGTCAGCAGACCGGAGCGGACGGAGCGGTCGGCAGCAATTGCCTTGCGCACCAGCGGCCTCGCCGAGCTGCCACCGCAGCCGGCAAGCACGGCGCAGACAAGGAGCGCCCCCGCGCCAAGGCGCAGCGGCCGAGGGGCGACATGAAGCAAACGGCGGTGAGCCACAGGCAAAGCTTAGACGCCAAGCTGGCCATAAGATGGTGGTAATGGCGGTTACCACCAGGCAAGCCAACGTTTCGACGGCCGAGGTTGGCGCGGGGACGACCAGGCAGCTTGCCGAGGGCCTTGCCGCGGTCGGCTACCTTGCCGGGCCGGACACGGTGCTGATCTGCCACCTGGCCCTCAAGCTGGAGAAGCCGATCCTTGTCGAGGGTCCTGCCGGGGTCGGCAAAACGGAGCTTGCCAAGGCCCTTGCCCGCTACACCAACAGGCCGCTGATCCGCCTCCAGTGCTACGAGGGACTGGAAGAGGCAAAGGCCCTTTACGAGTGGAACTACCGCAAGCAGCTGCTGCGGATCCAGGCCGAGCACGAGCCCGGCTGGAGGGAGGTTGAAGGGGACATCTTCACCGAGGAGTTCCTGCTTGCAAGGCCGCTCCTCCAGGCGATCTCCGCACCCCAGCCGGTTGTCCTGCTGATCGACGAGCTGGACAAGACCGACCAGGAGTTCGAGGCGATGCTCCTGGAGCTCCTCTCCGATTTCCAGATCACGATCCCCGAGCTGGGCAGGATCGAGGCGCGGACCAGGCCGCTGGTGGTGATCACCTCAAACAACGCCCGGGAGCTGACCGAGGCGCTGAAGCGACGCTGCCTTTACCTCTGGCTCGACTACCCAATCGCCGAGCAGGAGCTGGCGATCCTCCGGGTCCACGTCCCGGAGCTCGACGAACGGCTGGGCCGCAAGCTTGTCGAGGTGGTTGGGATGGTGCGGGAACTGGATCTGAAGAAGCCGCCATCGATCGCCGAGTCGATCGACTGGGCGCGGGCGCTGGTCCTCCTTGGCGCCCGCGACCTCGACCCGCAGATCCTCGCGCAAACGCTCTCGGTGATCGTCAAGCACCGCAGCGACCTGCAGACCGTCGCCCAGCGGCTTGGCCTTGGCGATGGCGCCGCCGCCTGAGCGGGGTCAGGGAAGCTCCTCCCTCGCGCAGGAGCTGCTTGCCTTTGCCGACCTGCTGCGCGCCGAAGGGGTGGCCGTTGGCACCTCCGAGCTGCTTGACTCCTTTGCCGCGCTGGAGCTTGTCGATTGGCGGGAGGAAGCCCAGTTCAAGGGGGCGCTTGCCGCCACCCTTGCCAAAAGCCAACAGGACCGTCGCCTCTTCGAGCTTGCCTTCGACCGGTTCATCCTCTCCCGAACCGCCCTGCGCGCCCACGAGCAGGAGCCCGCTCCCGCCGCCAACTCGACCGCCCCCGCAAGCCTTGGCGAGGCGGAGCTGGCGGCACTGCGCGCCAGGGTTGCCCAGGCCCTTGCCGGCTACGCCCGCGGCGAGCCGACCGCGGAGGCGGTGCTGCGCGACCTTGCCCGGTACGTGATCGCCGCGCTTGGCGCAGGCGGCGGCTCCGTTGGCGTCGACCTCCAGCTGATCCGTCGCTCGCTTGACCTGCGGCCGGAGCCGCGCCCCTCGCTAGAGCAGGGAGACCCGCGGCGCGATGGCGTCCCAAGGAGCGCCCTGCGCCACTTTGAAGCGCTGCTGCGCAGGGAGCTTGAAGCCGGGTCGATCCAGCGCACCGGCGAGCTCCCCCAGGCCAGGCCGCTTGTCGACCTCGCCCGCGCGCTGCCAACCAACCCCCTCTCCGATCTCGCCTCCGTTCAGCGGACCGTTGCCCAGCTGCGCCGCAGGCTGGCAAGCGGCGGCCACGAGCAGCGCGGCCTGCGCAACCGCCACCTCCAGCTGGACATGCGCCGCACCGTCCGCGCCTCGCTGCAGACCGGCGGGGTGCCGATCGTGATCAAGGAGCGGCCGCGGCGGCCGCGGCGGCCGGAGATCTTTGTGATCTGCGACGTCTCCACCTCGGTAAGCGCCGCCTCGGTCTTCTTCCTCTCCGTCCTCCACGCCCTGCACGACGCCTTTCGGAAGATCCGCTCCTTTGTGTTCATCGAGCGGGTTGCCGAGATCACCGAGATCTGCGAACGGGAGCGGGAGTTCAAGAGGCTCTCCGAACGGATCAGCAGGACGGCCGGGGTTGCAGATGTCTCCGGCTACACCGACTACGGCCGGGTCTGGCGCCACCTTCGCGAGCTGATCGAGGACGATCTCGACAGCCGCTCGACGCTGCTGGTGCTTGGCGACGCCCGCACCAACGGCCGCGACCCGGGGGTGGCTGACTTCGCCGCCCTTGCCAAGCGGGCGGGGAGGGTCTACTGGCTGAACCCGGAGCCCAGGCTCTACTGGAACTACGGCGACTCGGTGATGCGCTCCTACGAACCGTACTGCCGCGCCTACCAGTGCTGGAACGCCAGCCAGCTGGAAACGGTCGTCCGGGACCTGACCAGGTTCGAGCCCAGGCCAGGCAGCTAGCTGTAAAACCTGACCACGTTGTTCATCCGGGCCTCCCTGGATGCTGAGGGTGTCAACACGCCACTCAACCCCAAGGAGGTCCCGGATGAAGATCCACGCTAACGCACCGCTCGGCCCGAAGGGCAGGG